>Ga0247840_10001439_pt1 | contig 46908 bp, 85 predicted proteins | sample LaCruzMarch2015__FD_192404 | JGI IMG/M metagenome (GOLD analysis project Ga0247840, IMG submission 192404) | Freshwater microbial communities from meromictic Lake La Cruz, Castile-La Mancha, Spain - LaCruzMarch2015_17m | ecosystem: Environmental > Aquatic > Freshwater > Lake | place: Spain... | reverse complement strand
TAGGAAGTTCTTAGCATTACTTCTTTGGATAACATTCCAGTTTTTTAATAGTTTGTTTAACAATGGAGAAAGCTTTCCACCAAAATCAGTATAATACTTTTTTGCTTCTTCAACTATTTCAGAATCAAGTGTTACAGAATAGTTTTCATTAACCATATAAATAACATAAATATTATTTATATATAAAGCTTTCGGTTATTAATAAAAGTAAAACAGCGAGGATAATTCTCCCTATCGTCCTCGCTGAACAATTAAAATATAATATGTTACTATTAGTTAGTAACTACTTTAAATTCTTTTCTATCATGGAAAGAAGCTTGTTGTCCTTCGTTGAATTGTTCTACTGGCCTTAAATATCCTACAACTCTACTCCACACCTCACACTTTGTTTTAACCATATAAAATAAAACTCTTTAACTATTTAAATCTATTCTTCAATTTCAATATAAGTTTCAATTCTCTTATTTAACTTTGATAACTCTTTTCTAATTGTATCTCTTTTGTTTTTTGTTAAGAAATCTTCATTTAAGTTAAGTAATTCGTTTAAACGATTAATTGTATTTATAAAAGCATGAAAAGCAGAATCTTCTCTGGAAAATCCTCTTTCAACTGCAATTCTTAACTTCTCTCTTTTAACATCATCATAATTCTTAATCTTTATATTTTTTATATCATAAGTGGATAGATTATTCTTAATAACCATTTGCATTACTTCATCTTGATAAGTTAAATGTTTAGAACAAAGTATCATTGCAGCTTTAAATGCAGACATCTTTCCTGATTTGATTAGTTCCCAAGTCTTATTGTTTGCTTTAGTTAATGAAAGTATTCTTTTAGTTGTAGTAAAAGGTAATTCAAAGTCTAAAGATAACTTAGAAATAGAATATGTATTTCCATAAATCTTCTTACCTAACTTATAGGCCTTATTAAGTATCTCATACTTCTTTAGAGTTTCTGAATCTCTTTGAGTATTAAGTTCTTCCTTTAATTTGTTGTAGGCAAGTATTAGCTTGTCTTTGTTTTGTGTTTCCATTTGATAAGTTAAATGATATGAGCCTCAAGAATAAAAGGCCCTGTGAATGAATTACAGCCAACTAGGACAACTTTAATGTTGTTTAGTAAGCTTTGATAGCTAAGAACTTATTTTCATCTAAATCAGTCTGTAATGTCATACCTTCTAAAGCATTAACATTTGCAGCACCATATTTAGTCAATAAGTTAGCAATGATAGATCCTTTCTGAATATTTCCTTCTTCATCCAGATTAATCCACATTGTTGAAGTCTTAACAGTCTTTCCAGCTACGAATATCAATTCTGATATTCTAATAAGTTCTTCTTTGTCTGGATGTTTACAGATAAGAACTAATTTCTTACCTACTTCCTTTCCAGCTTTTAAAGAACCAACCTTACCAAGTACTGGTTCAGCTACTTTGCCCATAACCACTACTGGCTTTGCCTGTAAAGACTTTTGTCCTTCCTTATTCCCAATTCCTTTTGCGAATATGTCTTCAGTCATTTTTCTTGTTACCTCCTTTCAGTAATTTTAATTTAGCCATTCTATTTTTCCATTCCAAGTTATCATACTTATGAACTTCATCATGACAGTGCTTACATAAAACTATTATGTTATCCTCATCAAATTCTAATAGGGGACTATTATCAATATGATGTAATGTTAGTTCTTCTTTATCCATGCTACCACAGTTTTTACATTTATCTTTTTTCATTCTTAAGTTATCCAATTGAAATCTATCTATAAAATTATTTCTTCTTTTATTGAACGGCATTATTTTGTACCTCAGGTTTATTTTTTTTATATTCTTTTACTATATTATTTGTTATTGTAACTGTGTCCCACATTGTAGGATTAAATAATCTTGATAACATCATTAATAGATTAAATACTCCAAGTAATAAAAATAGATAAGCTAATATTGTAAAATACCATTTACTAAAAGATAATAAACTAATAAATGCAAAAGCAGATACTCCGATAATCATCAGATGCATAATTATTTCTTTTAGATATTTAACCATATGTTATTTCTCCTTTGTTTGTTCCTTTAGAAGCAATCAATGTTGAGATATTTAAATTATCGTACAACCACTTAATCTTTTGTTTTTCAATCTTGTCAAGCTTACCTGTCATCTTTGATTCAACTAGTCTAATCAAAACTTCTCCAACACATACTGACTTAAAAATTATAAAGTCTGGAAATCCACTCTGAGACATCATAAGTGTTTTAGTATATGGATTAAACTTTGGTTTGGAATTTTCTAATTGATTAGTTTGAAGATTAACTTGTTTATCCCAACGGCATACGATCCAGCCTTGTGACTCTAAATCTTTGCGAGTAGCAAGTTCGTGAGCCTTGCCCAAAATTCTATAACGCTTACCTAATTTACTTCTTTCACTTTTTATCATAATAATACCACCTTGACTTACATTTATTTGAACAATACATTTTTTCTCTCTTATTAACAAATGCTAATCCACAATATTTACATGTATTAATTTTAGGAATATAATCTTCAAATTTCAATTTACAATTTTTATAAGCACATTCTCTTGAACAATACTTTCCACGGTTAGCTTTAGGATAATAATAAAATTCCTTTCCACAAGCAATACACTTTCCTTTATTAGTAAATCTTTTTACACCTTTTGAATGTAATTTTCTATGACAAAAAATACACAAAGCTATTAGATTTTTTGGATTGTTTTGTTCACCACTTAAAGGAGAATGTCCATTTTTATGATATTCAGCTTTGTTTATATGATGAATATGTAATTTTCTTTCTATCCCACATTCCTCACATTTATTTTTTGCTCTTTCAATAATAGTTATTTTATTTATTGGTAATGATTTAGATATTTTTCTTCTATGTTCAAAGACACATGATAATGAACAATATTTATTTCCTTTATTTTTATTCCCAATTCTTTTAAATTCTTTATTACAATTTATACATTTTTTTATATTAATTTGGCTTTTCATTAGATATATTTATATTCCTCTTTAGTATATTTAAATTCTCTTTTTAACTTATCAAAGTAATTAGTTACTATTAGTTCACTTATAAGAGTTATCATTCCACCAATAACAAAACAAATTATACAATCAACCAAAGCTAATGTTGATATTAGTAACTGGACTTCACCCATATGAACTCCTTGAATATAACGCCTGGAAGCCGCTCAGAGATGACAGTGACAGGAAATACGAACACGGGCACATTAAATTCCCATTAAGTTTGTTATTGGAAGTAAAGAGGTGTGTGACTCCCAACGTATTTATTTTTGTGCCGCTTCCAGGCAAGACTCCTCCAGAACTATCAGAAATAGTTTTGCTGTTTAATTCTAGAGTATCACCATCTTTTTTGTATGTCATTTCTTTTTCACCTTTTTCTTTTTTTTGAGATCAGCAATTAAACTTTTCTCATAAGTTTCAATATTATAATTACCAAAAGGTTTTCCTTTATTATCATACTTATTAAATATCTTTATCTCTCCTATCTTTTTAAGTTCTGTTTGTATTGTCATTCTGGTAAATCTCCAATCTCCACGTGCATTGGTTGGTATTTAGTTTCTTTATTATTCTTCTTTGTTTCTTTCTCATCATCAACTTCTAATTTTATTTTCATTTGCATTTATTCCTTTGCTCGGTACATTTATTACAAGTAGTTATATCTCTTTCTTTAGATCTACCACAGTTTGTACATAGTCCTGCATCTAAACGTTCATGATATAATCTATAGTTTCTTTTTCTCATATAGTTTCTCATCTTTTCATTAAACTTAATTTTGTTTTCAGGAATAGATAACCACTTTTTAAATCTCTCTCTAGTTCTTAATTTTACTTCTGGCTTATCTTTATTTCTTTGATATGATTCTCTTGACTGTCTTATGTTTCTTTCTCTAACTTTATCACTATGATAATAATAATAATTCTGAGTACATCTTACTGAGCAAAACTTCTTCCTTGCTGTGCCAGTAATTTCTTTATTACATCTTGCACAATTCTTTACTATTAATTTCTTACCTTCCTTTGTTTCCTCTTTATTTGCTTCCATTGTTAATTTAAATGTTTTAGTAGTTTATAAATGTTTGTATTGTTATGCATTGTTGCGTTAAAGGGACATTAGCTAAATTAAAAAAAATAAGCTTAATCCTTACGCACTTGCTTAGACTTTTTGTTTAACCTCCTTTATATCTTTTTTGCTTATAATTTTACTATTACTAATTTCATTAAACATTAACTTAGCTATTATTACAATTAACAGTAATTCAAACATCTGCATTGGAAAATAATTTAAAGATAAATATTCTTTTGAGATATATTGCAGAGATCCAATCATTATAACAATTATTATAACAATTAAAGATAATATCCAAACTATATTTATCCAAGGTATTTTATATTTCATATAATCGTAGGCAGGATACCTAAGACTTTAGGCTTGGGAGGAATGCCGTTGTTTCCGTCGTTTAGTTCAACAAAATTCAAGTCTTTAGGTAGATTAAGTTTATAACAAAACCAAGCACTCGCAAACCAACAAGAGTTTTTGTTTTGATGTACTTGATAATTTACTCTCTTATTAAATAAAATAACTTGAACTCCATATTTCTTATATAGAGATTGTCTAAATTTTCCCTCTAATGCCGTTAGTGGTAAGAGCATTGCAAAAGGTTTTTCAGACTCAAAGCATTTCTTTAAAAACTTATCTTTTAATGAAAATGGAGGGTTGGTTATTATACAATCAAAATCTTTTCTGTTTGAAGTTAAAAAATCTTCTCCCTCTTTTATATCTGTTCCAAAAACATTCATCTCTCTCTCTCTCTCAAAAATTTAACTATATTTCCAGTTCCAGAACAACATTCCCAGATTTTCCATTCTTTGTTTAAGTATGAAATTATTGGATTGATTGCACTATTTGGAGTATAAAAATCATCTGAACTGCCTATTTTCTTTGGTGGCATCTGCATTATACAAAATCTCCTATTTTTAATTGACCTTTTAGTTCCTCTGGACATTCATAAATATCATACTCAAAGACTTTCTTACCTTGTTGTTCTTCAATATATCTTCTAACACTATCTTGACTTACATGTCCAGCACTTCCACAATAATAACCATCTGCCCAAAGACTATCAAATCCTCTCCAAGTGTTAGACTTTTGTTCGTATCCTAAACATCTAATGTCTTGGAATATAAGTCTAATTTGCCTTGAAGTATTTCCTTTAATTTGATTGACTATTTTACAAGGGGTATGAGTTGGTTTCGCTCCGACAAAAATATGAACATGGTCTGGCATAATTTCTAAAGCCAAAAGTTCAACTCCTAAATCCTCACATTGTCCTTTGATAATTGTAGTTAAAATTTCTTTTAATTTATCGCCCATTAAAACTTTCTTTCTATATTTTGGAATGAAAACTATGTGATAGTTAATATTATGCTTTGAGTGAGAACTAATTTTAACTTTCGCCATTTTAACATCTACTTGATGTTCTAACGGATTGAAATGTTTGTATTCGTGTTTTACCATGTTTTAGTTAGATACTCTGCCCTTTAGGGCATGAGAGTATTTCATTTATCTTTCTCCATGATTTATTTAATACCTCCACCTTTATAAACCTTTCTGTTTTTAATAACTTCTTCAAATTTAATTGTTACTCTTATTAAGGGACAAATCTTTTCACAACAAAAGGTTTTCTGTCTAAATTAGTTATAATAATTAATACTATGATAAATGGAATCATAATTAAGATTAGTAAACATTTTATCTATTTGTTTATGATCGCAATATCTACATAAATTTAAATATTTACATTTGGTGTTATATACTTTTTCCATTAGTTATTAAATAATAATTTAAACATTGTTTGTATTATTGGTAAATGATTTACTAACCATAATGATTCTTGTTCATTCAAACTATTCCAGATAGCAACTAGGAATTGAGAGATAGCTAACATTAAAAAGATAAACCATTTAGTAGTTTTAGAAATTATATTCTCTTTGTTTCCAATTTTATATTGACTGCATATTGTAAACATTAATACAGTCATTAAGATAACTGCAATAAGATATAAAGTAATTAGTCCTCCATTGACTCCCAAGTTATTCATGAAGTCTCTAGCTATAACATTTGCTTCCTGTTCTATTCCATAGAAACCTACAAACATTTTTGTTGTTAATAAATCAAACATCTTTACTGAGGCTAAGATAATACTAAAGATAATAAATTGATTATAGTTTATACCTATTTGTTTTCTTATTACTCCTACCAAGTGATTAATAAAATACAATATCATTACTGCAATTAAACAAAGAGATAAGATGATTAATGATAGAGAAGTATTGATTATCATTGTATAGAACTCCTCTCAGGTAAGTTACAAGTGTCACACCAATCTCCTCTATGTTCTACTTCATCATCATGACAGTTAGCACACTTGTAGTTTATCTTTTTTATTTTAATATAAACAAATCTCTTTCTTTGTTTGATCTGTTGCTCAACTCTCTTAAGAGATTTAAACATTCTTTCTTGTTTAACTTTATTAATGTTACACTCATGAAGATTATAATTATGTTTATAGGAAAAAGTTTCCCCACATTCAAGACATGCATACTTTTGTTTTAGGTTAGTCATAGTTATATCTCCCACACAATAAACATAAAGTGTAGAACTCTGGAGGGTTACCTTCATCTTCTGGTTCAACCTGCCACTCCTGTTCAGTCTCAATTTGGCAATGATCACACCATGTTGTTATAAGTTTGCCCATTAGAAATATTGTTGTAGTTTATATTTAGTTGTTGATGTAAATAGATTATGCGAACCTTTAGATGATAAACTCCAGCAGGACTTGCAGGACTTGCACCTTTTTTCTACCTTATAGGACAGCTCAAGACCTCCTATAAGGATTGAAAAGTCCTGCAAGTCCTGCAAGTCATGAAAGTATAATAATTCCATAACTAAAAAGCACTCCTCCATTTAATACATTCCCATACTCTATCCCATCTACTATTAACTTCTCTCTGTCCTTCTGAAGCACCATAAGATTCTTCTATTGTCTTTTTAATTACCCAATCAGATTTAGGAGTTAGTTTATGTTCTTTACAAAACTCAGTATACTTCTTTCTAAAATCTTTCTTACTAATATGGCCATCATAATGTTCTTCAATGTTAGCTAAGCAGAAAGCCATAACCGAATTACTCTTTCTAATCCATAACTTCTTTATTTCATCTGAACCTATAGTACAACTAAAGTTTCTCTTATCTAACAATCTATCTAGGCCATCAAGAAATTTATTAAGTAACCCTGACATTTCCTGTGGAGTTGTAATCTTCTCAATAATACTTTCATCCCTTAGTTTAACTCCAGTCTTATCAGTTAACATATCTAATTCTTTTTTAGGAACAAATGTATAAGGAAATTCTAATACTACCCATCTATCCCAAAAACCTTTATTGTTTTCATATACCATTGGAAGTTCATTACATGCAAAGATAAACTTAGCATAGTTAACAAATGTAATAGGCTTCAAAAACTTCCTTGGTGCAGATTGAAGACTTCTACCTGTCAATGCTTTAAATGCTGAGGCATCCTTTAAGTCTTGATTACTAATCTCTCCAGCAAGATTAGCCATACGATTATGAAACTCAGATATGATAAAGCTTTCTGGAACTATTGAAGCTAAAGGAACTGAACAACAATTCTCAATACCAATTAATCTTTTAACTAACTCTAATGATTTATCTTTTCCATTTCTTCCATTACCTACAAACATAAATGCTTTCTCAAATTTATATTCTTTTAATAAACAGAAACCTCCCATCTCATAGAATACATCTCTATCATCAGAACTCTTTAATATTTCTGATAAGAAATTATCTATTTGTGAACACTCTGCTTTAATATCATATTCAACTGGAAGTTTATTAAAGAATATCTTCTCAGGAGTAAATGGTTTAAGTTCTCTTGTCTTTAGATTAAGCAATCCATTCATGACTGGAATTTCATCTGGATAGTTTTGATTAAAGAACTTGTCTTGATCAATATAAGTATCTGGTTCTAATTTACCTAATACTAAATTATAATAAAATACAGAATACCAATTATCTAATACATCTCTTAATATAAATTTAATCTGTGATTTACCTTGAGGAACATATATCCCATTATCATAAATCCACATCTCAGACTTAACATCATCTTTCGTTGTATAGATATAATTATTCTTCTTTATATAATTAACAAGTAGTTCACTAGCTCCTCCTAAATCTTTATCCTTAACTAAAGTTAAGAACTTATCTTTAACTTCTGACTTTTCATTTCTTTGATTCTCTTTTAACTTATCAATATATTTTCTTCTACTAACTTCTAAGTCATCTTGAAGTCCTCCAATATTTGCTAAGTATTCTAATGCTTCTTTAAAATCACATTTCTTCATATCTTTAACAAAACTAAATATATTCCAACTTCCATCACAATGAAAGCAATGAGCAGTATCATCATTGAATCCTAAACACTTTCCACCTTTAGAAGAATGGAATGGGCATAGTGTTGGACTATGTGATGTATCAATACCAAATGAATCTAAGACATCAGTAATAGAAACCTTTGATTTAAGTTTATCTAGGAAGTCATCTTGAACATCTGTCTTAGGTTTATATTCTTCTTTAGGTTTATCTTCCTTCTTAGGTTTCTTATCATAAGGAGTTAGTAATGCTTTTATTTGTGCATAAGGAATATAAGTTAAAGCTCCATCATCTACAACTTCATATTTGTTTCCGTTAGGGTGTATACTTCCTGCTCCAACAACTTGTTTAACATCTCCTTGAACATCTGCAAGAGTATTCATTTGTTCATCAAATATTTTAAAGCTATCTACCTTATCACTAACATAATAAAGATGTAACTTCCCACTTCCAGTTTTAACCATAAATGTTTCAGGCAATTCTTTTAGAAGTTTATTCTGTAACTCTTCATTATCAAAATCAATTATAACTAATTGCTTTTCTCCTCCACCCATCACACCATAGTTTCCACCATTAGATAAATGTTGTAATAGTTCAGGATTATCATATTCAATAATTTTATTCTGCCACTCTTTTTGAAATGGTTTCTTACCTCCTTTTTCAAGTAAGACAAACTTAATACCTCTCTCTTGTAATCTTCTAGGAATTTCTGTCATCTTTTTTTAACCACCTCCAACTCTCCTTGACTACTATATCAATAACTTTATTTCTATTCTTAGTATTTATCTTTCTCCAATTAATATGTTCAACTAAACTTTTTATAGATGAAGGATTATATTTTTGAAGTATAGACAATATAATTTTATGAAGTTGTTGATGACAACTCTTACATAGAAAGATTCTATTATCATAATTCTTCCAGGAATTTCCATGAGGTTTATCTAAATACTTGCACCATAGATGATGCTCATCAACTGGAACTTCACTACACTTCTCACATACTCTTTCCATTATGATTTTCCCCCATCAGTTCCAAACATTAATCCATCTCTCCTTGCTCTCTGTTCGTTTTGATATTTAGAAATAATATATCCAATTAATAATAATACAATAGCAGCTATAATAATAACTAAACCTAATATCCAATAGTGTGTAGTAAGATAATTCATATTCTCAACCATTTTTGTTCCACCACAATTACATCCAATAGTTCTACAACATTCAGTAGCATTAAGACTCATTTGCTTTCCTCCTTTGGAAATATAAAAGGCTTAACTTCTTTTACATCTGTGATCCAAACAGTAGGATAACATTTATTATCAGCATAATAATATTCATCTTCAATTAAAAACCATGCATCACTTAGCTCTCTAATTAATCCATTGTAGAATTGATATTTAAGTGAACCATCTTTTTGTTTCACTAACTTATTAGTATTCACATGAGCTTTTATTCCTCGCTGATGTAAAAATAATATCTTCTCTTTTATTTCTGTTATATCATTAGTCATAAAATAATTAATTAGTAAATACTATTTAAATTCTTTGGTGTTACTTAATAATGTTTACAAAACATAGTATCACTTTTAAATTACAACACTTCACTAACAAAAGATTTATATATAAACATTATTTATATTATTTATAATGAGGACTATATAATATGGAAGGCGAAGGAAAGAAGAGTGTTTTTAACGCAGGAATTGCACAAACTGAACGTATACATTCTTTACAACAAGCATTGAACGCAGCTAGGTTTAATCTTACTGCATACAACTATGAAGTTAATAAGTTTAATTATGAAGTAATGGTTTCTTCTAACGATGGACTATTGATGGAAGTATGGAGTAAGTTAACTTGTGATGAACAAGTTAAAGGTAATAGAATAAGAAAGATAGTTACAGACTTTATGAAAACATTTCCTATTGTATATTCTAACAATGGCGAGTATAAAATTAATAATAAGAACCTTGAGAAGTTCAAAGAATTAATAATGGTTTATGAACAGATCAATAAAGTATTTTTAGATGTGCATAATCTTAACTCTCCAAATTACGAAGCCGACGAGGGATTATAAAAATGGTATGGTCTAATCAGGATAGAAAAGAATATATGAAATTATATAGACAATCAGATAAATATAAATTATATATTAAACAGTATAAAGAATCTGATAAGTATAAATTATATAATCAAAGACCAGAAGTTAAAGCATATCGTAGATCAGAAAAGTATAAAGCACGTGTAAAAGAATATAGAAAATTAAATAAACATAAGGTAGCAAAGTGGAGTTACTCATGGAGACAGAGAAAGAAAGATTTAGTTTATAATCATTATGGAGGATATAAATGTGCTTTATGCCCAGAATCAAGACCTGAATGTTTATCTATCGATCATATTAATGGTGGTGGAAAAAAGCATATAAAAGAAATAGGTAACGACATTCTGTTATGGTTAGTTAGAAATAAATTTCCAGAAGGATTTAGGATTCTATGTATGAATTGTAATCATAGTTTAGGTAGAGTAAAACATCTAGAATATATTGAGGAGAAACAAAATGTTAATACAATGTAATGGTTACAGTTATAATCTAGAGAATGAATTGGTTAAGAAGCTAGATATAATGATTGAAAGGATAACACGAGAGACTCCAGTATTAGATGCATGGTTACAAGTGGAAGGCTCTGAGGGATCTGGTAAGAGTAATTCTGCCGTTGCTATGGCCAATTATGTTAAACAAAAGACAGGTAGAGATGCACATATATTCTTTAGGCTTCAAGCATTAATCAATCATGCACAAAGAACTAAGAAACAAATCATGATCTGGGATGAACCTTCATTAGATTCTTTATCTACTGATCAATTAAAAAGAATTGGTAGAGATCTTTTAAGGTTGGCTATGACAATTAGAAAGAGACAGCATATGTTTATAATAAACTTCACTAAGTTCTGGAAGTTTGGAGAGTATATTGTGGTTGATAGATGTTTAGGAATGGTTCATATGTATTCTAAAGATGAAATTGATATGGGAAGGTTTGTTTATATTAAAAAGAAAAGCTTAGAGACACTTTGGAATGATTATATGAAGGCAAAGATAAGAAGTTATAAAAAATGTACTGCCTTTCGTGGACATTTTCCAGAAGTTATGGATAAATACTTTGACTTAATGGACTTTTCCGTGGAGGGTAAGCCTCATGCTACCATGAAAGACTATCATCATCAGAAAGATCTGGCAATTAATTCAATTGGAAAGGTAGATGAAGTGAAAGGCAAGAAGGAAAGCAAGATGGAACAAGATTTTAATAATTTTAAATCAGCATTTGGAAAGCTTAGACACAATATAAAAGATTTAAAGATTGAATGTGCTGAAGATTGGGCAAAAGCTTTGGGAGTTAGTGTAAGAACTGTGGAAAGATGGAGTAAAATTGATAAAAAGCCAGAAATTGAAGAGAATTCTCTAGGAAATGAAGGTTTTGAAGGTTCTGCTGACACCATCAATATTACTACTATGGTAGAGGGACAACAAATTGATGATTGTGGCCCAGAAGAAGAGGAAGAGGGGCTATAATATACTAATATATCGCCTAAAATAGCCTGAAAAGGATCTAAATAGGGTTTTAGACAGCCAATTAATCAATTAAATACCCCAAACGGACAGACAATTAATTAATTGGTTGAACATGTATTTAATTGGTTTAATTGCTTAATTAATTGTCCGCTATATTGCGGACAGATAAATACAATTAAATAAGCACAATATATATAAAGGGCGACATCTTCTTAATTAGGGCTATATATAACCATGGGGCCATATAATAGGGGCTATGATAATCAATAGGGATATATAATAAGGTTTAAGTTACTGCACGTATAGGTTAAAAAATATCTTTCAATAAACAATAAAGCTTTAAATCATAGTTAAAGATATATACTATTAAAAAGGATTATCTCTTTTAAATAGGACTAATATATATCTTTTAGGATAAAAGACAAATACTTAATACCGAGGATAAAAACTTAATAACCGAAACATTTATAAAGGGATTACCCCTTAATATATTAAGTAAAAACAAAAAAATAAGGTTATAAAAGGGAGTTTTAATTTAACTTATCCTTTTCCTTGTTCATACTAAAATAAGATGATACAAATAAAACAAACACAACAAGGCCAAGAAGTATTAAGAGTATTGTTTAATACTTATTACTCTAAAAGCTTTTTGATATACTATATTAAAAAAGGAGATACTAAAAAATGTTAGAAACAAAAACAATAAAACAACGCATAGAAGAGTTAAACACTTTACAAGATGATTTAATAACCTCAGATTTACAAGGGGTATGTGGAGCTATTGCCTTAAATATTAATAAACTAAAATATGTGGGTTATGCCTTTGAAGTTGAAAATATACTTTTAAGTTATGCTTATAATGAAATAACTTTAGAAGAATGTTTAAAGGAGTGTGGTTTATAATGGAAGCTATAAAAAGAGATATAAGGAAATTAAGTTTAAAAGAATTATTAAAACTAAATGAATATATTATGGATACTATTAAATATGAATTAATTGGAAGGGGTTTAATACAATGAAAGCAAATTATGAAGAAGCTTATTATATCTTGATGGATTATTGGGATAGTTTACCAGATGAAGAAAAGCCAGAAATAAACAAACAGCTTAAGAGGTTTTCTTTTAAAATGGAGTGTTCAAACTGCCACAATAAAGAAGGGCTTTATATTTATGCTATCTTAAACGGAATAAATATTTATGACTGCCCAAAATGTCATAAAAGAAGTAAAGAGGTAAAACAATGAGTAATAAAAAATGTTTCAATTGTGGAGAGTCAGAAGAGACAAAATATATAGATAGTCAAAAAGAATTTTATTGTGAGGTTTGCAGACAATCAGAAATAGATTATATTAAAGAATCAAAAGGAGGTATAGACTAAAATGGAAAACTTACGAGGTTTTGAAGTTGTCTTTTTAGGTGCAACAAATAGCCGTGGTGCTAGAGTAAGAATAATAGACACTAGATTCAATAAGACTAAAATCATTTCTTACGATTATGAATTTAACAACGTTGGAGATATTGCAGAGAAGTTTTTAAAAGGTATTGGTATTGAATGTTTATTTAAATGTGAACTACAAAAAGGTTATATGTTATTAACTAAAAATTTTAATATACAGATAAAATGAAGATAATTTCAAATAGAAATTTATTTTATAGCTTTATAAGTAGTATTAAGGAAATATTTCCAAATGTTACTAAAGAAAGTATAAAGTTAAGCAGAACTCTTTTATCCATTGATTTTTGTTATTGTTATGGAGATATAAGTTTAAGAAATTATCCTGATAAATACCATGAACAAATTAATAAAATAAATCAATTAGGGCATAAGATAGCAGAAGATAAAAAAGTTTACGAGCAATTTTTATATTATTAACCCTTATTTTTTAGGGTTTTCATACTCACGCCTAAAAGGGTGAAGAAAAAAAGAGGGTTACGGCATCCCCAACAATAAAAGCCGATTTATAATCATAGGTTTTTATAATACCTTAAAAATTATTAAAATTAAAATGAAAAATAATAAAAAAAATGAGTGAAGACGATTTTATATTATTAAATAGTGATATTGCGGATATATACGCCTTAAGCGTAGATCTGGAAATACTTAATTAAATTATGGAGGTTTACAAAATGGAAACAAACAACGTTTTTAACATGGCTTTAGATAGTGACGCATATGTTTTATATAATGCCATAGACTTTACAGAAGAAGAAAATTAATTTTTTAATTTATTTCTTCTACCTATTTCTTTTTATTTTTTCTTTTCTATTTTTTTATATTACTCTTTTTAGGCGGTTATTTTTATCTATTTGTTTTTACATTATAATATTTTTTATTTCATTTTGGGTGATCAAGATTTATGAAATTATTTATTTGATTAATTGCAGGATCAAATAATTATTTATTTGGTTTACTGACGATAGGTAAACATATTTATTTATTTGTCTTTTTTGAGTGACACTTTAACAACCGAAAGGTTTAAATACTTTGATATATATCTTTTAAGGTAATAGACAAACTATGGAACAAATACAAAGAGATAATATAAAACAAGAAGGTGTATCTTTAACTACTAAATATCATATTCATAATTATCAAGAAGTAGAAAACTTTTTAATTTGTCCAACTTGTGGTAAGAAGATCTTAAATTTAAAACCTAGTGAAACTACAGGATTATTAACTGCAAAAAATTCAAGAGGTTATAAATATACAGTTAGAAATGATAGACATAGATATTTTTTTCCAGATGAATGGACTTCCTTTATTAATTTAGTTAAGAATAAAGAACATAGATTCTTTTTTTTAACTTGTTTGCATACTGGAGGCAGAATAATGGAAGTACTTAATTTAAGATATAAGGATATAGATACCGAAAGAGAAACAGTAACTTTTACAATAGTTAAACAAAGAAAAGCTAAAAAGAATTTCTTTGCTACTGGTAAGACAAGAAGTTTCTTTATTAGTTCAGAATTTTTATCTGAATATAAATCTTTTATTAGGGGAAAAACTATTAATCCTGAAAGTTATATATTTTTAGATAACTCTAAACTTCCTATAAATTATAATGATCTAGATAATGATAAGCGAGAAAAGTATTATACTTCAAAAGTTACTGCCTATTCACAACTTTTTAAGAGAAAATTAAAGAAAGCAGGTATTGCAGATTGGTATAATTTTTCACCCCATAATATTAGAAAGACTTATGGAATGTGGATGAGGGCATATAATAAAGAGATAGGAGAACTATGTTATAGAATGGGCCACGATGTTAATACTTATATCTTACACTATGGATCCTCTTTAATATTTACACAAGATGAAAGAAGAAATATCGCTAGAATAATGGGAGAGGTAAAATAAAAATGGGCATTTTAATTAAACTATTCAGCAAAAAAGAAACACCTCAACCAGTTGAACAATCTCAAGAGCCAATCGTTTCACCTAATATATTTCATACAATAGGAATTTGTGGAGCATGTAAGCAACCTATTTTTGAATTAGACAAGATTAGAAGTTTTAATAAAGAAAAATACCATTTAAAATGTTTTAGGAGTAACATGAAGTTAATGCGAAAGCAGGTGGGCTTTTAATGATATTTGAATTAATTGGTTTAATTGTAATAATAGGTGTAATATTTTATGCTTGGAGGAAAATAAAACAATGAAACAACAAAAACAACCAAATCTTAATCCTTGCCCAGAATGTGGAAAATATGTTACATTATTTTGTGATAATGAATTTCATAATCCTCAAAAAGCAATGGATAGAGCATTGTATAAACAATTAAAACCTCTTGAAGATAAAGAAGAAAATAAACCTAAGAAAACAGAAACCTATGATTTAGTAGATTTGTTTTTTGGTTTAGGATTAGGTTTAATGTTTTATGATTTTAGTATTGGAGTTGTTATAATAGGTTTAGTAGTATTAATTGCTATAATACAGAATAGTAATAGAAGATATAATAGGAGCTAATAAAAAATGAAACAACAAAACATAGATACAACAAAGCTAATGAAAAAAGTTATAAGATTCGCAATAGATAACGATATGGATTTTACAACAAAAGAATGGGAATTAATTAAAAAAGTATGGATGGAAAAATGAAAAGCCAAATAACAATAAAAGCAAAACATTGTAAGTTATGTCCAAAGTTAATTAGAAGTTGGAATAAAACAGGTTTATGTGAAGTATGTTATCATAAAAATACAGCTAAGATAAGGGGAAAACAATGAAAACCATCCAAAGAAAAACAGATAAAAAGGCAATAGACCTACACTGGAAAATCAAAACCTTTAGTTATAACGAGCAAGGACAGTTCTTTATAATTTATAATGGGTATCATAGACCTGAAGATAATGCTGATTTAGTTGTTGAAGAAAAGTTAGTTTGTTTAAATGATAATGAAGCTAGAAGATTATTTAAATTTGTTAAGGAGATAAACAAATGACAAAGAAATGGAACGCATTTGAGAGATTAAATGCTAATAGAAATTCTATTATTGAATCTTTCATACATATTTTTTGTCCTTTTTGTAATAATAAATTAAAATCAGTTTATATAATGAATACATTATTAGTTTGTGAAAAATGTAATAAAGTTTATGAATTAGTCTTGAAAGAAGATAATCAAACGATAGAACAAATCAAAAAAGATGGATGGCTAAAGGAAAAGGAGATTTTCAAATGACACTCTATTCCGAAGTCGTAAAAGATATTGAAAGTGCAAAGAGCTTCTGCTCTACTAATTCAATTAAACCATTTATGATTGTAGTAGTTTGGGATGAGAAGGAGAAAGGGAAATGATAACCTCAAAAGAAGCAATTAAACAAATGAAAGAAGATACTAAAAGACAATGTGATAATATTAAGAAAGTTAGATTAGATACTTTAAAAGAAGCAAAAGATAAAGTAAGAACTGCTAGAAGATGTCTTAATTTTGTATTTAGAGGATTTAAATGTCATAATAAAAGTTGTTTAAATGAATTTTGTCCATTAAATAAAATATATGATGGGAAGTCCAAATGAATAAACAACAAATAAAACAAATGATGGAAAAGAATGAATATGTAGAGATAACAGAAGATGAATATGACAACTTACAAAATGTAGGAGAAGTTAGATATAGCATAGAAGGAAATACTTTATATTTCAAACCTAAAGAAGAACCTAAATCAGAATTAGTTTTTATTCCAGAATTAAACATAGAGATAGAGAAAAACTTACATATTGAAATGGATAAAATAAATAAGATTGTTATTCCGCAAGGTTATAGACTTTTAGAATTAAGTGAATTATTATTTATTTATAATAATTATCAAGATAAATTTAATTGGGGAAAAGATAAACATTTTGATGAAATAACATCTCAACCTATTAAAGATAATAAAAAATATCCTTATTGGAATGCGTGGCTTCATTGGCTTGTTGATGACTATAGGTCTGAGCTTGTTGGCTACTGCAGGAGCTTGAACTGCAACTATGAGGTTCGTGGATGTAGATTTTGCAAGGAGTCATTAAAATAATGGAAATAACTTTATCAGAGAATAAAATAGCAATAATAGATGATGAAGATTTTAATAAAATTAAGGATATGAAATTTTATCTAATGAAAGGTAGAAATACATTTTATGCATATACTAAGGATTCTAAATTATTACATCGGATAATTATGAAAGCTAAGAAGGGTCAATTTATAGACCATATAAATGGTGATGGTTTAGATAATAGAAAAGCTAATTTAAGATTTTGCTCTATATCCCAAAATGGAATGAATAGAAAAAGTTATTCAAAATCAGGATTTAAAGGTGTATGGTATGTTCCACTACAAAATAAGACTAATCCATATCAAGCACAAATAACTATAAATAATAAAAGTAAGCATATAGGTTATTTTAAGACAGGGGAAGAAGCAGCAAGAGCATATAACAAAGAAGCTAAAAATAGCTTTGGAGAATTTGCATTATTAAATAAACTACCTAAATTAAAGGAGTCTAAATGATAACCCTAAATGAACTTCGTAATGAGAGAGAAGATTTTGAAAAGGGAATTCAAAAAGGTTGTGATTGTGAAGATTGTTGTAATAAACAAGATATAACTAAAGCATTATCAAAAGGAATAGAAGTTGCTGAAAATCAAGAGAAAAGAGTATTAGAGATTATTGATACTGTAATTAATATAAATAGTAGGTCATTTTGTAATGAAATAGAATTAGAATGGATAAGAACAAAACTTAAAGAACGATTTAATAGTCAGCAGACAAAATCCTTGGACAAATGTTCAGACGATGAAGTTGCGACTATCCAGAACACAGTTTTGGGAGCTTCAAAATACAATAAGAGCATCGTTGATAATGGAATAAATACTGCTGACAATCATATTCAAAGAGAAAAAGAGTTTATGACTAAATTATCCGAAGAAATACTTAGGAGAAAAGGAATACCATTTGTTTATTTGGAAGGTATTAATGATTTAGTAGATAAATTAGCAAAAGAATATAGTATTGGAGGTACGGAATGAAAAGTGGTTTAATGCTAGGTGTAAATCCTAATACTAAAAGAGAAGAAATGACATACTCCCATACCCTAAAGGGCAGGGTATCTTAACGAACTATGGAAAAGAAAAAACTTAAAATACAGATGAATGGAAGGAGTGACGAGTTTGGAACTCCAAAAGAAGCAATAGATATTTTATTGCCTTATCTAAAGAAAGACTGGACTCTTTGGGAATGTGCTTGGGGAAAAGGCAGTTTAGCAAAACACTTAGAAAAAGAAGGTTTCAAAGTTATTGGAGAACCATTTAAAGATTTTTTGAATAAAGATTTAGGATTAAACAAAGAAGAATTTAATTGTATTGTAACTAATCCCCCATATTCAAAAAAAGAAGAATTTTTACAGAGATGTTTTGAGATAGGAAAACCTTTTGCTTTGCTTATGCCTTTAACAGCCTTAGAAGGAAAGAAAAGAGGAGAACTTTATAGAAAATATGGAATAAGTTTAATAATTCCTAATAAGAGATTTAATTTTGAAACTCCTTCAGGCAAAGGTTCAGGAGCTTGGTTTCAAACTGCTTGGTTCTGTTGGAAACTTAGTTTACCTAATCAACTAAATTTTATAGAGGTAGCACGGCATTCCTCCCAAGCAGAAATGATGGAGTTGAAAGAGCAAACCTTTCAGGAGAAGAAATGACATACTCCCATACCCTAAAGGGTAGGGTATCTTAACGAACTATGGAAACAAACAAAAAAATATTGGATGCTTGTTGTGGAAGCAGAATGTTTTGGTTTGATAAAAGGCAACCAAATACAATTTTTATAGATAATCGTGAGTATGATAAAGGATTTATAGATAACAGGCAGAATAGAGAATTACATCCTGATATGATTATGGATTTCAGAAAGTTAGAATTTGCTGATAAAAGTTTTAAATTAGTTGTGATGGACCCGCCTCATTTAATTGGAAAACCAGATGGATGTAGGATGACAAGAACTTATGGAACTCTTAATAAAGAAACTTGGAAAGAAGATATTAAAAAGGGATTTGATGAATGTATGCGAGTTTTAGAGGATTGGGGTATTTTAATATTCAAGTGGAACGAAAGCAGTATAAAAAGAAAAGAGATATTAGAAGTTTTGAAAGAACAACCTTTATTTGGTCATCCTAATGGGAGTAAAATACCGACTAACTGGTTTTGCTTTATTAAAATTCCAGAGGAGGTCAAGCAGGAAGCTATGCAATCTGAAGCACGGCATTCCTCCCAAGCAGAAATGATGGAGTTGAAAGAGCAAACCTTTCAGGAGAACTCAAAATGATACATCAATCAATCTTATCCCCTCAAGGATGTGGAAAGTTATTACAAGGAATGTGTAAAACTGTTTCTCCAGAACCATTTGAAGGTAATTGTGGAGATATTATAAGAGAAGCTTTAATCTTATGTCCTCAATGTAAAAAGATACGCCAAGCCCAAATCCAAATATTAATAGATGAAAAGAAATATTATTTAAGAACCATTATTAATGAAGAAGAATATTTAACTTGGATTTTTGGTTATATGTGTTTAGCTAAAACTCCAGATAATTATTATTCAGTAACTAAAGGAAGATTAAGTTTTACTAAATTAGAACATAAACAGGTCCAAGAAGAAATAAAGACTTTGGAGGGATTGAGAGAATGATAGATTTTGTGGAAATTGGTTTAATAATAATGATGTTTTCTCTAGCAGTTCCATTATGGATAATAGGACTAATAATGATTTATGATTTATTGTGTGATTTTTTTAATAGGAGAAATAAAAAATGACACGCCTAGAACAATTAGACGAATCAATAAAACTAAGCTTAGAAAATTTAGCACATAATTGTAAATTAGTTTGTCCTGAAGATAAATGTGAATATAACTCTCACGCATACGAGTTCATTAAAAGAAAGGTTAAGAATAGTTTTGATATATTTAATTATGAAGCATTTTATAATAAACAAAGAGATTTAGCAGAGAACTTTAAGATAAATTGGACTAAGAGTATTGGATTTAATAGTCAGCAGACAAAAAATGAAAGAGAAACTAAAGGTAACCCGTTGTCACAGACGGATGAAATAGTCAGGGTATTAGATAACAAATCTGCTGACAGCTATGTTCATCCAAGATTAGATTTTGATGTTACTAAAGAATTAGGAGAACACGAATTTAATTGGTATCGTTTTGGAGATAATGATGGAAAATAAATTACAAGAACATCCCGTTATTAGAAGTAGTTTGGAGTTTAAAATAAATAGGATATTCAAAAATAAACAAATCGCAAATGAAAGGAGGTTTAAAAGATGATAGAATATATTATTATTAGTTTATTACTACTTATAGGTTTAAGTGGAATAAGAATTGTTAATCAAACAGAACGAGCTGCGGTTGAAACATTAGGTAAATATACTTCTTATCGTGGGCCAGGATTTAGTTGGATTATACCAATATTTCAGCACATGAGAAAAGTAAATGTTACTGAACAAATGGCAAACGTAGAACCACAGGACATTATAACTTCAGATAACTTAAATGCTCGTACAGATTTAGTTATCTTCTATAAAGTTAGAAGTGACGAGGATAGTTTTCAAAAAGCTTTGTATAATGTAAATAACTATGAAAGTCAGATTATTACATTAGCACAAACAACTGCTAGAAATGTTATTGGCGATATGGTTTTCAAAGATGTTAACTCTAAAAGAAACGATTTGAATACTAAATTAGCTAAAGTAATGGCTGAACAAACTAAAACTTGGGGCGTAGACATTGTTAGAGTTGAATTAAAAGAAATTACTCCTCCTAGCGATGTTCAAGAAACTATGAATAGAGTTATTAAAGCTGAAAACGAAAAGACTGCTGCTGTTGACTTTGCTACTGCTTTTGAAACAGAAGCTGATGGTAAAAAGAGAGCTGCAATCAAAGAAGCTGAAGGTATTGCACAGGGAAGAATTATTGTTGCTGATGCTACTGCTAAACAAATTAAGATTGTAAATGAAGCTGCTGACAAATATTTTAAAGGTAATGCTCAGAAGTTAAAACAATTTGAAATTGCTGGAGAAGCATTAAAGAATAATTCCAAAGTAATACTTGGAGATAACGCTAATGGTATCTTGAAATTATTTGATTTAAACAAATAAAATGGTAGATGAAGTAACTCTTATGTGCGAAGATGAAGATTGTGGTTATAAAATAACTATGACACAAAAGAAATTTGATGACTTAGAAGATTATCCTACTTGTCCAAAATGCAAGGATTACTCTATGGAAGAATGGGAAGACGAAGAAATGGAATGTGATGTCTGTGGAGATACTTTGATGGATGAAGGAGATAAAGATAAATATGTCTTCTTTAAATATTGTCAATACGAAGGACAGTATAGTGGTCTTTTGATATGTAAAAAATGCATAGACAAAGCATATCCTAGACAGGCTACAAAAGTAGAAACAAAAGAAATTATCAAAGAAGTCATTAAGTTCGTAGAAAGAAAGGATGAGAAGTTACCAAGTCCACCGATGTTTGGTTTATCAAATGAGAAGACAAGGTTTGATATATAAGTAAAATTATTATTATAACGGCTTTAATTTTTTAGCCGATTTCATATTCGATGGGAGACGTCTGGTATAGTCAGGCGTGGCTCGGTAAGTTAAGTAAAGGTTAGGAATGTTACGGTAAGGGTTCATATTCATAAGGTGGAGCCAGGAGTGGTTGAGAATGGTGGGTTACGGGATGGTACGGTAAAAGTAAAATGAAGACACAAATAGAAATAACAGGAGAAAGACTAAAGAAAGTCATTGAAGGATTTAATGCAATTAAAACATTTGGATTAGATGAGGATATACTTATTTGTTATCTCCGTGTGAAAACAAAGATGAATGAAAAGAACATTAAATTAATGTTAAAATTTCAGAATGAGTTTATTAATAAATTAATGGCTTATCCCTCAGCAGTAAATATTACAACAGCAGTTGCAGGACAAATGCCATGATTAATGCATGGATAGTTATTATTATTGTAGTAATTTTTTTAGTATTAATAGGATTTACTTGGAGATATTTTAAAACAATGGAGTTTACATCATGATTTGTTTTCATTGTGTTATGTCTCAAAATATGATATTTATTGTTAGTACAATAATAACATTTTTAATAATGGGAACATTAATTTATTTTGACTTAAGAGGTAAAAAGAAAAAATGAGAGTACATACACAATACTTTATGAGACCTTGTAAACGTTGTGGTTTATTATTTAGAAAAACTGGAAGAAAATGTGAAATTTGTGAATCTTGTAAAATACCTCCTGGGACTTGGATTAGAAAATGATAGATATAATTACAATAATAAGCAATACTTCATTTCTTTTAGGAGCTGGAGCTTTATGTTATTTTACTTACATTGATTACAAGAAATCTGAAATTGAAAATAAGCCAATATTCTTGTTTCTAGCCCTATCTTTGATATGGATGTGTATTTCACCACAGTTTTGGTTAAATCTCACTCTTGCAGTGCTTATGTTCGTTTTAGCCCTATTCCTATGGAACAGAGGAGTACTTGGAGGTGCAGATGTTAAGATTTTACCAGGAATTATTGCTTTTATGGGTTTAACTCAAGGATTTGCAAATACAATGGTTAGTATGTGGTTTTTCTTAATATTTTTCTTAATAATTGGAACAATCTATGGATTATTTGCAAAAGTTTTGCTTAAAGGAAAAGAAGTACCATTTTTACCAGCAATTACATTAACTTATTTAGTTTATTGGTTTTACAAATTTAATAGTTAAATTAAATTTTAAACTGTACTAAAAATTCCTTCTAAGAATCCAGATATAAAAGCAAGAGCATATATTGATCCTGCAATCCATCCAAATACTATAGCAATTTTCAAAGGAATAGAAAGTTCTTTGAATTGTATTTTCATAAGAAATAGAATAGTAACAACTATTTAAATGTTTCTATTTTAAAATAATAAAAAGAATTACTTATATGTTTTCTTAGCTAATTTTGCAATTGCTGCAACATTCTTAATTTTTGGATTAGCTTTCCTAACCTTGCTTAAATGCAACATCCATTTATTCATTTGGATTCATAATAGCTCGTTTCATATATAAATTACTTCCTTTAAATGCACTTTTTAATACAGTATCTCCTCTATGCATTTCATGTAACATTTTTTTAGATTTTTGAGTTTGTGACTTCATTATTATTTACCTCCCTTTTGAGAGTTGATTATTGTGAGTATGAAAAGGCCTGAAAAATAAAAGGCCTAATTTAAAATGATTTTATAACGAGGCAGATTCATTTATTCCATTTGGTGCTTGAACAACTCTTACTAATACAACTAAAACTAATATTATTACTAATATTGCTAAGATTGCATATACTGGGTTGATTGCTCCAAAGAAGCCAGTGATACCTGTTGAGACATTTCCTAATATTGAATTAGCATTTGCTACTTGTGGACTGTCAGCAGTGTAAGTATATGTGTAACTTACTTTCCAATTAGTATTATTAAATATACTTGTAGAATTAGTTACTCTTACTCCACCAGGACCAGTATATCCCCAATCAGCAGCAGGAATGACAACATTATTTGTGGCATTAAGTACGCAAGTTATACAAACCGTCATATCAAAATTAGGTAATGTAGACTTGGAAACATAATGTAAATCTTCAGTAACGGATGTTAAAGTTTCATTAGCAACACTTCCACTCATAGCTACAGTATTTAATGGAACAATATTAGCATTAGATAATGTACCCATAATAGTTACAATTACATAAGCCAGTAAAGCTATTGATAAAATTATTGCAAAAAATTGTTGAACAGCTGTTAAACCGAAAATTCCTCGTTTATCTTTGTTGAGATTTATTATTTTTTTCATTTAAACCTCCTTTTCAGTACTTATTTAAGCTTCATATGTCCTTTTAAAGAAGGATGCTCTTTATTTAAATGTATAAACATATGTCTCATTTTTGCTCTATTTCCATAAAGAACTAATTGTGATTTAGAAGATTTTTTACAACTATGCTCTCCCATTTCTCTTTCAATTTTTCTTCCCATTCTGTTAAGTGGCATTTTGTAAATATAAGGTGACAGTTTTGTGTAGGGAGATTCTGTCAACTCCGAAAAATAAAATTAACCTGCTTGAGTTAGAAACGGCAGGTCAGCGTTCCTGACAATTCTATTAGTTAGAGAACCTTACAAAGAAGGTGATGCAGCACCACTAGATGGAGCTTGAACAACTCTTACTAATACAACTAATACTAGGATAATAACTAGGATAGCTAGAATTGCATAAACTGGATTGATAGCAGAGAAGAACCCTGTTATTCCAGTAGATACATTAGCCAAGATTGAATTTGTCTGATTAGCAGCTAAGCTGCCAGTTGGTACAATTGAAGCATTGGATAATGTTCCCATTATGATAACAATTACATAAGCTAAAAGAGCTATACCTAATATTACAGCAAAGAACTGTTGAACAGCTGTTAAGCCGAAAACTGCTTTGATGTTATTAAGTAATTTTTTAAACATTTTATTGATTACCTCCTTTCATTACGAATAGGATTAAAATATCTATGTTCTTTTTCTTTATAAATAGAGGTAAAATGAGTTTACTAGGTAGTAATAACAGAATAAAAATTACATTCCTTCAGAATTATCTAAAAGTACCCATAAAAAGCTTAACAGCGTTATAAATAATGTAAATGCAAACCACCATCCATTAATTAAATTACTTTGCATCATTATTAATTCAAATCCTAAAGTTACAAAACTTGCAATTAAAAAACTTGATTCAGGTTTTACCATTTGTCCAATACTCCTTTTTTGCCAAAGTAAACTACCAATTAAAACTACAAAAAAGAAAGCTAAAGTTATACTTATTGAAGTCCATCCTCCAGTTACATCGTCAGCATATTTTATTAAATAAGTCAAATCATTTCCCATTTCTGTTCCATTGAAAGGTATATATGCCATTTTAACGTTCACTCTCCCCAGTTCTTACTGCTTTGATGATATATAAAACTGCTCTTACAGTTAATACTGCAAATATTATATACATTACCATTGATAAAAGTCCTACTGTTGTTGAAACAAAAGGATTCTTAGATAAATCCCCACCACCAAAATTAAATAATAAAGTAGTCATTGCTACTATAGAACTTGATATAATACCTAAAAATAATTGAGGAATATAAAATGCAGATTCAAACATAAGGAATACAAATTGTAATGGATCAGGCTTTGCTTCTCCTAATTTAGTTTGAGTAGTATTAGCAAAAGTAGTAAAATTACCCATTTGTTGATTAAGCATATTAATAGATTTATTAAATCCATAATTATCATTAACTATTAAATCTGAAGTTGGATTTTGTAATGATAAAAATGAAACTACAAATATTGTTACAAAAAATGTAAATAATAAAAACCAAATAAATATTTCATAAAAAGGCCTAAGTCCACTTGCCATTACATTCTCCTCCCTAGCTTAGCTATAATTATTGCACCTGCTGCAATAAAGAATATTACTGTAGATATTATAGTAATAGTTGAATCACTTCCTAAGAATAATAATACCATTGCTAATGTAAATCCTAATACTGCTCCAAGTATTACAAGTATAGGATCAGATAAAAACATTAATACTAAAGTAGAATATAATAACATTTCTAATAAAACTTCAACACCTGTAAAATTTGGATTTTTACCAAAAGAAAATATATAAGTATTAATATATAATTTATCAGAATGTACATAAGTTCTAGCCATAAATGTAGTATTTCCATAAGATTCAGGAATAACACATGTTAAAGTTCCAGAAGTTCCATATGTAGATATATTACATATAGTAATATTACTAGAACCGCCAAACTTAACTATCTGTTGATCTACTGTATGTGCTTGTCCATCTGTAGTTGAAAATGTAAATTGTAAAGTTCTAGTTGCTTTAACTAAAGTAAATGCTCCATCTATATTTCCATAACTTTTAAAATTAGGTAATAATATTGAAGAATCATAAACATTTAATATTACATAACAATCACCAGTTATAGCATTATTACATTTTACCTGATAATTATTGAAGCTACCTAAAATTACCCCATTTCTTGATAAAACAAAATTATAAACTGCACTAGAAGTAACTAAATGTCCAATAGCTATACCATCGCTATCTGAGATATAACTTTCAGTTGAAATAAATTCACTTTTTGATAAATATTGTTTTTGTATATCCACTAATACATTTGTATTGTCAGATAATCCTCTTACTCTCAATTGAAATATATTACCTGAATTATATAATAAATCATAAAGAGTTATATTTTGTCCAGAAGTCAAATTAGATAATACAAAATTTTGCATTGATTTATATTTTATAAAATATAAAGATTGATTACTATAAAATTGAGTTACATAGTCTAATGAATATTGAGAAGTTAAATTAGCTAAACATATTGATACTGGAGTAACTCCATCATAATTTAATGTACCATTATATGTATTTACTAAAATACTTCTATCTAATGAATAGAATTTTGCTAAAACATTAATTGTTCCAGAGATATTAGCTAATGTTTCTTCATCAACCATATTAAAACTAATTACTTTATTTGTATATAATGAGCAATTATCCATTAATAAAGAACTAATATTTTGAGTATACAATGTACTATTTATGGTTATAGTTCCAGATGAATTTGAAAGTATTGTTGAAATATAAAAAGTATTATTAGTTCTAGGTGCGATATTTGGAATAATAATAGATTTTGAATATACTCCTCCAGAATAATCCATCGTATATGAAGTTCCATTATATATCAAAAATGGAGATATGGAAGTGTATATTGTACTAGGAGTCATATTAAATATAAAATTTTCAGTACTTCCAGCAATTGTAGATTTACTATAACTTAATACATTTTCAAATATACTATAATCCCAACTAAAAAATGAACTGTTTAAATTACCAGCAGTATCATTTGCATAAATAGTCATATTCTTCTGCGAAGTTAATATAAATGTTGAATTAGCTGTGCAGGGTATAACTTTATCAGAACCATTATAATTATACCAACAAGTATTAATGTTTAAATCAGTTATAGAATAATTTAACGAAATATTTTGTCCTAAATAAGCATAATTAACTACTGATGCAGGATATATTAATGATATTTTTGGAGCAGTAGTATCAATTGATACACTTCTATTTTCTCCACCACTACAAACTCCATCACTATCACAAGCTTGACAAGTCCAATTATATTGCCCTTCAGACATAGATTTTGTAAATATTGAATTATTTGTTGTTCCAGTTTTTGAAAATGTTTGATTTATAGCATTATTAAACATTAAAGACATATTAACTAAAGTTGCTCCAACTGTTGATGAAGAACAATTAAAATTAATTGAACTTATATTTGTTCCATAATTATTTACTGGAGAGTTTAATGTTATTGAAGAAGAGAAAGGATAAGCTAAACCAGTTCCAGAATTATATAATGTAGTAATATCTGATAGTGTTAATGATTTATTCCATACTCCAACTTCATCAAATATTGCATCATAATTATTAGCTGCTAAATAATCTGAACCTAGATAAAATACTCCAGCTCCAGTATTAATCGCAGTTTGATTATTCCAACCACTTGAATAACCAGTTATATCTAAAGCTCCATCAATATAGAATCTTATTCTACTATTTGTCGTAGCATTTGTAATATCCCAAATAACTCCAACGTGATGCCAGTTACCATCATATAAACTAGCAGGAGTTATAAAAGCATAATTATCAGCACTATTTCTAGCCCAAGCTTGTAATCTATTAACTGCATCATTTTGTATATAAAATCCTTGATTACCTCCACCTTTTCCCATTCCCATCATTTGTTTAGATTGCCCTGTTCCTTTAAACCAAAAAGTATAAGATGCAGTTGTTACACCATTAAAACTAACTTTAGAATCATTATCAGAATAACCAGATACTCCATAAGTAGATACTCCATTAGTTCCAACTTTCCCAGCAGTTAAATTAAAAGCACCATTTTCATTTAATAATGAACCCTGTCCATCAAAGTTATAATATGCTTGAGAACTTGTTGCTAAAACACTACTTCCCCATACACTCCATTCACTAATCTCTTTACCTTGTGAAGTAATTATCCAATCATAAGTAAACTCAGGTCTTTTCTCCCCTTCTAATTTAACATAATAAGTTCCAGTAGGCATAACTTCATAATTATATTCTATCCAACTATCTTCGTATTCAGTATGACTTCCAACTACTTGATTAGAACAATCTTGTATAGCACTTCCATTTTTCTCATCTATAAATCCAGTATCTTTGCATACCCACTTTGTATCTTCAACTTCATAAGGAGTTTGTTTACTTCTAATATAAAATTTATAATTTCTTATATTACTTCTAACCCAATTTCCATTATCTTCTAATTTCATAAACTTAATACTATCAATTAACTTAGTATCAGTATAGATTGTTATTTCTTTTTCAGCAGAACAAAATTGTCCACAAATATTAGTATTTTTCTTTAATTCAATTGTTTCAATAGTAGATGTTGGTAAAAACCATAAGAAACTATTTTTAATATCAATTTTACCATATTCCATTTCAATATCTTTAGTAAACTCTTTAATATTATCTAAACTATTTCCAGCTCTATCAGTTAATGCATTTGTTGGAATAATTATATCTGAAACACCAACTTTTCCATCATCTTCTTTAATTATTTCTTGTGCTGAAACTACCACCATATTAAATATCATAAACATAATTAAAGTTGCTGTAATCAAGCTAAATAAAGCCATTTTTCCGAATATAACTTGTTTTTTTACCATTTTATCTAAATTCTCCTTCTTGTCCAGATCTTATCAAATTTATAAATAAAAATACTCCACCAAGTATGCTTATAACTAAAACTAAAATTGGTAGATATTCCATGAAGAAATTTGCTCCAACAAATGAAGCTAAACCACCACTTCCATCACTACCTACAAATACATTTGTATTTTTTAATACTTCATAAGAATTGGATATTGGTACTGAAAATACAATTGCTAAGAGTGAAATTAACATGTATGCAAAGAACCATATAGGATGTAATCTTATAAGTAAATTTGTAATTATAATACTAATAGCTAACGCTAAAATATAAACTAAGGCCACCATACGTAATGCTTGAATAGATTTATTTACTTCACCAAAAGTCTGATCTGCTGCTAACGTCATATTAACATATCCAGAACCATCAGTAGAATTTTTACCTGGATTATTTTGATCGTTCATAACTCCAACATCATGAAATAAAATATTAAGTTCTCCTTGAACATAAATCATACCTGCGAACATAACAATAGCTAAAAATGCAACAATCATAAATTGAAATATACTAAATACTGAACCTCCTGCTTCTTGTCCTCCTAATTGTCCCCTCTTATCCTTAATAAAATCTGCTGTTGCTAAATCATTTAATAATGCTTCATGTCTGGACATTGCTAAACATAATCTGTTATAGGTTGTCATTTGTTTGTCTTTTCCATTCTTTATTCTCTCTATTCTAACTTTATCTAATCTTTCTTTTAGTTGTATTGGAGCTTTTAACATCCAAGTATTACTCTTTACCATCTACTGTAAAACCTCTTTGTAATGCTTCTGCTATTTTACTATCTCTAACTAGATTAGCAATTATTAAATAAACAAACAGAATAAATATTGGAACTAATAATACCGCAAGACCATAAAATAAAAATTGTAATATACTAGATAAGAAGTCCATATCAAGATAAGCATAACTTAACATCCAAGAAAAATATGCTATAAATACAGCAACTACATAAGATAAACCTAATAAAGTTAATTTTAAATATTTAATATTTGAAACAGCCAATACATAACCAGTCATTTCATCTGTCTTATTGCTATATGGAATACCAATTCCCATATAAACTAATCCTCCGAATATAATAATTGAAAATATAAATAATAAAACATAAGTTATTGACTTACTAACGGTAGAATCTTGTCCTGTTGCAGTTACTTCAAATTTATAATTCCAAATTGTTTTTGTTCCTGCTGGATTTCCATATCCATCAACAGTATATATTCCTGGAACTAATGTATCGCAAAAAGTATAATTAAATATTGTCCCTGATCTTTCCATAGAAGTTAATCCTAATAATTTAGTACTATATTGTCCTATAGTAACAGAAGTAATATTATTATAAGTACAATCAGCACAAGTTTGTAAAAGATTTATACATTCATTTTGTTTAAATGTTCCAAGATTTCCAGTAGTTGCAGATATAGACGGTATAATTACTAACAAAAGCATACAAAAAATAAATGTATTTGCAAATTTCATTGTTATTTTTCTTAAGTAAACCTGGTTAATAAATGTTTCGTCTCTCTATAGGGATACTATTTTCATCCCATTCCCCCACTCGCAATATTATAAACACATCCAGTTGGAATAAATAAAAGTGTAGATGTCTTTGTCCAACAATTAGTAACTGCTGAAGTTATATTAAAACTTATTTTAGATGTTGTATTCATTTGTTCAACTGAATTTCTAGAAATACATCTAGTATAATGTTGCCCAACAGCTAAACTATCTGTATAAACATAATCTCCGTCTATTGCACTTGAATTAGAGTATCTTGTAATTAAACCTCTTGAAGCATTACCATCATTATATATATCTAATACTTCTGATGCACTTAAACTTCTATTCCAAATACCAACATCATCTATTGAACCATTAAAAAACCTAGCATAAGCTCCACTAATAAAAAATGCTCCGATACTTACATTAAGAGCATTAACTTTAGGTCCAAAAGCATTAGCAGTAAAATTCTTTAAAACTCCATCATAATAAATTAACCAAGCAGTTCCATTATATTGTCCTACTAAATTATGATAGTCCTTATCGGTTAATCCTGTTCCACTATTCCAAGTTGTTGAAAAATCACTTCCATTATAAGCTCCAAAATATACTAAATTTAATCCTGAAGTATTCTGTATTCTAAATTCATAAGGAGATGTTGATGTTGCTACATTGTGATCTTTGCCTACTATCATTCCCCAATTATTATTAACTGGAAATCTACTAACATTTACCCAAGCAGAAATAGTCATAGGTGCATTATTAGCAATACTTAACTGTGGAGTATTATTAATTGTTACATATTTATTACCATTAAACAAATAACTATTACCTAATTTACTACTTTGACTTATTGTTGCTCCACTATTTGAACCATTATTAACACCATTCCAACCTTTCAATCTAACCCCACTTGTTTCTTCAAAATCATAATATGCTACTAAACCATTTATAATAGTATCATTCCAAACTTGAACTGTTAATCTTGTTGTATTAAAAGCTGAACAATTAAATAATTGACTTGTATTTGTATATACTTGATTATCTAAGGGGTAATTCATAGTTACTACAATATTTGGATAACCTGCTAAATATCTTACAATAACAACTCCACTTCCTCCTGCTCCTTGAGCTCCACTTGAACCACCTCCTCCTCCTCCTCCTCCAGTTCCATTAATTCCACTAACTCCTGCAACTGCATCCTTACCACCTGCACCTCCACCCCCTAGTCCTCCTGCTGACCTACTACCTGCTCCACCTGCACCTCCACCTCCACCACCTGCATAATAATTTGATGTTCCATTAATTGTGTATGCTAAACCAACTCCACCATTTCCTCCACTATCACTTCCACTTGTTCCACCAAGTGCACCTGCTCCTCCACCTCCTCCACAACCATAAGATGCAGATAAATTACCACCATTTTTACCTTGGTTTACAGTTCCTAATGCTCCTAATGCCTGTGCATAAGAACCTCCACCTCCACTTCCACCTGTGCTTTGAACAATACCACTTCTTGATTTACCTCCACCACCACCCAATGCAATAGTAGTTCCAAAAGAAGAATTTTGTCCTCTATAACCACTCATTGAAGTTGCTGATGCAGGTCCTCCACCTAAACCAATTGATACAGTAGTATTAGCACTTACATTAACTGACATAGTATATATTAAACCTCCACCTCCTCCACCACCTCCTAAATCAAAACCTCCACCTCCTCCACCTGCTACAACTAATACTGTTGCATTTATAGAATTAGTTGTTGTTAAATTAAAACTAGAACTTGTTAAATAAGTATGAACACAATAATCTCCATCTATTGTTATTGTTCCTCCAATACCAATACAATCTGATGCAGTCCAAGTAGTCCATTCAGTAAATTGTTTATTACTTGTAGTTTGAACAACATCTATTATTTGGTTTCTTTCTAACTTTCCAGTAATTTGGTATTCATAATTACCTATTGGTAAAATCTCTCCATTATATTCTTTCCAACTATCTCTAGTCTTAGTTATATTTTTTGTAGTTAAAGTAATGTTATAACAATATTTTCCTTCAAATGTTTTATTAGAAATATCTTCACATTTCTCCATTATCTTATCTATTACTTCTTCATAATATGTTTCATTATACTTTATTGTAACTTTAGGAATAGAACTTAAACTACCTTCTCCTTGTAAAATATTATAATCTACCTTATCAAATAAACTCATTGGCTGATATAATGTAGCTTTATAATGTTGGAAACATTTATCTAAACATTTTTCAGTATTACTTATTAAAGAGAACTCAGCCATTTTCTTTTCTCCAATCTTAGCACTATCAGATAAAGTAATAGCTCCATATTTTGTATTAAAATCTTCTTTAATGAATGTTGATAAATCAGCTGTTGGAGTTTTAGTATAAGTTTTATCTATTGTAGAAAACTCTTGTGCATAAACAAAAGTTAAAAATCCTATTAATAAAATACTTACTATACCAAATATAATAAACTTTTTATTTACCATTTTTATCCATATAAGAACATACCACTAGCATTTCTACAAATATTTCCACTTGTAGGTTCACAAGGAGCATTACCAATACTATCTATTTTGATATAGCCTAAATTAGTAACATTCTTTGTAGTCATATTTATATTGCCAGTCATACTATCTCCTGCTTTTAATAAGTAACTTGTATTAGCAGAAGATGTTAGATAAGAACTATTGTAAGTTGATAAGAAAGCAGTTCTATTTGCTGTAAGATCTAAACTTGTTGTATGATAAGTAGAATTATAAGAAGATGTTAGATAAGAACTATTATATGTGCTTTCCCAAGTTGTATAATTAGCATCTACATTCTTTGTTGTAGCATCATAAGTAGCATTATAAGAACTTGTTAAATATGAACTGTTATAAAATATATTATTAGTCATATTATACCAATACTTACTAGATGCAGTATAGTTTCCATTCCATTGAGAAGTTGTAGCATCGTATGTAGAATTATAAGTATTAGTCATATAAGAAGCATTATAAGTAGAAAACCAAGCAGAACGATTAGCACTTACATCAGCACTTGTTGCACTATAAGTTGTATTAGCTGAACTTGTTAAATATCCATAACCTGTTATAACTCCTCTAATCCAACTTTCAATTAGATTTAATACTCCATTACTATCAGTTGAGAATTGAGTTGTATTAATAGATTTTATTGATGAAGTATTCTTAGCATCATAAGTTGCATTGTATGAAGATGTTAAATAACTTGAATTGTAAAATGTAGTAGGTGTCATATTATACCAATATTTACTAGATGCTGTATAATTACCATTCCATTGTGAAGTTGTAGCATCATAAGTAGCATTATAAGAACTTGTTAAATATGAACTGTTATACTTACTTTCCCAATTAGTTCTATTAGCACTTACATCAGCACTAGTTGCATCGTATGTAGTATTGTAAGAACTTGTTAAATAACTTGCATTATATTTACTAAACCAATTTGATTGATTAGCATTTACATTTTGAGTTGTAGCATCGTAAGTTGCATTATAAGTAGAGTTCCAATTATTAGCATCTATCTGACTAGCAGTATAATAATTAACCTTTTCTGCTGTCCATACTGGGTCAGTTTCTAAAGCACTTGTTGAAGATGAACCTGTTTTAACAGTTCTTAAATCAATAAAGTTAGCTGATAACCATTGTGTTGCTGTATCTGTTCTTCTCGCACAATAAGCATAAAGAGGCACTGCACTTGTTACATACCAAGATGGAAGATTGTAAACTAGAGGATTAAGATTTGTATCTAAACAATTTGCTAAAGAAGAATAAGATGTTCCAAGTAATGCGGCAGTTTGATGGACTCCACTTGTTGTCTTACCTGTTTCATTCCAACCAACCATATAAATAAAATATCTTCTCCAATTATTTCCAGTGCAAGTTACTAAATTAGTTCCATTATCACATTTAGTTAATTGTATACCTGATGTATCTACTGTTGTCCATCCACTAGCCATACTTGAATTATGATAAATATATTCTAAAGTTCCTGATTGATTAGCATTAACTGGAGCAGTTGTAACAACATCCATTAAATAAATATATTTACCTGATGTTATATTAAATCCGGGGAATGTGCTTATTTGTTTATCAAGTCCACTAACAACCTTTAAATGCATTTCATTAAAGTCTAATACTCTTTGTTTCATCATTCTCCTTTGTTCAAGTCCAATTCCATTACTTACTTCACAAGCCCCATTATAACAAACAGTATTAGCAAAATCCCATAATCCTCCTGTTTGTATTGTTCCTCCATACCAAGTTTCAATAGTTGTAGATTGAATAGCACAATTACTATCTACATATAAAACTATATGATTATTATCTGTAACTACCATACTACTTGCAGGTATTTTACAATATGTAGCAAATTGATTTGATGTTCCACTAACTAATCTAACTTCAAAAGCATTATAAGAACAATTTAATCCTGAACAAGTTACATTAACTTCACTTAAAGGATTTGTTTCAGTTGATTGAATAATACCTGAACCTAACATTCCAAGTAATGGTTGCCCCATTAAATAACCTGTTGTTGTTATATTACCTGAAGTATTAAAGTTTCCGTTACCATTAAAGTTATTAGTTGTGAAGTTGTAATCTGCCTTAGCACTATCATTATATCTTTGGTCGCCAATATTTAGTTTTGAATTATTTAATGTTGTATAATTACCTGCAATCATATCATTAACTTCTTGCTTAGTAAACATATCTGATATTTTTAAATAAATTAAATCATAAACGGAATTGAACCAAGATAAGTTTAAACTCCAAACATTACTTTCATTATAAAATTGAGTTGAATTTAATATATCTGTGAAAGTTCCGTTGATACCATCTTGTCCATTAGTTCCATTAACTCCATTAATGCCGTTAGTTCCATTAACATAATCAATACCATATTGAGGAGTATATCCGTCAGAACCATTAACACCATTAATACCGTTAACACCATCAATTCCATTTGTTCCATTAACATAATCAATTCCATATTGTGGAGTATAACCATCAGTTCCATTAACTCCTGGGATACCTTGTGGTCCTTGACTTCCATTAATACCATTAGTTCCATTTATACCTGGTATTCCTTGAGGTCCTTGTGGTCCAGGTGTTAAAGAAATATTTGTGATAGAATTATTAAGCTCTGTATAATTACCACTAATCATATCTGTTATTTCTTGTTTAGTAAACATATCAGATATTTTCAAATAGATTGTATCAAATATTGAAGTAAGCCAAGTAAGATTTAAACTCCAAGTTGTTGATTGATTATAAAATTGAGTTGAGTTAAGTATATCTGTGAATGTTCCATTGATACCATTACTACCATTAACACCATTAGTTCCGTTTATACCATCAGTTCCATTTCTATAATCTACTCCATAAACTGGAGTATAACCATCACTGCCGTTAACACCATTAATTCCATTTGTTCCGTTTACATAATCTATTCCATATTGTGGAGTATAACCATCAGTTCCATTTCTATAATCTACTCCATAAACTGGAGTATAACCATCACTGCCGTTAACACCATTAATTCCATTTGTTCCGTTTACACCATCAATTCCATTTGTACCATCAGTTCCATTTCTATAATCTACTCCATAAACTGGAGTATATCCATTAGTTCCATTAACTCCTGGTATTCCTTGTGGTCCTGGAGTTAAAGAAATATTTGTAATAGAATTATTTAATGCTGTGAAGTTTCCTGCAATCATATCATTTACTTCTGTTTTTGTGAAATAGTTTATTAAATTATTTACTGCGTTAGTTATAAATCCATATAAATTATCCCAACCTGTGTTTCCATCGTCTATAAATCCATCTGGATTAGAAGCTGGATAGAAATAAGAAGAATCGTGTCCATTAAGATAATCTGAATTGTTTACGTTTGTTGTGGTTTGGTTTATTACTACTGTGATTGGTGCTGTTGAAGAACCACCTAATCCATTTTCAATATCATAACCAAAAGGAGAAGCAGAAACTGTTCCAACTATTCCTAAAGTTAAAAATAAAGATAGAAGGAAAACAACTGCTAGTTTCATATTTTAATTACCTCTACATAAATATATTTATATTTTTTACTTAATAATGACTGGAAAAAAGTTATCCATTGCTCTCTATTATTATTAGTCTTTGCGTGACAAGAATCACATAAAGCAATACAATTTTCTTTAGTAGAATTTAATTTATTATAATCAATATGATGAACATTTAATTTTCTACCTTTTTTTTCATTACTATTACAAATCATACAACAATTATCTCTAATTCTTATTGCTTCTTTAAATCTTTCATTAAATTCTATTGAATAAGGTTCAAATGATATTCCCCCATTCCAAAAATTTGTCTTATCTCCGCTATGAGAGATACTCATTTTATCTCTTGTGTCTTGAGATATATTACGTGCTGCTAATCCTATTTTTCTCCTAGCTTCTTCTGTATGATGTCTACCTAGCATTGCTCTAGGATGATTTTCTCTCATCCTTATTTTTGTTTCTTCAGATATGTGTTGTTTTGATTTACGAAGATTAGATTTATGTTCTTCTGAAAATATTCTTCCTTTATTTACTTCACTTAATTTTTTTCTTGTTTCTTCTGATACGTGTCTACCAATACTAGCTAAACCTATTTTTATTCTTGATTCTTTAGATTGATGTTTTCCTTTCATACCATAATTTGGGTTATTAGCTGCAATATTTCTTATTTTTTCTTTATGCTCTTCTGTATGTTTAAATCCTTTTTTAGATAAACTACTTTTAAGTCTTACTTCTAATATTTTCATAGGATTTTTATCTCCCATCTTTGATATAGCCATTCTATTTTTAGTTTCTTGAGAACATTTTCTTCCTTTACCTGCATTACTTATTTTTATTCTAGTTTCTTCAGAAATTTTTAATCCTTTATTCCATACCATTTTACCAAGTCCACGGTTTTAAAATAGATTTTTTTCCTTGAGATGATATTCCTGTACCGTATGGCATTGGTTGAGCTAAAGGTTCTTGCTGAACTACCGTGCGAAAAGAATTTAAATCTTTTCGTTCCAATCCATTAATAGCTCTTCTATAACTATCTTCAATCATAGATAAAATAGTTAATACAATCATAGAATAATTATTCTGTTTATATTCGTTATCCATTCCATAATGTTCATAATTATTATAAATTAAAATTCTAATTTCATGTCCAATCATTTTAATTCTAGGTTTTATTTCTTCAACACCATAATTAGATAAAACTTTATTTTTATTAAGAAACATTCTAATCTCTCTTAAAATATCATTTACTCCAATATCATTAAATATAATTCTTTCAGGATTAGGATTCCTTATCCATATTTGATTTCCATTTGTATCATTAACCATTATATCACATCTAAGAAGTCTTTCAATATCATCTAATTCATTTTTAAAATCTAACTGCCATTCAACTAAATTTTGTTTATTTTGTCCTTGAAACATTGTAGAAGCATAAGGACTAACATTTTGTGCTTGTTGCATTTGCATTTGTTGCATTTGCTCTTCTTCATATCTCTGCATTAATGCATCTTCCTGATCTTGTAAATCTTTACCAGTTCCCATTACTTCATTTTTTTAAATCTAATATTTAATTTTATTGGTAGTACTTTAAATTTCTTAGGTAATCCAGATTGTTTTTCTCCTCTTATTGAATATTTTAAACCATCTTTTCCTACTCTACCTAACTTTTTATCTAAAACTGTAATCATCTCAATCAAAAATATGAGCGGCATTATCAATTTCTGATTGAATACCTCTTAAATTTACTCCTCCATTAGTATCAGGAAAAACACGTCTTTCTGGATCTTGTCTAACAGCTTGATTTCTTGCTTCAAGTTGCCTTAAATAAGCTTCTTGCTGAGGTGAAACAGTAGATTGTCTCATCATTTGTAATCTTGCTTGTCTATTTGCTAATGCTTGTGCCTTCCTCCATCCATAAACTCCTCCATAAGCCGCATATCTAGGATCTTTAGTACCAACAGGCCTTCCTCTCTTACCATATCCTTTTGAAGAAGAATTAGATCCTTTTGATGCTTGAGACATACTTGAAGGAGGTAAATATCCTCTTGATTGATAATAATTTCTTGCTCCTCTTGCCGTTCCAAATGTTTGTATATTTCTTAATCCACCACTAATTGACTTACCTAATTTACCACTTCTTGATTGTTTATATCTTTCCATCTTAGCAAGATATGCTTCTTTTTCTTGTGTCTTTTTAAATTCAATTTCTCTTGAACGTTCTCTAGCAGCTTCTAAAACTTTTAATCTATCGTCAGAAATATTAGAACCATACTTTTTTTTAAATGGGTTAATTCTTTCTATTATAGTTTTTTTTGATAGAAATTTTCCCTCTCTTGTCAATGGCCCTTGTGGTTGAGTATTAGACATGTTTTATATAGTAATATGAAGTTTATAAATCTTTTCGTTTCTAATTAGTGGTAACTAAAAACCAATTAGTTTCTTCAATCTTTTTGCCTCCTTTATCTGATACTTTTCTTCTGATGATTGAAGATTTGCTTTGTTCAATTGAATAAATGTATTTTGTAATTGAACTTTCTTTCCTTTTCTAACTTGATATTGACGGAATTGAGTTTCCCTTGGCATGAAATCAATATCTTGTCCAAATGTTTCTTTTGTTTTTCCTGTTTCTTGTATTTTGAACGTACGAGACAGCGACTTTAAAGTTATGTCACTGCCACGTAGTAACGCTTCACCACGAGTTAATCCTTGATAGACTGGTGCAAACTTTCCACGTCTTCTTAGAAGAACGTTGTATGTTTTTTGCTGTTTAAGGAAGGACTTTTTCTTTTTTTCATCTTCTTTAAATTTTCTTTTAGGATATTCAATTGGAGGTTTATATTCTGGATATTTTGTATAATTTGGATATTTTGTATAAGATGGATACTTTGTGTATGAGGGATATTCTGTATAATCTGGATACTTAGTATAGTCAGGGTATTTTGTATAAGATGGATACTTTGTATATGATGAGTATTTAGGATACTTTGTATATTTGTATTCTCCATATTTATAAGAAGCATATTTATAATTAGGATATTTATAGCCTGTATAATCTCCATATTTATTTGAGTAATTATAATCAACATAATTATCAGATAGATAATTATCAACTTTATTATATGATTTTTGCATAATACTCTTTTTAACTGCATATCCTAGTTGTTTTGCATTTTCTGATTGTGCAATTGCTTTTGCATAATCTCTAGCATAATTCTTTTCTATTGAAGATAAAATAGTTCCTGATTCTTTTGAAACTTGAGGTTTAACTTTTTGATATAATTCTCTAAATAATTTTGATGCTTCTGCTGATGAATAAACTTTATTTGGTATGTCTAAATTACTTGCTTCTCTAAATGCTTTTGAAGCTCCTGTTGTTCTTTTAGCTACATAACCTAAAAATTGTGATTTTAATTGTTGAGAAGTAATACCTTCTTTAAGTTCTGGAATAGCTTGTTCAAACATACCTTCTGCTATTGAAGGAGATTCATATTTTATTGGAGCTTTATCTTTTATTTCTATAAAATCTGTCCTTGAAAATAAATTAGTTGGTTTTAAATTATCTTTTAAACTTAAAGATTTATCAATATTTATAGATACTTCTTTGCCAGTTCTATAAACTCTATTAATCCTTAATAGTTTAGCAATTCTACTTCTCATCTGTTCTTGAGGCTGAGATATTTCTTTTCTTCCTTCAAATTCTAATAATTTTTCTTTTACTATCTCTAAAGCAATTTTTTGTTTATAATTTAATTTTCCTTCTGATTTTAATTTTTCTCCAATATCTATTTTACTTCTAGTAATTGCAATATTTCTAGCTAAGTCTTTATTTTCAGCCATAGGTATATCTTCTCTAAATCCTCTAATAACTGTAGCTAAAACATTATTAATATCTTGATTAAATCTATCTAATGTTGTTAATCCTTCTTTAGTTTTAAGTTCTTTAGGTTTAAATAACAATGGCATTTGTCCAACATCAAATACATGAGCTACTTCTACATTTTCTTCACCAACTTTTTTATATAAAGATATTAATCCTTTATCATTTATAGCAAATGATTCTATACTTTTCTTTTGTAATTGTAATGATTTTTCAGCACCAAATGCCAATGCTCCTTTTTCTTTAACTAAAAACTTTTTATTTGTTTTTATTACTCCTAAATCTATTGCTTCTTGAAATTTACCTGCTTTCTTTTCAACTTTTTCTATATCTACATTAAGTAATGTACTTTCTGCCTGATCTAATGTTCTTAATGATTCTTTTTGTAATGTTAATATTTTATTTTGAGCTTTATCTGAAATTACAACTGGAGAACCAGGCTTAGCTTTCTTAGCTAGATATTCTACTGTAGATCCTCTTGAAATATCTCCAAATGGATCTTCAGTTAATTGTTTTGCAACTTCATATACTCTAGTAAGCTCAAAATTAGCTGGTCTCATTGAAACTTTTTGACTTTCTTTTAATTCTGAATAAGCAAGATCTCCTTTAACTAACTTTTCTGGTGTTTCTGTTCCTGTTAATACATCTTTCCAAACATCTCTTAGTTTAATATCTTCTGGTACTAATGATTCTTTTAATATTGCTTCTTGTAATCTAAATCTTACTGCTTCTCCTTTAGTATAATATTCTTCAACTAATTTTCCTTCTGCATCAATATAAGAAGTTTTAAATGAGCCTAATTGTCCAGTTTCAGCTTTTGGTCTTCCTTTTTTTATTGTTTTAATATCCATTGCAAGTACTGCATATTTACCTTCTTTTGTTTCAAATCTTATTTTTAATCTTTCTACAAATTGTTCTCCTTCTTTTCCTAAAGCTTTAGGTAATACTTCAAAATCTATATCTTTACCTATTAATGTTTTTGGTGTTTCTGTTCCTATTTTCATTCTCTTTTCAAATTGTTCTTTTGTTAATATTCCTGCTTTATAATAAAGTATATCTGATAATATATCTCTTGCTGTACCTTTAATTACTGCACCTTTTGCTTCTTCTAATAACATTCTTTGTCTTGGTTCTAATCCATATGCTTCTAATTCTTTTATTACATCAAATTCAATATTTACTCCAGACTGTTCTACTTTTGTTTCTATCTCTTTAATTGCTTTTACATCTAAACCTTTTTTTTCTATTTGTTCATATCCAGCTAATTGTAATTTTGCTCTTGATTCTAGTGGACTCTGTTCTTTTTTAAACTTAATAGTTTTTAATTCAGGCTTATATTTCTTTATAATTATATCTATATCTCCAGCTTTTGAAAATTCTTCAAATTGTGCTGGAGTAATTTTTCCCTCTTTTAATAATAAAGAAAATGCTCCTGCAACTTCTGCTCTTGACAAAGCACCAACTGAACCTGTTATTAATTCAACATTCTTTTTATTTTTATTTTGTAATACAGTTGATACATCTTCAGGAGTTAATTCTTTAAATTTTACAGAACTTATATCTGGTGCAGGAAGATTTGGACTTGGAGATACTCCTTCCAATAATTGTTGTGCTTGTAATCCTGATCTTGCCTGTTCTGTTAATTGTGGAGTTAATGTAACTTTTTCTTCTTGTAAAAATACATCTCTAAGAACGTCTCTTATTTTAATATCTTCTGTTCCAAATATTCTCTTTAAATAAGCTTGTCTATCCAAATTTGCTTGAGTATTTACATAATCTGGTTTAGGTTTTTTCTCAAAATAAACTTTAAAACTTCCAGGTTCTGCTTCTGTTTTTATTATTTTTCCTTTTACATCATAACCAAAACTCATAGACTTTGCTCCTGCTATTTCATAAGAAGTTGAACCTAATTTAGGTAATTTTATATCTACTTTTAAATCTTTAGCTTTACCGTGTCCTAATAATAATGCTGTTGTTAAAATTGTTTCATATCTAGTTTCAGGATTAACTACTCCAGTATATGTTTGAACAGCTAAATCTTTTAAAACTCCACCTCTAGATATAGCTATTTCTCCTAGAAATTTAGTGGTAGAATAACCTTGAGCATATATAGGATAATCAATAAGTAATATACCTGCTGCTGTAGTGATTGACCTAGTTGATATTTCAATAGGATTTTTTACTACAGAAGGTAATTTTGAATAAGCTTCACTAGATGTCTTATATGCAAAATCTTTTAGTTGATTAAATTTAGTGTATTCTTGAATATTAGAAAATATCTTACCTATCCTAGTATCTTTAACGCTTCCTTCTTTTCCATATAGAAAATTAACAGATTCTCTTTTCATCTGATCTCCGCCAGTTCCAAATAAAACAGTTCTAAGTTCAAAATCAGTAGTAGGCGTATATTTTGGTAATTCTCCAGTTTTATAAGATATTAAAGCATTTTCTGGAGTAATTTCATATCCTCTTCTAGGTATTACATATTCTTGTATATTCTGCTCACCATATTTTTCTACTTCTTCAAATGTAGCTAATCTTTCAACATTACTTATATTTATTTTATATTTATTATTAATATTTATTGATTTTTGATTATTATCTCTTTTTTCTATTGGAACATAACTTACACCTTGATCTAAAATATCAGTATATTTAATTTGTGGATTAATTAATACATATTTTCCAGATGAAGCGTCTCCTTCAGTTACTCTAACAATATATGGTTCATATTTCATTCTTTCTTCTCTTGGCACATAACTCATTCCTTGACCTAAATTATCTGTATATTTTGGAGTTATTATTTTTCCTCTTTCTTCAATAGGAACATAAGAAATAGGTCTTCCTTCTTTATCAGTATATCCTCCAGAATTTTCAAATGCATAACTTCCTTTACTTTGTCCCCCACCACCAGTAACATTATAAAAAGTCTTTCCTCCTGCTTCAGAAATATTAACTCCTCCTACTCCACTTGCAGCAGTGTAACCTACTACATTTGAAGGCCCACCATTATAACTTGAAGTAATTGGTTTAGCTAATCCTGGTTGATAACTTCCATTAACCATTGCAGTTTCTCTTGGAATAAAACCTCCTCCAGAAGTTTGTCTAAAGCCTAATAATTGTCCTCCAGAATAAACAGGAGTGTAACCAGCTAAAGGATCTGTTGTTGAAGTAGGTGTTGTAACCGTTGTGGTTGTAGGAGTTGAACTTCCTCCACTTGAACCTCCACCTCCTGAATGTCCTCCGCCTCCTCCTCTTTGACTTGGAGGTGCATAAGAAATTGGTTGACCTGCATTATTAGTATAGCCTGTTGGAGAAGAAGGATTTTGAACAACATTTGGAGGTGTAGTAGGAACTAGAGGTCTATTCAGTCCTGCAAATGGATTAGTTGGCATAAATATACTACTAACACGTAGTTTAAATATTTTTGCTACTTAACCAATTTTAATATGTTACTATTGTCAAGTAACAATTCTGTTGCTTTAGGTTGACAAGAACAAGTAAAGTTCTCTTGAACTTTTGTTATTGGATTAATATAAATTATTTTTGAAGCTGCATAGTCTAAAGGTTTATTTATACATTGATAACTTTCAGTATTAATAAACCATATAAGATAAACTGATAAAGATACTACAATAAAAATTAAAAAATAGAATAAAATATCTTTCTTATTCATTTACTTCTTGCTAGGTCTTCCTGCTTTTGCAGTAAATATTTCTAAGAAGCCTTCTTCATTAGATTTAACAAAATAAAGATTACCTGCTACTCTTTTAATATTTGTAGTTAATAATTTTTCACTCATTTTTTATTTTCTTTTAAATCTGGAGAAGAAATTTCCTTTAATGTTTGATTCACCAAGTTTATCGCTGCTGTCTGAGCTGTCATCGCTGATAGCAGTTCCATCCTGAATATCTTGTCTTCTTTCAATGACTCCAGGTAATTCTCCTGTCTCAGTTGTTGATTGTTCTGGTACAGTGCTTGAATTATTTCTTCTTGTGTTGGTTGTTTCTCTTCTTCTTTCTGTTGTGTTTTCTCCACCATCTTTACCTCCTTTCATAAAATTTTTATCATTATGTTTACGTGATATTTCCCACATTATTTCATATGGTGTTTTTTCTCCTTTACCATCAGCTAACATTTTTTCAGCTAAATTAAATTGTTCAATTATTTCTTCTGGAACTCCAGATAATGATTGTCTTTGTGCTTTCTTTTTATTAATATATTTTTTAAGTAATATTGGAATTACAATAATTAAAATTACTACTACTATTAAAACTATATATATTATTTCCATTTTTATACTGGTATCAATCCATTTGATGTTGAATTTATTGCTGGAGCTAAACGAGATATTAACATATCTAATTTATCTGTAATTAATAATTGTTTATCAGTTACACCTGCAACAGAGTTCATTAATGGGGACATCTCTCTAAATATTAACCAAGCAAATACTCCAATGATTAAAATAAATCCTGATGCTAATACCCACATACCATATTTTTCCATAAATGTTTTCTTCTCTGAATGTAATGTATCAATTTGTTTTTCTAAAGAAGTATATTGTCCTCTCATGTTTGGATTTGTTGTTACAATTGGAATTAGTCCACCGTTTTTATCTATTGAATTTATATCAGCAGATAACATACCATTGTACCAATAGCCATCCTTACCAATAAAGAAATAATAATCTCTTTTACCTACTCTTCCACCATAACCTATTCTATAACATTTTAATTTCTTAAAATAAAGTATTTCAAATCCTCCTGTTCCAATCTTAACTATTTTCATCATATCAGTAAATGTTGGAACGTAATTAATTCCAACTACTTCTAGTACTGTAGCTTTTTTATTAAATATTCTTTTATTGTTCCACCAAAGATAACCTAATATTCCTGCACCAGCCAATACTAAAACAAATACTATCCAACCTATTATATTACCCCAATTCTGATTAGTAATACTACTTACTATTTGATTATTAATATTTGTTATCTCGTCAGCCATTAGTTATTATTCCTTCTATTTTTTCCATTTTCTACAGCTAACCAACCTATTGCAATTGCAACAATTAGTAAAGCTCCTGCGATTAACATTGAACCTACATCAATTATCATGATTTACCTCCGAATAGTTTAGTTATAAATCCATCGTTTGATTTAGCTTGGGGAGCATACTTCTGTTTTAATCCAGCTTCTTTACATTCTTCACAATCTGGAAAATGATCTATAACCATTTTAGATATATTAACTTCCATTGGATTTGGTTTATAGTTAGCTATTCTTCTAACTGCATGTATTTCCATATGAACTTCTTCGCAGAACTTAGAATCAGTAACCATCTTTATTCTCCCTATTTACTTGCATTGCTAATATAAAAGATAACATAAGTATTATGCCCATACATGCTATTCCTAATTTTAATTGAAAGTATGCTTCAACAGCTCCACTAACAATCAAAGCTAATGCTGGAGCAAAATCATTTACACTCATTTGCCTAATCTCCTGAATCTGATATAATAAGCTTGACCAGATTCATCTTTATCAAAAATATCTACACATGCTTTCTTTATATCTCTTGTAACAACATATCCTTTCTTTCTCATAAAATTAATATATATTTTTTTATTCATCTTGCTCTCCATTAAAAAATAATGTTGCAATAAAAATTAATAAACAAAATATTGCCATACCTAAACATATTCCTGAATAAAATTCATTTATATCAAAAAAGAAAAGAGTTGATAATATACAAAATATTAAGTCTAGTCCCCATATTTGGTAAGCTTTCATTCTATATCTCCTGTTAAATCTAAATCAATGTCTAAGTCTTTATCAATGTTCTTCTTTTGTTTCTTAGGAAGTTCTTTAGCATTACTTCTTTGGATAACATTCCAGTTTTTTAATAGTTTGTTTAACAATGGAGAAAGCTTTCCACCAAAATCAGTATAATACTTTTTTGCTTCTTCAACTATTTCAGAATCAAGTGTTACA
>Ga0247840_10001438_pt1 | contig 46914 bp, 31 predicted proteins | sample LaCruzMarch2015__FD_192404 | JGI IMG/M metagenome (GOLD analysis project Ga0247840, IMG submission 192404) | Freshwater microbial communities from meromictic Lake La Cruz, Castile-La Mancha, Spain - LaCruzMarch2015_17m | ecosystem: Environmental > Aquatic > Freshwater > Lake | place: Spain... | reverse complement strand
CCGGCGCTGCTACTGTAAAGGCGCAGGAAAACATCGAGTGGGAACGGGCCTATCTGGATTTCAACGTCCCCTTCGGCAAATTCCAGGTCGGTTACATGCAATATCTCACCTGGGGCACTGCCTTTCTGGATACCACCCTCAGCGCCGGCGGCATCCGCTATTATTACAGCCAGGGCCCCCTACAGGTAGTCGCGGCGGTTGAAAAACGGGCTGAGTACGTTGGTCTCAGCGCCAATAACATCGGCATTGCCAACGACGCCGATCGCGATCTTTATGACCTCGGTGTTACCTACAAGTTCGCCCCCGGTCAGGCGGGAATTCTTTATCAGTACCTGCGGAGCTCCCAGAACAAATGGCAGCAGGCCAACGGTTATCTGACCCAGCTTAACGGCTTTTACCCCTACGCCCAGTTGACCTTCGGCAATTTTTTCATTGAGGTTGAGGGCGTCTATGGAACGGGGACCCTGAGATCTTTTGAGAGCACCTCCACAGCAGCCTCTGTCGGCGGCACGACTCCCGCCACTAATGCCCAGAATGTGTCCCTGAACGCCTACGGCGCCTTCATTCACGGCAAGTACGACTTTAAACCCGCCTATGTGGGGGCAAAGTTCGTCTATATCAGCGGTGACGACAATTCCAACAGCGATAAGGCTTCCGGTTCCATCCTGCAATCGCTGCAGATGAACCGTAGCTTCTATCCCACTCTGATCCTCTGGAACGACGATTACCAGAGCAATTTAGGCAACATTCAGGGCAATGTCCCCACCGACGCTACCGGGACCAACCGCCGCACCGGTCAGAGCTATGCCGTCAACCAGTCTATGGACAACGTCTGGTTCTATCAGCTCTACGCCGGGTTCAAACCCATGCCCAAGTTGGACCTGAAGGCGGCTTTCTCGATCGCAAGCGCCGACAAGGCGCCGAAGAGCGACGTGGGCCAGACTGGCCAGAAAGGTTACTACACGGGAGCAACGGTTAAAGAATTTGCTTCAACTAAATACGGTAACGAACTCGATCTTACCGCCGAATACAAGATCTATGACAACCTTACCTATATGATCGGCATGGGCTACCTCTGGGTAGGCGACTACTTCAAGGGTTACGACAATAACGCTGTTGTTAAGGACAATTACCTCCTTACCCACAAATTAACGCTTACTTTCTGATAAGATGGATGGTTAGCTAATGATGTCAGCATCTTGATTCACAAATCAGGGGACGCCTCGCACCGGGTCCCCTGATTGCTTTCCTTGCCAATTCAACCATCGAGCATCTTGGTGTTTTCCCCCGGGTCTGCATCCCTTGAGCTGCAATTTCCCTCCCCTCTGCTACCTCCGTCAAAGATACATCACAGTTTTTCCCCTGTTTTCATTTGACATTGAAAGGGTTTTCATATAGTCCATTCGCGTTTGCGGCAAAGCGATAGCTTATCGGTACTAATCAATAAAAACCCAAAAAAGAGGAGGTAACCTTATGACTCACAGATCGCCCCGTTTAAACCGCTGGATCGTATTTATGGCCGTGCTATGTATGCTCCTTGCCTTCGGACCGGGAGCAGGATCGGTCCTGGCCGCCGAAAAGATAATCAAGATAGGCACCATCTTCCCCCTTACAGGTCCGGTCGCAACAGCGGGGCAGCGCTGCCAGGCAGCGGTACAGACCGCCGTGGAAATCATCAATAACAAACACCCCGAGATCAAGGTTCCCCTGGCCAAGCAGGCAGGCATCCTGAACGGCTACAAGATCGTCCTTGTTCATGCAGACTCTCAGGGCAAGCCGGACGTGGGCAAGGCAGAGGCCGAGCGGCTCCTCAACCAGGAAGGCGTCTGGGCCCTGATCGGCTCTTACAACAGTTCGGTGAGCAAACCGGCCAGTTTCGTGGCCGAGCGCATGAAGAGGATCTTTATGTGCGGGGCCTCTTCTTCAGCGGCCCTGACCCAGCGGGACATGAATTACTTCTTCCGTCTGGCCCCCACCGACAAGACCGAGTCTATCGAGTTCGTGGATGTCTTGAAGTGGATGAACAAGAAGAATAAAGCCCAAATCAAGACCATCGGCATCGTTTACGAGAACAGCGAGTTCGGCAAGCATGCCGCCGAGGAGGCCAAGATGGCCGCTGCTGCCGGAGGCTTCAAGGTAGTGGCCGATGTGCCCTTCAGCCCCGGCGCCACTAATCTCAACAGTGAAGTCCAAACCTTGAAGAAGAGTAATCCCGATGCGCTGTTCGGAGCCGTGCTTGGCGCCGACTACTCCCTGTTAGTCCGCACCATGAAGCAGATGGCATGGTTGCCTAATATTGCCATCAACTACTGCTCCGGTTACCAGGACCCGGTTATCACCAAACAGCTTGGACCTGACGCCGACTTTTTCATGGGTTCCACCGCTTATTCGCCCCAGTTCGCCAGCCTGATGCCGGCGGTTGCGGCGGTTGAGAAGATCTTCAAAACCAAAACCGGAGGAGTGCCCTTCGACGGCGACAGCATCCAGGAGGCCGTGGCCATGCTGGTGCTCGCCCAGGCGATTGAAAAGGCGGGTTCCCTCGATCCGGAAAAAGTCGCCAAAACACTGTACGCAAACACCTGGGATTCCCCTCTCTCCCTCGGCGGGAAAGTGGCCTTTGTCAAGGGCGGTCAGAACATAAAGGCGCAAAGCATTGTTACCCAGCTCCAGGGCGGTCAGTACAAGCGGATCTACCCGGAAGAAATGGCCGATACCAAAATCGTCTTCCCCATGAAGGGATGGGGTAAGAGATAACGAATTTGCGGTAAAAATTGCCAATATTCTAAACAAACCCATCCCCACCCCTTGGCTCCTTCCCTTCAAGGGGAGAGAGCCAAGGGGTAAAGGGGCTTATAACATCCACCCTATCTCTTTAAGATGAGTAATCGATAAGGGTAACGAGCGGATAATTGCTTATCCCGTCCCACCCGCTGGAGGGGAAAGAGCGACAAAGCGGCGGAAATTTATGGAAACGTTTATTCAAGTTCTGATAGACGGCATGTTGAACGGCATGGTTTACGCCTTGGTGGCCGCCGGGCTCTGCCTTATCTGGGGCGTCATGGACGTGATCAATTTCGCCCATGGCGAATACCTGATGGTTGCCATGTATGTGAGCTACTGGCTGGGTTTTCTTCTTAATGTCGACCCCCTCCTGTCGGTCATTGCCGCCGGGGTATTCATCTTTATCCTGGGGGCGATGACATACCAGCTAATCATACGTTACACCATCGGCAAACCGGGACTGGTGGCCCTGTTGGCGACCTTTGGACTTGCCATCTTCCTCAAGAACTTCTGCATGAACCGCTTTTCACCCAATTTCCTCATCCTTTCCGACACGTGGCTTGGTGATAAAACACTCCATTTGGGGAATCTGATCTTTCCGGCGCCCCAACTGGCGGCCGCACTCCTGTCTCTCGTGGTGGTCGGGCTGATCTATACGCTTATAAATACCACCCGGTTTGGTTGGGCCATTCAGGCTACGGCCATGGACCGGGATGCTGCCGAACTAATGGGCATCAATACGGAACGTATTTACCTTGTGGTCTTTGGAATCGGCGGCGCCTGTGTGGGCATTGCCGGAGGCATAATGCCCTCGTATCTGGCCGTCCATCCTGAAGTTGGTTCCATGTTTGGACTGATTGCTTTTGTCTGCGTCGCCATGGGCGGATTCGGGAGCATTCCGGGTGCGTTTATTGCCGGGATTCTCGTCGGGTCTGTAGAGGCGCTTGCAGGTTTCTACATTGCGCCGGTTTTCAAATACATTGCCGTCTTCGGTCTCTATCTGGCAGTCGTATTTTTACGGCCGAAAGGTATTTTCGGGTGGTGAAACCCATGCAGCGGAAAGCATTGAACAAAAAAGACGCCCTCTGGCTTGGTTTCGTGGCGCTCCTGGCGCTGCTGCCATTGGCGCCGGTGGTAGCCGCCAATTCCTTCCACATGCATGTGGCGATTCTCATTTTACTTTTTGCCAGCATGGCCCAGGCGTGGAACATCATAGGCGGCTATTGCGGCCAGGTGTCCTTTGGTCATTCGGTGTTCTTCGGCATCGGAGCGTACGGCGCGGGAATGGCCGTCGTTACCTATGGTGGAACCCCGTGGCCGGGTATAATGATCGGCGTGATGCTGGCGGCTATCGTCGCCGTAGTCATCAGCTATCCCTGCTTCAAGCTGAGTGGCCACTATTTTGCTATTGCCACCTTCGCTATCGTCGAGATTTTTCACCGCACTTTCCTGGTCTGGGACTGGGTCGGAGGCGCCCTGGGACTTGATTACCCGCTGGTCAAAGAAGGCCTGAAGAATCTGATGTGGTACGATACAAAGACGGGTTACTACTATTGTGCCCTCCTTCTCTTTCTGCTTATATTTGGAGTAGTTCGGTGGCTCGAAGGCCATCGCTTTGGATACTATATGCGTGCCGTGAGGGAAGGTCAGGAAACGGCCGAATCACTCGGCGTTAACAGCACGGCCGTGAAATTGTCCGCTATGGCCCTTTCGGCCGCTTTGACCGCCCTATGCGGCGCCTTTTTTGTGCAGTACAATCTCCGGGTGGACACGCCAATGGTCATGTCACTGGATATGTCTATGAAGTTCGTACTGATCACCGTCCTGGGGGGATCGGGGACCCTCGTCGGTCCTCTCCTGGGCGCCGCCGTCCTGATCCCGTTGCAAGAATACAGTCGGGCATTTTGGGGCGGTTTGGGTGGAGGAGTGGATTTAATCGTTTTCGGGCTCCTCATCATTCTCATCGTGGTCAAACAACCCGCAGGGATGATCGGTATCATTCGCGATATACGTAAGAGGTTTTTAAAGCAAAAAAGCACTTCAAAAGGAGATTCAGCCGATGGCACTCCTTGATGTGCGCGATGTGACGATGAAATTCGGGGAGTTGGTCGCCAACGATCGGGTGAGTTTCACCGTGGAGTCCGGATCGATTGTGGGATTGATCGGCCCCAACGGAGCGGGGAAAACGACCCTTTTCAACTGCATCACCGGTTTCCTCAAGCCGACGAGCGGCAGTATCCTCTTCGACGGTGCAGACATCACCGGACTTACTCCCTTTCAGATTGCCCGCCTGGGGGCGGTGCGCACCTTTCAGGTGGTGCGCCCACTCAAGGAGATGACCGTATTCGACAATGTCCTTGTCGGCGCCTTCCTCAAGACTAAGGGCAACCGGGAAGCCTTTGAGAATGCTGAGGAGTGCATACGCATATGCGGCCTGGAGTCGCTTCGAGAAAAGCCTGCCGGCGAGCTGTCCATCGGTGGAAAGAAGCGTCTGGAATTAGCCCGCGCCCTGGCAACGCGTCCCAAACTCCTTATGCTTGATGAGGTTATGGCGGGGATGACCTCTACAGAGGTCAAAGTTTCCGTCGAGGTCATCCTGCGACTCCGGGAAAGCGGGATTACGCTGATGATCGTGGAGCACGTTATGGAAGGGATTATGCCCATAGCCGACAAGATAGTAGTCCTCGACGGCGGCATAAAGATCGCCGAGGATGCCCCCGGCCGCATCGTCAACGACGATAGCGTGATTGAGGCTTACCTCGGCGCCAAATACGCGCAGCGTTTCAAGGCTCAGAAGGAGGGCAGAGCCTGTGGCTGATCCGATCCTGAAAGTCGTTGATCTGTATACCGGTTATGATGGGATACCCGTTGTCTTCGGTATTTCCCTGGAAGTCATGCCGGGGGAACTGGTGGCCATTGTCGGTGCGAACGGCGCCGGGAAAACGACCATCATGCGCACCATCAGCGGCCTCGCCCATCCTCTGAAGGGTCAAATCCTGTTTGAAGGGACCGATATCTCCCGGCATGCAGCACATCAGACCCTGAAACTCGGCATCAGTTACGTTCCCGAAGGCCGGCGAATCTTCTCCAAGCTGTCGGTGGAGAAAAACCTCGCCTTAGGCGCCTATACAGAGAATTCGAAAGCCGAGATCCATCGCCGCTTAGAGGAACTCCTGGAGATTTTTCCCGTCCTCAGGGCGCGGGCCAAACAGACCGCTGAGACCCTGAGCGGCGGAGAACAGCAGATGATGGCCATAGCGCGGGGCCTCATGTCGCGACCGAAGTTGCTTATGCTGGATGAAATGTCTCTCGGATTGATGCCTAGCATGGTGGACAAGATGATGGAAACCATCACCGCCATCAACCATACAGGCACCACAGTTCTGTTGGTCGAGCAGATGGTCCAGGAGGCCTTGGAAATTGCCCATCGAGGCTATGTGATTCAGACGGGGAAAATCGTCCAGTTCGGTTCGGCCCGTGAGCTTTTAGATTCAGAGGAAGTCCGTAAAGCCTATATGGGAATGTGACCGCTCCGGGTCTGCATCCCTTGAGATTATCGTCGTGGATGGTGACGGGTCAGACAAAATGAGCGGGGCCGTTCGGAACGGAAATGCTAAAACCTTCACAAAAGTGGACGAAAATGGCTATGTAGCTGTCCACCCTGTTATCCCAGGTGAATCTGTTCCGCGTCGATTTTGATATGACCCTCGGCAGTGTGCATCGTGTTTTGCGTCTGCATGGTCAGGGTGCCCTCCACAAGCATGCGGGTGGAGGCGGATTGTATCTCTTCGTGTTCCGCGATATACCGGTAAGAAGATGTCAATCTCTGTACGGTCCGCCGGATGATCGTGTCCACTGTGTCGGCAATGTGTGTGACCGTCTCCACCTGACTCCGTAACATGCGTCCGAAAAATGAGAATTCTTCGATCCTTGCCGTTCCCTTGCGGGCGTCAATTCCCAAATCCTCGGCAGCGATGGCAATTTTTTGTTCTGAAGTCAGGGACAGGGTTTCTGCGGCGGCTATGTTCAGACCGCCATGCCGTATATGCAGATTAACCTGTCCGTCCATAGCGATGGTTTTCGATGCGAGTTTGCCTCCCGGCCTCTCCAGAACGGACAGGATATAGCAGCGACCTGTCGCGGCGAAGGACAGGAGAACCGTATCCCCATGCTCCGGTCGGATTAGGCAGCTCACTGCTTCAACGGCCTCGTAACGCTCTCCGGCGATGATGACGGCAAACCCTGCTTCCATGTCGCCGGCGATGAGGCCGTATTCCAATACCGGTTGGACGTCCTCTTGAACTTTAGCTAGATTTTCCATGTTGCCTTTCTCCTTACGCTTACGTCTAAAAAAAATGATGGGTTAGTGCGTCATTCCGTAATTACATGTCCTCCGCCCCGGCGAGATCCGGATCGGTTCCCAGGGCGGCTTCCCTGTTAGCCCCCTTCCAGTTGGTGTGCTCTTCAATTGCCCGGTGCAATTTTGCCCGGAAGATACTTGCTGACGAGAAATCAGCTGCTGTCAGATCGGTGTGGGAAAAATCGGTATAGGTGCAATTGGCGTCTATGAATTTCGCGGCCCGGCAAATCGCCCTGGCGAATAGCGACTGTTCAAGGTTGGCGCCGGTAAAATCGGCCTGTTTCAGGTCGCAACCCTCGAAGCATGACTGGTAGAGATCGGCTTTCGTAAGACTTACCCCAGGCAGCCTGGCCTCAAGAAACACCGCCCGCTGTCCCTTGACACCGTCCAGCTTGACCCCGGTCATGTCGGTGTTCATGAAATTGGTCATGGTGATATCGGCGCCGGTAAAATCCGAGCTCTTGAAGTTGGCTCCCCCCGCCTGACACATGGTAAAATCCGCCCCTTTAAAGTCCTGACCGGAGAGGTCGCAATCACGGAGGAAGGTCTTGAAAAACTTTGCCCCTTTAAGCCGGGCGCCGCTCAGATCGGCCTCAAAGAATACGGCCCGGGAAAGGTCGGCCCCGGAGAGATCGGCCCCCTTAAGGGATGCCTTGTAGAGCATGGTCCGGAAGACCTTCGCCCCCGTCAGCTTCGCATTATCCAGTTTTGTGTTATCCATGACGGCGTGGGAGATATCGGCGCCGGAGAGATCGGCTTCGGTCAGATCGGCCCCGGAAAGGACGGCCTTGTGGAGGATCGCCCCCTTCAGGATCACGCCGCGGAGGTTCATCTGCATCCAGAGGACCTTGGTCAGATCGACATCGTTGAGGACGGCGCCGAAGAAGTCGCAGCCCTTGAATCCCGTCCGCTGAATCTTGGCCCCCCTAAGATTGGCATTACGGAATGAGACGTTTTCAAACCGCGCTCCCGATAAATCCGTTCCGGACAAATCCAAGCCGCTCAAATCGACATTTTCGATCGTGTCGTCCCGCCCGATAGCCTCAAGCAGCTCTGTTTTCGTCAATGTCTTTTTCCTCTCTGAGATCTTTGCATAGCCGCAGTGAAGCCATTTTTCAGCGGTCTCACCCTGCCTAACCCAAAACCAGGACCGTGACCTGGCTCGGGACCAGGGACACCCCGGGGGCGTTCATGCTGACGCCGTTGTGGCCGGTAATGCTGGTCAGTCGCTGGGCCGGCGCCCCTTCCTTCATGACCGTAATACTTCCGAGAATGAATTCCGTCGGCCCCATGACCAGTCCTGAGGCCACCCCCAAATTGACGCCCATGTTGTCGCCGTTGCTGATAGGGATCATGGACATCTGGTTCAGGGACGGCATCCCGTCCGTGAGGACTGTCAGAGCCGTCGTGGTTGGGTTGGTCGTCGCCCCGGTGGTGATATTCGGAAAGGGGATGGGAAGGGGTCCGATTGGGGTCGGCGTCAGGCACACATCGGGAAACCCGAGATTCATTCCTCCGGCCATGGTTTGCTGGAACATTTTCTCCTCCTATTACTTTGACTTATTCTCCGGCAGCAGGTCAGTGCGTTTATAGAGCTTGGTCATTTTCAGATTCGCCCCGTCGAACTTCGTTTCCCCCACCCCGGTGCGGAAAAACTCCACACTGTAGAGGTTCGCCTCGCGGAGGTCCGTCCGAACGAGTTTCGACTTTCGCAGGGACCCCTGAAACATCCTCACACCCCGGCAGTTCGCGTCGCTTAGGTCGGACTTGGTGAAGCGGGCTTCCCGGGCCGCCACACCGGACAGATCGGCCCCGGCCAGGTTGCACTCCTGGACCAGGCCGCGTTTGATATCCATCCCGCGAAAATCACTGCCGGAGAGGTCGGACTTCATCAAAGAAGCCTTTTGTGCTTTTGCATTCCGGAAGTCGCTGCCTGTGAATGCCGAACCGTTGAGGATCCGGGCATTGAACAGGTCGGCCCCGGAAAAATTGACATTGCTTCCCGCCGACTCGACGAAGAGGATCTTCGCCGCCTTAACACCGGAGAAATTGGTCCCGTCGAGTTTCGCCTTCTGAAATATCGCCTTTGCCAGGTCGGCCCCGGAAAAATCTGCCCCGGAGGCGTCTGCGGACAGGAAATAGGCCTGTCCGGCGGCAGCCCCTATGAGTTTTGTCTCCTTGAGGACGGCCTTCTCCAGAAGCGTCTTGGTCAGGCATGCCTCCCGGAGATCGGCCCCGGTAAGATCCGCCTCCGACATGACGGCCTTGGTGAGATCACCTCCCGTCATGGTCGCCCCCGTAAATTTTGCCTGCTGGAAAAGCCCCTTGACGAGCTTCGCCTCCCGGAGGGAAGCTGCGGTGAAATCAGCTTCATTGGCCAGGGCCGTGGTAAAATCGGCGCCATCGAGACGGCAGCCCTTGAGATTCGCTTTCATGAGCTTGGCTTTGCGAAAGTCGGCCCCGGAAAGGTCGAGACCGGACAAATCCAGCCCGGTGAGATTCTTACCTGCCAAACTCAGACCCTTTTGGCGCCTTTCGATGACCTCCTCCCGGGTAAGGGCTCTCATCAGCATCGGGTCGTCAGGATCGATCCCGGCCTGGGCAAAGAGCTTTTTCGCCCAATCGGGAAGGCCGGCGCCGGTCTGAGCCTCAGCCGCTGCCAATTTGGCCATCCCCTCCTCATACTGGGCGGCGGCCTGGGAGAAGACGTCGTTGCTCATTTTTTCCGCTTCCGCAATTTTTTCCGCAAGCTGCGGAGAGAGGGCCCCCTTTTTCCCCAGATGCTGCCGCAGATCGGCAAAATGTCCGGCGTTTTTCCCCTGCGCTGCGGCGAAGGGATTGGCCTCGTCCAGGAGGGATTTCTCCGCCGGCTTCATCAGCTCGTCGAGATCCTTACCCTGGGCGGCCAACTGTTGACGGGCCTTATCCAGGGTCTCCTTTTTCCTGGCCTCCAGCCGGTCTATATCAGGCTGAATATCGGCGGTGATGGCGTCTTTGACCTTCTTGATGATGGCGGCGACATCGATGACGGGGATCAGGGCCGTTACGGCCCCCGGTTTGCCGAGATCCACTTCCTTCGGTTTCGTTTCCGGGGCTGGGGCGAGGTCGGGCCGCAAGGCGTCGGCGATCCATTGCCAGATGTCGACGCCCGCCATTTTAGTCTCGTAGAGTGTCTTGCCCACGGGTAGGGTAATGGCTTCTGCCTGGGGATATTTCTCCTTCCAGAGCTTGATGTCCCGGTTGGCGGCTTCTTCCGCCCCGGGATAGATGATGACGAGGAATTGGGGGGCTTCTTTCAGGGAGGACTCAACCTCTTTTTCCAGCTTTACCCCCGGATCGCCCATGGCAGTGACGGCACAAAGATCGCCGATCTCCTGGTGGAGGAGGATCGCCTCAAACTCATAGGCGACGCGAAGGAAAGGCTTTCCCTTCCCGGCGCCTATGACCATGGCCATCTCCCCCGATCCCTCGACCAGGACGGGATGGGTGATCTGTCTGCCTACCCAAAAGGTAAGGGTAGGGAAATCGGGGGGCGGGTAGGTCTGCTGGCGCAGGGTACGGATGTGGATCCTATGCAGGGTCGCCCCATGGAAGGAGGGGACGACGAGGCCCGCCGGTATGATGAACTCCCGGGGATTGGCACGGTCCGGGTTCTCGACGGGAAGTCCCCAGGCCACTGGATCGTGAATCTCCGGACTGGGATTGATGCCGACCCAGGAACGCCGGATCGTGTAGCGCCGAAACCCCATGGCCGTGAGCATCTTCAGTATTTTGGGGTAGAGCTCCAGATTGTCCCGGCATTTCTCGATGAAGCGCATTCCCTGCTCCTGCCAGGGGTCGGTCGTCGGCAGCTTATACTGCTCCACATACCGGTCCGGGTCGTCCAGGCCATGTTTGGCCAGGAGGGCGGGATCGATCTTGCCCTGCATCCCCTTGACCTTGTCCCTGATTCCGTCCAGGAGCTGTCCGTGCTCGGCCTGGGCCTCGGCGGCGATGCCGGGGATGGCGGCCAGCTCTAACCCGGCTGCCGCCAGTTCCTGCCGGCCCTGCGCGATGCCGCTCAGGTCCACCTTAACCAGATGCCCGTATTTCGCCTTCGTCTTTCCCAACCGCTCCTCGGCGTCGTCAAAGAGCTTCAGCTTCTGATCGATGTTGGTCTGGGCCTCCCGGACCAGCTCCGCCGTTGTCCGGACGGGGCTCGGGGCCAGCCCCATGCCTTGGGCGACAGCGTCATTGATCTCCAGGGGGAGATCCTTCAGGCGCTCCGCCAGGGCGGCCAGTTTCTCCTTGGCATCGGCCCGGGCCTGGTCGGCGGCGGCCGCCGCCTCGGCGGGGATTTTCCGGTTCAGGCGCTTCTTGAATTCTTCATAATAGTGCTCCATGGTTCCCGGCGCCTCGGCCAGGCGCTCCGTGACCAGGTAGAGCTGCCGGACATCAATGGCTTCATCGTCGGCGACTTCGATGGCCCCCCGGAAAATGGCAATCCCCCGTTCGGCATGGGGGAAGAGCCAGACTGTCTCCAGATGGGTCTTCACCTCTTTGAAGACCTTCTCCCCCTCGGGATCGTTGCGGTCGGCCAGGACGTTGACAAAGCAGCGCTGGCGCAGTTCCGGCAGCCGGGATTCAATGAGGGGCTTGTCCTTGTGGAGATGCTTCAGGAGAATCTTTTCCCCCCCGGTGAAGAAGTCGAGGCGCTGCTGATCTTCCGGGGCGGCGTTGAAGTATGTCCAGTCCATGTCTTCCGGGTAGTCAGGCCAGCGGGTCTCGAACCAGCGCTGGTCGTAGGTGCCGAGCTTTTTTGCCCGTTGGGGCCAGGTGTAGTCCAGGGGGGCGACTCCGGCCGGTTCGGGGCGGTCATGGGGGGCGGCGATGAGGCGCTGGGGGTTCTCGATGTTGGGGAGTGGCCATATCTCCTCGCCCCGCTCGTTCCGGACAGCGGCAAATCCTTTTCCCAAGGGATTGCGGTCGAACCCCGGGCCGCCGAAAGCCCGGGCCCAGGACAGGGGCATGACGGTAAAGGGCTGCGGATCGGAGATGACGGCCACGACGCCGCCGGACCGCTTCCAGAACCGGTCTCCGAAGACGTACAGGGCCTTGCTGACCGGGCCGACATGGAGCTCCACAGGCAGGGCCGGGACGGCCTTCCCCTGGGGGGCAAAGGCGTAGCCGTGGACGAAGATCTCCCCCAAAGGTTTGGGCATGGCCATGTCGAGGATGGGGTCCTTCCCCAGTTCCTTCTGGGCAAAGGGCCACATCTCCTGCTCCGGAAGCCCCTCGTCGGGTGCGGCGAAGGCGAAGAAGGTCATGACGGTGACGGCGAGATAGAAGCGGTCGTCCACGCTGAAATGGTTGAGGAGGATGCCCTGGTTTGTATCCTTGATGACTTTCATCGGCGATCCTTCAATTGTGCATGATCAAGGGGGCGTCCGTGGCATGCATGCCGGCGCTGTTGATGGCCAACCCCGCATCCGTGATATCTGTTCCCAGGCTGGAAACGGAGGTGCCCATGTCGTTCACGACGGCGCCAACGGTAGCTATCGCCATTCCGGTGTCCTCGAGGGCGGTCCCCATGGATTTTATTTCGTCGGCGCAGGCCTTGATCGAACTGGTATTTGCGGTCAGTTTGGTATTGATGGCCCCGATATCATCGTTGACGGTGCTAACCCTGTGATCGACGGCAGCGACTTCATCGTGAACGGCTCCGATCTTCCTGTCTACTGCCTGCAACCGGGTCATGAGCAGGTCGTACTGTCTCCTTCCCACACTGCGGATCTCATCGGCAAGTTCCGTCTTAGTTGCCGCCACGGCTTCCAGATGTTTGACCTTCGCTTCCATGTGGTCCACGGCGGCCCCGATATGGAAATTCTCGATCGTCGCCTTTTCCGGCATATGAACCTCAACGATGCCGCCGAATACCCAGTGCATATACAGTAAAATAATGGTTTTCCACTCCATGCCGAGAACGAGTTCCGTGGATGCGCCGCCGATGACCGTCGTCTCTTCTCCCAGGATGATCTTGTTGGACATCTCTGCCGAGATGCTTAGGAGTTTGTTGGTGAAGAGTTCAATGCCCCATACGTCTTCGTTTTTTTCCTTTATTTTCTCGGCCAGCTCCTCCAGCTTGGCGATGAATTCGGCCAGCTTTTCCGGATCCGGCGGGTTAAGGTCGGTCTTTTTATCGCTGGGAGCCCCGACGGTGATGAAACTCCCTTTGTTCGGCGCCTGCATGTGGATCTGTTCTTTCCCCTCTGCATCCTCTATGGAGATTTTGTTTTGCGAGGCCGTTTTGATGATCCCCTGGGTCTGGTTGGCCCCTGTCACGGGGCTTGGTGTTTCGGGGTTGGGGATGGCGCCGGTGATGATCGGGCGGTCGGGGTCGCCGTCAAGAAAGGTCAGGAGGACCTCCGTTCCCTTGTGGAGGGGAAAGTGCATACCGTGATTGCTGCCCCCGTAAGGCTGGGCCATGCGGATCCGGGCCGAGGCGGCGCCGTCTTTTCTCCCCGAGATGTCGAAGGGGAGGATCACCTTATACCGGCCGTGTTCATCGATTTCCGCATACTGTCCGGTGCCGGCGGTGTCGATCTTGGCCGAGAGGGTTCCCGAAATCCGCGGCTTTTCCGCCCGCCCCTCGGGGCGGAACTGAACGCCCGCCGGGATGGCCGTAAAGGAATTCCTGTAGAAGACCTGATGATTTTCTCCTTCCAAACCTGCCTTTAAAGCGCTGACGAGATAGCCCGTCTGGTTTCCCTCGTGGTTGACTTCTATGGTCAGGTAATCCTGATTGAGCTGCGCCTGGTAATGGTCACTGAGGGTGAAAGTGAACCCGGGGACCAGATAGGGGACGGAACTCTCTCCCCGGAAGGTCTCCTGCCGGCAGCGCAGAGCCTCCGCCTGGATGGCGGCGAGGCGGGCGCCCGCTTCGGGGGTCACGAAATGATCGCCATAATGGTAAAGCTGCCCCCGCCCGTTCTTGTCGACCTCGGCGCTGCCGCTGACCTCCAGGGAGGGCCGGAGATAGTTGTAATCCTTCAGGAGGACCGTTGCGGGCACCATTTGGCAGCGGCGGCTGAAGGTCCTGATGATCTCCGTTTCATGGCTGTGGTCGAGTCCGGAAGGGGTTCGGTAGGTCAGGATGCTCCCTTGGGGAAGGGACGTATGGACAATTTTGGTGTCCGTAAAGATGACTTTCTCCCTGCCGTCTTTCTGCTCGAAAAAATAGTAGATCCCTTCCCGTTCGCTCCAGCGGGAAATGAAGTTGAGGTGGCTTTCCCCGTACTGGCAGACATATTCACGGGGATCGTAGGTTTTTTGGAGGCGGAACTCGAAATCAAGGGCCGTCAGGCCGCCGTCCATCAGGCAGGCCTCGATAATCTCCGGGACCGTCTTGTCGAGAAATACCTGATTGTGATGCGTCAGGGATAGGCAGAATAGACGGGGAACGATGTGAGTTTGGTAGAAGATGTAGCCATCCAGGGCGTGAAGTTGCTCAAAATAAAGGGGGATGCCGGAGTATTCCACCTCTTTCCCCTCTTCCCGCAGGAAGGATATCTTGGCGGAATGTTGCATTATTTCGGAAATATCAAGGTCATTCCGGCCGGAAACAAGGAGGATGTCGAAGCTATAACAGGTGGATAGCCCATCTTTTCCCGCAAAACTGACGACGCCGAAGGTGTCCGAAGGGAGCTTTTCCGACTGGAAGGAAAACTTTTGTTGTGTCAGGCAATCCATATTGATACCTCCCCATGCTAGCTATCCCGATTTACAAATCAACATTACCAAAATTATAAGAAAAAAGGCCCATAGTGTCAACGGAATAATAAGCGCTTTAAGGCTTTGCGGGTGTCAGCTCATGATCATGACCTTGTTCTGGCTGGGCTGAAGGTCCGAGCCCACGGCATTGCCGTCGTTCTGTTTGGTTGGATTTCCCATAAAGACGGCCGGATTCCCCTCCAGTTTTACCTTCATGCTGCCCATCAGGTATTCCGTGGGTCCCATGATCTTGCCGGAAACGGGCCCGTTGTTCACTCCGGCCTCATCGCCGCTGGTCGGCTGACACTTCGAGGCCTTGGTGAGGGCCGGCATGCCGCAGATCATGACCTTCTGGGTTACGGGATCGGCCATAGGGGGCATCCCGATGTTCGGGTAGGGTACGGGGATGGGGGACGCCGGGGGGGCGGGGGTGAGGCATACGTCGGGCATGGCCAGCAACTGTCCCTTTTCCTTGGTGGTAGCGTACATTGTTTGTCTTCCTTTCAGCCCAGGTGGATTTTCTTGCCGTCGATCTTAACCTCTTCCTCAGCCAGGAGAGAGGCATGCCTCGCCCGGACGGCAAATCGCTCTTTCACGATTGTACTGATGCGTCCCGCCTTGGTCTGTTCTAAATTTTCGATCCAGCGGAAGCTGGTTTTGAGCCGCTCCGTCAGGCGGCCGCAGACCGTATCGAGGGAGTCGATCACGGTTGCCGCCTTCCGGATCTGGACCTCCAGGGTCTCTGAGAGAAAGGAAAAAGCCAAAAAGCTTACCCTGGCCGTGACACCTGCAAAAGAAACCTCCGGAGCGGTAAAAGAGGCCCTTTCCTTCGCGCTGACGGCAATGGTATCCGCCTGGAGGGACAAGTCGCCGGCAACCGTGGTGATGACACCCGCACCGGGAATGACGACAGCGGAATGGCCGCCGTTTTTGACCAGGACGTTGAGGATGAAGCCATCATCGCCTTCACCTTCGGCCAGGAGGACCCGGTCGTGGATCTCCGGCGTGAGGAGGCAGCCGTCGGCCTTTTGCACCCCTATCACCCGGCCGTCATCCGCAAGGACGAACCAGCGGTCCTTCGTCCGGCACGTTATCTGCCCGTAGGAAAGGGCTACGGGCCGGGGCGCCGTCTTCTTCTTCAAAAGCAATACATTTTTCATTTCCTTGCCTCATTTCTTGTCTTCAGCGCGCCGTTGCCGGCGGTTGCCAGTGTTCCGCCTCCCAGAGGTCGCGGTCCGTTTTATAGATAGTCGCTATATCGGCGCCATCCCAGCGGGCTTCCTTCATTTGGACGCCGTGCATATTGGCGTAAGGCAGCGCGGCGTTGGCGAAATCAGCCCCCTTGACGCTCGCATGGCTAAAATTGCCATAGGGCAGATGGGCTTCGGCAAACCGTGTCTTGTCGCAGTTGGCCTTGATAAAAAGTGATTTCTCGATGGCGGCCCTGGAAAAATCTGCCCCCGTGAGCAGAGCTTCCCTGAAGGTGCACATAATGAGCCTCGCCCCGGTAAAATCGGCGCCTTTTCCCCGGGCAGCGACGAAATTAGCGTATTGTCCATTGACTCCCTTGAGGATTGCTTCAGAAAGATCTGCGGCGCCGAAGCTCATCTGGCTGATGTCCGCCCCGGAAAGGTCGGCCCCCTTGAGATCGGCCTTGTCCATCATGGCCATGAGGAGCGTGCAGCCCGGGAAGCGCTGCTTTGCCAACTTCACGCCGGGAAGATAGGCTTTGGTCAGATTCGTTTTGGAGAAGACGGCCCTCGTCAGGTCGGCACTGGAAAGATCGATACCGGTGAGATCGGCACCGGAGAAATCTACCCTTGACAGAGGGCACTTATAAAAGGTGGCCATGACGAGGACGGAAGCGATAAACTTGACATCATGGATGTCCGTTTCGGCGAAATGGCCTCGGGTAAGATTGGCGCCGCTCAGGTCTGCCCCGGAGAGGTTGACCTCCTGGAGGTCGCACGCGGCCAGGGAGGCCCTGGTCAGAATCGCCCCGGCAAGGTTGGACTTGTGGAACCTGGCGTGGGTAAGGTGGCACCCGGCAAGGTTCACGCCGGAGAGATCCGCCGCCAGGAAGGTGGCCCCCGCCAGATTGGCCCCGGCCATGATGCAGCCACGGAAGGAGACATGCTCAAACGCCGTCCCGGCGAGGTCCGCGCCGGTCAGATCCAGCCCGGCCAGATCAGCCATGGTCAGCCGACCCTCTTTTCTGATGCGGTTCAATACCTCGTCAGCATTCATATGTCCACCTTGAGGGTCAGGAGGGTGTTTTTGATATTCGTATCCGTCAGGTTGGTCTTGCCCAGCTTGGCCTTGTAGAGATCCACACCGTAAAGATTAGAGAACTGGAGGTCCGTGCGGGTCAGTCTGGCCTTGCGCAACGACCCCTTGAAAAGATTGATCCCTGTGAGGTTTGCCTCATGGAAGTTTGCCTTCATGAAGTTAGTCCCCCTGGCGCTCACCCGGAAGGTGGCGGCGCCGGAGAGATCGCAGCGGCTAAAGTCGGCGCCGTCGAGGATCGTTTCCACCAGTTGCGCCCGGATTAGCCTCGCCCCCTCCCAGTTGGCGCCGCTGAGGTTCGCATGGTTGAGCCGGATATTTTCAAAGGCCGTGTCCTTATCAGCCCGGGACCCCGCCAGGGAGCTACCGCCGAAGACAGTCGCGTCCCCCTTGGCCCCATACAGGCGCAGGCCGTCCGCCCTGGCCCTGGTGAAGACGGCCTGGGACAGATTAGTATTGGAGAATTCCCCGCCGGTGAGGTCGGCCTGGTTAAAATCGGCCTCTGCAAGGTCGGCGCCAGTAAATATCGCCTGCGCCGCCGTCGCCTTTTCTCCCTTAAGCCCCATGAGGAGAGCTTTTTCAAATACGGCGCCGGAAAGGACTGCCCCTTTGACGTTCCCTTCCCGAAAGTTCGCACCGGTAAAATCTCCCCCGGAAAGGTCGGCGCCGGAAAGTACCGCCTGGGTGAAGTTTCCCTGGGCGGCGTTGGCACCGGCTAGGACGGCCCTCTCCAGAACGGCCTCGGTGAAATCGGCTTCCATCAGGACGGCATCCCGGAAGACGGCTCCCTTGAGGTTGGCCTTCCTGAAGATAGCCTTCGCCATGACCCCTCCGGTAAAATCAGCGCCGGCGAGGCCACAGCCGGTAAAATCCAGACCTGTCAGATCGAGGCCCTTTAGACTCTCCCCCCCCTGCCACCGGGCCAGGACCTCTTCCACGGTCAGAGCGGTTGCCCGGGGGGGAGGCGCCGGCGCCGCTGCTCCTTGTTCAAAGTCGGCGGCCTGCTCTTTTCCCTGCTCCAGTTCTTTGGGGGTCGCCAGGGCCTCCTGACCCATTTTATGGGCCGCGTTGATCTGTGCCTCGATCTCCGGGTTGGCGATCCCGGCCTTTCGCAATTGGCCGATGATCTCCTCCGGAGAAGGCGGCGGGGCCGACGGTTTCGGCTCCAGGAGTTTCTGGGCTGCCGTCTCGTCCAGGCCGAACCTGGCCAGGGTCGCCTTTGTCTCCTCCTGGAGCCGGGTTGCCATCGCCATGAGTTCGTCGAGGGATAGGGGCTTACTATCCACCGGTAGGGGCATGAATTTTTTTATCGCCTCCTCCGGGTCTATACCTAACTTTTTCATCTCTGCGGCGGCGGTGGCCGCGAGGGCTTCGACCTCGGCCATCAGTCCGGCGAGGGCCGGTCTAACCGCGCTGGCATCTGCAGCGGCAGCGGGCGGCGGTGCCGGGACGACAGGTTCTTCCAGGGGCTGCAGAGAGGACGGCTCTTCCGGGGGTGGTGGCGGGGAAAGCCGTTCCTCAAGGGCCGCCTGGTATTCCGCTACAGAACGGGCCGATTCCCCGAGGGCCTCCCAGGAGGCGAGGACATGGATGATGTCCTCGTATTCCTCGTCCGCCACCGGCACCGCTCCCCGGTAGAGGACGATGCCGCATTCCCGGTCGGGGAAGAGCCACACCGTCTCCGCCCGGGCAGGGACCTCTTTGAAGACCTCTTTCCCCCCTTCGACCTGCCGGATGAAGAGGCGGGCCCGCAGGGCGGGAAGCATAGAGATGATCTGTTCCTGCCGGGGGTGCATGTGGAGGATCTCGATGACCTCGTCCCCTTTGAAGAAGCCTTCCAGGCGCTGGTCTTCCGGGGCGGTGTTGAAGAATTCCAGGTTGGTGTCCGCCGGGAAATGGGGCCAACTCTCCACGAGCCAGTCGCCGTTGAATTTTCCCAGATGCCGGGTCCGCTGCGGCCAGGTCAGGGGATAGGCCGTCAGGCCCGCCACCGGCGGCGTTTCTTTGGGGCTGCCCATGAACCGGGCGGGGTCCTGGATGTTGGGCAGGGGCTGCCGGCCCTTGGCGTCCGCCTCATTACCTTTGCCCAGGGGGTTCTGGGGATAGGCGGGGCCGCCATAGGCGTAGCCGTAGCGGATGGGGAACCGCTGGAATGGCTCCGGCGCCCCGGGAATCCCCCCCGCCTGCCACCAGCGGTTCCCGAAGACGGCCAGTCTTTTGGTCAGGCCGCCGATTCTGACTGCCACCTCCTGGGCCGGTGCGGGCGCCGTGGCGAAGCAGGACCCGTAGACAAGGAATTCCCCTCGCACCTTGGGATGGGCAAAGTCGAAGACCTCCCCCTTGTCCAGGGCGCTCTGGATGACGGGCCACATGTCCTGCTCGGGCATCAGGCGGTTGGGGAGCCCGGTGTCGAGGTGGAAAAAGGCGCAGGCCCCGAGGGACAGGAAACACTTCCCCTCCCAGACGAAGGACTTGAAAAGGAGCGCCAGATTGTCAGGTTTGATGATGTTCATTTCCCACTTTCTATTTGGTTCGCAGGCTATCGATTTTCTATTCTGCCGGTGGCGCTACATAATCCGCCGGCGATACGCCGCCGATTTTTACGACGCCGTTGTCAACGGTAATCGCCCCCGAGGCGATATTGATAGCCTGGGCAACGATATTCACCTGTGTTCCCGATGCGGTCACGGAAGCGTCATTGTGCATCAGCCTGGCCATGTCGGCGTTCATGGTCAGGTTTGGGCCACCGCCTTCCCTCCGTATAACCACTCCGTCTCCCCCGACCTCGACAATACCGCCGGTCTCAGACGAATCGCTGACCACCACGCCGGTATCATCGATGTAAATCCTGCCGGTGTTCATTTTGTTAATATCGATGTAATCGTTGGCCAGGGTCATGCTGGTCGTCTGATCGTTACACTGGAGCAATATGCTGCTGGAGGAAATGTTCATGCCGATGGTAGGATTATTGAGGGCATCGGGATTGGTGCCGATCTTGATGCCGTCCGTCGCCGCCGGCGTGGTGACCATTTTGATGCCCGCAGCGTCCATCTCCAGAGTGGATGCCGGTTTGAAGATACTCTTTTGATACTTGCTTAGAATCGAGATCAGCGTGAAGGCGATGCTCTGCAATATCAAGGCACTGGCAAGCACTCCAGCGGCTACCCCACCCTCCCTCTTCATGTTTTCGCCTTCCGGATCTGTAGCACCCGCGATATCGCCCGCCCCGGCGGCCAGGATAGTTCCCACCCCCGCACAGATGCCAGTCAGTACATTTATCAGATAAGCTACCGATTTCTTCTCCATGGCATTACAACCGGCTCTTATCTTGACTTCCTTGGTACCCGTAAGCTCTGATTCATCGCAGAGCTTTTCAAAGATCTTCTTGTATTCAAATTTCTCTCCCAGGTTCATTTCCATAGCGGCCCCGGCCTGCATCTCTACCGACGTACCTATATGCAGTTCGTTAGCCGTGCCAATAACCGCTTCGAAAAGGGAACCAAGAACCCCGATGTTCAGGGAGCCCATGACGAGGTCATCCTCCTGGCCCACGATGACCTCGTGTTTGTCTCCCGATGCCTTGAGGGTAAAGACGCTCTCCCCGCCGCTGCCGAACGTGATGCCGCTGCCCTTCTTGCCCGGATAGGGGCAGTGGATCAGGATGGATTCTTCATCCTCGGTGTCGTTCATGACGATCTTGTTGCCTCCAGCCGACTCGATGACCAGACTCTGGGGACCATAAACCCCCTTCCCCCTTTTACCCTCTTCCTTGGAATTGACGACATTGGCACTCTGTGAGTTGAAGGCCGCCCCGGCGATGATGGGCAGATCAGGGTCGCCGTCCCGGAAGGAGAGAATCACCTCGGCCCCGACATGGAGGGGGAAGTGCATGCCGTAGGTGGCCCCCGACCCGGCGTGGTGGGTAGCCATGCGCATCCATGCGGATTTCTTCATCGCCTGTTTGCCGGTGCTGTCGGTGCTCACCGCAAAGGGCAGATCAACCAGATAGCGGCCGAACTGGTCCAGTTCGGCATATTTATCCGATACGTCACCGTGGATGAAGGCGTTCATCGTCCCCGTGATCCGTGGTTTTGTCGTTTTCCGCTCCGGGCGGAACTGGGAGATGCCCAGGGCGGCGTTCGTATTATCGTTGGGGATGAGGGTGAAGGTGTTGGTGTAAAAGGAATCTTCGCCCTCTGTGCCCTGGGCGCCGACGAGGGCCAGTTTCTGCGACCCCTGGTGATGGACGTCCCGGACGAGATAGGCGCCGGAGAAAGCGGGGTTCGTGTGGACGATCTTTATGAGCATGCCGGGCATCAGGGGGACGGCGGTGCCGAACCCGCTATAGGTCCGTCCCTGGCAGAAGAGCTCCTGGGCCCGTACCTTCGCTAGTTTCGTACCTTCATCATTCGCCGATGAAATGAAATTCTCCCCGTAAATCCGCACTTCCCCCCGATAGGTCGTATTTTCCGTGCTGCCGTCGCTGGAGACAAAGGCCGTCGCCGACAGCACCGACTTCCCCGCCTGCTCGTAGTTGTTGTTGAGCAGGGTCACCCGCTTCGGCAGCATTTCCTCCTTGCAGACGAGGGACTGGATGATGTTGGCCTCCGGTTCCGTGGCAAGTTCCGCTGGCGGCTTGTAGAGGATCTCCCCTGCCGGTTGCGCGTGGGAGAGGTAGTTGTCGGTGATGCAGAGGACTTCCTCGTCGGCGCCCTGGGTGAAGTAGTAGTAAACCCCCTCCCGGGCGAAGATCCGTGAGAGGAAATCAAGGCAGGTCTCCTCGTACTGGCAGCAGTAGGACCAGCGGTTGTAGTTACCGTCGTCGGCGTTCTGGAGGGGGGCGTAGAAGGTGGCGGCGTCATTCAGATTGGGACCCCGCAGGTTCAGGGCGTAAGGGCCGTCGAAGCCGGCGGTCTTGAAGACCGGCGTGATGATATCCGTCGGGGGGGTAGTGCTGCCTGGATGGGCTTGATGGACGGTGTCCGTAGGGTCTGCATAAATGCTGTCCGATAGGGGCAGGTTGAGGAAGACGTCCGATTGCCGGGTGAGGGAAAGGATGTCGAACAGTGGCTTCAGGGCGGCCTCGTAATAGACGAACTCGCCTTCTTTGCGTTTTTGCTCGAAGCGGGTGATGACGCCGTGATACTGGGACGACTGGCCTCCCATCCTGATGCTCAAAGTAGCCCGCTTATAGATGACGTCGCTGATGTTTTCCGTGGCAGACACCAGGCTCACGGTGAAGAGGTAAGGGTTCGAAAGGGCCTCCGCGCCCTTGAAACTTTCCACCTGGAACGTCGGCTCTGTTTTGCCCTGATCCAGATAGGGGACAGTGAATCCGTATGAGTTTGACTCCGTCGCCATGAATACGATCTCCTTTCTTGATGGCTCCGCGTTCGGCGTATCGTGCCGGCAGCGGGATCGGGAACGGTCTTTACCACCGGGAAGGGGTGGGCGCCCCGGCTGCCTTTAAACTTACGACTGGGGCGACAGGATCGTGCCGATGAGATCTGCTCCCGCGAGATTTGTCTTTGCCTGTTTGGCCTCAAAGAAATCCACTCCCGCCAGGTTTGACATTTTCAGATCGGTGCGCGTCAGATCGGCCCTGCGGAGCGATCCCCCGGCGAGATCGATCTGCGTGAGGTTGGCCTCGCTGAGGTTGGCCTCCTGGAAGCAGGTCTCTTTAGCGGTGGTCGAGAGGATGATGCTCCCCATAAGATCGGCGCCGGTAAAATCCGCACCGTCCAGGACGGCCGCCACCATCTGCGCCCGGGGCAGCCTGGCCCCTTTCCATTGGGACCCCCTAAGATTCACCATGTTGAACCTTCCGTCGATGATCATCGTCTCTCCATCCCCTCGGGACCCCTGAAATGAGGACTGGCCGAAGGTGGTCTTTTCGCCCCGGGCCCCGCAAAAGACGGCCCCGTCCCCCTTCGCCTTCAAAAAGGTCGTGTAGGAAAGGGCTGTGGCGCTCAAGTCCGCATCCGTCAGGTCAGCTTCGGTAAAGTCGGCGTCCGTCAAGTCGGCCCCTGTGAAGACGGTCCGGGGGGCATCGGCCCTGGTGGCCTTGGCATCGACGAAACGGGCCCTGGCGAAAACAGCGCCGGCCAGGGTCGCTCCGGCCAGGTTGGCCTCCGTAAAGTCGGCGTCCGTAAAGTTTCCCTGGGTCAGGTCGGCCTGGGCAAGATTGGCGCGGATAAACCGGGCGGATACGGCCTGGACGTCCCTCAGCGTCGCCTCTGACAAGTCGGCCCCGGTAAAATCTGTTTCCGTCAGGACGGCATTTTGCAGGGATGCCCTGGCCAGCTTGGCCTTCCGGAAAGCGGCCCGGGTTAGGGTTGAACCGGTAAAATCGGCGCCGGTCAGGTCTTGGCCTGCAAAGTCGAGACCGGTCAGGTCCTGGCTGGTCAATTTTTCACCGTTGCGGTATTTGGCAATGACATCTGCGGCGGTCAAGGGTTGTGAAGTCATAGGAATCCTTTCTCCTTACAGATTTGGATTGAGAAGTGGTCAATTTTTAAGCGACGGCAGGATCGGGAGAACATCCTTGGGTTTCAAATGAATACGGATAAACTCGTTTATTCAGGCACTTAAATTATCCCGGCGACAGTCAGCCCCGACAGGACCGATATCATGGTCAGAATCAGGGCGGCATATCCGGTCCGCCGGTGCCAGAGGCGGAGTTGCCGGAGTTTCGCGCGAATTTTGAATTGCAAATGCCCCAGGAAGGGCGCGGCAACCGTGCAGAGAACGGTTGCCAGGCCGAGCCAGGCATGGGGGACCTTGAATTGTCCGTCACCGGATTGGGAAACCATGACGACGGCGGCCGCGAATCCGGCGCCAAGGCATATCGCCCCGGTGATCCCTGCGGTGCGATGAATTTTCAGCCACCAGCGTTTCCGCCGCAGGAACCTGGCGACGCCGACCCCTGCCGTCATTGCCAGCAATCCCGCGATCATGAAAAGGACATGGCTATAGAAGGGAGACATTTACGATCCCTCTTTTAGTCAGCGATACGCGCAATTATTTCAGCGCTTTGCTCGGACTCATCCCGACGGTGATTTTTTCGGATGTGGAGCCGAACTTGTTGCAAGAGGCCTTGACTTCCAGGATATCGCCATTTACCGCATCAACCTTGTAAGTATAGGTAAAGGTTTCCGACGGCTGGCCCTTGTATTCCTGTACAGCGATGACCTTTCCATTTTTCATGATTTCAACTTTGTTGATGTAGTGACCCTCCGAGAAGCGCGTATGGGTGACCGTAACGCTCAGCGTCTTGGTTGCTCCGTCGTATGCCAGTAGGGCCTTTTGCGGGGCGTGGGCGTTGACCGCAGTCGGACAGAGAGAGGTCATGGCGAAAATTGTGAAGATTCCAACTAAAGACAAAATAACGGCGCGTTTTAATTTTTCTGACATTGTTAATTCTCCTTTTGATTTTCTCCGTATTATTTTAACTCCATAAAATTACCCCATCCGCCTGTAAAAAAATCCATAGTCACGGCATGATATTGCTGATTTCTTTGTAATCCGCACCCAGAATGACGGGAGTCGCCCCGCCCTGATCGAAGAGAGTCCATTTCTGCTGGGAGGTGAAAGTCCTTTTTTCATTGAGGGAAGTAAGGGCGTTCCAGGACACGTTGAATTCCGCAATGAAGTTGCCATTTCCATCGTTCTTGACGACAATGTTTTTAATCACGTTGGTATTGGTTTTTGTCTTCTTGATCATTCCCCCATACCAGGTCTTGAAATCTTCCTGATTGCGGATGACGGCTCCGGGAACATGCATGACCAGCCCTCTATTGGCCAGCAGCGGTAGGTAATCGTTCACATCGGCCAGCTTGTCCAGGTAGGCGTACCACTTGTAAATAACGCTTTTCACATCGTTTTCGTCGAAACGCGGGAGAATGGGAGGGCTGCGAAGGTCATCCCGGGTGGGTGTGAATATTTCCAGGTAAGAGACCTTGCCGGTAAGGGGAAGAACGGCGTAATGAATATTGGAAGGGATGATATAGACCCCTCCCGGTCCGATGTTCTGGACTTTCTTGTCGATTCTGATCAGCAAATTGCCGCTGAGAACATATCCGGAAAGCTCGTGATAATGATATTGGGTTTTCACATCTTTGCCCGTATCCGTCTTGGTTGCCTCATAGAGAACCATGGTCTGCCGGTCGTTGAAATAGACTTTTCTTCTTAGATTGGTGCTTATGATCTGCCAGGGCTGATTCTCGGGAAATACTCCGGGGTTGACGGGAATGATTTCGTCATGGATCTTGTAATCCCGGGATAATTGTTTGTCATCGGTTTTGACGACAACCTTATCAGGGCTGCAGCCTGACAGGAAACAGACCATAAATATGAATAATAGAAGGAAACGCTTTACCATGATTTTATCATTCCTCAGGGATGAGGATAATGAACGGATGAACAGGTGTCAAGGAAAAAAGCAGAAGGAAAGAGGGGACATTCGTATTGTCAAGGGGCGGGGGGTGTGTTATGAGAGAATCTCAGGGATGATAGCTATGGATAAGAAAGAAAGAGAGTCGCTGGGCGCCTATCTGCGCAGGGAGCGGGAAGCCCGGGAAATCAAGCTTACAGCCGTTTCGAAGGCCACCAAGATCAGTATGCCTCTCCTTGTGGCGCTGGAAGCTGATGATCATGATGCCTTCCCGAATAAAAAAGCCATTCCCGATTGTCTGAAAAGCTATTGCCGTTACCTCCTCATCGATGAGCAGGAGGCCCTGAGATGTTTCGAATTGCATCCTGCCAGGCACTCGCCCGAAACTATTGAAATGTTTCTTCCCGAAATCGAAGAAATATCTCTGCCCGAAGCCATCGTAAATTCTTTGCCGCCTCACATGCCCGCTGACTTATCCGAGCTGCCCCCGACAGTTATCCCCACAGGAGGGAAGGCCGGCTTTTTTCGAAGGCGCCGCCTTGTTTTCTTAAGTATCGCCTTGTTCGTTTTCTTCTTTGTATTACTGGCCGGTATTATTTTTTATTTCCATCCCCTCTGGGAAAGTACTGACAAAAAGGATGTGATCAAGGTTGAAGTCCCACCGGTACCAGCACAATCTAAAGCTCCGGCCGTCAATAAAGAGAAGGTCGTCGGAAACAGGGGAAATAAGCAGCATATTTTGCCGGGGGAGACGAAACTGCAAAGGGTCGCTGACAAGGTTGGAATAGTGATTGGAAAAGATAGAGAAATTCGAAAAGGAGAGCTGAAAACGCCCGATGGCAGTGGAAAGGAAGGGGCTATAAAAAACATTACTTACGAAAAGGGGGCGGATGCTCAGGATAAGATTATGGTTGCCCTCGACCGTGTGATCATGCCCAAAACCTCCAACCTGGGTGAAGGCAGGCCTCGCATCGTCATGGATTTCTTACATGCCCAATATGGCAAAGGACTTCCGCTGCATATTGACACAAAAGGCCTTTATGTGCAGCGCATCCGGGTCGGAAGGTACCTGGCTCCCACGATAAAAACCCGCATCGTCCTGGATCTGGTTCCCGGGCAAAAATATTCTACCGACCAGGTTTTCGACGACAAGAAGAAGGTGTACTCTGTTACCGTTAAATCTTTATCCCCGGCCGCGGTCCCGACCCCGAGCGTCGGGAAAAAGAAGGTCATCGGGAACCGGGACAGCAAGCGATATCATTTGCCGGGGATGAAATATTACCATCAGGTAGAGGAGTATCACCGCGTCGAGTTTGATTCCGAAGCGGCGGCGATCCAGGCTGGTTTCCACAAAGCCCCAAGATAACCCCCGGATTTTCCGCGCTGCCAGTGAAGCCTTTTGGGGGGGTAATTAAATTATTCCAATTCCAAATTAAAGATGAAATCAAGGCGGCGAGGCAGAGGCTACGGAAGCGTATTTTTATGCGTCGAGGAGCCGATTGCCGATGCCAACGAAGATAGCGCTTTGATTTGGAATTGGAATCAGCTCATGATTATAACCTTGTTCTGGCTCGGCTGAAGAGAGGGAAAGACCCTTAAATCTCACTTCCCCCGGATGCCCGTAAAGGAGATCCGGGGGGCCTCCTTTGACTTCTACGCTCCGGGGCGGCCCAACTCTCCGCCGCCCAGAGGTTGGGGTCGGTCTTATATATTGTATCCGTATCCGCCCCGACCATCCTTGCGCCGGTGAGATTGACCCTGATCAGGGCGCTGTCACTGAGCTTTGCCCCCTCCAGATTAGCCCCGGGCATTTGCACCCCTTCCAGGATGACTCCTGTGAGGTCCCGGCGGGAAAGGTCAATGCCCGTGAGATCTCCTCCCGTCAGATGACCGTCTCTTTTGATTTTGGCAATTATCTCGTCGGCGCTCATCATATATGCCTCATTTTGAACAAGGTATTGTCGATATTGGACCGGTACAGATTCGTCTGCTGCATCCGGGCCTGATAAAAATCCACGCCGTAGAGGTTGGAGAGTTTCAGGTCTGTCCGGGTAAGAACTGCCTTCCGCAGGGAAGCCTTAAAGAGATTGATCCCCGTAAGATTAGCATTGGTAAGGTCGGCCTTCATTAATTTTGCCTCCTTTGCTATAGCAAGGATCATGATTGCCCCGGTCAGGTCGCATTTACTGAAATCGGCGCGGTTCAGCGTTGCCTCTATCAATTGGGCGCGGTGTAGCCGGGCGCCTTCCCAGCAGGCGTCGGTTAAATCGGCTTCATATAAGCGGACGTCTGGCAAGACAGTGTTAGCGTCGGCCCGGGAGGAGGCAAGGAGGGACAGACTGAACTTCGTGTGTTCACCCGTGGCCCCGTTCAGGCGGAGACCGGGGGCGTTGGAATTGATGAAGGCACAGTGGGACAAGTTGGCCCCGGTAAGATCAGCGTCCGTCAGTTCCGCACCCGTGAGATCGGCATCGTTCAGGTTCGCCCGGGCAAAAAGAGCCCGGGGGGCGGAGATCTGCTGCGCCTTCATTCTCTCCATTTTAGCGGCCTCAAAGACCGCTCCGGCGGCGTCGCCACCGGAGAGGTCGGCCTCGGTAAAATCAGCCCCGGTGAAATCTCCGCCCGCCAGCTTTGCCCCTGGCAAACAGGCCTTTTGAAAACGGCCTCCGGAGGCGTCGGCCTGCTCCAGGTTTGCCTGGCTGAGATCGGCGTCGCTGAAATCGGCGTCTTTAAGGATGGCGTCCTTAAAAACCGCCCTTGGCAGTTCCCCGTTCGTGAAAATTGCCCCGGTCAGGATTGCCCCGGTGAAATCCGCCCCGGCCAGCTTCCGTCCGGAAAAATCAAGACCTCCAAGATCCAGTCCGCCTAGGGATTCCTTTCGTCCGTATTTGGCCATGACCTCCTCCACGGTGAGGGCCAGGCCTGCCGGCGGGGGAGGGTCTATCGGTGGTTCAGGAGGCGGCGCCGACCTGGCGGCCCGTTTCTTTTCCAAATCTTCCAGGGCCGCCGCAACTTCCTTGGACATCTTCTCCGTCTCTTTTAACTGCGCCTCGATCTCTGGCTTGTGGATGCCCGCCTTCCGCAGCTCGGCGATGATCTCGTCGGCTGATTTGATGGGGGCTTCCGGTTTCGGCGCCATGATTTTTTCGACATCGGCGGCGCTGATATTGAATTTCTTCATGAATTCGGTTGTTTTTTGTTCAATAATCGTCACGGCCACCCCCAGCTCGGCCAGGGAGCCGGCGGCGGCCCGCTTCTCCACAGGGAGAAACTGTTTGATTACGGCTTCCGGATTGAGGCCGGCCTTCTTCAGCATGGCGGTGCTCTTTGCTTCCAATTCCTCGGCTTCTTTGAGGAGGGCCGCCAGTTCCGGGTGGAGCTTCGGTGTCTCCGGGGGTGGCTGGGGCGGGATCGGTGTTGGTTCCGGTTCCGGCACTGCGGCCACGGCTGTTGGCTCTGGGGCCAGCTTTTCCTGGAACATACGGCCGTATTCTTCGATTGAGCGCGGCGTTTCGGTCCGGGATTCCCACTGACCATAGAGATGGAGGACGTCTTCATACTCCTCGTCTGCCACTGCAACGGTTCCCCGGTAGAGAAGGATGCCGACTTCCCGATCCGGAAAGAGCCATAGGGTTTCCGCCCGGCAGGGGACCTCCCGGAATACTTCTCCTTCTTTCTCCTTTTGATGGATGAAGATACGGGGCCGCAAGGCGGGCAGGGACGAGGATAGGTAGGGCTTGCCGGGGTGCATGTGAGTGACCTCGATCTTTTCGCCGCCCGTGAAAAACCCTGGCAGTCGCTGATCCTCCGGGGCGGTGTTGAAGTGCTCCCAGTCTGTGTCCTTGGGGAAATGGGGCCAGTCTTCGCGGAGCCATCTTTCATTCACCTTGCCCAGGTAACGCTGCCGTTGGGGCCACATTACGGGGTAGGCGCTGAAACCAGCCGGCGGCGGCCGATCCTGGGGGTTGCCGATGAGGTGGTGGGGAACCTGGATATTGGGGAGGGGGGTCTTTCCCGTGGCGTCGGGGATCATGCCTTTTCCCAGAGGATTATCCGGGAAATCAGGGCCGCCGAAGGCATTCTGGTAAGTGATGGGGAGGCAGGTAAAGGGCGTCGGTTCTTCCATGCCGGCATATTTCCAGTGATGATGGCCGAATACGGTCAGGGTCTTTGTCATACCGCCGACACGGACTGTAACCTCAAGGCCGGGGGCGGGTTGGGGGGCAAAGGCGCTTCCGTAGACCAGATACTCCCCCCGGATTTTGGGGACGGCGAAGTCGAAGAGTTCCTCCGGTCCCAGGGCCGCCTCGATGACGGGCCACATGTCCTGTTCCTCCAGGAGACGGTTACGGGCCTGAACGTCGAAGGTGAAACAGGCGCAGGCGGCGACGCTGAGACGGCATTGTCCATCAATCTGCAAGCTTTTGAAGATCAGGGACAAATTTTGTGGTTTGATAATCTTCATAATGGGTTTAGTGCATTTACATCACTGATTATGCGGTTGCGACAATGGTGACGGCGCCGCCAATATCGACGCTCCCGGCGTTTATTTTGATGGCCTTGCCTGCATAGACCATTTTCGTTTCCGTTGCTGTTGTCGTGAAGCCGTTAGCACCCACGACAAGCTCCGCCTTGTCCGAATTTGGGTCATTGGGGGCTTTGCTGACGGTTGTCTTGGCTGTTCCCACTTCCATTTTACCGCTAGTGGCGTCTACTGTCACTTTACCGCCCGCGGCTTTTTCCATTACGATGTTATCTGTGGCAAGGTTTATGCTGGTGTTGACGTTGTTGCCGGTATGCTTGTTTATAACTGTTCCCGCGTTGTTGATCGTAATCTTGCCGCCGTTGGGGGTCTTTTCCAGGGTGATGCTGTCTGAATCTTCGCTATTGCCGGCTATTTTGATAGAAGATGTTTCAGCTTGATGGGCAATAGGTCCGCGTTTGATGCATAGCTCAATGCCGCCTGCGTCTTCGGCTCTCGGAACAATTGCGTCAAAGATTGGTACCATGTCGGCTTCTCCAGGCGGCGGCGCTTTGAACTGCATTTTGATTCCCCCGTTATCCATGTCGATTGTGGAGATGGCGTTGGTCAGTTCCGTGTTCAGCTTCTTTACCAGATAAATCAGGGCGGCCAACTGCACACCCGCTCCCGTTGCAACCAATGTCGAGGTAGTTAGCATCTGTTTCCAGACTTGATCGGCGTCGTCTCCTGTGGGATTGTTGATGGCGCCGAGATCGCCGGCGCCGGCGGCGATGAGGGCTCCCAACGCCGCCCCGCCAAAAACCACGGCATTTTGCATCTTGCTCAACACGGCTTTCTCACCAGGGGGAAGGCCGGCGGCAATCTTGACACTATCCGTGCCCAAAAGATCGTCTTTATCCTTGATACGCTCCGTGGTTTTGCCGAACTCGAGATGATGACCGGACTTGCATTCGATTGTCCCCGCCCATTCAAAGACGCTCTTCATGGCCATCGTGAATTCCGAGGACGTCCCCAGAAGCGCTTCCATTTTTGAGCCGATGGTCACCCAGTTTTCCGAGCCGATGACGAATGAGTCTTCCTGTCCCAGGGTCAGTTCGTGTTTGGCCCCCGAGTTTTTGATGTGCGATAGGCCCTCTTCCTCGGCGCCATGACCTATATACATCCAGCTGCCTTTTTCTTTGCCGTAGGGACTAAAGAGAGATATGTATTGCTTGCCCGGGGTGTCGTCCATCACAAATTTGTTGCCCCCCTGAGTCTGGATGACATGCTGTCGCAGATTTTTGTCCGTAACGACGTTGAAGTTCTGGGAATTGTAGACGGCGCCGTTGATGACTGGTAGATCCGGGTCGCCGTCCCGGAAGGAGAGGACGACCTCCGCCCCCTTGTGGAGGGGAATATGCATCCCGTAGACATTGGCTTTATTCCCTGGGGCAGGCTCCGTCCCGGCGTAAGGGCTTGTCATCCGCACATGATAATTGTCTGTGCTCTTCCCCCATTTCTTGCTGAAGTCATTGCCCTCCGTCTCCGGCGCGAAAGGGAGCCGTACTTTGTAGCGGCCGAAGTTCGCGTCGATATCCGGGGTCTCCGTTGATAGATCTCCGTCGATAACCGCATTCATGGTTGCGAGTATTTTTGGTTTGGGCGTCAGGCGCTGGGGTCGGAACTGCACCGCCTGTAGAATCATCGTGAAGGTGTTATTATACTCGAATTTCTGCTTAATACCCGGCAGCGGCTGCTGGCCTGCATGGTCGGCGTGGATGATCAGGTAATCCCCGGAAAATGTCTGCCCCGAATCCTCTATCTTGATCAATGTCCCGGGGGTCAGGCCCGGTCCCGAAGCTATCCCGTAATAAACCTTGGTCTGGCAGAATATCTCTTCGGCCCTGATCCCGGCCAGGGTCTGACCTTCTTCGGTAGAGCTGAAATTCTCGCCATAGATGGTTTGCACCCTTCCCGTGACATTGGTCGCAGGACCGACATCCGCCGTTGCAGACATGGTCCCCATCCCCGCCGTGTTGTAATTGTAATTCCTTAATATCACCTTCGCAGGAAAGGCCGCCTGGTGCATGATCATGGTAAATATCGTCTCCGGGGCCGGTCCTGGTCCGGGGGCGCCCACGGGTTTATACTGCAATGTCTTCTTCGCCGGGGGATGGGATAATTTCGTATCGGTGATTACCATTTTTTCCTGATGCACATCCTGCAAACTTTCCCGCCACGTCTGATCCTGCTCAAAATAATAATAGACCCCTTCCCGCTCCATCAGGCGCTGGAGAAAGTCAAGGTCGTTCTCCTCATACTGACACACATAAGACCAGCGATTGTATCCCGCCGGCAAAGGATCATAATGGGTCCCCGTCAACTTCAGCTCATAGTCGAGAGAAGTGAAATTGTTGTCCTTCATGACGCCGTCGATGATATCGGAGAACTTCTTACCGACATAAATATCCGAGCGCGTGTTGAGGTAGGGTAGAAACATTTTTGCCCGGAGCCTGAGTTCATACTGTGTGTAGTCGCCTACCCGCTTGATCTGGCGAAATTCCGTGACGATGCCGTGATAGTAAGCGAAATGTTGCTGGACAACAATGCATAAGACGGCCGGACGCAGCAGTACCTCTCCGAGCAGAGCCGGTATGTTGTCCGTCGTGGATCGCAGGGTAATGTTGAAATCATAGACGAAGGAGAGATTCTCATTCCCTGTAAACGAAATAACCTCGAATTCCGGTCGGCTCTTATCCTTGTCGTTGTAAATGAGGCTGAAGGTGAAATAATTTTCCGGCGCGCCACCATTGCCTGTCAAATTGCTCCACATATCCTGTTCCATATAATCTCCATTAATTAAAAAGAGAAGTTCGGAATAATTATCATCCCATGAATCATGGCTGAAGTAGCCTGCGACACCATCAGCAATTTTCTTCAGCTCATGATCATAACCTTGTTCTGGCTCGGCTGAAGATGAGAGCCGACGGCGTTGCCGTCGTTCTGTTTGGTTGGATTCCCCATGAACACCGCCGGGTTACCCTCGATTTTCACCTTTGTGCTGCCCATGATGAATTCTGCCGGTCCCATGATTTTTCCGGAGACGAGGCCCTGAGCGACCCCGGCCTGGTCGCCGTTGGTAGGTTGGATCTTGGATGCCTTGGTCAGGGCGGGAGCGCCGTTAATCAAGACCTTTTTGGCTGTCGGATTGCCCATCTGGTTCATGCCGGTGTTGGGATAGGGTATCGGCACGGGCGGCCCCGGCGGGGCGGGGGTCTTGCAGACATCGGGCATGGCGAAGACCTGTCCTTTTTCAATGGTGGCGGCAAACATCGTTCTTCCTCCTTCCCCCTAAGGTTTCTCTCGCTTATTTAGTGACAAAGCCTTAGCCGATATGGATTTTCTTCCCGTCCAGATTGACTTCCTCTTCCGCCGTGAGGGCGGCGTTTTTCGCTGTTACGGAGAAGCGTCCCTTCACGATGGTCCTGATCCGGCCGGCCGTTGTCTGTTCGGTGTTTTCGATCCGGCGGTAGCTGTCCCTGATCCGCTCGGTAAGACGTCCGACCACGCGGTCCCAGCTCTCCGCCGTGGTGGTGATTTTTTTGATACGGCCGTCGCACCATTGGGAGAGGAGGGAAAGCCCCTTAAATCTCACTTCCCCCAGGATGCCCGTAAAGGAGATCCGGGGGGCCTCCATGGTCATGGACCGGCTGGCCGTGAAGCTGATCTCCTCTCCTTCAATGGTGCTTGTGCCGGGTAAGTTTATCATTCCCCTATCCCCATCCCTGGTCAGGACGCTGAGAATAAAGGCCTGCTCGCCGTTGTCGGCGACAAGCACCTCGTCGCCGGTCTCCGGAACCAGGAGGCAGCCGCCGGCTCTTCGGGCGGAGAGAAAATCTCCGTTGTCAAGATGAACGCGGTAGGTGTCTCCGTCATTTTCTGCTACCCGGGCGTAGAGGAGGGTTGCTTCCCGGGGGAGATCGTGGCGCTTGATGGCAATGATATTATTCATGTTTATCTCTCCTTTGACTTCTTCGCTCCGGGGCGGCCCAACTCTCCGCCGCCCAGAGGTTGGGGTCGGTCTTATATATTGTATCCGTGTCCGCCCCGTCCCAGATGGCTTCCTTCCTGCGGACGCCGTGGAAGTTGGCGCGGTCCAGGCGGGCGTGGGAAAAATCGGCGTGGGTTACAACGGCCCGGGAAAAATCCGTATAGGGCACTCCGGCCTGACGAAAATCACACTTATCTAAACGTGAATCGCTGAAAAGGGATTGCTCTACCCGGGCGCGGTGGAAAATCGCTCCCGCCAGATGTGCCTTGCTGAAGTTGACCATAAAAAAATCTGCCTCCGAGAAATCGGCTCCCGGAGCGACGATCTCGTTAAAGATTATATATTTACCACTGCTATTGGTGAACCGGGCCGCCGCCAGGTCCGCCCCGGCAAAGCTCGTTTGGGTTAGATCCAAACCGGAGAAGTCGGCTCCCTGCAGACGACTTTTGTCAAATATAGTCAACTTGAGGGTGCAGCCGGAGAAGTTCTGCTTCCCAAATGTACTCTTCCCGAGGAAGGCCTTGGTAAGATCCGTCTTGTTGAAGACGACCCCGGTGAAATCACTACCCGGGGCCAGGAGGCGGGTGAGATCGGCGGCCGTTACATCCAGGGCGTGGAGCCGGCAGCCTTGCATGGTTGCCCTGAACAAATTCGCTCCGACGCATCTGGCGTGGCTGAAATCGCATTGGTCGGCAAAGGCATTGCTGAGGTCCGTCCCCGCAAGATCGGTTTCGCTGAGGGAAACATTTTGCAGGGTGGCGTTGGTCAGGATGGCCTTTCCCATCCGCGCGCCGGCCAGATCGACGTTATCCAGGCGGCCGCCCGTAAGGTCCGCCCCGACCATCCTTGCGCCGGTGAGCTTGACCCTGATCAGGGCGCTGTCTCTGAGCTTTGCCCCCTCCAGATTAGCCCCGGGCATTTGCACCCCTTCCAGGATGACTCCTGTGAGGTCTTGGCGGGAAAGGTCAATGCCCGTGAGATCCCCTCCCGTCAGATAACCGTCTCTTTTGATTTTGGCAATGATCTCGTCCGTGTTCATGATTCCTGCCTGAGCTTCAATAAGGTTTTGTTGATATTTGCCCCGTCGAGATTTGTCCGCAGCATTTTGGCCTGATAGAAATCCACGCCGTAGAGATTGGAGAGCTTCATGTCCGTCCTCGAGAGAACGGCCTTCCGTAGGGAGCCCTTGAAGAGGTTGATGCCGGTGAGATTGGCGTTGGTCAAATCGGCCTTCATGAATTTTGCCTCCTTGGCCGTGGCAAGGACCATGATCGCCCCCGTCAGGTCGCATTTGCTGAAATCGGCGCGGTCCAGGGTTGCCTCCACGAACTGCGCCCGGAGAAGTTGTGCCCCCTCCCAGCAGGCGTCGGTTAAGTCGACAATAAAGAAGCGGGCGTCCGTCAGGATGGTGTCGGCATCGGCCCGGGAACCGGTGAGGAGGGCCTGACCGAACTTCGTATTATCTCCCGAGGCGCCGTTCAGGCGGAGGCCGGAGGCTTTCGATCTGTTAAAGGCGCAATGGGTGAGGTTGGCCCCGGTGAAGTCCCCGTCTGTGAGCACCGCATCCATCAGATCGGCATCGGCGAGGTTCGCTCGGGCGAAGAGGGCCTGGGGGGCGGAGATTTTCTGCGCCTTGAGTCCCTCCATGACGGCCCCTTCGAAAACCGTCCCGGCGGCATTGGCCCCGGAGAGGTCAGCGTCGGTGAAATCGCCGCCGGTGAAATCGCCTCCCGCCATCTTCGCCCCGGCCAGGATGGCTTTCGTAAATCGTCCTCCCGACGCGTCGGCCTGCTCCATGTTCGCCTGGCGGAGGTCGGCGGTACTAAAATCGGCGTTCTTCAGGATCGCATCTTTAAAAATCACCTGGGGCAATTCCCCGTTCGTGAAGATTGCTCCCGCCAGGACGGCCCCGGAGAAATCCGCCCCGGCCAGCTTTCGTCCGGAAAAATCAAGGCCCGTAAGGTCCAGGCTGTTGAGGGATTCCCCCCGCCCGTATCTGTCCATAACCTCTTCCACCGTGAGGGCCAGACCCGCCGGTGAGGCAGGGGGCGCCGCTTTTGCGTCCCTGGCTGCTCCTTTTTTCTCGATATCCGCAATGGACGCCAGGGCTTGACGGGTTTGATCTTCCGCCTCCTTGAGCTTGGTCTCCATCTCCGGTTTGTGAATACCCGCCCGCCGCATTTCGGCAATGAGTTCGTCTGCTGATTTGGCGGGGGCTTCCGGCCTCGGCGCCATGATTTTTTCTATGTCTGCGGCGCTGATGTTGTGTTTTTTCATGAATTCGGCATTCTGTTTCTCCAGGACCGCGATGGCTGTTTCCAGTTCGCCCGGTCCGCTGGCCGCCGCCGGTTCCGCCGCGGTGAGGAATTGTTTTACCACCTGCTCCGGATCGAGACCGGACTTCTTCAACATCTCCATGGCCTTGTTTTTCAGTTCCTCGGATTCCTTGAGCAAAGCCGCCATTTCCGGAGAGAGTGCCGGTTCCGGCAGGGATGGGGTGGGGGCCGGTTCCGGTTTCGGCGCCGCAGCGGCGGTCGCCGACGGGGGGGGCGGCGGGGAAATCTCTTCCTCGAAGAGCCGTCCGTATTCCTCGATTGGGCGCGGTGTTTCCGCCAGCGATTCCCATTGGCCGTAAAGATGGAGGACGTCTTCATATTCCTCGTCCGCCACGATGGCGCTCCCCCGGTAAAGGAGGACGCCGACCTCCCGGTCCGGAAAGAGCCAGAGGGTTTCGGCCCGGCAGGGGATCTCCCGGAATGCCTCCCGATCCTGCTCCCGCTGATGGATGAAGAGACGGGGCCGCAAGGCGGGAAGGGAGGACAGGAGTTGCGGTTTGCCGGGATGCATATGGGTGATCTCGATCTTTTCGTCGCCGGTGAAGAATCCTGGAAGGCGCTGGTCCTCCGGGGCGGTGTTGAAAAATTCCCAGTTCGTGTCTTTCGGGAAATGGGGCCAGTCTTCCAGCAGCCACTGCTCGCCCACCTTGCCCATATGGCGCTGACGCTGGGGCCAGTTCATGGGATAGGCGGTGAATCCCGCCGGTTGGGCCTGATCGTCGGGAGACCCGATCAGGTGGCGGGGGTCCTGGATATTGGGGATAGGTGTTTTTCCTGTAACATCGGGGATCATGCCTTTACCCAGGGGATTATCCGGAAAAGCGGGACCGCCGAAGGCGTTTTGGTAATTGATGGCCAGGCGGGTGAAGGTTATGGGCTCCTCGGCGCCCATAAGACCCCAGTAATGATTGCCGAATACCGCGATGGTTTTTGTCATGCTTCCGGTACTGACTGACACCTCCATGCCCCGGACGGGTTGGGGGGCGCAGGCGCTCCCATAGACCAGATATTCCCCTCTGATTTTGGGCATGCCGAAATCGAAAAGTTCGTCTTTGTCCATGGCCTCCTCGATAACGGGCCACATGTCCTGCTCGTTCAGGAGGCGGTTCGGGGCCTTGACGTCCAGGGTGAAGCAGGCGCAGGCAGCGACAGTGAGGCGGCTTTCGCCGCCAATGGCAAAGCTCTTGAAGATCGTACCCATATTTGAGGGTTTTAAAATTTTCATTATTTGTAATCGCCCTGGACGTTTATCCCAATTGGATCATGCTGTTGGCATCGACTTTCAGGCTTCCCGCTTGAAAGCCCCCGGCTGATTTCTGGATATTCACGTTGATGCCGGCAGAACTCACTTTCAGATAGACGTTGTTTGGATCCCCAACGGTAGTTACGTTGTCGGTGACGGCGATTTTGCCATGGGCGCCCCCTCTTTCCAGGGTGACGCCGGCGCCGTCTACGGTGATCTTCCCGCCTCCGTTCTTCTCCGTGATGACGCTGCCGGTGGTGAGGTCGATAGTGGCGTCGCTTGCGGCTCCGGGGTTGGTTTTTTCAATTTTTGCTCCGTCGCTGTTGACGGTAATCTTTCCGCCGCTATCTTTCTCCAGGGTGATCATTGCTGCCGCTCCGGCGCCGGGGGTCATCTTGACGGCCAAGTCCGGCATCGGCGGCGGTTGTGGCGGCCCCGGACCGAAACCGGGAACCATAACTTCCAGATTGACACCCGCCGTTGCCGCCGGTGAGGCAGTGATATTGACTCCGGTGCTGTCAAGGTCGATCTTGCCTGCGGGAGCGAAGTTTTTTGCCTTGATCTTTTTCACCAGATAGGTCAACGCCGCTACCTGGGCGGCCGTTGCCACCGTGGTGAAGGCTAGACCGACGCCCATCTGTTTCATCGCCTGGACCCCCTCTTCCGGCTCTGGATAGATCATCCCTGCGAAATCGCCGCCCTGGGCGGCGATAAAGCCGCCGATGGCAGCGGCCGCGAGGGCGACGTTTCTCTTTGTTGCCGTCAGGGTGGCCTTGTCAATGGCCTGGAGGCCGGCACCGAGAGACACCTTGTCGATGCCGAGAAGTTCGTCTTCGTCCTTGATCCGTTCCGTGGTCTTTCCGAACTCCAGATGATCACCCCATTTCATCTCAAGGGTCCCGGCCAGTTCGAGGACGGTCTTCATGGCGAGAGTGAATTCCGATTGCGTCCCGACCACGACGTCCATCCTCGAACCCAGGGTATAGTAGTTCTCCGAGCCGATGACGAAGGAATCCGCCTGCCCCAGGATCAGTTCATGCTTGTTCCCCGATGACTTGACGTGCATGACGCTTTGTGGTTCCGCCCCGGACTCCCCTTGATCGCCCTTAGCTCCGGTATCGCCCTTAGCTCCGGTGTCGCCCGTTCCTCCGGTATCGCCCTTGTCTCCCTTGCCCCCGGTGTCTCCCTTATCGCCTTTTTGCCCTTTAAAGGCCCCTTCCTGAGTTCCTTCTCCCCCCTGCCCCAGATAAATCCAATTGCCCTTATTTCCAAAAGGGCTGAAAAGATACATGAATTCCTTCCCTGGGGTATCGTCCATCACAAACTGATTGCCCCCCGGGGTCTTGATTACATGTTGTTTCGGATTGGTGTCGGTAACGACGTTGAAATTCTGGGAATTGAAGACGGCGCCGCTGATGACGGGGAGGTCGGGGTCGCCGTCCCGGAAGGAGAGGACGACCTCAGCCCCTTTATGGAGGGGGAAGTTCATGCCGTGGGTCTTGTTGTCCGTTCCGGCATAAGGGCTCGCCATCCGCACATGATATTTGTCTGTGCTCTTCCCCCATTTCTTGCTGAAGTCATCGCCCTCCTTCTCCGGCGCGAAAGGGAGCCGTACTTTGTAGCGGCCAAAGGTCGCGTCGATATCCGGCGTCTCCGTTGATAGATCCCCGTCGATAACCGCATTCATGGTTGCGAGTATCTTTGGCTTGGGCGTCAGGCGCTGGGGTCGGAACTGCACCGCCGCTAGAATCATCGTAAAAGTGTTATTATACTCGAATTCCTGCTCAATCCCCGGCAGCGGCTGCTGGCCCGTGTGGTCGGCGTGGATGATCAGGTAATCACCGGAAAAGGTCTGACCTGAATCATTAATGGTAATCAAAGTTCCGGGGGTCAGGCCCGGTCCCGAAGCTATCCCGTAATAAACCTTGGTCTGGCAGAATATCTCTTCGGCCCTGATCCCGGCCAGGGTCTGACCTTCTTCGGTAGTGCTGAAATTCTCGCCATAGATGGTTTGCACCCTTCCCGCGACATCGGTCGCAGGATCCACATCCGCCGCTGCCGACATGGTCCCCATCCCCGCCGTGTTGTAATTGTAATTCCTTAATATCACCTTCGCAGGAAAGGCCGCCTGGTGCATGATCATGGTAAATATCGTCTCCGGGGCCGGTCCTGGTCCGGGGGCGCCCACGGGTTTATACTGCAATGTCTTCTTCGCCGGGGGATGGGATAATTTCGTATCGGTGATTACCATTTTTTCCTGATGCACATCCTGCAAACTTTCCCGCCACGTCTGATCCTGCTCAAAATAATAATAGACCCCTTCCCGCTCCATCAGGCGCTGGAGAAAGTCAAGGTCGTTCTCCTCATACTGACACACATAAGACCAGCGATTGTATCCCGCCGGCAAAGGATCATAATGGGTCCCCGTCAACTTCAGCTCATAGTCGAGAGAAGTGAAATTGTTGTCCTTCATGACGCCGTCGATGATATCGGAGAACTTCTTACCGACATAAATATCCGAGCGCGTGTTGAGGTAGGGTAGAAACATTTTTGCCCGGAGCCTGAGTTCATACTGTGTGTAGTCGCCTACCCGCTTGATCTGGCGAAATTCCGTGACGATGCCGTGATAGTAAGCGAAATGTTGCTGGACAACAATGCATAAGACGGCCGGACGCAGCAGTACCTCTCCGAGCAGAGCCGGTATGTTGTCCGTCGTGGATCGCAGGGTAATGTTGAAATCATAGACGAAGGAGAGATTCTCATTCCCCGTAAACGAAATAACCTCGAATTCCGGCCGGCTCTTATCCTTGTCGTTGTAAATGAGGCTGAAGGTGAAATAGTTTTCGGCCTCGCCGACGTCGACCTTCAAATTGTTCTGGCTATCCTGTTCCATATAACCTCCCTACATCTATATTACTGCCCTTCATTACTAATCTAGTTATCGCTCATGCCCGGTACGGGCGTAATGAAACATAAAAAACCCCCCTTACCACCCTTTGCCAAAGGGAGGATGGGGGAATTTTTATATAAAACGGGAACTATGTAGAGATTATTCATGTCATTTATCTTTCAGCCATTCCTTTTCAGGACAGGGCTACCACATGGACCTCCGCATCTTCGGATGCGGCATAAGGTCCGAAGAGCAATTTGTCGGGAGCGCCCTGAACGCGCACATAATAAGACATGGCGCCGTCGAGTCGATTCTGGGCGGCCCATGCGGTAAACTCCTCTTCCCCAAGTTGGACTTTCATGCCCTTCACGGCATACTCCAGGACGGTCCGGGCCGGAATCCCGTCTGCCGGCCCGACGCCGTGGACGTCGATATCCGCCCCGTGCACCCCGAACATTGCGCCGTCCCAGGGGATATCCTTTGACGGACCTATCTCGAACCACAGGCCAATGCCATGCAGGGCGTGGAGATTCAGGCGGTATCCCGGGTCAAGGGATGTTACGGGCCGATTGGCCAGGGCCACAATCTTTGGTCCCAATGTTGCCGTGGCGAAGGGAATGACCTCTGCCCCCCGGAAAAGGGTGGGAAGGGCCTCCGGATCAAGTGTTCCCTCCGTAGGGACAAGGAGGATCGGAAACTCCACCCCTTTTTTATGTTGAATGCCAAGGGCGAGGAGCGAAAGACCTTGCCGGATGGAGGGGGGTTGCCACGAGGCCTCCTTGCCGACAATAATCCAGAGGGCCGTATCCTTGTCAGCAAGAGGTTCCAGTGCACTGTCCCAGGCCATCTTCGTTAAATCATCTAGCCAGAAATGTCCATCTACGGCAAGTCCATATGTTTTGACTACGCTCATAATCTTTTGAACCTTTTCCTGGTCTTTGTCCAAGGCGCTGATCCAGATTTTCTTCATGTCGAAACCTCCTTATATATATTTGTTTCGTGGCGTCACCCTTACCAGGAAAAGGTAAAGGCCAGCTTCCGGGAGTCCGGTGACACTGCCCGCGGAGGGATGAAGGCGATATCCATGGGCAGCAACGCCTCGTCCTCCTGCTTGTGCCCTTCCGGGTAGGGACCGACGGTCACACTGAGGTCGTCCGGAGGTTCCTGTCCCGTTGCTTCAAAAAAGGCCATCAGGGCCTCGGTGACGAAACTCACCGGTTCCGTTTCCTTGTCGCTTTCCTCATAGGCATTCCGTAATCTGATCAGAAAACCGATAATCCGGGAAAAGAACATCTGGGAAAGGAGGGATTCGCCGGAAGCGACGGAGGCTTTGGGCATGAAGGCCGTGTCCTGCCCCGGCGCCCCCGCCAGGGGGGTGATGCCGATTTCCACAAACTGCCGGATCCGGTCATCCGGGAAGATCGTCTCCGTGGCCGCAGCCGTTTCGTCCTCTTGGACAGACACGGCAAGATCCTTCATCCGCACACGCATGTAGTCGGTCAGGCGCGAGGGCCAGCCAAACTGGTTGACGCTCTGGGCGGCCAGGGTTCCCAGCGCCCAGACCGGGCTGATCCATAGGGGTTCTGTCTCTGTGAAGGCGACTAAGCGGGGGCGGTTGTTTTCTCCATAAAGTGCGCGGGTGAGAAAACGGTTGCAGGTCAGGGTCAGCCATTGTCCGGACTGTTGCTCCCTGAGTTTGCGCCATTTGGCATAGACGGCGTCGTCGATATGGTTTTTGAGGTAGGACAGGTGATGCAGCTCCCGCCAGTTGTCCAGATGGAAAAAGGCGGGGGTTATCCATGTCGCCGTGGGGATGAGAAGATCTGCGGCAAAGGCGGCGATTTTTCCCATTGTCTCGACACCACCGGGGGTGTTGTCCAGGGGTAGGTCGATGAGAATAAGATCGGGAGTATCCTCCGCAAGTTCGCTCGCCAGGTATTCCAGGGCCGTGGTAAGGGTCACCGCGGAGGCCGGGATGATTTTCAATACGATCTTCCCGCCTTCCTTAACACCGCCCTGGCGGACGAGGCATTCCACTCCCCGCCAGGCCGCCTCAAAGGAACGGAATTCTTCGTTGTTGAAGATACAGGCGATATTTGCCGACAAGAGGTTCTCAATCTGCTTTTTCCAGAACCCTGGACCTCCCGCGCTCTTTGGTCCTGGTCCTTCCTGATCTGCTCCGCCGGGCATGGCCACCATGGAGAGAATATCGTCGATGGCGCTGTCTTGGCGGGTCGCCTGTTGTGCATGTGCAGATACGGTGGAGAGGGAAAGGTCCAGGGGAAGATGAGGCCAGGCGGACTTTACCTGAGCGGCGATATCCGCCGGGGTGGCGCCGCTGGTTTGACCTTTGGCGACGAATTCCCCGGCGTCGCAGAGATCCTTGAGATAGGGCGTCGTCCGGATCAGGCCGACGGGGGTGAGGTCTCTTATCCCGGATGGTTGCAGGGTCAACCCCCCGGGCGGGCAGATGTCTGCAGGCGCCGGAATCCAGAGCCGGGGCGACAATTGACCAAAAGCTTCCTGGAGGGTCGTGGTTTCTACGGGGATGATGTTCACTGAAAATCCCGTCTCCGGGATGGGGCTGAAGGGACCTAATGCGAGAATAGTGTAAGGGGGAGGGATTGTCTTCATGTTATTTGTCCTCAATTATGATCGATTCAAACCCTGCTGTTTGGTCTTTTCGCTCGCTAAACGATTTCAGCGATAACCAAACCGGACAGGTATCTCCCTGATATATTAATCACTTGCCGCGGCTTTGCGTCTCTTTTCCCTGCCGATGACGATGTGCCTCGCTTCGAAATTGCTGTCCAGACCATAACGGCTCAGGATGGATTCCCACACCGGTTCATCGATAAGCTTCAACAAAGATATATTGATCGGTTTCCGCAGGGGGCTGTTGTGGGGCATGCCAAAGGCAATGACGATCTCTTTCAAGCTGGTCGGATGCACGGTAATGATTCCCCGGTATTTTCCCTCTGCGTAATATTGCAGCGTCGCCTCATCGTAAATGAAACCGTCAATTTTTTTACTGACGAGTGCCGCCAAGACGTCCTCTTCACCCTTGAGAAACATTGTCCGGCTGCCGATTTTCTCGACAATGGAATGAGGCACCGACCCCGCTTCCGTTCCCAAGTGCATTCTTCTCAACTTATCGATGCTGAATTTCGTTTCACTGAGATGATGGGTCGTAAGGGTAGAGCTCAGGGACGCGATAAAAGCGCTCAAGGCGAGGGCGCAGATCAGCATCCAAATGAGCCCCAATACCCGGCCGCCGATGGATTTCAAGCTGACGCCGAAGCATACGCCCGACGTCATGGTGGAGCCCACCCAGTAAATGCCCGAACCAATACCCCGGATCAGCCCTTCGCCAAAATGTTCGGGGTTGCTCTTCCGCTCGATTCGCCAAAAGATAAATCCGAGTAATACCAATATGATCATCAGGGCAATGAGAATCTTCAAGGTGCCCCAGGAAAAGAATATCTTCAGGGCTGCCAGCCAGGGGTGATCTTCCTTGTCGTAAAGGGTTGCCACGGCTACGCGCGTGCTGGCAATGGGTACGGTAAATTCAAAACGCTTTTCCCGATTGGAGGTTATGATAATGGCATCGGCCGACAAATCTACAGTGCCGTTCTGGAGGGAATTCAAGACTTCTTCCTGAGTCATCTCCTTCAGGGAATAATCCAGTTTCAAGTCCCGGGCGATGTGGCGCCAGAGATCCACCGTTATTCCGACCCACTCCCCTTGCTCGTTCTTGAATGTGTAAGGCGGATCATTGGCAATGCCGACGACGAGCTTTTTTTCAGCAGCAGGTGCGGACGTCCCTTCGGCATCCATGATCCAAACGCCGGATTGCAAGAGGACGAAACACATGACCGGTATCAAAATACGCTTTAACATCAGGTTACCTTTTTACCGAATTCGGGCGTAAAGATTCTCCCTGCGGTTCAGTGCAATAAAGAAAGTCAAAAATTCCCCTTGCGTCCCCCTTTGTCACAGGGGGTAAATTCCCCTCTTTGACAAAGAGGGGTTAGGGGAGATTTTCATCGTCCCTCATCATGGCTACCCGTATGAATGTCTCACCGGATAATGCACCCTAACCCTCCCCTTCGAGGGGAGGGTTAGGGTGGGGATGAGTTTAAAAAGCATACGATGGACATCCCGATGTGTCAATGAGATATTGACCGTACGAAGGATGAACCGGATCGTCCCGGCGCCCCCATCCTCTCCTGACACTACTACTCAACTAATATATTATGCCCTGCTGAGCGAATGGGAGGACACAAATTATGTCGAAAACAGGGCGGAAGGGGTGCATGAAATCCACCAACGCCTATAAACATAAATAGTTGATATTGTTACGTAAGTCTGTAGAGCCTTTCGTACCCGAAGCGTCCGTTTTCGCTTAATAATATCGAATAGTTAACTTTGATGCAAAATGCATCTTTTCCAAAAACCCTCTTTGCAGCTTGGTATTTACAGGCCAATCTCTTTCCTCAATTCTCTGATCATGCGCCTATTTGTATTAGTTGGATGCAGAGCAATAGCCTTTCGCAAATTCCTTCTCATCCCAATCGTCAATAAGCTGCCAATGCCCTCTCAGGCGGTGAGATTGATCACCACGTCGGTCACAAAACGCTTGAAGTCTTTGTTCTGGACAAACTGCTTATAGAACTCGGTGTCGTCCTTGAGGAGTGGGTTGATCACACGCACGAGCGCGGCGTCCAGCTCAAGGCCGGCTGCATTCGGCGTGTTCTTCCTCGCATTCTGATAAGGCTGATCCAGGGCCACCTTGGGCGCGATGTCATCGGTAATCCTATGCATGATTCGGTTGGCATCCGTGAAGAGTGCGCCGAACTGATCATTAAACGTTTTCAGGATGTTGCTCAGGCGGTCCAACTCCGGTTCGGGCTTACCGCCGCCGCCGGTAGTCGGAATCGGATCGATTTCCGCGTTTTCATCCGGCAGGAGGATCTTCATGGCTGCCTTTTTCTCGGCACGGTAGCTGTCCATGTCAATTGCTTCGAGGATGCCCTTGGAAAGGTCCTCCTCAATGGGCGCCGGCAGCTTCGGAATCAGAAAAGTAAGGAAGATGGAAAGCTTTTCCCACTCCGCCTTATTGTAGGGCAGAATGGCAGCGAGAAAGTCGTAGGTGCGGGTGAACGCTTTGGCCTTCCCCTTGAAATCCACCTGGCCGTTTTCATCAAGACTATCTTTGTAAACAGCGACGCACACATCGAGGATGGGATCGAGGGTCTCCCGCTTGGCGCCGTTGAGGTAAAGCGCAACCAGCGCTTCTACCTGTTCCGGCGCATATACCTGATGGCTGTCCAGCGCCGCTTTAAGATCATGGATTTTATTCGGGTCCGTCTCTTCGCTGAGGACGGTAGTGCGGTAGTAGTCGGCGAACGCCTCTGTGATCGTCTCCGTGTTGTTCATGAAATCAAGGACGAAGACGTCGCGCTTCCCAAGGGTTGCCCGGTTGAGGCGGGAAAGCGTCTGCACCGCCTTGATGCCGGCCAGAGGTTTGTCCACATACATGGTGTGGAGGAGCGGTTCGTCATAACCGGTCTGGAATTTGTCGGCGCAAATCAGGAATCGGTAGGGATCTTCCTGTATTTTCTCAGCGATGTCGTTGCCGGGGAATCCGTTTATTGACGATTCGGTTACCTTCACGCCGCCGTATTCATGCTCGCCGGAAAAGGCGACTATAGCCTTATAGGGGCTCTTCCGTTCCTGTAGATAATCCCGGAAAGCATGGAAATACTGGATGGCGCGCTCGATGCCGCTTGTCACCACCATCGCCCGCGCCTGCCCGCCGATCTTGTGCAAGCCCGCAACCTGTTCGTGGAAATGATCGACCATGATTTCCGCTTTCAGGCGGATGGCGTGGTCATTACTTTCGACATAACGGCGCAACTTTTTCTTTGCTTTTTTGGTGTCAAACTCCGGATCGTCGGGAACGGTCTTGACCAGTTTGTAGTAGCTGTCCACGGGCGTGTAGCTCTTGAGGACGTCGAGGATAAAGCCTTCCTGAATCGCCTGTTTCATGGTGTAGCTGTGGAAGGGACGATGTTTTACCTTGCCCTCCTCACCTGGATAGGGCTCACCGAACATTTCCAGTGTTTTGTTCTTCGGCGTGGCGGTAAAAGCGAAATAACTGGCATTGTCCAGCATCTTGCGGGCAGCCATGCGCTTTTCCAAGGCGTCGTTCACCGTATCTTCCGGATCGGCGAGTGCCTCGCTCAGGGCCGCAGATGTCTTCCCGCCCTGGCTGGAGTGGGCTTCGTCGATGATGACGGCAAAGGTCCGTCCCCGGTGTTCATCGCCGATTTCATCCAGGATGAACGGGAATTTCTGTACC
>Ga0247840_10001428_pt1 | contig 47010 bp, 40 predicted proteins | sample LaCruzMarch2015__FD_192404 | JGI IMG/M metagenome (GOLD analysis project Ga0247840, IMG submission 192404) | Freshwater microbial communities from meromictic Lake La Cruz, Castile-La Mancha, Spain - LaCruzMarch2015_17m | ecosystem: Environmental > Aquatic > Freshwater > Lake | place: Spain... | reverse complement strand
ACAACATGCCGCCGGTGCCGCTGGCGGGGTCGTAGATGGACAGGTGCCGGTCCGGGATGGGGATATCGAGCAACTCGACCATCAGCCGGATGACCTCGCGGGGCGTGAAGTGCTCCCCGGCCTCGTCACCGCTCTGCTCAGAAAAGCGCCGCAGCAGTTCCTCGTAGATGTAGCCCATCTCCAGCCCGGAGAGTTGGTCGGGGCCCAGGGCCAGTTCCTTATACTGGTTGAGGATCGGGGCGAGCCGGTTGTTCTTGACCATCAGACCGATGGTGTCGCGGTAATTGAAGTGCTCGATGATGTCATCGACGTTGCGCGAGAAACCATTGATGTAGGAGAGGAAGTTGTCCTTCAGCAGGGCATGGTCTTCCTCGTAGACCGAGCGTAGGGTCCAGTCGGTGCGATTGGAGAACGGGCATTGCTTGGGGTTCAGCTCCAGCCCCTTGACCCACTTGGCGACTTCGTCCGCAGTCAGGTTGGGACGATTCGTGCGCACCTCGGCGGACTTCTGCTTGCGCCAGTCGATCAGTACGCATTCCAGCCGGCGGATGACGATGATGGGCAGGATGACGCTCTGGTATTCGTAGGACTTGAATTTACCCCGCAGGCGCTCGGCGGACTTCCAGATATCGGAGGCGAGATTGTCGAGCTTGGGCTTGTTGAGCGAGAGGGCCATGTGGATGCGCGATCAGTGACGGACGACGGAGAATACATTCGACCACCCGCGACGGGGGCCTGGCCATCTTAGCGCGTCGGGCGCGTCACGGCCCGGCCGCGATCACCGCGGGCGACGCTTCGGACGTTGACGAGGCCCGTCGCGGCCGCCCGCACTTCGTAGGAGCCCGCTTGCGGGCGACGTGACCTGCCGGAATCGCGTCATTCTGCCCCCACCCGTCGCCCGCAAGCGGGCTCCTACGGGTTGGACCTTTCGCGGAAATCACCTTGCGCAGGGTCCATCGGGCAACCGGGTCATTGACATGAAAATCTTTTAATATTAAAATGTTACATCTCTTCGCCCACTTTGCGAATCCGTAGATTGCAGCACGACCCCCAGCAGATGGAGAATAAACGCCGCGGCCGACACCGAGGCGCGGCGCGTCGTGTCCCAAGCAAGAACCCGAAACGGCGCCTGCTGATCGTTTGTGAGTGCAGTCGAAACGATTCGGCCCCGTCGATAGCCGGCTGCTAAGCGACACGGACTCACGTGCCGCAGCGCGCGCAATCCAACCGAAACGCCGCCCGTCGCACGCACGCGCGGCGCTGCACCTTGCCGCTGGCGCTGCTCGCGGCCGGGCCGATCCTGGCCGCTCCACTGAGCGCAGAATTGGAGGGCGACGTCTCCGCCGGCTACGACTCGAACCCCGCGCAGAGCCATGAGGCAATCGGGCTGGCCTTTGCGCGCTATGTCTTCGCGGCAGTGCAGCCGATCGGGTTGGGCGGGGCCGATGTCAGTCTCGGGGCGAGCGGCTTCTACACCGACTACGAGGCGGCCAACGACAATTACCGCTTCGCCCTGAACGCCGATTGGTCTGGTGCATGGCCCGGCGACAGCGGTGTCCTGACCGTATCGGCAGCGGGGGCCGCCTACCGCGATGCATTGGTCCCGGCGGATGCGCGCAATGAGATGGCGCTGACGCTTCGCTATGAGCGGATTCTGACCGCCCGCGACTCGCTCGACCTCACCGCCGAGGTCCGCCAACTCGGGTACATTTATCCATCGCTGCCCTGGGCCGGACGGCCCGGGTCCGGTCCCAGCCTCCCGGCGGCGAGCCAGTCCGGGCGGGCACGCGGCGGCCTGGCGGTGCGCCGTACCGACCTGCTGACCGGACTTGGAATCGATGTCACCCACGCCTGGGCGCCGACGCTGACGGGCGTTCTGTCAGCCGCCATCACCCGGTGCAACTCGCCGGTCCCAGTCGATGCCTATGTCCGGAGCGGCGCGGGATTTCAGATCCGCGCTGAACCGGCGGTCGATTGGTCCCTGGAACTGGGTCTGGGCTGGTCGCGCACCGCCTATGACCGGGCACCGCAGCAACAGGAACGGGTCGATAACGAACTCGCCGCCGGCCTGACCCTGCGGCGGACCATCGATCAGGCCGCGTTATTTTGCAGTCTTGATTGGATCGACAGCCAATCCACGATCGCCACGCGGGCGTTTCGACAGCAGGTGACCCAGTGTGGCCTCTCCTGGTCTTTTTAACCTTACGTTGATGCGGCACGCCGCGCTGGGCCTGTGGTTCGCCACGGCGACCCTGGTCGGACCCGCCGCCGGCGCACCGGACCCGGTACTGGCGCGAGTGCTGTCCATTGCGCCCGATCAGGTGATCCTGACCCTGGAGGAGCCCCCGGGGGACACCGCCGGGCGGGTGGTCATCCCGCTTGGGGAGGAGCGCCTGCCACCTGGGATCACGGTGGGCCAACGGGTCCGGTTATGGCCTGCCGCCGCGCCTGGGGACGCGGACCCCTGGACGCATGCACGGCTGGTCCCGCTCGAACGCGACGGCATCGAGCGTGACCGCACCGGGGTGCGCTCACGGCTGATGCACGGCGCGCAACGCGGCCTCGGCGGAGGACGCGGTGGACGCTGAGACCAACCGCCGCCGTCTGCCGCCACCCTGGCTGGGGCATCTCCTGGTCTTCGGCCTGCTCTTCACGCTGGTGCTGGCCTGGTTCTTTGTGCAGACCCGACAGGCGCAGCGCCTTTTTCTCGACGATGCCGGAGTCCGTGCCCACCTGCTGGCCGACGCGGTCATCCTGCACGCCCGCGGCGCGCTGATCGCGGAAGACGTCACCGCCGCCATCCTGATGCGCTTTCTCGGTAATTCGGCGCACTTCGTCGATTACCTGGACGAAATCGCCCCCTTTCGCCCCGATGAACTGCGCGCCTTCGCCGACCAGGCCGGATTGTCCGTGATCCGCATCGTCCGCGTCGATGGAACGACGATTCAGGGCCCGGAGGACTGGCAGCCGGGCGAGACGCTGGACTGCACCCGCCTGGACCGCCTGATCCGCCTGGCCGAAACGCACACGCTCGTGCTCGGTGTCGCGCCCGACGCGAACCGCGGCTGTGTGCTGGTCGGCATGGACAGTCGCCAGACCGAGGCTTTGGAAGCGGCGGTCGGACTGCCCCAGGCGCTAGCGGCCGTCGCCGACCTGCCCGGCGTGATGGCGGTGCGGCTGGAGGGCAAGCCGCACGCTGCCGCGCCGCCGACCGGCGCCGACCCACTCCCGGTCACCCTGCATCAGCGTCCGGACGGAACCAGCGTGGCCCAAGCCAGCGCCCTGGTCGCCGGCGCACGTCTGGTCCTGGAACTGGATGCCGGACCGCTGTTGACCAGACGCGCCCGCCTGTGGTGGGAGTTCCTCGGGTTTGTCGTCGTATTGGCGCTGGCCGGAGGTGTCGGGACCTGGGTGCTGATCCGTCACCAGCGCACCCACGAGCGCCAGCGTCTGGACTATGAGCGACGGCTGTCACGGCAGCGCGAGGAGGTGGGCCTGGGTCGGGCCGCCGCCGCCATCGCCCATGAGATTCGCAATCCATTGAACGCCATGGCGATGGGCCTCCAGCGCCTGCAACTGGAGGCCGACGAACTGAGCGCCGAGCACCGTCGGCTGGTCGACCTGGTGCTGGCCGCGGTGCGGCGCACCAACGGCACCGTCGTTGGCCTGCTGGACTATGCGCGACCGCTGCGGCCGCGGCAGGAGCGGATCGCACTGGACGCGCTGCTCGCCGATCAACTGAGCCTCTACCGGCAGCGCATCGCGGCGGCCGGACTCCAGCTCGAACTCACTCTGAATCCCGCCACCTGGGCCCTCGGCGACCCTGACCTGTTGCGGCAGGTGCTCGACAATCTGCTGCGCAACGCGCTGGAGGCGCAAGGCGGCGGTGTGCTGGAGATCCAGGTCTGGCCCGACGCCAACGGCGCCCACCTGGCACTGGCCAATGATGGCTTAGCGGTCCCAACCCAAGATGTGGAGCGCCTCCTGGAGCCCTGGTTCACCACCAAGACCGCGGGCACCGGGCTGGGACTCGCCATCTCCCGCCGCATCATCCTCGCCCACGGCGGCAGCCTCACGCTGGAGGTGCCGCGGCCCGGTCGACTGCGCGTGCATCTCGCACTGCCGTCGCGCTCATCCGACGAAGGTCGTATCTGAACAACATGAATATTCTGATTGCCGATGACGATCCGATGCAGCGTGAACTGCTGGCGGGTTTTCTGGAAAAACAGGGCCATCGGGTACTGGCCGCCGCCGACGGGGAGGAGGCACTAACCCTGTTTCGCCGCGAATGCGTCCAACTCGCCTTGCTGGACCATCGCATGCCCGGACTGGACGGCGATCAGGTGCTGGCGCGCATGAAGGCCGGCAACCCGCTGATCCGCGCCATCATGATCACCGCCTATGGCGCGGTGGAGACTGCCGTCAACGTGATGAAGCTCGGCGCCGACGATTTTCTGGAGAAGCCGGTGGACCTGATGGCGCTGCGGCAAAAGATCCAGCAGATCGAGCTGGACCTCGCCGTGGCCGAGGACGTGGCCGGGGTGACCGCGGCACTGGAATCCGGCCCCCTGCCGCTGGAGATCATCGGCTCCAGCCCGGCGATGCAGGACACCCTGTCGCTGGTCCGGCGGGTGGCGGACAGCCCCTGGAGCGTCCTGATTCAGGGCGAGACCGGCACCGGCAAGGACCTCATCGCCCGTCTCATCCACCTGCTCGGACCGACGCCCACGGCGCCCTTCGTCGAGGTCAATTGTGCGGCGATTCCGGAGAATCTCTTCGAGAGTGAGTTATTCGGACACGAAAAAGGCGCCTTCACCGGCGCCGACCGCAACCATCGGGGACGCTTCGAGCAGGCCACGGGCGGCACCCTGTTTCTGGACGAGGTCGGGGAACTCCCCTTGGCGCTCCAGTCCAAGCTCCTGCGCGCCCTCCAGGAGCAGCGCATCAGCCGGGTCGGCGGCGAGCACGACATCGCCGTGAACGCCCGCGTGGTGGCCGCGACCAACCGTGACCTCCAGGCGATGGCCAAGTCCGGCGCCTTTCGCGAAGACCTTTATTTTCGGCTCAATGTCCTGGACATCACCGTACCGCCGTTGCGGCAACGGCGCGCGGATATCCCGGCGCTGATCGATCACTTCGTGACCCGGTATGCGCGCCGCCCCATGCAGTTCGCCCCGGAAACGCTGGATCTGCTGGTGCGCTACCAGTACCCGGGCAACGTGCGCGAACTCAAACACATCATTCAGCGCAGCCTGACCCTGGCGCGCGGCACCCGCTTGCAGCCGGCGGACCTGCCCGATGAGGTCCGCCAAGCGGAGGGAACCGAGCCGGGCCCGCTGCAGGAACGGCTGGACGGTCTGGAGCGCGACCTGCTGATCGCGGCGTTGAACCAGACCGACTGGGTGCAAACCCGTGCCGCCGACGTACTCGGTATCAGCGAACGGGTGCTGCGTTACAAGATGGGAAAGTTCGGGATTCGGCGGCCTGAGGGCTGATGCTGTCGGAGCAGCTCGCTGCGAATGAGCGCGAATCAGACCAGGACCCGGCCGCCGCGGGACGCATGCGCGTCAGGAGCAAGTTCCCTTGCCTTTGCCTTTGCTGCCCTGGCCGCTCCCCTGGCCGCTCCCCTGGCCGGCGCCGCCGCGCTCCATGGTTTCGCGATCATCGAGCGCCGCCAGCACCCGGTCTGTTGCCGGCGCGCCCGCCATGCCGCCGCGCTCCATCGGGCTGTCGATGATCGCGTCCACGGTCGCCTGGTCCAGGTACTGCGCCTCATAGACCACGCCCAGGGCTTCGATCGCGGCGGCGAAGGCGCGCAAATGGTTGCGTGAACCGCGCAGCAAATTGCCGTACATCGTCTTGAGATCCGCGTTATCCGTGGCGTCCATGGCGTCCTGGTTATCCTCGATGTCGACCTCCTCGATCAACCCGCCGACGCGCAAGGCTTCGAGGTACGAGGTCTCACCGCGGGCGAGCAGATCGGTATACATCTGCTGCAAGGTCTCATTGTCGAAAACACCGGGCAGGTCCGGGTTGACCGGATCGGGCAGCGCATACTTGGTCAGCGCGGCCTTCACCGCGTCCATATGCTGCTGCTCGGATTGGGCGATGTTCGCGAACGGCAGCGCATCCCACCGGGCGTCCATGGCCAGGTAGATGTCACGCGCCACCTTTTCCTCCTCACGCATGAAGGTCAATGACGCGGCTTCGGCGGTGTCGACGGTCGGCAGGACCGGGCGGGTGCCGCGCGGACCGGCACCCAGGGCGGGCGCGGCGGCCAGAACGGCGGTCAGGGCGAGCGGGAGCAGACGGTACTTCAGGTTCATCACAGAGTCCTCGTGGGGTGCAGCGAGATGCTGTCATGAGCCTCTGAGCACGATCCGTACCACAAAAAATGCTGATTTATTTCTATTACTTATGGTTTTTCGCCAAGCCTGGACCTCGACGAAGACGCTCGGGCTCGACAGAAATGTCGACCGCGCCAAGCGTGGCCATGCGCATCGCGCAGCACGTCGAAGCGCTTAGGAAGACGAAAATCCTTCGCGATCTGCTATAGGATATTCCGGCAATCGCCTAAGATCTGCGCATACTGTCGCCGGACTTCCCGGCGATTCGGCGGGGGACGCGATGGACGAACTGCTGCAACTGCGTGAACACATCGAACACGGCCGCTATGCCGAGGCCCTGGTCCTGATCGGGGAGCTGGACGAGATGAGCCGTGACGACAAGATCCAGAAGATCGAGAGTTATCTCCAGGTCCTGCTCCTGCACCTCATCAAACAGCGGGCGGAACACCGCACGACCCGCTCCTGGGACGTCTCGATCCGCAATGCGTCCGACGCCATCCACCGCGTCAACAAACGCCGCCGCTCCGGCGGCTCCTACCTGGACGACGCGGAGCTCGCCGAGGCCATCGACGAGGTCCTGCCCTCCGCGCTACGCCAGGCCTCCCTGGAGGCGTTCGAAGGCCAACACGACGAGGCCGAGCTCGCAGCACTACTCAAGATGGATGAACTGAAACAAGACGCGCTGTCGATCATCAGCGTTTAGCCCCGAACCTGAGATGCGAATGAATCCCAGTCTGGAGTCTCGCATGAGCACCACCACGGCCAAAGACGGTCACCTCAACATCCGCTGCGACTCCCGTGCGCGGCAGTTACTCGACAAGGCAGCCGCCTATGCCCAGACCAGCGTGTCCGACTTCGTGCTGTCCCACGCCTTGGCTGCGGCCGAGGAAGTCGTGCGGGCGAATGAGTCGATGGCCCTGACAGCCATGGATTTTAACGCGCTTCTGGCCGCCCTTGATGGACCTGTCGAGCCCAACGCGGCTTTGGCCCGTGCCTTCGACCGTCATACCGAACAAGTCAGGCAATGACCGGCTACCGTATCCGTCCGCTGGCCTGTGCTATCGCGGCGGGCTGGGGGACGAACACCCAGGTCCATGCCCTCGGCGATGGGGCGGTGTGGATCGCCGACCAGGTCGCGGCGGGTGTGATCAGAACCGATGGGGCCGGGCATCTCGGTAGGATGGGCAGAGCGAGAGCGATGCCCATCCTCAAGCGTCGCGGTGGCCGGATGGGCATCGCTCTCGCTCTGCCCATCCTACGTGCTGTCGGACTTTAGGCGATTTCCGAATAAGACGCTATCAAGAATCAAGCTCCGTAGGAGCCCGCTTGCGGGCGACGTGACCTGCCGGAATCGCGTCATTGTGCCCCACCCGTCGCCCGCAAGCGGGCTCCTACGGGTTGGATTTTTCGCGGAAATCACCTTACGTTAGATTGTGGAGCAACAAAAAGCCTTTATGTTGACTCATACCCTAATCCTAGGGGCTAAGTCCGACAGGCTGCTAGGCCATGCAAGAAATCGCTTCCATCGACGACGCCAATCAGCACCTATCGCGGTCCCTCGGACGGGTCGAGCCGGGGGCCGACGATCAAGGCCGCCGCGCAAACCGACGACCGCGCGAAGTAAACCTGACCCCTTTACGCGCTTTTGGCTGAGTAATTTCGATGAGTTGTCGTCCGCCGTCATCGCCCGCTGGTGAGACTTGTTGAGCCAGCCTTGGAGCGCATCATGCCTGTTGCCTTGCGACTCGATGGAATCAAGTTTTTCTTTTACACCAATGAGGGTAGTCCGCGCGAACAAGCGCACGTCCATGTCAGGAGCGCTGGAGCGGAGGCCAAATTCTGGCTCTTACCCCAGGTGCAGCTCGCACCCAATGACGGGTTCGATGCCCGGACACTGCGCCAGATCGCCGACATGGTCAGAGACCATCGTGAACTCCTGGAAAGGGCCTGGAATGAACATTTCGCCTAAGACCGTCAACTGCGACGAAAACAACCTGTGGGTCGAGTTGAACGACGGGCGCACGCTCGGCGTCCCCCTGGCCTGGTTCCCGCGCCTGCTTGCCGCGAGTCCGGCAGAACGGGCAGCCTATGAGATCAGTCCGCGGGGCATCCACTGGGATGCGCTGGACGAGGACATTTCAGTCGAGGGATTGTTGGCCGGTCTGGCTGACATCCGTGAGCTTAACCGCAAGGTCGCATGATCCCGCTGGCGGGTACAGGACATAGAGTCGTGGTACCTCCCCTATTTCCCTGAATTAAGTAAACTGTCCCCGGAACTGTCAATACAGTCCTCGCGAGTGTCAACGCGCCCGCACTGACAGCCGAGGACATTGCCCCGTTGCGGGCCGCCTGATGCGCGCAGGCAGTCTTTCGCACAGCACAGAGTCCCGTAGCCTGGGCAAGCGCTACGCTCGGCTCATCCACCGCGGCTTGAGTTCAGGGGACAGTATATTCGGCAGCGGCAGGTCCACCACCGTCTCATCCTTCTGCAACTCGGTGGGAATCGCCAGCAGCGGGGAGAGCCACAGCAGCATGCGTGGCGACCCTTTCAACTCCGGCACCAGAGCGCGCAGCAGCCGGATCAGGAGCGAGGCGTCCGGAGCGAGCAGATGCGCCGCACCACCTCAGTGTGCCAGAAAGGGATTGATCACCTTCACCCCGTCATAGTCCTGACCGTGGTTCAGGTCCTCCGAATACAGCACCCCGGCACCCAGGACACGGGCGGCGGCGATGATCGCCGCGTCCCAATAGGCGATCTGGAAGCGCTCCTTCAGGCGCAGGGCATCCAGTAGCAGGGCGGCATCCGATGCGACCGTCGGATGCCGCAGGAACTGGCGGATCGCCGCCACCGCATCGGTGTGGGTCATGGCTCCGCATGGTGGCCGCACCACGTTGACGTAAAACTCCTGAAGGACCTGCACCGACAGCCCCCAGCCCGGTCCACCCAAGACCTGCCGTGCCAGCGCCCGCTTGCCGGCTTCGGCCGCGTAGGTCGAGACCGCGTAGAGCAGGACATTCGTATCGATGAAGACGTCAGCGCGCATGGGCCTCCTCGCGGGTCATCCGGTCGGCGGCCCGAAAGCCTTGAGCGCAGTCCAGGGCCGCGAAGAGCGCTGCGGTCGGGTCCGCGTCGGCATCGGCGGGGCGGGCGAAGGTGCGCAGGTAGTCGCGCACCAGGGCGCTGACCGTGGTGTTGCGCTCGGCGGCGGCGATACGCGCGCGGCGGTAGGTCTCTTCATCGACCGACAGGGTGATATTTTTCATCGCGTATCCACAGTTTCACAGTTATACAGGATCAATATAGACCTTGGACCGTGGCGGCATCAAGTGTGTGATCAGGATATCCCGCTTGGGAAGTGGCGGACTCCGTTCCAACCACTGTCGCGCCCGCCCGGTCGCACCGACGGCGCCGACCGGATACACTCACGGGACCTTGGCTCGGGCTCACCCTTGGTTGCGATGTCACCACATTCACGCTTTCTGTCCCTGTTGGCCGTCACCCTGGCGATGACCAGTCTCCTGTTCTGCGATCCGGCCACCGCGGCGACCGCCTGCCGGCCGGGCGATCAGGCGCGCGTCTGGACCACCCCGCTGCGGCCCGCGGCCGGGGAGCCGTTCGAGGTCCTGGCGGTCGCGACCGACGGGGCACTCGATCAACTCATGGTCACTGACCCGGCAGGTAATCAGACCAACCTGCGCGGGGTCCGTTACGGCGGGCCACCCTGGGGGCTGCATGGCGGTGTGTTTCGGCCCAAGACCGGAACCTATCGGGTCGAGGCGACACGCGGCGGCCGAGGTGTCGCCTGCGCCGAGATCAAGGTCGGCGGCGGTGCCGCGGAGCAGGGAACCGGGGATTGGGACCTGGCGACCCAGGCCCTCTATGCCGTGTGGATCGAACGCCTGTTCGACGGCCCGCCGGAACAGTCACTGAGTTTCGACTCGCTCGCCCCGGTACTGCGTGACCCGGAGCGTAATTTCCTGCACGGTTATCTCGGCACGGCGGAGGACAACCGCCTGCCCGCCGAACCGGACTGCGCGGATTTGCCCTATTTCCTGCGCGCCTATTTCGCCTGGAAACTGGGTCTGCCGATTGCCTATCGACCCTGCAACCGCGGCAGCCGCAACGGTGCGCCGCGCTGTGAGGGCCCGAAGATCGACGGCGCTTTCACGGGCTCCCCGGCTTCGGCGAAAGCATTCAGTGGGGTCACGCGGCGAATCATGGACACGGTCCACTCGGGCAGCGGGCGCACCGGCTTGCGCGACGAGGCGACCGACTTCTACCCGGTCCCGCTGGAGCGTTCCGCGCTCTGGCCCGGAACCGTCTACGCGGACCCCTACGGACACGTCATGGTCCTGACCAAGTGGATCGCTCAACAGCCGGGGCAGCCGGGGCTGCTGCTCGCGGTCGACGCCCAGCCGGACAACTCGGTCGCCCGCAAACGCTTCTGGGAAGGGACTTTTCTATTCGCCCAGACGCCGAGCGCCGGCCCTGGCTTCAAGCAGTTCCGGCCGCTGGTGCGCACCGGCGCCGCCCAGGGGGGCGCGCGTCTGCTGCCCAACGCTGCGCTCACCGGCCGCGACGGCCTGCCGCCCTATTCCACCGAGCAGGCGGGACTCACGCCCGCGGACTTCTACGCCCGCATGGAGCGGCTCATCAACCCGGACGGACTCGCGCCGGAGGCCGCTTATGCGTCCACCCTGGCGGCCCTGATGGAACAACTGCAAACCCGTGTGGATTCGGTGGACAAGGGTGAGGCCTATATGCGCGCCCATCCCGGCACCGTCATCCCCATGCCCAGCGGCCCGGCCATCTTCGAGACCACCGGCCCCTGGGAGGATTTTGCCACCCCGTCGCGGGACATGCGCCTGTTGATTGCCATGAATGTGCTGGCGGGACTGCCCGAGCGCATCCGCCGCTATCCGGACCTCTATGTCCTGCGCGGCGACAGCGCGTCCGGCGCCGCCGCGCGGATCGCGCAGGTCCACGACCGCGGCCTCGACGCGCAGTTCACGACCTACACCCGCGGTGACGGCAGCCCCTGGCGGCTCAGTCTGCGCGACATCTACGCCCGCCGCGCGGGGCTCGAGGTCGCATACAACCCCAACGACTGCATCGAACGCCGTTGGGGCGCCACGCCGCAGACCCCGGACTATGCCACCTGCCGTCGTCAGGCGCCCGCCGAGCAACGGGCGCGGATGGAGGAGTACCGACCCTGGTTCCAGGAGGCCCGCCGGCCGCCGCGCTAGCCCTCACCGCCACTGCCCGGTGCTTCACTTGCCGCGCGTTTCAGCGCACACGAAGTCTCGGCATTACTCAACAGGAGTTTTCTCGTGCCGATCCCAACCACCGCCCAGATCTGGCCCAAGCTGGCCGCGGTCCTGGTCTACAGTCTGCTCCTGGCGTCTTGCGGAGCCCCCACCCAGCGGCCCGACGGCGCCGACGCCGGGACCTGGAACGGACGGCGCATCGGGGTGCCGCCGCGCGCCAACCCGTCGCTGCGGCAATCGATCATCGCACGCGCAACCCGCGAGTGGGACTATTTCAATCGTCAAACCGTGTTGCTGCGGGGAAGCGAGGAGAGCATCCCGCATGTCGGTACCTGGGAGGACGACGATACCAGCAGCAGCGAACGGGTCGCCGCTTACTGGCGTGCCGCCGGCAAGGGGGGCTTGAACGGCATGGATTGCAAACAGCCCTGGTCCGCCGCCTTTCTCAGTTTTGTCATGCAGAACGCCGGTGTCCCGGAAGCCCAGTTCCGCCGCGATTCCGCGCACTGGGTCTACCTGGCCAGTATGATCGACGAGGCCGACTTTCCGGGCCGCTGGTTCGTCCCCCGGCGGATCGCGGACTACAGCCCCCGACCGGGCGATCTGGTCTGCGCCTCACGGGGCTTCACACGCCCGGCGACGATCGGCGGCTACACCAGTGCGCGCGCGCTCGAGGGCGCCAACCTGCATTGTGACCTGGCCGTCAGCCGCAGCGGCCAGACCCTGGACGTCATCGGCGGCAACGTCCGCAACTCAGTGTCCAAAACGACGCTGGAACTGGACAGTCAAGGCCGTTTGCAGCCGGTGCCCCGACGCCCGTGGTTTCTGATCATGGAAAACCGACTTTAGGTGATTTCCGGAGCAGCGGATACCACCCACGGCCTTGATCATCGTTTCGACCGTAGGGTGGACAAGCGCAGCGCAGTCCACCGAATCCCGCGCCTCCTCTACCTCCAGTGACCAGGGCGACGCGACCGGAGGCCGACGCTTTAGCGGGCGGCGGTGCCGCGTCCGGCTGAAGCCTCGACCTCCGGTCTGTTGTGCGGGCGCAGCAAGATCCGCAGGGGGCTGCAGGGGCGACTAAAGTCGCCCCTACACGTCGCTAGATCATTTCTCGGAAATCACCTTAGCCCCCCATCGCGGCCGGAGGCCGCTCCCACGCGGTTGCCGTGCGTCCAGGCCGCGTGCATGATTGCGCAGTAGACCACCAATGATCCGGACGGAGGAAATCAGTATGAACGTCGAACCCTATTTGTTCTTCGAGGGCCGTTGCGAGGAGGCGCTCGAATTCTACCGCCAGACGCTCGGTGCCGAGGTGACGATGCTTCTGCGGTACGAGGAAAGCCCTGAACCCGAGATGTGCTCGCCCGGGACCGAGAAGAACGTGATGCACGCCAACTTTCGCATCGGCAGCGCCAGGCTGATGGCCTCCGATGGCGCCTGCAACGGGCCAGCCGCTTTCCAAGGTTTTTCACTCTCGCTCGCGTTCACCGACGTGGCCGAAGCAGAGCGGATATTCAACGCGTTGTCGGATGGCGGGCAGGTTCAGATGCCCCTGGCCAAGACCTTCTGGTCCCCCTGTTTCGGCATGGTCGCCGATCGGTTCGGCGTCTCCTGGATGGTCAGCGTCAACACCGACTGAAGGTGCGCCCTGGAAGGCGGGCGAGGTCGGACGGGATGTGACTGAAATCGGCTAGACCCGCTCCGCCAGCGCACGCAACCCTTGACCATGCGCAAGCCCCAAGCCGCGCACGGCGGCCCCGATGCGCGTGTCCGCGGCGGCCTTGATCATTACCCCGGCCACCCCGGCATCGGCGCGGCGGACGACGCAGCGCGGCCTCAGGCGATCGACGGAAATTGCCTTATCAAGGGCAAGGATCGGCACGCCACCGACACAGGTTGGGTGACGCCACGGGGTACCATGACGGCGATGGTAAGCCGCTTCCTACAGGTCGGCAAGGCGGTTTCCTGCGCGTCCGAGCGATTGAACGTCACCGGATCGGAGCGTACTATCCCAGTCGATGGCGTTGTATAGCCTGAGTACCTGATATAGCGTTCGTACCTGATATCCAGACAGACCCTCGTGTAGGGGCGGGTTTGAAACCCGCCCCTACGTCCGGTTATCACGTCCGAAGGCTATATCCAGACAAACCCTTGGTGTAGGGGCGGGTTTGAAACCCGCTCCTACGTCCGGTTATCACGTCCGAATGCTATACCTGACCCCTATGAGCGACACGTCACAGTCGGCGCATCAGTTCAGCCATCAGGGGACGCACAACCGCGTCACTGCGGCTACACTTTAGCGGCATTACACACGGCAGGTGCGTCATGTTACGACTACCGCACCGGTAATGGGGTCATCTATACCGAACATGAGCACTATTGACATCGAGTCGTTGCTTGGAGCGGTCTCCGCGGCCCAACCCGCGGGGGAAGACCTGGAATACGATCCGGATTTTCGCGCCCTCACCGAGGCGGCGACCGGGACTCCCGAGCAGCAGATGGGCGGAACCCTGGTGCCGGCCGGCGAGCCGGACTGGCGGCAGGTCCTGGCCTTGGGTAAGGCCCTGATGCTGCGCTCAAAGAACCTGCGGGTTGCCGTACTGATCACCCGCGGCTTGCTTGAGAAGGACGGGTTGCCGGGGCTGAACGCCGGGCTTGAACTCATGCGGGGACTGGTCGACCGCTTCTGGGCGGATCTCTACCCTGCACTGGATGCCGGCGACAATAATGACCCGATGGAACGGATGAACGTGGTGGCGGATCTCGCCCACCCGGACACCCTGCTGTCCCAACTGCGCGCCGTTCCCTTGATTCGCTCGCGTGTCTTCGGCCTGATCACCTGGCGGGACATCGAGGTGGCGGAGGGTCGCGCCAAGGCCCGCGCCAATACCAAACCGCTGGACAGGACCGCGATCGACGGCGCCTTTCAGGAATGTGACCTCGCCGAATTGGCCGCGGTGACCGCGGCCGCGGACGCGGCCCGTACGACCTTGCGCGGCCTGACCCAGGACCTGGCCGCACAGGTCGATGCCGCTCAGACCCCCGACCTCACACCGCTCGCCGGTCTGCTGACGCAGATCCACGGCGTACTTCAAACCCATTTGGCACCCCGTCAGCCGGCCGCGGAGGTGGCGGCACCGGCGGAGGTCAGTGCGGACGGTCCAGCCACGTCAGGCGCGGCACCGGCAGCGCGCGCACCGGGGCAGATCGGTAACCGCGACGATGTTGTGCGCACGCTCGACCTCATTTGCGACTACTATTCACGGTGCGAGCCGTCGAGTCCGGTGCCGTTGTTGCTCAAGCGGGCGCGGCGACTGGCTACCGGGAACTTCGTGGATATTTTACGCGATCTCGCTCCCGATGCTCTGCCGCAGATCGAGAAGGTATGCGGGATCGCCGATAAGCCATAACCAGCGCGACAAACCGGGTTGCCCGCGCGGTGACCGCGTCCCTTTAGACGACCTTTAGAGGAGAAGCCCAGTGGCGAAAGAGAGCAGTCAAAAGTTCATCGCCCGCAATCGCGCTCCGCGGGTGCAGATCGAGTACGATGTCGAACTCTTCGGAGCCGAAAAGAAGGTCCAACTCCCCTTCGTGATGGGCGTCCTGGCTGACCTGTCAGGCAAACCCGCGGAGGCCCTGCCGCCGGTTGCGGATCGCAAGATGCTCGAGATCGATGTCGACAACTTCGATGAGCGACTCAAGTCGATGAAGCCGCGCGTCGCCTTTCAGGTACCAAATACCCTGACCGGCGAGGGCAATCTCAACGTGGAGCTGACCTTCGAATCGATGGAGGACTTCGCTCCGGCGGCGGTGGCGCGCAAGGTCGATTCACTGAACAAACTCCTCCAGGCACGCAGCCAGTTATCCAATCTGCTGACCTATATGGACGGCAAGAGCGGCGCCGAAGAACTGATCGCCAAGGTGCTGAAAGACCCGACCTTGCTGCAGGCCCTGGCGGCAGCACCCAAACCGACCGATGCCGGCGACGCAGCATCCGCACAACCGACGGCGGAGGGTTAACCCGATGGCTGAGACCGACACCCAAACCGCGGGCGGCGCCCAAGGCCAGACCGGCACCATCGAGGTCGACAGCTTCGCCTCGCTGCTCAATCAGGAATTCAAGCCCCGCACCGATCGCGCCCGCGAAGCCGTCGAAGGCGCGGTCGCCACCCTCGCCTCCCAGGCGCTGGCTCAGACCACGCTCATTTCAGACGATGCGGTTCGCACGATTGAATCGATGATTGCGGCGATCGACCAGAAGCTCACCGAGCAGGTCAACCTGATTCTGCACCATGCCGATTTCCAGCGACTCGAGGGAAGCTGGCGCGGCCTGCACTATCTCATCAATAACACCGAAACGGACGAGATGTTGAAGATTCGGGTCATGAACATCTCCAAGCAGGAAGTGCACAAGACCCTGAAGAAATTCAAAGGCACCGCCTGGGATCAAAGCCCGCTCTTCAAGAAGATCTATGAAGAGGAATATGGCCAGTTCGGCGGCGAGCCTTTCGGTTGCCTGGTCGGCGACTACTTTTTCGACCAAAGCCCTCCCGATGTGGAACTGCTCGGAGAACTCGCCAAGATTTCCGCGTCCATCCATGCTCCATTCATCTCCGCCGCTGCACCGACCGTGATGCAGATGGACAGTTGGCAGGAATTGGCCAATCCGCGCGACCTGACCAAGATCTTCCAGACGCCGGACTACGCGGCCTGGCGCTCGTTGCGCGAGTCCGACGATTCGCGCTACATCGGGTTGACTATGCCGCGGTTTTTGTCCCGTTTACCCTACGGCGCCAAGACCAATCCGGTAGACGAATTCGACTTCGAGGAAGACACCGCGGGGGCACAGCACGGCAAGTACACGTGGGCGAATTCGGCCTACGCCATGGCGGTCAACATCAACCGCTCCTTCAAGCTGTACGGCTGGTGCTCGCGCATTCGCGGCATCGAGTCCGGCGGTGCGGTGGAAGGGCTGCCCAGCCATACCTTCCCCACGGATGACGGCGGTGTCGATATGAAATGCCCGACCGAGATCGCCATCAGCGATCGACGTGAGGCCGAACTGGCGAAGAACGGCTTCATGCCGCTCGTGCACAAGAAAAACACCGACTTCGCCGCCTTCATCGGCGCGCAATCGCTGCAGAAGCCGTTCGAGTACGACGACCCGGACGCCACCGCCAACGCCAACCTGGCGGCACGCCTGCCCTATCTGTTCGCGACCTGCCGTTTTGCGCACTATCTCAAGTGCATCGTGCGGGACAAGGTCGGGTCCTTCAAGGAGCGCGAGGACATGCAGCGATGGCTCAATAGCTGGATACTCAAATATGTGGATGGCGATCCGGCACATTCGAGTGAAAACACCAAGGCCAAATGTCCGCTGGCTGCGGCAGAGGTCGTGGTCGAGGAAGTGGAAGGAAACCCAGGTTACTACACGTCCAAGTTCTTCCTGCGTCCGCACTACCAGCTCGAAGGCCTGACCGTCTCTCTACGGTTGGTCTCCAAGCTGCCGTCGGCGAAGGGCGGTTAGGCGAAACACCGGCATCGGCTCGGACGATGCGATGACGGCTCGGCGGTTGGTGGACCCGCGACATGCGGGTGCGCGGTTCGATCAAGCAACTGATAGAGGAGCGAGCAGATGGCTGTCGACATGTTTCTCAAGCTCGAAGGCGTCAAGGGCGAGTCCCAAGACTCCAAGCACCCGGAAGAAATCGATGTTCTTGCCTGGTCTTGGGGCATGAGCCAGTCCGGCTCAATGCACGTTGGCGGCGGCGGCGGTGCGGGCAAGGTCTCGATTCAGGACCTGTCCATCACCAAATACATCGACAAGTCCTCACCGGTGCTGATGCTGTACTGTTCAAACGGGAAACAGTTCAAAGAGGGCCTGCTGACCGTCCGCAAGGCCGGCGGCGACAGCCCCGTGGAGTACCTGTTGATCAAGATGACCGAGGTGATCGTGACCGCCTACAGCACGGGCGGCTCGGGTGGTCAGGATCTACTGACCGAGAATATCAGCCTCAACTTCGCCGAAGTCGATGTGGACTACACACCGCAGAAGCAGGATGGCACCGCGGAAGCCGCGATCAAGTACGGCTGGGACATCGCGAAGAACCTCAAGAAGTAGCCGCGGGGCACGGCCTGCCCCAGTGTGACGATCCGTGCCGCCGTTCGCGGGGTTCCGCGGACGCGCCGGGCCATGGGTTGGCCTCCGCACCTGCCTGGAGAGAACAGTATGCTAGCCGAAGACCGGTGGCGCGAGGGCGACCCGGAAGCGTCCTTGCGTCAGCTTCAGGAGCAGGTGCGCAAAGAGCCTGCAAACGCGCGCTATCGCGTCTTCCTCTTCCAACTCCTGGCGCTCACGGGACAGTGGGAGCGGGCGCTGAATCAGCTCAATGTCGCCGGTGAATTGGATGCCGCGAACCTGGCCATGGTCCAGACCTACCGTGAAGCCCTGCACTGTGAGGTGCTGCGAGGCGAAATTTTCGCCGGACGGCGCTCACCCCTGGTCTTCGGCCAACCGGATCCCTGGTTCGCACTCCTGATCGAAGCCCAGCGCCTGGTCGCGCAGGGCGCCGGCGAACAGGCAAAAGACGTGCGTGATCGTGCCCTGGAGGACGCACCGGGCACACCGGGAGCGATCGACGGCGTACCCTTCGAGTGGATCATGGACGGCGACGCCCGTCTGGGACCGGTGCTGGAGGCCATCGTCAACGGACGCTATTACTGGATTCCTTTCCAACGGATTCACGCGATCCGCGTCGAAAAACCGGAAGACCTGCGCGATCTGGTCTGGACCCCAGCCTACTTTACGTGGGCCAACGGCGGCGAATCCGTGGGTCTGATCCCGACGCGCTACCCCGGCTCGGAGGTCTCGCCGGACCCGGAGCTGCGCCTGGGCCGCAAGACCGCCTGGCTGGAACAACCCGGCGAGACCTATCTCGGTCAGGGACAACGCATGTTCTACACCGACGCCGGGGAGTATCCGCTGATGGATGTGCGCAACATCGTCTTGACATCCGGCGCAGCGGATACCGACGGCGTCGCGGACGCAGACAGCACCCTTGGCTGAGCTGTCGCACAAAGAACGGCTGCAGCCCTCGCTGCTCGACCGGCTCACCGACCTCGAGCCCGAAAAGACGCAGGAGTCGCGGGAGCAGCGCGTCTTCGGACAGACGCGACTGCGCGAGGCGGTGTTGCGCGATCTGGGGTGGCTGCTCAACACCACGAATCTGGCGGCTGGGCAGACGCTCGACGCCTACCCCCAGGTCAGCAACTCGGTTCTCAACTTCGGCATGCCGGACCTGTCGGGCATGACCCTGTCGGGGACCGACGCCGGCGCACTCGAACGGACCTTGCGTCAGGCGATCATCGACTTCGAACCGCGAATCCTGCGCCATACGCTCAAAGTCCGCCTGGAGGTCAACGAACAGCAGATGAGTCATAACGCCATGACCTTCCTCATCGAGGGCGATCTTTGGGCGCAGCCGGTACCGCTGCGGCTCTTTCTCAAGACCGAGATCGACCTCGACATCGGTGACATTCGGGTCATCAGCGACGGCGGCTGAGGCGGGCACCATGGACCCACGTCTGCTCGAGTTCTACAACCGCGAACTGCGCTTCATGCGCGAGATGGGCGGCGAGTTCGCCCGTGAATTCCCCAAGATCGCCGGGCGACTCGGGCTCGAAAGCTTCGAGTGCGCCGACCCCTATGTCGAGCGGCTGCTGGAAGGTTTCGCCTTCCTCGCGGCACGGGTCCAACTCAAGATCGATGCCGAGTTTCCCACCTTCACCCAGCACCTGCTGGAAGTCATCTATCCGCACTATCTCGCCCCGACCCCGTCGATGACCGTGGTCGAGTTGCAACCCGACCTGGACGAAGGGTCACTTGCCGAGGGTTTCGACGTCCCGCGCGACACGGTGTTGCGCGGCAACCTCGGCAAAGGTGAGCAGACCCCGTGCGAGTACCGGACCGCCCACGCGGTGCGGCTCTGGCCGCTGGAGATCACGGCAGCCGAGTATTTCAGCCACACCGGACCCGTCGCCCGCGCCGACCTCGCGGTGCTCAAACGCAGCAAGGCCGGCATCCGGCTGCGCCTGCGCACCACCGGAAATCTGACCTTCTCCCAGTTGGCCCCCGGCCGACCGGAGCGGTTCAGACTGGTGTTGTTCCTGCAGGGGGCCGACCGCTTGCCGTTTGAACTCTACGCTCAGATCTTGGGCGACACGGTCGGGGTGCTGGTGCAGCCGACCGCTCGACCGGTGCCCTGGATCGAGACCCTCCCGGCCAGCGTGCTGAGCCCGCTGGGGTTCGCGGAGCACGAGGCACTGCTACCCAGTGCCCCGGCGTCATTCCAAGGGTATCGCCACCTCCACGAATATTTCGCTTTTCCACAGCGCTTTTTAAGCATCGCCATCGAGGGCTTGGGACCAGCCGTAGCGCGCCTCAACGCTCCGGACATCGACCTGATCCTGCTCCTGGGCCAGCGCTCCCCCACCCTGGATGGCGTGTTGGACGCCACCAATTTCGCACTCCACTGCACCCCGGCGATCAACCTCTTTCCCAAGCGTTTCGATCGGATCCATCTCAACGACCAGGGCCCCGACTACCACGTCGTTCCGGACCGCACCCGTCCGACGGATTTCGAGGTCTATCGGGTGGACAGTGTCACGGGATTCGGATCGAGCACGACCGTCGCACGGGAGTTTCGGCCGTTTTATGCCCCAGCCGAACCGGGTCCGGGGGACGAACGACCGGCCTACTACAGTGTTCAGCGCGTCCCGCGTCGCCAGTCGTCCACCCCGCAACACCAGCGACCCCGCTCCAGTTATGTGGGCAGCGAGTTATTCGTGAACCTGACGGACGCGGCCGCCGCCCCCTGGTCCGCCGAGTTGCGGCAGCTCGCGTTGACCGGGCTCTGTACCAATCGGGATTTGCCGCTGTACCTGCCGATTGGTTCGGGCAAGACCGACTTCACCCTGGAATCCGGCGCACCGGTGCGGGCGGTGCGCGTCCGCGCCGGACCCACCCAGCCCCGGCCGTCTCACGCCCACGCGGACACCGCCTGGCGGCTGATCGATCACTTGTCGCTGAATTATCTGTCGATCGCCGACTCGGACGGCGGCAAGGGCGCGGCGGCCCTGCGCGAGCTGTTGTCGCTGTACGGCGCGATCGCCAGCACCGAAGGACGCAAGCAGGTGGAGGGTATCCGCCGGGTCTCATCCCAGGGCATCGTCCGGCGCCTGCCCGGCGTGCGCCCGGTGACCTATGCGCGGGGGCTGGAAATCACCCTGGACTGCGATGAAGCCGCCTTCGAAGGCACTGGCGCCTTCCTGCTCGGAGCGGTGCTGGAGCGCTTCTTTGCCCGCTACTGCACCATCAACGGATTCACCGAGACCGTCCTGCGTGCTGACCGCGGGGAGTTGATGCGATGGCCAGCGACCATCGGCCGCCGTCCGATTCTGTGAGCGAACCGGACCGCAGTCCGCCGACCGAACGGGCAACTGAAACAGCGTCCGCACCGGTCACCGCGCCCGACCCGGCGGCACGGCAGCACGCGCGTCAACGCGCCGAACTGCTGGCCGGCCTGGCCCAAGCGCCATGGAATCACGGGTTCTGTCACACCTTGCGGCGGCTCGACAGCCTCCAGCCGGAGCGCCCGCGGATCGGCGCCTCGCCGCGCGCCGCCGATGACCCCGTGCGCCTGGGACAACAGCCGTCACTGCGCTTTGCTCCAGCCGAACTCGCTGCCCTGCACCAGTCCCCGGCTGGGCTCACGCCGCGCCTGCTGGTCTATTTCATGGGTCTGCTCGGACCCAACGGCCCGCTGCCCCTGCACCTCACCGAGTATGTGCGCGAGCGGCAGCGCCACGCCGCCGATCCGACCCTGGCGCGGTTCCTCGACACATTCCATCACCGGATGCTCGCCCTGCTCTACCGGGCCTGGGCCCAGGCCCAGCCGGCGGTCAGTTTCGACCGTCCGCGCGAGGATCGCTTCGGTTTCTATTTGGGGACCCTGACCGGGACCGGCCTGCCCGCCTGTCGCGACCGCGACGCCATGCCGGATTTGGCCAAGCGCCATTTCGCCGGTCATCTCTCCTGCCAGACGCGCCACGCGGACGGGCTTCAGTCCATCCTGGGCGTCCTCCTGGGTCTACCGGTGCGCATCGATGAGTGGATCGGCCATTGGCTGACGCTGCCCGACAACTGCCGGCTGCGCTTGGGAGAGACGTCGGACAACGCCGCGTTGGGCCAGACCACGACACTGGGCGGGCGGGTCTGGGACCATCAATCCAAATTTCGTGTCCGCGTCGGCCCGTTGCGGCTCCCCGCGTATCTGGACCTGCTCCCCGGCGGCACGGCCCTGGCACGCGTCAAGGCCGTGGTCCGCAACTATGCGGGCGACGCGCTCGAATGGGATCTCAACCCGGTCCTGGCGCAATCCGAAATCCCGCGTGTGGGGCTCGGTGTCGGCAGCCGCCTGGGCTGGACCACCTGGCTCAGCAGCGGCGCGCTCGGCCGCGACGGGGACGATCTCAAGCTCGATCCGCAAGCGCGGCGACCGTCGCCCGGATTGTAGGGTCCGCTGTGCGGACCGAGGTCGCCGCAAACCTCGCGCTGTGGACCGATGACCGCTGTTTAAGGTGATTCGTGTAGGGGCGAATTCATTCGCCCCTACAACTCAACAGGCTTTCTGCGCATGCGCAGTCGGGATGCCTATTCACGTAAGTCGCCTACGCTCAACGCTCTAGCACCCTACCAACGCTCCAGGAGCCAGCCCATGTCCGAGATCAACCGCGCGGCACTGTTCGGAAAGCTCAACCCGCTCGCCTATAAGGCGATCGAAAGCGCCACGGTCTTCTGCAAGATGCGCGGCAACCCCTATGTGGAACTGGTGCACTGGTTCAATCAGATTCTGCAAGGCCAGGACTCGGACCTGCACCGGATCATCCGCCGCTTCCAACTGGACCCGGCGGGCCTGGCGCGGGACTTCACCGAGGCGCTGGACCGGCTGCCGCGGGGCTCCCGCTCCATCTCGGACCTGTCCTCCGACGTGGAAGAAGCCGCCGAGCGTGCCTGGACCTACGCCACCCTGCTCCTCAACGAGTCGCAGGTGCGCACCGGGCACCTGATGGTGGGCATCCTCAAGACCAAGGGGCTGCGCAGCAGTCTGCTCGGCATCTCGCGCCAATTCGAAAAGGTGCAGGCGGACGCGCTCACCGACGGTTTTGCCGAGATCTGCGCGGGCTCACCGGAGGAGCGCATGGCGGCGAGCGACGGCTTTCACCTGGGCAGCAGTGCCGCTCCGGGTGAGGCGAGCGACGCCATGGCCCCGGCCCAGATGGGCAAACAGCAGGCTCTCAAGCAGTTTTCGGTGGATCTGACCGAACGGGCCCGCAAGGGAGAACTGGACCCGATCGTCGGGCGTGACGACGAGATTCGCCAACTCATCGACATCCTCATGCGCCGCCGTCAGAACAACCCCATCCTCACCGGCGAGGCCGGGGTCGGCAAGACCGCGGTGGTCGAAGGCTTTGCCCTGCGCATCGCCGCCGGGGACGTGCCCCCACCCCTCAAGGAGGTCAGCCTGCGCACCCTGGACGTCGGCCTGCTCCAGGCCGGCGCCAGCATGAAAGGCGAATTCGAGAACCGCCTGCGCCAGGTCATCGAAGAGGTCCAGGCCAGCCCCAAGCCGATCATCCTCTTCATCGACGAGGCTCATACCCTGATCGGTGCCGGCGGCAGCGCCGGCACCGGCGACGCGGCCAACCTGCTCAAGCCTGCGCTCGCCCGCGGGACCCTGCGCACCGTCGCCGCCACCACCTGGGCCGAGTACAAGAAATATATCGAGAAGGATCCGGCGCTCACCCGCCGTTTCCAGGTCGTCCAGGTGGACGAGCCGAGCGAGGAGAAAGCGATCCTCATGGTCCGCGGCATCGCCTCGACCCTGGAGAAACACCACCAGGTCCAACTCCTGGACGAGGGCCTGGAGTCGGCGGTGCGGCTCTCACACCGCTACATCCCGGCGCGCCAACTGCCGGACAAGGCGGTCAGCCTGCTCGATACCGCCTGCGCCAGGGTCGCCATCAGCCAATCGTCCGAGCCCCCTGAAGTCGAGGACTGCCGACGCCGGATCGAAGGATTGACCACGGAACTGGAGATCATCGGCCGGGAGGCGGCCGTCGGTGTCGCCACGGCCGAGCGTGCCCAGGCGGCCAACGCGAAGCTCGCGGTCGAACAGGAGCGTCTGGTCGGGCTCAAGACGCGTTGGGAGTCGGAGCAGGCCCTGGTCAATCAGATCCTGGAACTGCGTGCCCAATTGCGGGGCACCACGGCCCCGGTCGAAGGCACCGGCAGCGTCATTGAACAAGCCGCTGGTTCGGCGACCGGCGCCGCCCCGGAGCCCGAGCGCACCGCCGCACTGGCGAAGATGGCTGCACTCCAGGCCGAACTTGCCGCGCTGCAAGGCGAGCGCCCCCTGATCCTGCCCAGCGTCGATGCCCAGGCGGTCGCTTCCGTGATCGCCGACTGGACCGGTATCCCGGTCGGGCGCATGGTCAAAGATGAGGTGAAAGCCGTGCTCAACCTCGCCGAGACACTCAACAAGCGCGTCATCGGCCAGCGCCACGCCCTGGACATGATCGCCGCCCGCATCCAGACCTCCCGCGCCCGGCTCGACAACCCCAACAAGCCGATCGGCGTCTTCATGCTCGCCGGCCCCTCCGGTGTGGGCAAGACCGAGACCGGACTCGCACTCGCCGAGGCGCTCTATGGCGGCGAGCAGAACATCATCACCATCAATATGAGCGAGTTCCAGGAGGCGCATTCGGTCTCCACCCTCAAGGGATCGCCCCCCGGCTATGTGGGCTACGGCGAGGGCGGCATCCTCACCGAAGCCGTCCGCCGCAAGCCCTATAGCGTGGTCCTCTTGGACGAGGTGGAAAAGGCCCACCCCGACGTACATGAGATCTTCTTCCAGGTCTTCGACAAGGGCTGGATGGAGGACGCCGAGGGCCGCTATATCGACTTCCACAATACCGTCATCCTGCTGACCAGCAATGCGGGCACGGATCTGATCATGAGCATGTGCAAGGATCCGGACCTGATGCCCGATGTCGAGGGGCTGGCCCAGGCCCTGCGCGCCCCGCTGCTCAAGACCTTCCCCCCGGCGCTGCTGGGCCGCATCGTTACCATTCCCTATTACCCGCTGACTGATGAGATGCTCGGGACCATCATCCGGCTCCAGCTCGACCGCATCGTGCGGCGGATCGCCGACAATCATCGCGCCGGGCTGAGCTATGACGAGGCGGTGGTAGAGCTGATCGCCAAGCGCTGTGCGGAGGTGGAAAGCGGGGCTCGCGTGGTGGATGCCATCCTCACCAATACGGTTTTACCGGCGATCAGTCGGGAGATTTTGAATCGGACGATGGAGGGGAAGGCCATCGGGCGGATCGCCATTGGAGTGGATGATACGGGGTTCAGCTACCGCTTTGACGCTTGAAATGAACCGACGCTTTCGACGCCACGCGTACCCGCCCGGATCGGGCGGGGATTGCCGGAACTGATGCCTCGTGTTGCCTGACGTGCTGCTTGAGGGCGGGGAAACGGTCCAGAACGCATTGTTCGATCGGAGCTTCGAACCATGAAGATCCAATAGGCCTTGATCATCGTTCCGGCCGTAGGGTGGACAAGCGCTAGCGCAGTCCACCGAATCCCGCGCCGCCGCTGGTGGACTGCGCTGCGCTTGTCCACCCTACGATGTTCCGTGGCCGGAACCGTGATCAAGGCCGTATCGGACTGCGCCCGGTCCCCGCGGCCGAGACGCGGGACCTCGACGAGAACACCTTGATCGCGTTCGATGATGGCGGCGGGATCTGCACCATCACGGTCGAACATACCAGCGAACGGGTCCAGTGGCTGCCCTTCTCGTTTGAGCGGATTGCGGCCTGAGTGCCAACCAAGTGGACAAGGCGGAGTTCGCCGGAAAAATCTCGGAACCTACATTGAAAACGTCCGGGCATAGTCTAGACTGAAAAACGTTACCTTTCTTCGTGGTTGTGGATTAACCCTACTGGGTGCCCAACTTCAAGAAAAGTGACTGATGTGGGGCGGGGGTGAGCGTCAGCGTGGCGGATAGACCGAATCCGTTACCATGCGTTGCTGGCGGAAAGATAGCCGGGATTACAGAGGGCTAAGGCTCTAACTCGGAATCTGATTTGAACCCTTTTCCTCCTTTTCCTGAAGCAGTCGGAAAATGGCTGTGATGCCTTTGCCCATACTTTCTTGAGGAGATATCATGAAAGAGATAATCTTAACCGATATTTATCTTTTTAACGATGCGGTAAAAGCAGCCGAAAAATGGTTGACGGACACCCCCCTGCTGCCTAAATGGGGGATTAAATGGACACAGAATATTAAAAACGCTGGATACGTTATTGGTCGTACTACCAATGATAATAAATGCTGGTGGCACATTGATTACGACGATGCGAAAGGCTTGCATATCAACGCGCTTGACAATTTTCGTCAAATCAATCAAGTGTACAAAGTGTCCGCGTGGGATCCTGTGCCCACCAAGGAAAAAGCGCTAAGCCGCTTAGCGGGATGGTGGTTTGAAATGACGGTGGTTTATCAGACACACAGCATGCCTGAGGAGGCCCGGCATAATATCGAGGCAGCCAGCAAAGGCGATGGCTTAGATGCTCAAGAAGCCAGTAAACGTCTGCAATTATGCAAGAACACGATTAAACCGTCCAAGACCTTCAGCTTCTAGAAAAGAATAGCGTAGAAAATGAGACCGCTATTTAGCTGACCCCGTTCCCTCGACCGGGTTAAGCTCGATACAGCGTTGGCAGAACAGGAGACTGGGTGAAAGAGTCATGACGAAAGCCAAGAAAAAAAGGGGGGGTTATCGCTTGAAATGATTATGCGCTCCTGGCCTATCAATTCATACGCCGGGAATCACCACCAACGCCCCCGCGCGTAGAGCATCAGCCCCAGCGAACAGCCGATGATACCGGAAATTTGATAGATGCTCAGGGCCTCGCCGAGCAGCAGCCAGGCAAGCATGGCGGTGGTCACCGGCACAAAAGACATAAACAATGAGACAGTCATGGTGCCGAGATGGTTGATGGCGTAGGCCACACACATCAACGCGAAAATATTGACGATCACTCCCTGGTACAGCGCCTGGATGGCGATATCCACCAGCGATGCCTGGGTCAGTGCCGTCGGAAACATGGCAATCAGGGGCAAGAACAGGAGAACATTGACCACCGGCACCGTGACCAGCACGTCCCGCCAGCCGAAGCCCCATTGTCGTATGCCGGTCATATGCCCCGTATAGAAGAGCGCCGCCGCCAGCAGATAAGCGATTCCCAGCGCATGCGCAACCGAAAAGATAGCGCCGCCGGCCATGATCAGATTGGCCGCAAAGATGATGCCGATTGCCAGATACCGGATCGGCGAGAGCGTCTGGTGAAAGAGCAGCCATGCAACCAGCGCTCCGAAAACCGGGAGCAGCCCATTGACCAGAACCCCGGCATGGGCCGCTCCGATGACCTTGAGTCCATAAAAGGAAAACAGTGTATACGGAAAGCCGACACCCAGTCCGACGACCAGATACTGGCCGATCGAGAACCGCCGCCACGCGTGCCGCAAGACCAGCGGTAAGACCCCGATCAGCGCGGTCACGTAGCGCAGCAGGGTGATGTCGGCAGGTTGCAGCTCAGTCTGAACCCCGTAACGGGAGATGGTGATCCACCCGGACCAGACACAGACCACCGCCAGGGCGGCAAGATAGGCGGGGAGATGTTTCATGGGGACGAGGCCTGCGCGGAGGTGCGGGGCAAGTCGTGCAAGCGATCACCCCAGTTGAGTCAGCTTGCCCTCACGCAGCAGCCGGGCGCTGTGCAGCGCCCACGCGTGGAAGTCGGTTTCATAACGTGCCGTCGCTGTCATGTCTGCCTCCAAACCGCTTTTCACTTACGACTACGACAACGATTGAGCTTGGCTTGTTCTTGACGCGTTGCTATAGCCTTCGTACCTGATATCCAGACGGACCCTTGGTGTAGCGGCGGGTTTGAAACCCGCCCCTACGTCCGGTTATCACATCCGAATACTATAAGACCACATGCTCGCCCGCTCGCTAGTCTTCCAAGGTCTTTGCCGCCACCTCATAGACATCCTTCGACAGCGCATCGACCGCCAGGATACGCGCGATCTCAGCGCGCATCAGGGCCTGACGGGCCGGGTCATAACGCCGCCAGCGACTCATCGATTTCAGCAGTCGCGAGGCGATCTGCGGATTCAGCGGATCCAATTCGAGGATACGATCAGCGAGAAAACGGTAACCTGCCCCATCAGCGGCGTGGAAGCGCACCGGATTGGCGGTACAGAAGGCGCCGATGAGACTGCGCACCCGGTTGGGATTGCGCATCGAGAAATCAGCGTGCGTCATCAACCCCACCACGCGCTCCAGAACATCCGCGCGGCTGCTGGTCGCCTGGATACTGAACCATTTGTCGATGACCAGTGGCTGCGCGGACCAGCGATCGTAGAAAGCGGCCAGCGCCTCCGCTCCCACGGAACCGCCGTGGTCGACCAGCAGCCGCAGCGCGGCCATCACATCGGTCATATTATGGGCGGCGGCGAATTGGGCGCGGCACAGTGTCACGGCGTCCGGCGCGTCGGCCGCCATCAGATAGGACAGTGTCAGATTTTTCAGAGCACGCCGACCGATGGCCTCCGGCGTGAAGGCATAGGGTCCGGACTCCGCCTGGGCGGCGTAAACAGACAGCAGGTCCGCAGCGAGTTCTTCTCCGATGCGACGGCGCAACGACTCGCCGGCCCGGTGGATACCATCGACGTCCACGACCGCCATCTGATCCGCCAGATAGGACTCCCCAGGCAGAGTCAAGACTTCGGCACGCAGGGCCGGCTCGCCCCGGGCGTCCAGCAAGGTGTCACGAAATGCCGCAAAGAAGGCCGTCGGTACCAACTGACGCGGGCTCGCCACCAGTCCGAGCAGAATGCGCTGCATCAGGCTCTGGGCGGCATCCCAACGGGCGAAACCGTCGGTGTCATGCGCCATGAGGAACTGCAAATCATCGTCGGTGAAGTCACACTGCAGCTTGACCGGGGCGGAGAAACCACGCAACAAGGAGGGGACCGGCCGTTCTTGGAGTCCGACGAAACGGAACCGCTCCAATGCGGCGCGGACCTCCAGTATTCGGGTACCGCGCGTGGCGACGGCTTCGTCCTCACCATCAAGATGCAATGGCAAGGCCTCGCCGTCGCGACCCAGCAGTCCGACCGCGAGCGGCAGGTGCAGCGGCCCCTTTTGAGGTTGACCCGGTGTGGCGGGGGTGTGTTGACGCACGGTCAGCGTATAGCTGCCGTCCGCCGCGGCATACTCCCCTTTCACCCGCAATTCAGGCGTTCCCGCCTGCGCGTACCACCGCCGGAATTGCGTGAGATCCCGACCGCTCGCGTCTTCCATGCAGGTCACGAAGTCATCCGTGGTCACCGCCTGACCGTCATGCCGCTCGAAGTAAAGATCAGTTGCCCGCCGAAAGACCTCGGGGCCAAGCAGAGTCGCTTGCATCCGCACCACCTCGGCGCCCTTCTCATACACCGTCGAGGTGTAGAAATTGTTGATCTCGATATAGGATGCCGGTCGTACCGGATGGGCCATCGGCCCCCCGTCCTCGGCAAACTGCGCCGCACGCAGGGTGCGGACGTCACTGATGCGCGTGACTCCCCGCGAGCCCATATCGGCCGAAAACTCCTGATCGCGGAAGACGGTAAAGCCCTCTTTGAGACTCAATTGAAACCAATCGCGGCAGGTAATCCGGTTACCCGTCCAGTTATGGAAATACTCGTGGGCAATGACCCCCTCGACGCCCAGGAAGTCCTGATCGGTCGCGGTCTCCGGGCGCGCCAGGACAAACTTGTCATTGAAGACGTTGAGCCCTTTATTCTCCATGGCCCCCATGTTGAAATGACTGACCGCCACGATCATGAACAGATCGAGGTCATACTCGCGGCCGTAGCACTCCTCGTCCCAGCGCATCGCTTTCTTGAGCGAACGCATCGCGTGATCGCACTTGTCCAGATTCTGGGGCTCGACATAAATGCGCAAACCGACCGGTCGGCCGGAAGCGGTGGTGAAGGTGTCCTCGAGCACGCCCAGCTCCCCGGCGATGAGCGCGAACAGATAACTCGGTTTCGGAAACGGATCTTCCCACCGGACTTGATGCCGGCCGCCCCCGAGATCACGCGCCTCGAGCGGATTCCCGTTGGACAGGAGCACCGGAAAACGCACACGATCCGCCTCTATGGTCACGGTATAACGCGCCATCACGTCCGGCCGATCGAGAAAATAGGTGATGCGCCGGAAGCCCTCCGCCTCGCACTGGGTACACAACATCTCGCCGGACTGGTAAAGTCCCTGCAACGCGGTATTCCGGGCAGGATGGACATGCACCCGGGTCAGCAGGCGGAAGCGATCCGGCACCCGCAGCACGGTCAGGGACTCGGCGTCCACCCGATATTCCGCCGGAGTCAGGAGATGCCCGTCAATGGCGACTTGATCCAGCGCCAACTGCTCACCCTGCAGGGTCAGGCTGCCGTCGCCGCGGGTTGCCGCCGGGTTGCGGCGGATCGCCAGCTCAGCCGCAACCTGCGTGAGATCCAGGTCCAGGTCGAAGTGCAGGTCCACCTGGTCGATCAGGAACTCCGGCGGGCGATAGTCTTCCAGGCGGGTCGGGTGGGGGGCGTCTCGATACATGCTGCACTCGTGTGGTCCTTGGCAGAGACAGTCTGCCTTGGGGCAATTGTATTCCGGGCGCGGTAACCAGATTTCAAGATTTAAGACAAAATGCCGGCGCGGGCCGTTCAACTTGCAACCACGAACCATCAACCAAAAAGCAACGACAGGGAGCGCTTCGATGCCCCAGATCGTGATGTACGCCAAGGCGCTGTGCAGCTACTGCACTCGCGCCCGGAAACTGCTGCATGCCAAAGGGGTCGAGTTCGCCGAAATTCGGGTCGACGCTGACCGCGACCAGTTGCGGATCATGATCGAGCGTAGCCGCCGCCGCACGGTGCCCCAGGTCTTCATCGATGACCGGCACGTGGGGGGCTATGACGATCTGGCGCGGCTGGATGCGCGGGGCGAACTGGATGCGCTGCTCGGACGATGAGCAGCGCCGCGCCACCCGATGAGGTCCGCCTGGACAAGTGGCTCTGGGCAGCGCGCTTCTTCAAGACGCGCCGGCTGGCGGTGGAGGCCATCACCGGCGGCAAAATCCAGGTCCACGGCCAACGCGCCAAGCCCGGGCACGGCATCCGTGCCGGCACCCGGCTCTCCATTCACAAAGACACCTTTGCCTGGGACCTCGAGGTGCTGGCGGTCAGCAATCAACGCCGCCCCGCCAGCGAGGCCGCGCTGCTGTACCGGGAGGACGAGTCCAGCGTGCTGCGGCGCCAGGACCTGCTGCGCCAGCGGCGCGAGGCGGGACCTGCCGATCCCACGGGCGAGCGGCCCACCAAGCGCGATCGGCGCCAGATCCAGCGCTTCACCAGCGCGGACTAGCGGGAGCCGGAACCGCCATGGACAATGACGCCTTCCGCGACACCTACCGAGCGGTCAACACCAGGGCCTGTGTGTTCGAAAAAACCATCCTCACCAACAATGGCGCCTGTTCGCTGGCGCAAAAGTTCTGCATCGCCGAGCGCGAGGGCGTCCACTGCGGGGCGGACGCGGCCCTGGCCGATTGCAGCGAACTCCTGACCACCCTGCGGCGCCAGGCGCGCTTCACCCTCAAGACCATCGCCGCGGACGTGACGCCCGGCGCCGATGCCTTGCCCCACGCCAAGGCCATGCGCATCCAGGTCGGCGGCCTGCGCGGACTCCAGGCGGCGCTGACGCCGGACCAACCCATCCCCGTGCGCATCGCCGATATCCGCGACACCGTCCGCACCGCGCTGGCCCGTTTCGGTGGACTGGACGCCCTGCCCTTTCAGGACATCATCAAACAGATCGCCGCCTACCAGGGCCGCCGGCGCGGGCTGAAGAAACGCAAATGACGCACTTCAGCGTGGCCTTCAGTGTCGCCTACGCCCTGACCGGAGACATCGTCGTAGGCGGCACCTTGGCCCTCGTGGAACCGGCCGTCAACACGGTCGCGTATCATTTCCATGAAAAAATCTGGGCACGGTGGCGCGCCCGCCGCGACGGCGCCCCAAGCACGCTTGGGTTCGCTGCCTGAGGTCTGGAGCGGCGTGCGGATAACCATTCCGAGTATAGACCGCGTGCTGTTCTACGTGCGATGGCGTACAGACCCGCGGGGACAGCCGCGCGTAGATTCTGCATTATCGCTCGATCCTCCGAGCGCTGGCCCGCATCGTTCCGCGACAGAAAATCCCTGCGCGTCGATGCGGTCAATGCAAGCTGACTGGAGAATACAAATGCCATTGATTTCTTTAATTATCACCCTGGTTGTCGTTGGTGTCGGCCTCTGGCTGATCAATAACTACGTACCAATGGATGGAAAGATCAAAACGATCCTGAATGTGGTCGTTGTCATCGCTGTCGTCCTGTGGCTGCTGGCCGCCTTTGGGGTGCTTGGTTCGCTGGGCAACCTGCGCGTCGGATAGTGGTTCCCATACATTACAGCCAACCCGGAGGAACATTCCAGATGAACGCTTTGATGAATGATCTCGCATTCCCGAAAAAGCCGACATTCAAGGCCAAGATAGGCCATGTCGCCAACTATTACAATCCAAGAATCTGGCAGGAAAAGGGGTTCTGGTGGACCACTGGTTTGTTCCTGATCACCGCGACGGTGCTCATCCTCATCTTCGGAATCATCTGGTCACGAACGCCGGATATGCTCAATGTGAGTGAGGAACGACTGGCGTTGGTTAATAACGACTCCAGCAAGCTGGTACCGGGTACCGCAACCACGGCTGCCGCCATCGGTATCGCCGAGACCTTGCTCGATAAACCCGGCGGCTATCTGTCCAACGACATCGGTCCGCCGGGTATCTATCTGGACAATATCCCGAATTGGGAGTTCGGTGTCTTGACCGAACTGCGTGATCTCACACTTGCCCTGCGCAACGACTTCAGCCGCGCCCAATCCCAGTCGGTTGAAGATGTTGACCTGGAAACCGCACAGCCGCAGTTCAATTACAACGCGAATTCCTGGATCCTGCCGTCCACCGAGTCGGAGTATCGCCAGGGCATTGTTGCACTCCATCGCTACTTCGACCGACTCACCGACGCGAAGGCACAGGATGGTCAGTTCTTCGCGCGTGCGGACAATTTGACGGCTTACCTGCTGGTTGTCGAGAAGCGGCTTGGAAGTCTGGCCCAGCGCCTTTCTTATGCGGTCGGCCAGGCGCGTCTAAATACGGATTTGGCCGGCGACCCCAATGCCCGTCGGTCGACTCCGGTCGCACAGGAATCGAACACCAAGACACCGTGGCTCAAGATCGACGACATTTTCTACGAGGCACGCGGCTATACTTGGGCGCTGCTGGCCACACTGCAGGCGATGCGATTCGATTTCGAGCCCGTGCTGAAGGATAAGAATGCTCTGGTGTCCCTGGAACAGATCAACCGCGAATTGCAGAATACGCAGAACACCGTCTGGAGTCCGCTCATCCTCAATGGCACCGGGTTCGGACCAATGAGCAATCACTCGCTGGTGATGGCCTCCTATATCTCGCGGGTGAATGCCGCGATTGCCGACCTGCGAAGCCTGCTCGAGACCGGCTGAGCCCTGTGACCCGCCACCATGGGTACCGCGAGAGACGACAGATCACGATCAGGCCCGGCAGGCGTCGGCGTCTCCGTGATGGCGGGTCGAACAATGTAGTTCATACGATGGGATCGAGTGATGAATGCAGTCGAGATTGTAGCCGTCGCACTGATCATCGCTGCCGGCTGGGGACTTTCGTCGGCCGAGATCGGCTATCCCGGAAAGATACAAGATGGCGATCTGAGTCCGGTCGGAAAATGCCGCGGTCTCTGCCGCATTCCTCGGGCGGGATTCCCGGCAGACGGGCTGTTGAGTGCGCTCGCGCATCCGTGCGCTGGCGAACAGACGGCACTCTCTGCACGCGGTAAAGTGCTGCGGAGGTCGTATCAGGAGTCACCGGGATTCCTCCGCTAGCAACGACCGCGGCAAGACCAACGACACCCCGGCATCGCGCCGGATCACCTACCAGTAACCAGAGTAAAATGCAATGTCGACCAAAGACGAATACGTGGCAACCATGAAGACCCAGCTCGATGCATGGAGCGTCGAAATCGATGCATTGCAGGAGAAGGCACACGAAGTCAAGGATGACGTCAGGGAAAAATACGAGGAGCAGCTCAGTGCGCTGCGGGTCAAGCGCGTGGAAGGCGAGAAAAAGCTGGAAGAAATGCGCTTAGCCGGCGAGACGGCTTGGGAGCAGGTCAAGGTGGAGGCCGACAAGTTCTGGGAGGCATTCAAGGATTCCGTGCATACCTTCCACAACCATTACAAGGCCTGAGCAAACGCCGGCCGTGTCTTAGCTTGGTTGCGGCGACGCTCGCGGCCGGATGACTACTCCGGCCGCCGGGCGTTGCACGAGTGTCGAAAGCGCCGTCCGCCTTGCGCGCGGGATCCCAGGGTTGGAAAAATGGAATCAATGACATGCGGCGCAACTCAGGGGTTGAGAGGACATTCAAGTGATCACCGTGCATAAAGCGATTCATGAAACCCTGCTGCAGATAAGAATGCGGATACTGGGTAATGGCTTAGCCAAGACCTACATCGGCAACGAGCAGCCGTTACGCGCGGAATTATTCAGCGCGGTCCAGATGGAGCAGCACGGCAAGCGTCTCGCTGAGGCCCACCTGTTGGCCCCACACCATGCTCCGGATCAGCTCCTGGTACGGCTCAACGCGAATGAGCTGACGCTGGTCGACGTCTGTGCCCTATTGTTGGAGGCCGTGAAGCAAAACCGCCGTATTGCCCCGGCGGGAGAATGGCTGCTCGACAATTTCTATCTGATCGACGAACAGATTCGCACCGCCCGACGACATCTTCCCAAAGGCTACAGCCGGGAACTGCCGCGGTTGCGCAACGGCCCATCGGCCGGATTACCGCGCGTCTATGACATCGCGCTGGAGATCATCGCGCACGGCGACGGCCGGGTCGATCCGGAGAATCTCAGTCGCTTCGTCGCGGCCTATCAGAGCGTCACCCCACTGAAGCTGGGTGAACTGTGGGCGATTCCCATCATGCTGCGGCTCGCGCTGATCGAGAATCTCCGCCGCGTCGCGGCCCGCATCGCCGGCAGCCGAACCGGCCATAACCTCGCCGACGGCTGGGCCGATCAGATGGTGGCGATGGCCGAGAGCAACCCGAAGAATCTGATCCTGGTGATCGCGGATATGGCGCGGTCGCAGCCGCCGATGTCGAGCGCCTTTGTGGCGGAGTTTGCGCGCCGACTGCAGGGTCAGAGTTCCGCCCTGGCGTTGCCGCTGACCTGGATCGAGCAGCATCTGGCCGACGCGAGCCTGACGATCGAGCAATTGGTTCAGGTGGAGAACCAGCAACAGGCCGCGGACCAGGTGTCCATCAGTAACAGCATCGGCAGTCTGCGCTTTCTCGGCGCCATGGACTGGCGCGAGTTCGTGGAGACCATGAGCGTGGTCGAATGGACGTTGCGGGAAGACCCGGGCGGTATTTACGGTAGGATGGACTTTGCCACCCGTGATCGCTACCGGCACGTCGTTGAGCGCATTGCCAAGAACGGCCGCCTCTCCGAGCCCGAGGTGGCGCGCCATGCGCTTGAGCTGGCGCAGGATCGCGTTGGTCAAGCCGGCGACGCCACGCGGGCGGCGCATGTGGGTTACTACCTGATCGATCGCGGATTGGCATTACTCGAGCGGCAGGCGCAGGCGCGCCTGGGTCTGGCGGATGCCCTGCAACGGCGAGGGCGCCGCTTCCCCTTGTTCTTATATCTGAGTGCGATCCTGGCATTGACGACACTCTTCACCTTGAGCCTGTTGGCGCAGGCAGCGGTCGAGAACTGGCCTGGTTGGCTGCTTGCACTCCTGTGTGTACCCGCGGTGTTGGGCACCAGTCAGTTGGCGATGGCGCTGGTCAACTGGTTCGCGACCCTGTTGGCGACGCCGCAGCCGCTGCCGCGGATGGATCTGTCGCACGGCATTCCGGTGGAGGCGCGCACCCTGGTCGTGACACCGACCATGTTGACCGGCGTCGCGAACATCGAGACGCTGGTGGAGGCACTGGAGGTTCGCTTCCTGGCGAATCGGGACGACAGCCTGCACTTCGGTCTGCTGACCGATCTGCCGGATGCGCCGGCGCAGACGCTGCCGCAGGACGCCGGCCTGGTGCAGTTGGCCGCTGAACGGATCACCGCGCTCAATGAAAAATACCCGCGGGTCAGCGGCGACACCTTCTTCCTGTTCCACCGCCCGCGTTGCTGGAATCCGCAAGAGCGGGTCTGGATGGGTTACGAGCGCAAACGCGGCAAGTTGGCCGCTCTCAACGCGTTGCTGCTCGGCACCACCCCTGATCGCATCCCGGATGGCGCGATCAGCCCATTCGCACGCGTGGTCGGTGACACCGCCATCCTCACCAACGTGCGCTATGTCATCACGCTGGACACCGACACCGAACTGCCGCGTGACGCGGCGCTGGAACTGGTTGGTGCCATGGCGCACCCGCTCAACCGCCCGCGCTGGGATGCGAACCGCCAACGCATCGTCGACGGCTACGGCATCCTGCAACCCCGCGTAGCAGCGAGCCTGCCCGGTGCCAACCGGTCGCGCTACGCGCGGCTGTACGCAAGCGACGCCGGTATCGACCCCTACACACAAGCCGTCTCGGACGTCTATCAGGATTGGTTCCAGGAAGGCTCGTTCATCGGTAAAGGCATCTACGATGTGGCCGCCTTTGAACAGGCGCTGGCCGGGCGCTTGCCCGAGAACGGGATCCTCAGCCACGACTTGCTGGAAGGCTGTTACGCGCGCTCGGGTCTGCTCACCGACGTGCAGTTATACGAGGAGTATCCCACCTGCTACAGCGCGGACCTGAGTCGGCGCTACCGCTGGATGCGCGGGGACTGGCAAATTGCGGGCTGGCTGTTGCCGCGGGTTCCCGATCGCGATGGCCGCCAACGCAACAATCCGTTGTCGAAACTGTCGCATTGGAAGCTGTTCGACAACCTGCGGCGCAGTCTGGTGCCCGCGGCGGTCACGCTGTTATTCGTGCTGGGTTGGGCCCTGTTGTCTTCAGCCTGGCCGTGGACCCTGGCCGTGCTCGGCATTTCCCTGATCCCGGCATTGTTGACATCGATATTGAACGGGCTGCAGAAGTCCGGCGATGTGCGGTGGCGCCAACACCTGGCCGCCGCGCTGCGCTCGGCCGGCCGCCAGTTGACGCAGGCGCTCTTCACGATCGCCTGCCTCCCCTACGAGGCGTTCGTTGGCCTGGACGCCATGGTCCGCTCGCTGTGGCGGATGCGGGTCAGCCACCGCCGCCTGCTGGAATGGACAGTCTCGGGTACCCGGACTCACCGGCGGGGTTTCTTCGGTTTCTACCGACAGATGTGGGTAGCCCCCCTACTGGCCGTGGTCACGGCGCTGGGTGTGGCGGCAGTCAATTCGGCCGCGCTCACTGCTGCCGGACCGCTCTTGCTGCTCTGGTTCGCCTCGCCGGCGGTCGCCTGGTGGATCAGCCGCCCCCTGCGGCGCCGTCCCGCCCACTTGAGTGCGGACCAAACCCGCTTCCTGCGGATGCTGAGCCGCAAGACCTGGTCCTTCTTCGAGACCTTCGTCGGCCCGGCGGATCATTGGCTGCCGCCGGATAACTTCCAGGAGCACCCGGCGGTCACGGTCGCGCATCGCACCTCACCGACCAATATGGGCCTGTCGTTATTGGCGAACCTGGCCGCCTACGACTTCGGCTACCTGCCCGCCGGCGGACTCATCGAGCGCACCGGCAACGCGCTGCGCACCATGGCGGACCTGACCCGCTACCGCGGCCACTTCTACAACTGGTACGACACCCAGTCGCTGCAACCACTGGCCCCGCTCTACATCTCGTCGGTGGACAGCGGCAACCTCGCCGGCCATCTGCTGACCTTGGAGCCGGGACTGCTCGCGCTGGCGGACGACCCGATCCTCAGCGCGCGCTGGCTGGACGGCATCAGGGACAGTTTTCATTGCCTGTGCGAGGCGGTGCCCGGTACCCTGCCCGCCCCGCTCGTGCAGTTTCGGCAAGCGCTGGACGCCTGTGCGTCGGCGCCGCCGAGGACATTAACGACGGCACACCGGTATCTGGAAACCTTGGCGATCACAGCCGATGCCGCGATGTCTGGTGGGCTGGATGACAGCGTCGCCAGCGACCGGGGCCAGGCGCTGGCCGAACACTGCCGCGCGCTGCTGGATGAATTGCTCTATCTGGCGCCCTGGCTCGGCCTGCCGGCGGCGCCGACCGATCTTCCCGACACACCGCCGTTCGATGCAATCCCAACCCTGCGCGCGTTGGCCGCGACCACCGCCGGCGCCACGCCTGCGAGCGGCGCACCGGCCCCGCATACGGCACAGTGGGATGCGGCGCTCCCGCTGCTTCAGGAAGGCTGTCGCCGCGCCCGCGAGCGGATCGGCGCGCTCGAACTCCTGGCACTGCAAGCCGGGGAACTGGCCCGCATGGACTATGACTTCCTGTATGACGAGGGCCGTCATCTGCTGGCGATCGGCTACAACGTGGCCGAACGGCGGCTGGATCCGAGTTACTACGACCTGCTCGCGTCGGAAGCACGCCTGGGCAGTTTCGTCGCCATCGCCCAAGGGCAACTGCCGCAGGAATCCTGGTTTGCCTTGGGGCGCCTGCTGACCAGCGCGGCCGGCGAGCCGACGCTCCTGTCGTGGAGCGGTTCAATGTTCGAGTACCTGATGCCGCTGCTGGTGATGCCGACTTACGACAACACCATCCTCGACCAGACCTATCGCGCGGCGGTTGCCGGACAGATCGCCTATGGGAGCGCGCGCAACGTGCCCTGGGGCGTGTCCGAATCCGGCTACAACGCCGTCGATGCCCATTTCAACTACCAGTACCGCGCCTTCGGGGTGCCGGGGCTGGGACTCAAGCGCGGTTTGGCCGAGGATTTGGTCATTGCGCCCTATGCCAGCGCGCTCGCGCTGATGGTGGCCCCCGAGGCGGCGTGCGTGAATCTGCAGCGGCTGGCGGCCAGCGGATTCGCCGGCAAGTTCGGCCTTTACGAGGCGGTCGACTTCACCCCCTCCCGGCTGCCCCGCGGGCAAACGCGCGCCCTGGTGCGGTCGTTTATGGCGCACCATCAGGGGATGACCTTCCTGTCGCTGGCGTATCTGCTGCTCAACCGTCCCATGCAGCGGCGCTTCACCGCGGCCCCCTTGTTCCAGGCCACGGTCCTGTTGCTCCAAGAGCGCATTCCCCAGACCCCCTCCTTCCGTTCCGAAACCGGCGACGATGTCACCGACCTCGGCCTTGCCGGCGGCACTCCAGCGGCGCCGGTGCGCGTCTTCGCCAGTCCCAATACCCGGTTGCCCCAGGTCCAGTTGCTATCGAACGGCCGCTACCATGTGATGCTCACCAACGCCGGCGGCGGCTACAGTCGCTGGCAGGACCTGGCCGTCACCCGCTGGCGCGAAGACAGCACGCGCGACCACTGGGGGAGTTTCTGCTACATCCGCGATCTGGCCCGCGGCACCTTCTGGTCGACGACCTATCAGCCGACACTCAAGCAGCCGGATCAATTCGAGGCAATCTTCTCGGAGGGCCGCGCGGAGTTTCGCCGCCGCGATCTGGAGATCGAGTCCTATACCGAAATCGTGCTCTCGCCCGAGGACGACATCGAACTGCGCCGGGTACGCATCACCAACCGCTCCCGCACGCGCCGCGTCATCGAAGTCACCAGTTATGCCGAGGTCGTGCTCGCCCCGGCCGCCGCCGACGCGCTGCACCCGGCCTTCAGCAATCTGTTCGTACAAACCGAAGTGCTGAGCCCGCTGCCGGCGATCCTCTGCAACCGCCGACCGCGTTCGCAGGACGAACAGTCGCCCTGGATGTTTCACCTGATGGTGGTACGCGGGGCACAGTGCGCACCCCCGTCCTTCGAAACGGACCGACTGCGCTTCGTCGGCCGCGGTCACACGGTCGCCGCACCCCAGGCCCTGAGTACCAAGGGGCCGCTTGGCGGCAACGCGGGTTCCGTGCTGGACCCGATCGTCGCCATCCGCTACTGCCTGACCCTCGAACCCGATCAGTCGGCCACACTCGATCTGGTTTGCGGCATCGGCGACACCCGCGACGGCGCCCTGCAGTTGATCGCGAAATACCAGGATCAACGGTTGGCCGACCGCTGCTTCGACCTGGCCTGGACGCACAGCCAGGTCGTCCTGCGGCAACTCAACGCCACGGCGACCGACGCCCAGCTCTATTGTCACCTGGCGAGTTCTATTCTCTACGCCAACGATTCGCTGCGCGCCGAGGCAAGCGTGCTGATGCAGAACCGTCGCGGGCAATCCGGACTGTGGAGCCACGCGGTCTCCGGCGATGTCCCGCTGGTGTTGTTGCAGATCTGCGACCCGGAGAACATCGAGCTCGTCCATCAGTTGGTCCAGGCGCATGCGTATTGGCGCCTGAAGGGGCTGACCGTGGATCTCATGATCTGGAACGAGGATCGCGCCGGTTACCGGCAGCAACTCCACGAACAAATCCTGGGCCTGATTGCCGCGGGCGTCGGAGCCCATGTGCTGGATCGACCCGGCGGCATTTTCATTCGACCGGCCGATCAGATCTCCAACGAAGACCGTATCCTGTTCCAGACGGTGGCACGCGCCATCCTCAGCGACAGCCGCGGGACGCTCGCGGAACAGCTCAATCGGCGTCCCCCCGTGCCAAAGCGCTTGCCGCGCCTGCGGCCAATCGACGGTGATTCCTGGGTGCGGGACACCCCAGAGCAGCCCGCCGCACGACCGGTGACCGCCCTGGCGAGCGGCGCCCGGCCGGCCCTCCTGTTCGATAACGGACTGGGAGGCTTCGCCCCCGACGGCCGTGAATACGTCGTCATCACCAACCCCCATCAGGAAACACCCGCACCCTGGGTGAATGTCCTGGCGAACCCGTACTTTGGGACCATCGTCTCGGAGAGCGGCGCGGCCTACACCTGGAGCGACAACGCCCACGAATTTCGTCTCACGCCCTGGCACAATGACCCGGTGAGCGACGGCAGCGGCGAGGCCTTTTACCTGCGCGATGAAGACAGCGGCGCCTTCTGGTCACCTACGCCGCTGCCCCGCCGCGGGACCACGCCCTACACCAGCCGACACGGCTTCGGTTATAGCTGCTTCGAACATACCGAGGACGGTCTCCAGTCGGAATTGTGGGTCTACGTGGCGCCGGACGCACCCATCAAGTTCACGGTCTTGAAGGTGCGCAATCGCTCGGGCAAGACGCGGCGGCTCTCCGCGACCGGCTACGTGGAATGGGTACTGGGCGACCTGCGACCTAAAACCACCCCCTATATCGTGACTGAGATCGACCCCGTCAGTGGTGCACTGTTCGCGCGCAACCCATACAACACCGAATTTGCCCACCGGATCGGCTTTTTCGACGTGGACGACGCGACCCGGGCGCTGACCGGCGACCGCACCGAATTCATCGGGCGCAATGGGTCACTGCACAGTCCGGCCGCGCTGGCGCGCACGAGTCTGTCAGGCAAGGTTGGTGCGGCCTTGGACCCCTGCACTGCACTCCAGGTCTATTTCGAACTGGACAACGGACAGACGCACGAGATCGTGTTCCGGCTCGGCGTGGCCGACCGCCGCGGCGTGGATGACCCCGGCAACACGGTCAATAGCCGCCGCGGCCCGGACGCCGCGCGCGACGTGTTGGCGGCCGTGCAGCAGCAATGGCAGCACCGGCTATCCGCCGTGCAGATCGAAACCCCCGACCCGGCACTCAACACGCTGGCCAACGGCTGGCTGCTCTACCAAACCCTGGCCTGTCGCCTGTGGGCGCGTAGCGGCTTTTATCAGTCGGGCGGGGCCTTCGGTTTCCGCGATCAACTCCAGGACGCGATGGCACTGATCCATACCGAACCCGAGCTGCTGCGTGACCAACTACTGCTCTGCGCGAGCCGCCAGTTCCCCGAGGGCGACGTCCAGCACTGGTGGCATCCGCCGACCGGCCGCGGGGTCCGCACCCGTTGTTCGGACGATTACCTGTGGCTGGCATTGGCGACCTGCCGCTATGTGCAGAGCACCGGCGATACCGCCGTGCTGAATGAACCGATTGCCTTCCTGCAAGGGCGTTATGTCAATGCGGAAGACGACTCCTACTACGATCTGCCCGGCCGCTCGGACGAAACCGTGAGTCTTTACCAGCACTGCGTACGCGCCATCCTCCACGGCCTGCGCTGCGGCGAGCACGGCCTGCCGCTGATGGGCTCGGGTGACTGGAACGACGGCATGAACCTGGTCGGTATTCAGGGCCGGGGCGAGAGCATCTGGTTGGGCTTCTTCCTCTATGAGGTGCTGATGCGCTTCAGCGCGGTCGCAAACCAACAAGGTGACGCGGCCTTCGTCGAACGGTGCCGCGGCGAAGCGGCGCAGATGCGTGAAAACCTGGATCAGCACGGTTGGGACGGCGGCTGGTATCGGCGCGCCTACTTCGATGACGGTCTGCCGCTGGGGTCCGCGGTCAATCCGGAATGCCGCATCGACTCCATTGCACAAAGCTGGTCAGTACTGTCCGGGGCCGGCGATCCGCAGCGTGCCCGGCTGGGCATGGAGGCCTTGGACGCGCGCCTGGTACGCCGCGACCTGGGGCTGATCCAATTGCTGGACCCGCCCTTCGACACCTCCCCGCTCGACCCTGGCTATATCAAAGGCTATGTCCCCGGCGTACGGGAGAATGGCGGGCAATACACCCACGCGGCCATCTGGGCGGCCATGGCCTTCGCGGCCCTGGGCGACCGTGCGCGGACCTGGGAGTTGTTCTCGATGATCAACCCGATCAATCATGGACGCTCACCCGACGCCATTGCGACCTACAAGGTGGAGCCCTATGTGGTCGCGGCCGATGTCTATGCGGTTTCACCCCATGGCGGCCGCGGCGGCTGGACCTGGTACACCGGCTCGGCGGGCTGGATGTACCGCTTGATCCTCGAATCGATCCTGGGGCTGCGTCTGGACGTCGATACGCTGCATCTCAAGCCCTGCATCCCGGCGGATTGGCCTGGATTCACACTGCACTACCGCTACCGCGAGACGCTCTATCACATTGTCGTGACTGCGCTTCCCGCCGGGCAGGGCGAGCCGGGAGTGACCGTCGACGGCCTGGCGCGTGACGACCTGAGTATTGCGTTGGTGGACGACCGCCGGGACCATGCGGTCGAGGTGCGGGTGTACCTTGAGGAGGGTTCCGGCCCGCGGTAAGCGGATCCTTCTCTCGTTCTGCAGATCGCGACCTGCCGGGGTCCGCAGTGATGGACCACTGGCCGCGCAGGGCCTTGATCACGGTTCCGGCCCCGCAACCTCGTAGGGTGGACAAGCGCAGCGCAGTCCACCAGCGACGGCGCGGGATTCGGTGGACTGCGCTGTCGCTTGTCCACCCTACGGCCGGGACAATGATCAAGGCCGACCGTGACACCGCTCCGGCGGCGTCAGTCAAGCGGCTGAAGGCCGAGATCGCGAAGGATTTTCGAGCGGGAATCGTCGCTGATCAGCGTGTTCAAGAGCACCATGCGGGCGGCGCCGCGGGAGACCTGAGTAGTTACCCGCACAGACCGTAGCTGCTCCTCGCGCTACGCTGACTTCTGATCTACCAAGCCACGCGTTCGCTGCAGCGAAACGCCAGATTCGTAAGAAGAGGAGACCAGCTATGCGCTTATTTACACCAAAAGTTTCCGTCTGGCGTGGAAATCTCTAGCCACGTAGCCCGCTTGCCGCAGCGGTGGCCCATCGTGCCGCACAGGTCACCGACCTGATACTCAAGCGCAGAAAAATTGCTCTCGCATATCGACGTTACCAAAGTGAAGAACAGCGTATTGCACTCGAACAAGTCGATCATGCTCTGGCTGAGCATAACATTGATATTCCTTCAGTCAAGAAACGTACCAATCGGCATCATCGACAACTCATTTGAGAACCGGACAGCTATGCCGATCTGAGCGCAACAACCATCTGATAAATTTATAAAAACCAGCGCCTACCGTCCGGCATGCCCGCATATCAAATGAGTTCTCGATAAATGGGGTAAGTAATTCACCATCTACGAGAATCTGCTGTGCCGATCGACGTACAATGGGTGGCCCGTGCGGGGGGCAGTGTGAGCACCGCGCGGCGGCCCCCAACGCGACAGCGTCCCGAAGCACTGTGAAGGTTGCGCGCATTCATGACGTCCGGCCCTCCAAGCCCACGCAGTAACCGCCTGCTCGCCGTGCTGCCCGCTGCCGTACTCGAGCGCCTGGTTCCCCGCCTGGAACTGGTCGCGCTGCCGTTGGGTGACGCCCTGTACGAATCCGGCGGCCGGTTGAGTCACGTCTATTTTCCCACCGATGCCATCGTGTCCCTGCTGAACGTCATGGAGAACGGGGCGTCGGCCGAGATCGCCGTCATCGGCAACGACGGTCTCGTCGGCATCGCCCTGTTCCTGGGCAGCGAGACCATGCCGAATCGGGCCGTGGTGCAGAGTGCGGGCCAGGCCTATCGACTGAAGGGGTCCGTGTTCAAGCAGGAGTTCAACAGCTCCGGTGCCTTCCAGCGGCTGTTGCTGCGCTACACCTCGGCCCTGTTGGCCCAGATGGCGCAGACCGCGGTGTGCAATCGGCACCATACGGTGGACCAGCAACTGTGTCGCTGGCTGCTGCTGTGTCTCGACCGGTTACCCTCGAACGAACTGACGATGACCCAGGAGTTGATCGCCAACATGCTCGGCGTGCGGCGCGAGGGCGTAACCGACGCCGCCGGCAAGTTGCAGAGTGCCGGCTTGATTGAATACAGCCGGGGTCATATCCGCATGTTGGATCGGCCGGGTCTGGAGGCGCGGGTGTGCGAGTGCTACGCGGTGGTCAAAAAGGAATTTTCCCGCCTGCTTCCCGACGCGACAGCGGAATGACGGGCCTCGTGAACGGTCGCGCGGCGGCCTGATCGTCGCCCAAGGCAAGACATCGCCCTGCGGGCACCCTCCGGCTAACGGCCATGGAAGGAACATCAATCCACCCTGGAAGATGAAAGTCCCCCTTGGGAGCGGCGTCCCGCCGCGATGCGGTGCCGCGGTGGCCGCGAACGCTGCGGTGACACGCCCGCCCCCATCGCGGCGGGACGCCGCTCCCACGGGGTCGCTGCGCGTCGTCAGGCCATCCTGGCCTGGCGGCGTCGGGACTGGAACGGTCAGGGCTGGAAGCCCTGACGACGCAGCGGTCGAGACGACTTTCATGTTCCAGAGTGGCGCGGGCGCCATGGTCGTTAGCCGGTGGCATCGGACACCGCGGCGACCGCACCCAGACCTCTGACATAGGCCGCGAACTCGGACGCGGACAGCGCCGGGCTGAACAGGTGTCCCTGCCCGATCCGGCATCCCTCGGCCTTGAGGAAATCGGCCTGGGCCTGGGTCTCGATCCCCTCGGCGACGACCCGCAGTTCGAGCGCCCGGCCCAGCGCAATGGCCGCCCGGGCGATGGCGCAGCCGGCCGCGTCCTGCGGGAGTCGCGCGACGAAGGATCGATCGATCTTGAATTCGCGCAAGGCCAGGCGATCAACGGCGGCCAGGGCCGAGTAGCCGGTCCCGAAAGCATCGATCCCGACCTTGATGTCCAACCCCTGGAGGCGCCGGATGGCTCCGGCTGCCGTCGCCGGAGTGGTCATCGCCAAGGTCTCGGTGATCTCCACCGCCAGGGCGCCGGGCGCGAAATCCACCGCCTTGACGATGCCCTCGATGGTCTCAGTGAGGTTGGGGTCCTGAATATCGCGGTTGGACAAGTTGACCCACACCGCTGCACCCGCCAACAACCCCTGATCCTGCCACACTTTCATCTGGGCGGCAGCGGTTTGCACCACCCAGATCCCAATGGGGAGCGTCAGCCCGCTGGACTCCGCCAACGGCAGGAACCGTTCCGGTCCGATCAGGCCCAGCAGTGGGTGATGCCAGCGGATCAGCGCCTCAACACCGACCACGCCGCCGGTATCGAGGTCGTGTTGGGGCTGGTAGTTGAGGACGAATTCGCGATTGGTGAGGGCCTGGCGCAAGGCGTCCTCCAGGGTGACCTGGGCAAAGGCGCGCGCCGTCATTTCCTTGGTGTAGAAACGGAAGCAGTCGCGGCCCTGGTCCTTGGCGCGGTACATGGCCGCGTCGGCGTTGCGCTCCAGCACCGCGACCTCATCGCCATCCCCAGGGTAGAGGCTGATACCGATGCTGGCGGTCACATAACGCGACTGGCCGGCCACGGTAAAAGGCTGTGCGAAGGACTTGAGCAGGTTGTGGGCGACCAGTCCCGCGCTGTCGCCGTGCTCCAAGCCGACGAGCAGAATCGCAAACTCATCCCCGCCCAGGCGGGCGACCGTATCGCCCTCCGGCACCAGGTCACGCATCCGCTGCGCCGCCTGCTGCAACACCTGGTCCCCGGCGGGGTGCCCCAGGGTATTGTTGATGACCTTGAACCGGTCCAGATCCAGGAAGAGCACGGCCACCTGCCGGTGCTCCCGATGGGCCTGCAGCATCGCCTGCTTCAGGCGGTCGGCGAACAGCACGCGGTTGGGCAAGCCGGTCAGTCCATCGTGGTGCGCCAGGTGCTCCAGTTGTACCTCCCGCTCCTTGAGGCGTCCAGTCAGATCCAGATGTTCGGTAATATCGCGGGAGGACTCGATCACGCCCAGGATCTCGCCCGCGGGACTGCGCAGCGGTGCGCTGATCCGCTCGATCCAACGCGTCTGCCCGTCCGGCCCCTGGCGGCGTTGGACATCCTTGGTCTCCGCGCCGCCCGCCGCCGCGGCCGGGGCCGGGGCCGAACCGGGTTCGTGTGGCAAGACGTCGCCGACCGTGCCCCCGTCCGCCGCCCGCGCCGCGGCGTTCATCAGCAGGACCCGATGGTCCGCGCCGATCACCCGGATCGGGTCCGCGATCCCGTCGATGACGGACTGGAGGAAGCGCTGCTGGGTGAGCACGACGGTCTGTGCCCGCTTGATCTCGGTGACATCCAGGAGCACGACGCGACAGGCCGTCGCGGACTCCCCGGCCGCGGGCAACCCCTCGCGGCGAATCACCAGCCGGAGCTGACGCTCGACCTCGGGCGGGTGTCCCAGGGTCACCTCGATGGATTCCTCATCCCCGGTATCCAGGA
>Ga0247840_10001427_pt1 | contig 47038 bp, 38 predicted proteins | sample LaCruzMarch2015__FD_192404 | JGI IMG/M metagenome (GOLD analysis project Ga0247840, IMG submission 192404) | Freshwater microbial communities from meromictic Lake La Cruz, Castile-La Mancha, Spain - LaCruzMarch2015_17m | ecosystem: Environmental > Aquatic > Freshwater > Lake | place: Spain... | reverse complement strand
GCCACATTTTTCCGCTGAAAGCAAAAACAGGCGGGGTTTTGCGTCGTACCGGTCATACAGAGGCTACCATCGACCTTGCTCGCATGGCCGGCTTAAAGCCAATCGGTGCACTGGTAGAGGTAATGAATGAAGATGGCACCATGGCGCGACTGCCACAGCTCTTTGAAATTGCAGATCGTTTTAAGTTAAAAATTGTTTCTATCAAAGACCTGATTGCTTACCGACTGAGCACAGAAAGTCTGATACAGAAAGAACAAAGCGTGGAAATGCCTACAGCATATGGCAATTTCAAACTCATTGCTTACCGCCAGCTGAATGAAGATCTTTTACACATCGCACTGATTAAGGGTAGTTGGGCCGATAACGAGCCTGTCCTTGTCAGAGTGCATTCTTCCTGCGTAACCGGCGATATCTTTGGTTCCAGCAAATGCGACTGTGGTGCACAATTGCATGCTTCCATGAAAATGGTAGAGGCTGAAGGCAAGGGAATCGTGTTGTACATGAGCCAGGAAGGGCGTGGTATAGGCCTGATTAACAAATTGAAAGCCTATCATTTGCAGGAAATGGGAAGAGATACCATCGAAGCCAATATTGAACTTGGATTCCAGGCCGATGAACGGGATTATGGCATTGGCGCCCAAATACTCAGGGATCTCGGAGCCCATAACATCAGGCTAATTTCTAACAATCCTCAAAAGAAGGCCGGACTGGCAGGATATGGAATTAAAATCTTAGAGAACATTCCTTTGCGCATCTCTCCCAATCACCACAACATCCACTATCTCCGTACCAAGATGGAGAAAATGGGGCATAACCTTGAACTGGATTGAACTGAAAGTTTGAAACCAGGTTTCTAAAAAAGCTATTTTTCCTTTTTGGTATTTCTGAATATCTCGCTGAGGTGATCGAATTCGCGACGATAATAAATACCAAATCCCTGGGTGTAGGGAGCACGGTTCTGGTTTAGCTCCATGTTGTTGGACTTGTTATAACCTTTCACAAACACCCTGCCATCTGGCGTCACCTTATATTCAACACTAACATCTCCAACAATATTGCTGGCATTTTGTGTGTTCGCTGTCTGGTTTTTCGCAGTTGATGCCATCCCGAAGTTTCCGTCAATTTTTATCCTGTCATCAAAGAGTTTTGTGGATAAGGCAACGGTGAGTTCATCGGTGGATACCTGGTCTCCGGGTTTGTAATTCACACCAACATCGAATTTGTCACTGATTTGCGACAACCAGTTACTCACCTGGCTGGCCAGCATCTCATAAGAAGAGGCGGCTGCAGAAACGCCAATTTCCACGGCTCCATTTGGCTCAATGGGCTTAAACTGTTTCAATACCAACAGGAAAATCATTTGTTCGCTCATCTGCTGTTGGTTATTGGTGTCAATCTGACCGAATACGATTCTGTTGATTTGCGGATTGTCTTCTTTAACGTTGAGTTTAAAGGTAATCTCCGGATTGAAGAGATTGCCCTTGAGGTCGATGATGCAATCAATCGGAACCTTTTCTTTGTAGACAGGGTCAGTACTTCCGGAAGGTTTGAGGGCAGAGAGTGAGGCATCCATTTTATAACGTGCACGCAGGTCCAGCCTGGTACCATAGATGTCGCCATTAAAAATAATTCTACCGCCGGGTACCAATTCGAAATTCCTGCTTAGCACGTTTTTTAGGTTAAAGAGATACGCTCCCTGGGTGACTTTGTATTCACCCAGAATTCCAAATCCGCTTTTTGAGTCTACAGTCAGGTTGATCCGGCCTTCACCCCTGGCCTTGATATTTCCCATGTCGTAGGGCAAATATAGGTTTGCCTCACCATCGGGGGTGGCATCCAGGTTAAAGATCATGCTCAGGCCGGAAAGGTCTGCTTTGTATTCATCAGCCTTAATCGTAGAGTCTGCTTTGGGATTAATAAATGTGATGTAGTCCTTGTCTGCAACATCTGCAGTTAGATTCAGCGGGAGAAAAAACTGTGTCCCTTTGGTCGTGGCAGCATTAATTACAAAGGCAAGATTGTCTGTAGGCCCTTTGATGGATATATTCCCACTGGCAAAGGCCTTTCCATAAAACAAGTTGTTGTCAACGAAACGTGTATTCATTGACAGGAAGTCTTTGGTCTGTATGTCTATGTCTAGATACCAGTCTCTGAAATTGTTATGTTTAACCTTTCCATTGATGATAGCCTGGTTTCCAAGGGAGTCATAGGCGATCATGTTGTTGAATTCGATTCTGTCCTTCTTCATTTCTATTTCATGACTGAAGGAGTAGGTTGTGTTGAGGTAATCTATTTTTATCTGACCTCTTTGAACTTTAATATTTCCTGATAATTCTGGACTGGCCAGGCTGCCTTTGAGGTCGAGGTGACCTGAAGCAATCCCGAGGAGTTTTGAGCTGAAACTGGACAAGAGGTTTTGAATGGATTTCAAGCGGAAATTGCTCAGATCAGCTGCGAAATCCAGGTTGTCAGTTTTGCGTAATGGATACAGATGCCCTTTGATTTTGATAGGTTGATTTTCGCCAATATTGCCCTTGTAAATCACATCCATACCTGCATACAGTGCTGATTCCTTGGGATCCCAGGTCGAGGTAATCACAGCATCGCCAAGGTGATCGCCATTGATACCGAACTTTTTAATTGTGATGTCGGATATGATGTTGGGGGCATGGTAAATATTCATGATGCGGGCTTGCCCACTAAGCAATCCATCAAAGTTAAACCCAATCGATTCACTCAGAATGTCAAAATTTGAGATGTCGAGTTTGTTAATGTCTACGGTAAACTGGTCCAGGGGGTTTTCCGACATAGTCCCGTTAAGGGCGATACTGCTGAACCCGGATGAAATGCTGAAGTTCTGGACATGAATGAAATTGCTGTCAATAACAAGCAGGTTTTCGGCATTGACAGACCATAAGGTGTCATTGATGGTGGCACTGGATTCTTTCAGGGCAATTTTGATGGTAGGGTAGGCTGGGAATGCGACAATCCCTCCGATTGAGCCTTTGTTTACAAAACTGGTATCGAGGTTGTTGTAGCTGATTCTAAAATCCAGGCTATCACGTCTGGCCTGGCTAAGGATTTTAAGTGTGTCAAAGTGGGCAGCCCCTCCTGCATCGAATTTGCTACAGCCAGCCTCCACAATGAGCAAGTCACCCACCGAATTTCCGCTGGCATAAAGATTGCTGAAATGATTGCTGCCATATGAAAACAACTTCGATTTGACTTCAAGTTTCAGCAGTGGAGTTTTGTTGTTAAAGGTGCCGGCAATACTGGTGTTTTTGGCAGTCTTAAGTCCAGGGAGGAGTACTTCAAAAAGTGGATCGGGGTTTTTTAAATTTACATTAAAGTCAAAGTCCTGCTTTGGTGAAGGGATTGCTTTTCCTGATACAGCGACTACTGAGGGCATATAGATTGCTGCAACCTCTTTGAATGAAGACAGCAGGTTGTTGAAATTCAGGCTGCCTTTTACATTCGCATCAAGTAGTGTGGATTTCAATGTGATTTCTTTATAATCCCCGCTTCTGGCAATCATATCCAGTTCAATGTTATTGACAGCATATTCTTTACGATTGACCCTCAGGCTGAGGCTGTCTATCTCCAATCTTCCCTGCATGCTGTCGAGCACGATACCTTCTGTATTGACATTGATGTTTGCAGAGATCTCATATACAGTATCTGAGCTGATCAGGTGCATGCGGTTCAGGCGGGCATGCATGATCTTTGAGTTAAAATGAAAGGAAGGATGCTCTTTGTTAAAATCAACAGCACCCAGAAAATCAAGGTCCAGGTCCGGATCTATGATGTGAAACCCACCTGTAAATGTTTGGTTGTTGATGCCACCTGCGATGTCGATTTTCCGATATGTTTTCCCCAGGAAATCAGTAGAATCTATGGTTCCCTTCATTTCAATTTCCATGGTTTTTAAGGAGAGGCCATTGCCTTTGATGTAGGCATTCATGTCAAGGGTGTGCATTACCTGATTTGCCCCAATCAATTTGCCGAGGTTAAAATTCTCTGTCTTTACAGTGCCCTGGTATTCAAATCGTTTGAGTTCTCTGTTGTTTTTTAGCGAGATGTCTGTAAAGACCTTTCCAAGTTCCGTTTTGAAGTTACCGTAGGAAACAAAGTCATTGTAAAAACCAGTGAATTTCCCTTTGACACTGACTTTCCCAAGCTGTTTAAGCTCTGCCGGAACAGAGATTCTCTCTCCTCCGGGAAGGTTGATGTGCTCCAGATCTGTTGTCGTTGTAGACAAGTCTTTGATATCAAGGTTGATAAAAGTCTCTTCAAAATAGGGCAGGCCCGTCATCTTCAGATTGCCATAAAAACGGCTGGTAACTCCGAATTCAAGGGCAAAGCCTTTTAGTCTCAGGTTGCTGACTTTACCGCTGGCATCGCCAGAGAGCAAAACATCGTTGTTCATACCCCATATCTCAGGAGCAAAGAAGGTGATGTCGCGGGTGTCGACATGAGAAGGCAGGAAGGAGGCCTGGATGTCGACTTTGTCGACAAAATCGTTGAAATCGTTGATTTCTTCAAACCCGAACCTCAGATCGAGTTCCAGGTTTGATCGATCGGTGATGATTTGGAGGTTTTTCAGGTCAATAAACTTTGCGCTGATTAGGGCATTGGCTTTAAAATTTTTGAGGTTAAAGCCGGCTGATTCCTTCGCAGAAAGAGATCTGAACTCTGCCCCGATCGTATCACCTTGAATTACAATGCCTCTGAGTGCAAGGTTAACAGGATCCAGGTGCAAATGTGAAAAGTCGATGCCGGTGTCAGATTTAGGATAATTCTGATCATCCAGGAAAAAACTCACAGCTTTCAGGTCGAGGTTATGAACCGTGATGTTCCATGGTTTTCCCGGGCTGCTGGTTTTGCTTGTGTCGCTGCTGTTAAAATAATCCAGTAGAAATTGAACATTGAGACTGCTGTCGCCCTGGTAAGTTACCAGTCGTATCTTAGCATCTTGCAGTATGAGTTTGTTGACGTCAAGGACCCGTTGTTTATATAGTATGGTATTCGGGATAATTCCCAGTTTACCGACATAAAGGAGGGTGTCCATTTTTTGATCACTCACATAGACGCCTTCCAGCGTGACTTTCAAAAACCATGAAATGTCGACCCCCTTAATACTGACACTGGCTTTCAGTTCCTTGGAAAGCATAGCGGTGACCTGGGCTGCAAGGTATGTCTGCACCCGGCTTGAACGCAGGAGGCCATATAGGAATACAGGTGCCAGCATCAGGATAAAGAGCACAATCAGGCTTGTTCTCAGCCAGCGCTTCCGAAGGAATGCAAATATGGGTACCTTTGCGAACTTCATTAATATTTCAGATCTTGATCCATATTCTAGGCATAGAGTCTTCCTGTGATGATACAGCAGCTGCTGTTACCGGTAACACCAAAATCCTTGCCAACATTATTGCCAACCAGGAGGTGCACAGGAATTTTGGTGGTGTTGTTCCTGAATTAGCATCCCGTGTCCATCAGCAAAATATTGTGCCTGTTGTCGATGCAGCGCTCAAAGGAGCAAATATACAAAAAGATAGCTTACAGGCGATTGCCTATACAAGAGGACCCGGTTTGCTAGGTTCGCTGCTTGTTGGCACTTCTTTCGCCAAAGCATTGAGTATGGGGCTCAACATACCACTGATCGAGGTAGATCATTTGCAGGCCCATATTCTGGCGCATTTCTTACAAGTGGGTGATGCCATAAAACCAGTGCCATCCTTTCCATTTCTTTGTTTAACAGTATCCGGCGGGCATACCCAGATTGTCCTGGTGAAAGACTACTTTGACATGGAAGTATTGGGAAAAACCATCGATGATGCTGCAGGTGAGGCTTTTGACAAGGCAGCAAAGATAATGGGACTACCTTATCCGGGAGGGCCTGTCATTGACAAATTGGCCAAAATTGGGGATCTACACGAATTCCAGTTTTCAGAAGCCCAGATCGCTGGCCTTGATTATAGCTTCAGTGGCCTGAAAACCAGTTTTTTATACCTCGTCAGAGATGCCTTAAAAAAGGATGCGGATTTTATTGAAAAGAACCAGGCTTCCTTGTCAGCCTCCATACAATACGCCATTGTCAATACCCTGATGAAAAAGCTGAAATTGGCTGCGAAACAAACCGGTATTAAGGAAGTTGCCATCGCCGGCGGCGTATCAGCCAATTCAGGTTTACAGTCAGCCATGCTGAAAGCAGGGGAGGACTTGGGTTGGACAGTGTTTATCCCTCCTTTTGCATTCACAACAGATAATGCAGCAATGATCGCTGTTGCAGGATATTTTAAGTATATTCGGGGCCAGTTTGCCACACATGAGCAAGTCCCTTATTCCAGATCAGGAAAATGAGCATTTTTGTGAAATGAGAAGCATTCTTTTTAAATCAGTTATACCAGGACGAATACCTTGCTGGTTTTCTTATACCTGTTCATTTTGATACAATTGCCGGATATCCCGACATTCTCAAAAAAAATAAATAGCATTAAAGTATTCCCGGATTGAATTATGGCCGAAACAAGTGATCACGATATTCTTCAACTACTTCAACAAGAAGGAGGTTTGAACAAAGGATTCGATCTGCTTGTTCATAAATATCAGCAAAGGGTTTATTGGCATGTGAGGCGTATGGTAATGTCGCATGAAGATGCTGATGATCTGGTACAGAACATTTTTGTTAAAATTTTTCACAACATTACCGCCTTTCGACAGGATTCGCAATTGTATACATGGATTTACCGGATTGCCGTAAATGAAACACTGACCTTTCTAAAGCAAAAACAGAGAAGGCAGGTATTTATTCCATTGTCGCAAGTGGACCATGCACTTACGGATTCCCTGGAAGATGATGTTTTTTTTAGTGGCGATGAAATCCAGAAGCTCTTTCAAAGGGCGATTTTGAGATTGCCTCACAAACAAAGACTGGTATTTAATATGAAGTATTTTGATGATGATATCACCTTCGAGCAGTTGAGCGCTATACTTGGCACATCTGTAGGGGCTTTGAAAGCTTCATATCACATCGCTACGAAAAAGATTGAGAAATTTCTGTCTGAAAATTAAACTATTGGAGAATTCATTTATCCAATAAACAATTGATGATCAAAATGAAAAGCAACAAAAACAAAGCATCGGATCGAATTCCCTCCATTGAAGGACCGGGATTGCCACCCGGGCTGGAGCAACGGCTGAAGGCCAGGCCTTTTCAGGTGCCTGAAGGGTATTTTGATTCCTTGCCCGCTCGTATTCTGCAAAAAACAGCTACCTCAAGGCAAGTTATTCCAATCCGGCCATTCCCGATCAGACCCATATTATGGGCTTCTGCTGCTGCAATTCTGGTAATCCTTTCTTTCACCTTTTTCCTGCGTTCTGAATTGTTGGAAAGAAAGTCTCAGTTGATTTCGCTGAATGAAAATACACTGCATAAGATTGTCAGACAAAATATGGATAGTACACGGGTCGATAATTCAAATCACAAACCTGCTGCTGCCAATACCCCAAGTACGCCAGCTACAGCTGCTTCAATCCAGAACAAGGATCAAGTTGTGCCGCAGGTATCTCCATCACATAAGAAATTTGACCAAATCGTCAAAACCCTCGAAAAGGAAGGTATTTCCGACGAAGACATCATGTTATACTTGTTGGATGAGAATATCGATCCGGCTGACTTAAGCAATTAACAAAATTCAATATCACAGGATTATGAAAAAGTTCATCACAAAACATAGTATTTCGCTGCTCCTTAGTTTGCTATTGTCTGTATTTATCGTTTCTAATGTAGATGCCCAGGACAAAAAGAAGCAGGAGGGCGGTGGCAAAATGAAGCGTGAAAAAATCAATGCCGAACAAGCTACTTTCATCACACAGGAACTTGATTTCAGTGTTGAAGAAGCCCGTGCCTTTTGGCCTGTTTATGATGAATACCATGCTAAGAAAAAAAGTGCCCAGCATAGCTATTATGAGAAATATGGCAAATGGCGGGAAAAGGCAGATAGCCTCAGCAAAGATCAACAAACAGAACTGGCCGATGCCCCAATTGTACTCGAACAGAAATTGCTTGACCTGAAAAAGGAATATCATGCAAAGTTCAAAGAAATTTTACCTCCCTTAAAGGTTTCTAAGCTTTACAAAGCAGAACGGGAATTTAAGATGATGCTTTACCGCAAGATGCGTGAACACCGTGGAGAAAGAGGTGGAGAAGGTTCAGGAAAAGGAGAAAGAGGATACCGTGGCGAAAGAGGCCAAAGAGATAGATGTGACGATCATGAAAGGGGCAGGTAAAAGATATTTTTAGTATTGCTATTCCCCAAGTCAATCCCTTCATGCTTTTATGAAGGGATTGTCTATTTTTGCAGGCCCTTACAATAGGGGTGTTGTGCATCCTAATTAAACTTGATGATAGAATTTGTTGCCGTTGTTACCGGATTGTTAAGTGTATGGTTTGCCAGGAAGGAGAATATCCTTGTTTATCCGGTCGGAATTGTCAGTGTACTCATTTATGTCTACCTCTGTTATCATGCCGGACTTTATGCCGACATGGCGATTAATGCCTTTTATTTCGTGATGAGTGTTTTTGGTTGGTATACCTGGACCCACATGTCAACACAGACGCAAGATCATTTGCCCATCAGCCGGCTCAAAACACCGGCAATGCTGCTCTGCATTGCCCTGATCGCTGTATTTACTGTCATCATTCATTACATTCTTACACACTATACGAATAGCACTGTGCCATTTTGGGATTCGCTGACGACATCGATTTTTATCATTGCAATGTACTTAATGGCCCTGAAAAAGATAGAAAACTGGTTGTTGTGGATAATAGGTGATTTTTTCTGTATTTTCCTATTTTATAATAAAGATTTAAAGCTTTCTGCTTTACAATATCTTGTTTTCTTTGCACTCGCAATTGCAGGTTATATTGAATGGAGCAAGCGAATTAAGCGCGAAACTTACGAATGATCTACCGTATCGCTATTACAGGACCTGAATCGACAGGGAAATCGTGGCTCACTGAGCGGCTTGCCGCGCATTTTGAGACCAATTTTGTCCCGGAGTATTCCAGGTCGTATCTTGCAAAGTTGTCGAAGCCGTATGGGCCGGCAGATATTCTGGCAATTGCCAAAGGACAGCGTCAACAGGAAATTGATGCAAGCCTTGATTCCCGGGGCTTTCTTTTCTGTGATACTGAACCTATCGTCACAAAAATCTGGTCAGAACATGCTTTTATTCACTGTGATGAATGGATATTACAAGAGATTGCGGGAAATCCGCATGATTTTTACTTACTTTGCAACATAGACTTGCCGTGGGAACCGGATCCGTTGCGTGAACATCCCCATTTGCGGGATTATCTTTTTGGATTGTATCTCAATGAGTTAAAGAATAGAAACTTGCCTTTCGCTATCGTCAATGGAAATGATGACCTGCGCCTGGCTTGTGCAATAAATATCATAACTGACAGGTTTTTAAGTATTAAGTAAAGGGACAACACCAAATCAATTTGCAAACAGACAAACCTTATATCCTTCATCTGCCCAAATGGTATCCGACCTTAAAGGACGAGCAATTTGGTGTGTTTACTGAAAAACACATCAAATCCAGCCAGTCTTACTGCAAAAATGTCGTTGTCAGTATACTTGCAGCCTCCGACAAAAGCCAGCATTACCAGGTTGAGAAGCGGATGAATGAGGGTATTGAAGAATATGTGATTTTTTATCCTGCATGTCGTGGGAAAGGCGCTATTGGCCGGATGTTCAGGGCTTGTTCCTACCTCAAGGCCTTTCGCCGTATATGGAAGTCCTTAAAAAAGGAACACGGTACACCCGATCTGGTTCACGCCCATGTCCTCTTAAACCCAGGATTGCTTGCCCGGCTTGTGAAATTTTTCACCGGGATCCCTTATGTGATTACTGAGCACTGGACAGGATATGCCTCCGGTGCTTATGAGAAAAAGTCATTCCTTTACCGTTACTACTGCCGTTTGTGTGTCAGGAAAGCTGCCGGTCTCAGCGTTGTTTCATCTTTACTCGCAGATGCAATGCAGGAAAAAGGCCTTTATCATCGGAATACTGAGGTAATTCCCAATGTTATAGACGTATTCCCACCACTTAGCTTACCCAAAGAAAAGCATCATCCCAAGGCTGTCATCCTCACAGTCGCTGATCTGACGGATAAGAATAAAAATATTTCAGGTAGCCTCAGAGCGCTTAAGGCCATTCAAGACCTGGGTTTGTCCTTTGAATATCATATCATCGGAGGTGGTCATGATGAAGCAATGCTAAAGGAACTGATTGAGGAGCTTGGATTAGGAATGGATACTGTCATCTTTCACGGGAGGCAGTCGAATCAATATGTACTTGATTTTATCCCTTCCTGTGATTTCCTGCTGGTCAATAGCCGTGTTGAGACTTTTTGTGTTGTGGCTGCTGAGGCACTTGCCTGCGGAAAGCCTGTCATTGTGACCAAATGTGGTGGCCCTGAGACTTTTGTCAACAACCACTGTGGACTTGTCATCGACAAAGACGACCAGGAAGCCCTGCAGGATGCCCTGGAAGACATGGTGCAGCATTACAGGGTGTACAAGCCCTCAACCATGCAGGCACAGATTCACGAATTGTTTAATGAAGAAAAGATAGGCAAAGCCTGGAAAGACTTTTACGAGCACAGCCTGAAATCCTGAGTCTGGATGTTTAAAAAGATCATTGCCACAGCCGGCTCCCGCATCTTTATCGCCATACTGAGCCTGTTTATTGTTTTTCTGAATGCACGTTACCTCGGCGCCAGTGGTCTGGGTGATACAGGTTTTATTGTACTCGGCATCACCCTCATCCTGGTCATAAACAACATTGTAGGTGGTTCTGCCATCGTTTTCTTGTCGCCTCGTGTCGCTAAGTTCCACCTTTTTCTGGCAGGCTATGCCTGGGCAATCTTGGTGGCAGGTTTTTTCAGGCTCCTCTTCTTTTTTGTCAATGTTGTCCCGGAAGCCTATCATTGGGATGTTGTCTGCCTTTCTTTGTTGTTTTCTTTTGCCCAGATCCACCTCAATCTCCTGCTGGGCAGTGAAAAGATCCGGCACTACAACATCAGTACTGTCATCCAATATACAAGCCAGGCGGTGATACTATTGGTACTCTTTGTTTTTCTGGGAAGATCCGGCGTGTCCTCCTTCCTGCTTTCCTTGTACTTGTCGTATGGATTGATATTCCTGCTGACCTTGATTCCTGTCCTTCCCATGCTGAGAGTTAAGGGGCTTCCCGGGATTAAGATGGTCTTACGGCAGATATTTAAACTAGGCCTGGTAAATCAGTTGGCCTATGTGGCACAAGTCTTAAATTACAGGTTAAGTTATTATTTTGTGGATCATTTTTTTGGTCGCAGCAGCACCGGGATGTTTGTCTTTGGGAACCAGATTTCGGAAGGAACCTGGATCGTAGGGCGTAGTGTTGCCACCATTCAATATGCCCGGATTACCAACTCTACTGACACTGCGTATGCAGCAAGGCTGACCTTACAGCTGGCAAAATTCACCTTACTGGTGACCGTGCTGATGCTGGCTATGTTACTCTGTGTTCCGGCATCCTGGTTTGCCTTGTTTGGTAAGGATTTTAGCGACACCCGAATCATCATCATGTGCCTGGCTGTCGGCATCATTTCGAATGCGGTCTCTATGATGTTCAGCCATTATTTTGCAGGCCTTGGCAAGCCGGTTTATAATATGTGGGCCTCGCTGCTTGGACTTGTTTTTACGACAGCCCTGGGATTCTGGTTAATTCCGCAATATGGACTTCTGGGTGCAGGTTTTACAGCATCATTTTCATACACTGTCATGCTGATCTTCCAGATGATCATCTTTTTCAATAAAACAGGGGAGAAGCTCCAATCCTTGCTGATTCGTCCCTCTGATTTCAGTTTTTTCAGGACTGAGATTAAGAAGCTGTTTGTGAAGTGATTGTACCTACTTCACCTGAAGTGTTACTTCAAATAAAGGCAGGGCATCCATGGGGAATTTCAGTGTTTTCCCATCCAGGCGTTTCGGAAATAAAATGGCACATTTTGTATTCGCCACATGGTAAAGATTCGGGTGTTTTTCCTTTGGAAGTCCATCCAGAATACCGGCCATGACTTCATAGCGGATTTGCTCAGGGTTGGCAGCATAGTCATGCCAGACGATGATTGTATCTTCACGATAGAGGGCGTTGAAAACTTTTTCAGTATCATGCCTGACCATTTCATAATGGTGATCACCGTCGATGAAAATAAGGTCAAAATTTCTACCCAAGACAGAAAAATCATAAGTAAGCGTATCTCCGAGGAGTTGTGTAACATTCTGTATATCACGTGATAAACACCCTTGTGCCTGAATGTATGCTTCATCTCTGCCAAGTTGCCTTAATTGTTCCGGGGCCAGGTCGAGGGTATGGCAAGATTTCGCAAAACGAGCGACATTGGCCACACTTTCGCCCCGCCAGGTGCCGATTTCGAAATACCTGCAATCCGGGATTATCCTTGCCAGGCCGTTCAGCAGGGCCAGGTCGGTTGGCAAGGACCCACCATCGAGGAAGGCATAGGGAAATACCGGTTCAGCATACGAAATGCCCAATTGTTGCGGGCTTACCACAGGAAAGCCTTGTTTCATAGCATACTGTGAAATCACATAATCTTCCCAAACGGTATCATCCAGAACTTTGTTCAGAAGCCAGGGGTTGCTGAGGATAAGTCCGAGGGCTTTGAAAGCTTTTTTCCACTTCTTCATAGGCAGGTCGTGCAGGCTGGTGTTTTGCAAAGATATGAACATTGGCGGGCTCCTTGCACATGCTTCGCTGCAACAGCTTATCTTTGCAATAAATTATATAAGGATGTCTGAAGTTTATTCCGATGATAGTATTCGGTCCCTCGACTGGCGCGAACACATACGTATGCGCCCGGGGATGTATATTGGTAAGCTCGGTGATGGCGCTTCCCATGATGATGGTGTTTATGTTCTTCTGAAAGAGATCATTGACAATGCTGTAGATGAATTCACCATGGGTGGTGGTCGCAACATCGAGATTACCATCAAAGAACAAACCGTCAGTGTCAGGGATTATGGACGTGGTATACCCCTGGGAAAGGTGATGGATTGTGTCGCCAGAATCAATACCGGAGCCAAGTATGATTCTAAAGTCTTTAAGAAGGTTGTTGGACTCAATGGAGTCGGAGCCAAGGCGGTAAATGCCCTTTCTTCCTATTTCAGGGTGCAGTCTGTGCGCGACAATCAAACCAAAGTGCTTGAATTTGAGGGTGGTGAGCTGTTGCATGACAGCCCTGAAGAAGCTTGTGAACTTAAGACAGGCACCCTGATCAGCTTTCGCCCGGATGAGAAAATCTTTGGCCACTACCATTACATCAGTGAACATGTTGAAAAACTGCTGTGGAATTATGCCTACCTCAATCCCGGACTGAGCATTATCTTCAACGGACAGCGCTATTATTCCAAGAATGGTTTGATGGACCTGCTCGAGACCAACATCAGCGGAGCCACTTTATACCCGATTATTCACATCAAAGAAGGCGATCTGGAGATTGCCTTTACCCATAGTGAGAAGATGTATGGGGAGGAATATTATTCCTTTGTGAACGGTCAGCATACCACCCAGGGAGGTACACACCAGGCTGCCTTTCGCGAGGCTATAGTGAAGGCTGTCAGGGAGTTTTATAAAAAAGACTTTGAACCTGTCGACATTCGTGAGTCTGTCATTGCAGCCATCAGCCTGAAAGTCCAGGAGCCTGTGTTTGAGTCTCAAACCAAGACAAAACTCGGCTCTCAGCAGATGTATCCGGAAGGCCCGACTGTCAGGAATTACATCATGGACATCGTGAAGCGTAACCTGGACAATTACCTGCACATCAACCAGGAAACAGCTGACGCTCTCTACAGAAAGATATTGCAGTCGGAGAAAGAAAGAAAAGACCTGGCCAGCATCAAAAAGCTGGCAAAGGACAGCGTGAAAAAGGCCAGCCTCCACAACAGGAAATTGAGAGATTGCAAGATTCATTATAACGACAAACACGAAAGGGCAATAGAAACTACCCTGTTTATCACGGAAGGGGATTCTGCGAGCGGCAGCATCACCAAATCACGTGATGTGCAGACTCAGGCAGTTTTCAGTCTCAAGGGAAAACCGATGAATGTCTATGGCTCAAGTAAGAAAGTCGTGTATGAGAATGAGGAGTTTAACCTGTTACAGGCAGCACTGAACATCGAAGATGACTATGACAACCTGCGTTATAACAATGTCGTTGTTGCTACTGATGCTGATGTTGACGGTATGCACATCCGTTTGCTGCTGATGACGTTTTTCCTGCAGTTTTATCCGGACCTGGTGAAGTCGGGGCACCTTTATATCCTGCAAACCCCGCTTTTCAGGGTTAGAAATAAGCAAAAAACTATTTATTGTTATAGTCCTGAGGAGAAGCAGAAGGCCATGGCTGAACTCGGCACCAAACCTGAGATAACCCGCTTTAAAGGTCTCGGAGAGATTAGCCCTGATGAGTTCAAACACTTTATCGGACCCAGCATCCGCCTTGACCCGGTTATCATGAAGAAGGAAATGTCGATTTCAGATATTCTTTCTTTTTATATGGGGAAGAACACACCCGACCGTCAGAATTTCATCATCGACAACCTGAGGGTTGAGGCTGACCTTGTTGACGAGGAAGCGTAATTGCGAAATTCTTGTTGTGTTGATGCTTTAATGCCAGTGGTTTAGCCGGCCAGTTGCTGAAAAGCTTCGGGCAGGGAGTCGATAATGTCACCTGCAATGAGTGATTCAAAGCCATAATAAGAAGCTGCAATATCCCCGGCAAGTCCATGCAAATAGGTTCCAAGCAGGCAGGTCTCAGCAGCAGTATATCCTTGCGCCATCAAACCCAGTAATATGCCGCTCAGCACATCCCCGCTGCCTCCTGTTGCCATACCCGGGTTTCCTGTAGGATTGAAGAAACAGCGACCATCAGGGAAAGAGATGCAGGTAAAGGCCCCTTTGAGAATTACGTAAACGCCAAAGCGCACACTAAACTCGGTTTGCAGCTTATTGCGTTCAAAGCTATCCGAGACTTTGTAGGTGAGTCTTTCAAATTCTTTCAGATGAGGAGTGAGGATGCTGCCTTTGGGTAGAAATGGCAGCCAGGTGATGTTTTCTCCAAGGATGTTAAGCGCATCGGCATCGAGGATCAGGGGGATTTCTGTTTGCTGGATCAGCAGCTTCAGTGTTGATGCAGTCTGTGGATGCATTCCAATACCCGGTCCTACAGCAATGGCATTGTAAGCACTGAGTTCAGGTAGCCTGCTAAAGTGTGTTTCCGACTCATCGATGCTCACCATCGCCTCTGCTAGGGCTGTCTGTAATACCTGATATCCCTTGGCAGGAATATGCGCTGTGATGAGGCCAGCGCCAGATCTCAAACCAGCCTTTGAAGCCAGGACAGCAGCGCCCATTTTGCCATAGCTCCCTGCGATGAGCAGACCATGGCCATAAGTCCCTTTGTGAGCAAACCGTGGCCGGGCTTTCAGCATGGGCCAGATGTCATTTTCCTGCAAAAGATTATTATTGGTAATGACAGCTTCAAGAAACTCAGGATGCAAGCCTATGTCCAGCACTTCCCATTCGCCGACAAAATCTTCATTCTCAGGGAAGAAGAAGGCTAGTCTGGGTTGTTGAAAGCAAAGTGTAAAGGCAGCCTGAACGATTTTCCCTGCCCTGGGATCACTATAGCTATCACAAAAGAGCCCACTTGGAACGTCAATGGCAATCGTGATTGCACCGCTGTTGTTGATACAGCTGATGATGCTGCCAAAGATACCACTGACAGGTCGTGCCAGTCCTGAGCCAAACAGCGCATCAATAACAAGGTCTTCCGGCTCAATCACCGGCAGACTTGAACTATCACTGATTTCTTCAATACCTGCCAGACCTTGATTTTTAAGCTCATCAAAATTTGTCAGGAAGTCTTCTGTATGATTTGCATGTGATCCGGTGTGGTAAACCTTGATGTTGAAACCAGCTGCTGAAAGCAAACGGGCGATTACCAGGCCATCGCCACCATTGTTGCCGGGGCCACAGAAAATCCTGATTTGCTGATCCTTGACGAGCATGGGCAGGATCCATTGTACACAGGCAATGGCAGCTCTTTCCATCAACAAAAGGGAAGCAATGGGTTCATTCTTTATCGTAAAGGCATCAGCCTCACGGATCTGGGTGGTACTCAGAATTTTAACAGCCATGGTATTGTGTTTGTTTTATCAGAAATCAAAAAGACTTCCGAAGAAAAAGTAATGAACCACTGAATAGAAAACGAAAAATGACCCGATGATGAGCCCGGTGACCGCACAGATCTTCCCGATTGCCACCCTGTTGTATGAATTGAGGGTATAACGTTCAGGCTCTTTGGCAAAGAGGCGATGTGCTTTCCCGGCTGCAAGCAGGGAGCCGACACCCAACAGAATTCCGATAAAGAAAAAAGTGAGTATGGAGAAAACGCCCAAAATCAAGGCAAGCCTGGAATAGGGGAGGTCGGTTTGTTCCGGAAGGATGGGTTCCATTATTGCGGTGCTTCGATTTGGATTAAAAGGCTAAAATACGCATTTTTTGAAGGCCTTGCAATAGACTGAATATGCCTACCTTTGCGCCTCAGTCAGAGGATGCATGGAAATTGACAAACTACTTGAGAAGCCTGCTTTTACGAAAGATGAACTTGTTTTTTTGCTCAAAGCAGAAGGGGAAGTCCGCAAGAGTTTGTTTGCCAAAGCTTCTGAGGTAAAGCAGCAATATGTCGGTAACAAAGTTTATTACCGCGGTCTTATAGAATATTCCAACCGCTGCACCAAGAATTGTTTGTATTGCGGCGTCAGGGCCGGCAACAGCAAGGTGGAGCGCTATCAACTGCAGGAGGAGGAAGTCCTTGAAGCAGCACTTTTTGCCTGGAAGAATCAGTTTGCCAGCATCGTGATCCAGGCCGGAGAGCGCAGCGATGAAGCCTTTGTTGAGACAATCGAGCATTTGCTGAGACAGATACACACTGAAACAAACAACGAATTACACATCACGCTTTCCATGGGAGAGCAGTCGCTGGAGACCTATCGCCGCTGGTATGCCGCCGGTGCACATCGCTACCTGCTCAGAATCGAAGTGTCTGATCCGGAATTGTACAAAAAGCTGCATCCTGAGAACAAGAATCATGAGTATTACGAGAGGATTGCTGCCTTGAAACGCCTGAAGCAGGCTGGATATCAGGTGGGTACAGGAGTTATGGTTGGATTGCCTTTTCAGACGATCGAAGACCTGGCTGATGACCTTTTGTTTTTCAAGGCATTGGACATCGACATGGCTGGCATGGGGCCCTATATTGAGCACCATGATACGCCTTTGTTTCAGTTCTCGCATTTGCTCTTGCCGCGCCAGGAAAGATTCGATTTGTCGCTGAAAATGGTGGCCCTTTTAAGGATCATGATGAAAAATATCAACATTGCAGCCACCACCGCCATGCAAAGCATTGATCCTCAGGGTAGGGAAAAAGCCATCATGATCGGGGCCAATGTTATCATGCCCAACCTTACCCCTGTAAAATACAGAGAGAACTATTTACTTTACCAGGACAAACCCTGTTTGGATGAAGAAGCAGAAGAATGTCGTGGCTGCCTTGAGGCCAGGCTACACATCGCCGGCGCTGAAGTTGGCTATGGTGAATGGGGTGATTCTAAGCATTTTGGAGAAAGAAAGCAGGCTGATCCTGAGTCTTGACAGCAGCTTTAACCTTCTTTGCCATATACCCAAAATACCTTACAGTTTTAAAAGCAATCAATGAAAAATAGAAGACCACTGCCGGTATATGAACATGTAGAAATCCTGGATGCAGGATCTGAAGGGAAATCAATAGGAAAGGTAGGGGAGATGGTTGTCTTTGTTCCTTTTGTGGTTCCCGGCGACATTGTGGATGTGCAGGTTACCCGTAAGAAGAAGAATTTCGCAGAGGGGAAAGCCATTCTTTTTCATCAGTATTCCGACAAAAGAATTGTACCTTTTTGCAAGCACTTCGGACTTTGTGGTGGGTGTCGCTGGCAGGGAATGAAGTACGAACACCAGCTGTTTTATAAGCAGAAACAGGTTCAGGACGCTTTTGAACGCATTGGGAAGTTTGATTTTCCGGAAGTACTACCTATCATTCCCTCACCCAACATCCAGCATTATCGCAACAAATTGGAGTATAGTTTTTCCAACAAACGCTGGCTGGTGGATGGTCCTTTAGCCCAGGATCTGGAAAACATCGACATGCGTGGCCTGGGTTTTCATTTGCCCTTGATGTTCGACAGAGTTTTGGATTTGGACGAGTGCTACCTCCAGCCTGAACCTTCCAATCAGATCAGGCTCTTTGTTCACAAATTGTGTCTGGAGGCAGGCTACGATTATTATGATGCCAGGAAGTATACAGGCTTAATGCGGAATTTGCTGGTACGCAACTCCAACACTGGCGATCTGATGGTGGTTTTGGTGGTTGGATCCCGCAATGAAGCTGCTATAGAGCACATCCTGAGTTCGTTGCGCATCGCTTTCCCGATGATCACCTCCCTGATGTATATCGTGAATGAAAAAACCAATGATAGTATCAACGACCAGGTTGTTGAAGTCTATGACGGTAAGCCCTTTATGGAAGAAGTCATGGATGGCTTGACCTTCAGGGTAGGGCCTTTGTCGTTTTTGCAGGTTAACTCTCCTCAATCATTAAGGATGTATACCATCACGAGAGAATATGCTGATTTACAAGGTAATGAGTTGGTATGGGACCTGTATACAGGGACAGGAACCATCGCCAATTTTGTAGCGAAAAATGCACTTCAGGTCATTGGAATTGAATATCTCGAATCTGCGGTGGAGGATGCAAGATTAAACAGTGCGCTTAATAACATCCACAATACAGAATTTTTTGCCGGTGATATTGCGAAGGTATTGTCAGTCGATTTCGTTGCAAGCCATGGTAAACCTGATGTTGTTATCACCGACCCACCCCGGAATGGGATGCATGAGAGCGTAGTAAAACAGATTCTGGCAGCTGCTCCCGATAAGATCGTCTATATCAGTTGCAACCCGGCCACTCAGGCCAGAGATTTGGCCCTGATGACAGATTTCTACCGCATTGAAAAGGTACAGCCGCTCGATATGTTTCCACATACCCAGCACGTTGAAAACATCGCCTTGCTTGTAAAGAAGGACTAGCCTACAAGTCTGGATGTAGTTCCACGCCCTTTTCCTGTAGTGTGTTATTGATCAGGATGCCTAGTTGTTTAGCATCCATGGCTGTCTCGTCTATGCTGAGATGTGCCATTTGGTAATAAGGAAGTCTTTGGTTGTAAAGGTTTTGAAGGAATTCTGTGAAATCATCCGGAGCGAGATTGGCCAGGAGAGGCCTTGGCTTTTTTGCATGCTTGAGCCTGTGGGCTGCCATTGCCAGCGGTAGGTTGATAAAGACTGAAATTCCATGTTTGTTGATGAAATCCATGTTGTCAAAGAAACAGGGTGTGCCTCCGCCTGTAGAGATGACAGCAGTTTCCATAACGAGACTTTGTTGCAAGAGCTTTTGCTCCAGTTTTCTGAAGGCTTCCTCCCCATATTTCGCAAAAAAATCATTGATGGTAATTTTGAACTGGTTTTCAAAGCGTTCATCAATGTCGTAAAAGGGGTAATGCAAATGGTTGGCAAGTTTCTTACCCAGGGCGGTTTTTCCGCTCCCCATAAAGCCGATGAGATAGATTCGCATATAAAAAAAGCGCTTCTGCCCGGGTGGACAGAAGCGCAAAGTAACGAATTATAATAAGATTACCGGATGCTAAGTTTTTCTGTCATGACCTTATTGCCACTTTGGATACAGGCAATGTAAAGTCCGGACTCCAGATTGCTGAGGTCGATGTAATGGTTGTAGGAAATCAGGGATTGGTTAACAGTGTTGTTGTAAACTTCCTGTCCGACAGCATTATAAATGGTGATGTTGACATTTTTGCTTTCAAATCCGATGATAGCGCAGGTAAAATGACCATTGCTTGGGTTAGGATAGATTTTTACACCACCTTGTTTTGGGTCGATGTTGAGAATATCGGTGAGGACATCGCCACCATATTTAAACATACCGCCACTAAAATCGTTTGCGTCAGTGAATCCACCGGCCCAACCGTGCAGGTTGTCTACCCATTCGGTAGCCAGGAACTGGTAACCGGCAGTGGTGTCGAAATCTGTCCAGGTATGACCACCGTCAGGGCTGTAAGCAACGCCGGAGTTACCGCTTTCAGAACCGGTAGCTACCATGGTGTTTGGCAAACCGGGAACGAAAGCAAAGTCATTGGTGTATAAGGGACCGGTTTGGGTAACAAGGCTCCAGGTCGTTCCACCGTCGAAAGTTTCGTATTTGCTGCCATCAGCAGGAAGGGTAGCAGTACCATTGCCTCTGTGGTGAGCGATACCATGGGTGGCAGAGATAAAGTCTACGTCAACAAAAATGTTGCTCCAGCTTGAAGTCACAGTAGATACAGTCCAGTTGAGACCTTTGTCGATAGATTTGTAAACGCGACCTTTGGTAGTTCCGAACCAGATGGTGTTGTCGACAACACTATAGCAATTTGTCAATCCATATTCGCTGGATAAGTTGGCAGGAATGTTTGCCTGTGGAACACGTACCCAATTGTCGCCACCGTCAGTGGTGGTGTAAATTTCCATATAACCTCCATTGGGGTCACCAAAACAGAATCCTTCAGTTTCGCTCCAGAAATGAACGACATTAGGGAAACCGTTGGGAGCTGTAAAAGCTGCGGTGGTTTGAGGTGTCCATGTTGCGCCTCCATCAGTAGTTTTTAGCAGAACTCCGCCTCCGGAAGTTGCCTCGTAAAGAGGAACCCAGGCAGTAGTGTAATTGACGCCAAAGATCATGGCAACACCATAAGAAGGATAATCAAGGATTTCGCCGGCGGTCCAGGTAGCACCACCATCATTGGTTCTGGTAAAAACCTGAAGGTCGACAGCGCCGCCGCTGCCATCATAACCAGTAGCCCAGAGGATATTCTGATCAACTGCCTGAATGTTGTTTATACCAACAGAAGGAAGCGGGAATCCGGTACTTTGGATAGGCCATTGCGCGTTGGCTGCAATGCCAGTAAGAACAAACACAAAAAGGAATAGTAATTTTTTCATCATTAATTATTGGTTTGGGTTTTTGAGATTTCTTCAAAGCAAAGGTAGAGAATTTTAATTTTAGCCGGCCTGAAGTGAAAACATAAAAAAAGCGCTTCAGGCAATACAGCCTGAAGCGCTTTCAAGGAGTATTTAATAACTATCTGATACAGAGCTTCTCTGTGATAACTTTATTGCCGCTTTGGATATGGGCGACATAAAGACCACTGCCAAGACCGCTGATGTCGATGTGTTCATTGAAAGAAATCAGTGACTGTCTGACATTGTTTTCATAGACCTTTTGCCCAACAGCATTGTAAATGCTGATGTTGACGTCTTTGTTCTCAAAGCCGATGATCGCGCAGGTAAAGTTGCCATTGCCTGGGTTTGGATAGAATTTGGCACCACCTTCTTTTGGGTCGATGTTCAGGATATCGGTGAGGGTACCTGTAAAGTTCCACATTCCGCCAACAGTGGCAGGGTTGGTGGCATCTGTCCAGTAGCCTGCCCAGCCATGGGTATTGTCAGCCCAGGCAGTAGCCAGGAATTGATACATGGAAGTAGTGTCATCAAAATCTGTCCAGGTATGACCACCATCAGGACTGTAAGCAATGCCGGGATTGTCGTTTGCACCGCTGGTAGCGACCATGGTATTGGGAAGACCGGGTACCCATGCGAAACTTGAGAGGTAGAGTGGACCGGTCTGGACAATCAGACTCCAGCTTGCGCCACCATCGAAGGTCTCGTATTTGTCGCCAGTGGCAACTCCTGCACCATTGCCTCTGTGATGGGCAATGCCGTGATTCAGGTCCAGAAAGTCAACATCAACATAGACAGTACCCCAGGAAGGAGCAACCAAACCTGCAGTCCAGTTCAGCCCTTTGTCTGAAGATTTAAAAACACGGCCTTTGTTGGTGCCGAACCAAACGGTGTTTCCAACAACAGAATAGTAACCCACAATACCGAATTCGCCTGAAACAAAGGCAGGGATGTTAGCCTGTGGTACACGTACCCAGTTGTCGCCACCATCGGCTGTGGTATAAATTTCGAAGTAACCACCGTTGGGGTCACCCATACAAAAACCTTCTTCAGCACTCCAGAAATGAACGACATTGGGGAATCCTCCGGGGCCTGCAAAAGTTGCAGTAGATTGCTCTACCCAGTTTAAGCCTCCATCAGATGTCTTGACAATTCTACCGCCCGCTGTACCCAGGGTGTCATAAATCGGCATCCAGGCTGTGTTGGCATCCAGGCCAAAAATCATGGCGTTGCTGAAGGTCTGGTAAGAACTCCAGAGATCCCCGGCAGTCCAGGTAGCACCACCATCACTGGTATGGGTATAGTTAATCAATTTGACATTGCTGCCGCTCCCATCAAAACCGGTGGCCCAGATGACGTTTTGGTTGGCAGCATGAATGTACTCGATACCGACAGAAGCCTGCGGGAATCCGGTACTCTGCATCGTCCATTGTGCCTGTGAGGCAATGGCTGCAGACAAAAGAACAAAAAGAAAAAGTAGTTTTTTCATCATAATTATTGTTGAGTTTAAGGTGAATTTTCAAAAACAAAAATAGCGATTTTTTTGAGAAATCTCACATGATCATGATGAAGTATACACATGGCGATTCCGGTTCTGCCATTCCTCAACGCTTTTCCAATTCAGCCTAATCTGATGATGGATAGTGCAGACAACCAAGGCATGGCAAAAAAAAAGGACGTCCCATATGGAAGACGTCCTTTCTCAAATCGAAACAACAAAGTCTTAGCGAATGGTGATTTTCTCTGTTATGACTTTATTCCCACTTTGTATCTGTGCAATATAAAGACCACTGCCGAGGCTACTCAAGTCGATGTACTGATTGTAAGAAATCAAAGACTGGTTTACTGTATTGGCGTAAACTCTTTGGCCAACAGCATTGTAGATGTTGATATTGACATCTTTACTTTCAAATCCGATGATGGCACAAGTGAAGTTGCCATTGGAAGGATTTGGGTATATTTTAACCCCACCTTGTTTTGGGTCAATGTTGAGAATGTCGGTAAGAACCTGATCATATTTCCACATACCACCCACGTTAGCAGGATCGGTCTGATCTGTAAAACTACCTGACCAGCCATGGGTATTGTCTGTCCATACGGTAAAAAGGAATTGGTAACCTGCTGTCGTGTCGAAGTCAGTCCAGGTATAACCACCATCGGGGCTGTAGGCAATCCCTGAAGCACCATCAGCTGAACCGGCAGCGACCATTGTATTTGGTAAACCGGGTACCCACGCAAAGCTTGCGGTATAAAGTGGTCCGGTTTGAGTCATCAGTGTCCAGGTTGAACCTCCATCGAGGGTTTCGTATTTGTCGCCGGTAGCAGCCCCACCACTGTTGGTTCCCCTATGTTGGGCGACACCATGGTTGGCGTCCAGGAAATTGGTATTTACACGGGTTGCACTCCAGGAGGAGGTAACGGTAGAAACAGTCCAGTTCAGGCCTTTGTCAATGGATTTATAAACCCTGCCTTTGTTGGTGCCGTACCACATTGTGTTTTCAATGACGCTGTAATACCCTGTTGTGCCATATTCACCACTGAGGTTGGCCGGGATATTGGCTTGAGGGACACGGATCCAGTTGTCTCCGCCATCCGTCGTCGTATAGATTTCAAAATATCCACCGTTTGGATCACCCATAGTGACGCCTTCGCTGGCATTCCAGAAATGAATGATATTGGGAAAACCATCAGGTGCTGTGAAAGCTGCAGTGGGTTGTTCTGTCCAGGTGGTACCACCATCTGTAGTTTTGAGGATAACACCACCACCGGAAGCGCCAAATAAAGGCACCCAGGCAGTATTGTAGTCAACCGCATTGATCATGGAAACGCCATAGGTTGTGTATCCGGGGATGCTGCCGGCTGTCCAGGTAGCGCCACCATCATTCGTTCTGGTGAAAACCTGCATTTTGGGTGCAGTAGAACTGGTGCCATCATAGCCATCAGCCCACAAGACATTCTGGTCAACAGCACAGATGTAACTAATACCCACAGAGGCCTGTGGAAAGCCTGTACTTTGCATGACAAATTGTGCATGTGAGGCAAAAGCTGTAAGAACAAAAACGAAAAGAAAGAGTACTTTTTTCATCATGAATGATAATTTTGATAATTAATAAATTCTGAATACAAATATAGCCAAAATTCGGGCCTGTCAGGCAATGCAATTTTTTTTTTGAATGCCTTTTCATGGCCGGCTATTGCTAACTTAGCCAAAATTTTTCGGGATGCAGGTCATGCGTGACTTTTCTTTAAAACAACACAACACCTTTGGCCTGGATGTCAATGCTGAGTTGCTTACAATCCTGCGACATCGTGACGAGCTGCAGCGTTTGCCTGGCTTGTACGCTGAATCAGGAGGAAAAGTCATGGTGTTGGGTGGTGGGAGCAACATCCTCTTTACGAAAAATGTAGAAGGACTGGTATTGAAGGTTGAAACCACCGGAATTACTGAAATCGGGGAAGATGACAACAGTGTTTTTATCCGTGTTGAAGGAGGCCTTGAATGGAACGTCCTTGTAGATTATTGTGTAAGCCGGAATTGGGGAGGAATTGAAAACCTCGCCTTGATACCTGGCAGGGTAGGTGCCAGCCCGATTCAGAATATCGGGGCATATGGCGTGGAATTGAAGGATGTTTTTTATGAACTTGAGGCCTTTGAGTTTTCAAGTGGAAATACCATGACTTTTACTGCAGACATGTGTCATTTCGGCTATCGTGACAGTTACTTCAAAAGGGAAGGCAAAAACAGATTTCTTATTCTTTCAGTAACACTTAGGTTGTCGAAGGCTCCGGAGATTAAACTGGAATACGGAGCAGTAAAGGATGAGGTCTTCAGGCTAAACCCACTAATGCCTACCATAATCAATGTTAGAGATGCCATTGTCTCTATCAGGCGCAGCAAGCTGCCTGATCCTGCTGTTGTTGGCAATGCAGGCAGCTTCTTTAAAAATCCTTCTGTCGACGATGCCTTCTTCCTTTCACTGAAGACAGATTTTCCCGGTTTGATCACCTATCCCACCGGCCAGGGCAGCCATAAGCTTGCTGCAGGCTGGCTTATAGAACAATGTGGATGGAAAGGGAAGCGTAGGGGTGATGCAGGAGTGCATGATAAACAATCTCTTGTCCTCGTAAATTATGGCGACGCCACCGGAAATCAGATCCTTGAGCTTGCTGCTGATATCGTACACTCTGTCAATCAGCGTTTTGGTGTTTCTCTGGAAACAGAAGTAAATATCCTTTAGTGTATATTTTGTTCGGGATTAGATAAAAAATATCATTACAACGTTTGAGGTTATTATAATCCCAAAACCCAACCACAAAAGCTTCCATGAGGATCTTCTGCCAAAAAACATGGCATATCCCATTTTTACGAGGTTATTGCTGACAATGGCGAGCATGGCTGCCGAGGCAATCAGGTTCACGTCCATTAAGAATTTTCCCTGAAACAGCGATATCAGAAAAGGGTCGATGTCACTGAGTCCGGAGATCAACGACAATACTGTTAGTCCTCCCGAGCCAAACAATTGTATGGTATAATATGTGGCAACAAAGAAGACAACATACAAGAAAGCAAAAAGCAGTGCAACCTTGAATTCCAATGGGTTAGTACTCGTCTTCTCAAGTGTTACTTTTGGTTTAGGCTGTTTCTTTTTAAAGCGAATGGTAAATCCGACAGCGACAAGCAGGCTAATCATCATCATGGCCAGCATCCAGGGCCATAGCATGCGAAAAGCCAGGCTACTGAATACCAGGGCAAGGATAAGGATTCTGCCATACATCATGGCCATTGCCAATAACATCGCTGCAATATAGGTCGCCTCGTGATCCGGGTTAGATTTGGATTTACGTGCCAGGATGAGGGTCGTGGCAGTGCTGCTATACAAGCCTCCAAGGATTCCTGAAACCAAAATGCCGGAATCCCGGAAAACGAATTTCTGCAGCAGGTAACTGAAGTAGGATATCGTGGAAATCACTACGACAGCAAGCCATATCTTATAAGCAGTCAGGTTTATTCCCGTGAAAATCATCGTATCAGGCAACATGGGAAGAATCACCCCGGCGATGAAAAGGAATTTACCCAGGGTGATAAACTCTTCTTTGTCCAGCTTCGTAGTGAGTGTCATCAGGCTTTGTTTCATTTCTGCCAGGATCAGGACAGTGACCAGCACCAACAAAAACAACCACATCGGTTGTGTCAGCATTAGCGGTGTCAGACAATAGGTGAGCAAAGCAATGATAATGCTGGTAAGTCCATAATCTTTGAAGTCACGGATCTTTGAGAAATAAAAGATCGACAGCAGTATGGCCAGGATGATGCCTCCTCCGGCAAATAGGGTGAAATAGCTGTTGTCGACTTTGTACAAAACGAAGCCGAGGATACCAATAAAAGTGAAAGTGCGGTCAGTGCCGAAAAGCCGGGATTCACCGGCCACAGCATGCAGTTTCCGCTGAGAAAGTCCGATTAGCAGGGAAAAAACCGTGACCATAACGAATTCAACCAGCTCATTGGGAATGTTACTCAACATCAAAGTGTTCATAACCACGATAGGATATGTTTATAAGTCGTCTTTTTTTTATCAGCAAACAGACGAAAGCCGCTGTGATCCTCAGTATTTTTACCGGCTTGAAAATGCCTGGTGTAAATATACACAATTAGCAGGCTGATTCCATGATTAATCGAATGTATATAAGAATATTGCGATGATGTTATTAAGTGTTTTTCTCATCGGAGGAATTCGTCCTGAGTTTATATTATTTGCCATGACACTGGCCGGGGTCGCAATTTTTCACAAACGTACCATGGAAGTTGCCTTAGTGGGACTTCTCGGGATACTTCTACTGAAGTTCTTTATGGATCCTGGTTTTGGTTTTTTGCAGCATTTCTTTGGTGATCTGCCTTTGGTTGATCAATTGCTCAACAAAGATGCCCGCTCGGGTGAATGGCCCATTTTGCTGAACCTCCTGGGATTGCTTCTGGGATTTGCCATTCTGGCCAGGGTATTTGAGGAATCCAAAGTTCCTGAGGCCTTGCCCGCTATCTTGCCTGATGACTGGAAAGGAGGGCTTTTGCTGTTATTCCTGATCATGCTGCTGTCTTCATTTCTTGACAACATTGCGGCAGCCATGATCGGCGGTTCTATTGCGATGGTTGTTTATAAGGGCAAAGTGCATCTGGGCTACCTGGCTGCCATCATCGCTGCCAGCAATGCCGGCGGTGCAGGTTCTGTGGTGGGAGATACGACAACCACCCTGATGTGGATCGATGGGGTTGACCCGCTGGATGTGACGCATGCTTACATTGCCAGTATTGCCGCCTTCCTCATCTTTGGGGTAGTAGGATCCCTCCAGCAGGATCGTTATCATAAGATCAGAAAAGACCCGCCTAAAAAGCTGAGTCTGAAATATGACAGGTTATTGGTTGTACTTGCTATGTTGATCATGGCCATTGTAACCAATTTTTTCTATGATTTCCCCGCCTTGGGGGTTTGGATTGCAATCCTTTTGGGCGCATTGTTTGTTCCCATGCCCTGGCGGGAGTTGTCGAGGGCCTTAAAAGGCAGCATCTTCCTGATTGCTTTGGTTACTGCTGCTTCTCTCATGCCTGTCGAGGAACTGCCTGCCGCTTCTGTAGGAACTGCTTTGGCTTTGGGCTTTGTTTCTTCGGTTTTCGACAACATCCCCCTGACCAAATTGTGTCTCGACCAGGGTGGCTACGACTGGGGTGTTCTTGCTTATGCTGTTGGTTTCGGGGGGTCTATGATCTGGTTTGGTTCTTCAGCAGGAGTCGCCCTTTCTGGGATGTACCCTGAAACCAGAAATACATTTAAATATGTAGCCAAAGGCTGGCATGTAATCCTTGCTTATGTGATTGGATTCTATGTGATGATCGCCATTGCGGGCTGGAATCCACATACACCGCACAGAATAAAACCAGGGCAGGAAACTATTATTAAGACAGGAGATCAATAAAACTCCGACAGAGCTATAAATTTCAGATATTTGCAAATTCATTTTTAGGATCTAATTACAGTGCATCGTGTCCGATAAAAGTCATATTAATCGACTGACCTTCGCAGGTTTAGTGGTAACCCTGGGTATTGTTTACGGGGATATCGGTACCTCTCCCTTGTACGTTTTGAGGGCTATCGTGAATGGTTCAGGCGGCATTTCCAGGGAGGTTATCCTTGGGGCCTTGTCCTGTGTCTTCTGGACCCTGACCCTGCAAACTACCTTCAAATATGTCTTTATTACCTTGCGGGCTGATAACAAAGGGGAGGGGGGCATTTTTTCCTTGTATGCCCTGATCAGAAAGAAAGCCAAATGGGTCTTTATCTTCGCCATCATAGGGGGAAGTACACTCCTGGCAGATGGGATCATAACTCCCGCAATCACTGTTGTTTCAGCTGTTGAAGGATTGAAAATTATCAATCCTGATGTACCCATTATCCCCATCGTTATTGTCATTATTTGTTTTCTATTCCTGGTGCAGCAGTTTGGGACGAAATCTATCGGAGGGTCATTTGGCCCCATGATGTTTATCTGGTTCGGCATGTTGGGCATACTCGGAGTTTCGCAGATTATAGCTCATCCCGACATCATCATTGCCCTTAATCCCTGGTATGGTTATAAGCTATTGACAGCCCATCCAAATGGTTTCCTTTTACTTGGGGCAGTTTTTCTCTGTACTACAGGTGCTGAAGCACTGTATTCCGATCTTGGTCATTGCGGTTTAAAAAACATCCGTGCTTCATGGATACTCGTGAAAACAACCCTGGTCCTCAATTATCTGGGTCAGGGTGCCTGGCTTCTAAATCACACCAACGTAGACGCTGCTACCATCAACCCGTTTTTTAGTATCATGCCAAGCTGGTTCCTTATGACAGGTATCATCATCTCCACTGCAGCAGCTGTCATTGCCAGCCAGGCCCTCATCAGTGGTTCTTATACCATTATCAGTGAAGCCGTGCTTTTGAACTTCTGGCCCAAAGTCAGGATAAAATATCCCACAACCATCAAAGGGCAGATGTTTATCCCCAGCGTCAACCGCTTTCTCTGGATTGCCTGTATCCTGGTCATCCTGTTTTTTCAGGAGTCCTCGGCCATGGAGGCCGCCTATGGTCTTTCTATCACCATCACCATGCTCATGACCACCATCCTGCTCGGTTTCTACTTCTATTTCAAAAAAGTACCCTATTTTGCCATCCTGTTGTTTCTATCCGTATACCTCTTAATAGAAGGCTCATTCCTGGTCGCAAATCTGAACAAATTTACCCATGGTGGCTGGGTTACCATCCTGATCGCCGGTGTTATGTTCCTCATCATGTACATATGGTACCGGGGCAGATCGATTAAAAACCGCTTTATCAGCTTCGTCAAAGTTCAGAATTACTATGACTGGTTTTTGGACCTGAAGAAGGATGAAAGTGTCGCCAAATATGCCACAAACCTTGTTTACCTAACCAAGGCGAATTACAAAACAGACATAGAGTCGAAGGTGATATTCTCCATTTTTAACAAACAGCCCAAGAAGGCTGATATGTTCTGGTTTATCCATATCGACATCCTGGATGAACCGCATACAATGGATTATAAGGTTGATGTGCTGATTCCGGATACCTTGATACGGATCGACTTCAAACTGGGATTCAAAGTTCAGCCAAGGATCAACCTGTATCTCCGTCAGGTGTTACAGGATCTTGTAAAGAATGAAGAGCTTGACATTACAAGCCGCTATGAATCTCTCAGAAAACACCATGTGCCGGGAGATTTCAAATTTGTCCTGATTGACCGCATCCAGAACTATGATTTCGACTTTAAGTATGTGGAACAATTTGTGATGGATGTCTACTCCATTCTCAAAAATATCGGAGTTCCTGATGTCAAGGCTTATGGTTTGGATACCAGCAACGTTTTCATCGAAAAGGTGCCCTTGCAGCTGGATGAAGACAAGCCCAGTAAGCTACATCGCTTACATTAATTAGCACTATGAATCCGATCCTGAATCATCCCATTCCTTTTACTGTCATGATGCTGGTTTTGCTGGCAGTGGCCAGGGTTTTCGGGGAGTTGATGGAACGTTTTAATCAGCCGGCAATCATCGGAGAGCTCCTGGCAGGTTTTATTCTGGGGCCCTCAGTACTGAATTATATCAATGTTGACGAGCAATTGAAGGTACTTTCAGAACTTGGTGTTTTCCTCCTGGTTATTCTGGCAGGACTGGAAATTCAAGCCGATGAGATCAAAAAAACCATGTGGGGGCGTAACATCTGGACTGTTATTATGGGCTTTGTTATTCCGATGGTCGGTGGTTTTTCTGTAGGCATGCTGTTTCATCTTAATTTGTTGGTGAGCATGTTCATTGGGCTCTGTGTCTCGATCACAGCATTACCCGTCAGCGTCCGTATCCTCATGGACCTGGGGAAGCTGAATACGCCAATAGGCCGTAAAATCATCTCAGTGGCCATGTCCAACGACCTGGTTGCCTTTCTGATCCTGGGTATCATCATCGACATGAATGGGCACATCACGACCCTGGAGGATTTCTTCAAATCCTTTTTTGTTACATTGGTAAAGATCTCACTCTTTATTACAGTTATTTTTGCCTCATTCCGCTTTTTCCGTTGGATAGATCAGTCATTCAGCACTTTTCACCTGCGTTTACAACGCCTGATTTCTTTGTTAAAAGGCAAGGAATCTCTTTTTGCAATGGTGATTGTCTTTGTGCTGGTCTTTGCTTCTATCGCAGAACTCCTTGGGCTGCATTTCGTAATCGGGGCGTTTTTCGGGGCGGTACTGCTCAATAAAAATATTCTCGGTCGTTCCAATTTCCGGAAAATCAAGGAAAATACTTCCAGCATCACCATGGGCTTTTTAGCACCGATTTTCTTTGCCTATATGGGGGTTCAGTTTAATGTCCAGTCTTTGGGTGGTAGCTGGGGATTGCTGATCTCTGTTTTGTTTGCAGGGATTATCTTTAAACTCGTTGGCGGTTATTTCGGCGGCAGGCTTTCCGGAATGGACCAGCAATCCAGTTTGACGCTGGGAATTGGCCTCAATGCCAGGGGCATTATGGAGCTATTGGTGGCAAGCATCGGACTACGTTATGGCTTTATTGACATAACAGTGTATTCAATCCTCGTCGTAATGGGAATTACAACAACGGTCCTCAGTCCTTATTTTCTTAAGATGTCGTTTAACCGTATCGACCGTAAAGCTTTGGCAGTAAAGATTTAAGCGGATTATTTTTTCCGGTTGTTCAGCCAGGTGGTGACTCCCGCATACACAGGTGGAACCAGGGAGACAGCGATAATGGCCATCACCACCAGGGTGAAGTTCTTCTGAACAAAAGGAATATTCCCAAAGAAATACCCGGCCCAGCAAAAACAACTCACCCAAATGATATTCCCAATCAGGCTGAAAGAGAAAAACCTGGGGTAAGGCATTGTTCCTACACCTGCAACAAAAGGTGCAAACGTACGGATGATGGGCATAAAGCGTGCTACAATCAAGGTTTTTCCACCGTGTTTTTCGTAAAAAGCATGGGTTCTGTCAAGGTATTCCCGTCTGATCAGTTTGTAGTTTTTTTCATAAACCGTTTGCCCCAGAAATCTGCCAATCCAGTAATTGGTGGTATCGCCGGTAATGGCAGCCACAAAAATGACCAGCATTAACAAAGTGATAGAAATGGGATTCCCGGGCATGGCAGCTATGGCACCTGCAGCAAACAAGAGAGAGTCACCCGGAAGAAAAGGCGTGACAACCAATCCCGTTTCACAGAAAATAATGATAAACAGGATCAGGTAAGTCCAGGTTTGGTACTCGCTCACAATCTCATACAGATGCTTGTCGATGTGGAGGATGAAGTCCAGCATGAAACTCAGGAAATCTAACATAATGGGGTTTTATTAGCTAAACAGGAATCGCAAAAGCAGAAATAGAGCACCTGAAACAACAATCGTAAAAGGTAAAGTGACAAGCCAGGCAATGGCAATGTTCTTAACTGTCTTTTTTCTTAGGTTTTTCAGTCCTTTTCCGGCAACCATGGTACCTGCAACACCGGAACTCAGTACGTGGGTCGTAGATACCGGTAATCCCAACTGTGTGGAAGTAAGAATCGACATTGCGGCAACAAGTTCTGCCGTCATTCCCTGGGCGTAGGTAATGTGTGTTTTCCCGATTTTCTCACCAACCGTAATGACAATCCGCTTCCAACCAACCATTGTTCCTAATCCAAGGGCAATTGAAATCATGAAAATAACCCACCAGGGTGCATACTCAGTGTATTTCTTCAAATGGGTGATCTCGCTTTTTATCTTGCTGATCTGAGCAGTGGTAAGTACTTTGTCCTTCTTCCGCAGATGGTTCAGCTCGGTGTAGAAATCTTCCGTCTTTTTACTCATCATCAGGATGTTCTTTCTGATGGTAATGGATTGATCCGCAGTAAGTTGGTGAAAGTCATTGACATTCAACAACATCCCTTCCATGTTGGCTAGGCTGGTGGAGAATACTTTATAGGTAGCCATTTCAACAGGCTCAAACTTAGTAGTGTCTACAACAGCAATAGATTGCCTGGCAGTGGTGATCTCCTTCAGCATAACCCTGGGATCCTGGGATTTGTCGATGGCAAAATAGGTCGGAATAATGCTGATGAGGATGATCATCGTAAGACCAACGCCCTTTTGTCCATCATTGGAACCATGAGAGAAGCTGAGTGTGGTAGAAGTAAGAATAAGAATTGAACGGATTAGTCGTGGGGGTGGCTGGCCTGGTGCGGGTTCCTGAAAAAGACTCTCATTTTTGACATACCGCTTCATCAGGATCATGAGAAAAAGTGCAAGACCAAAACCGATCACCGGTGAAATCATCAGTGAAAGCCCTACATCTTTTACTTTGACCCAGTTTAAGGCAACATCTTCATTGCCCGGAAGAAGTAAAAATGCAATGCCAACACCGAAAATGGAGCCAATCAAGGTATGTGAACTGGAACAAGGCAAACCCATATACCAGGTTCCCAGGTTCCAGATTACTGCCGTGAGCACCAAAGCTAAAACCATGGCGATACTGTGGTAAACATTCTGATCCACAAGGATTTCCATTGGCAGCAATTTGACAATACCCATCGCAACAGCAATTCCACCGACATAGACCCCAATGAAATTCCAGATTCCTGACCAGACTACAGCATATAGCGGCTTTAAAGAATGTGTGTAAATAACGGTAGCAACAGCATTTGCTGTGTCATGAAAGCCGTTGATAAATTCGAAAATGACTGCGGAGGCAAGGCATACAATGAGTAAAAATGTTAGCCAGGGATCTAATCCAAACATAGTATTATTTTTGGGGAAATTACGACACTAATAAATTTGCTGCAAGTGTTTTTTCTCAGAACTAGTTAACAGAACCATGCGTGCTATGCTACCTGCAGCGCGCCAATTAATTCATTAACATCGGCAATGCCATGTCTTTCAAGGTATTCGGCTATACCGTCTATGATATTTACCGCAGCCATTGGTTCCACAAAATTGGCTGTACCAACCTGGATCGCAGTAGCTCCGGCGAGCAAAAACTCGATGGCATCAGTAGCGTTCATAATACCGCCAATTCCGACCAGGGGAAGTTTGGTCGCTTTGTGAACCTGGTATACCATGCGCAGTGCAACAGGTTTTATCGCCGGTCCGCTTAAGCCGCCCGTAATGGTGGACAGGACAGGGCGGCGTTTCTCGGCATTAATGGCCATCCCGATTAAAGTATTAATCAGTGTTAATACATCAGCACCTTCGCCTTCGATTGCTTTGGCCATTTCAACCACATTGGTAACATTGGGAGAAAGCTTGACCATCAGTGTTTTATGATAGACGGCGCGCACAGCCTTGGTGAGTGTAGCAGCAGCGGTGGATGAAGTCCCGAACACCAGCCCGTCTTTTACATTGGGACAGGAGATGTTGAGCTCTATGGCTGAGATGTGCTCAAGTTCGTTAAGCCTTTCAGAAACAGTAACATAATCTTCTATACTATGTCCAACGACATTGGCGATGACATGGGTTCCATAGGCGGCAAAATCCGGATAGATCTTGTCGACGAAGTAGTCTAATCCTTTGTTTTGCAGACCAATGGCGTTGAGCATCCCGGAAGGTGTTTCTGCCATCCGGGGATAGCGGTTTCCTTCTCTGGCCTCGACAGATACTGCTTTGACAAAAATCCCGCCCAAACGGCTGAGGTCGTAAAACTCCTGGAATTCTTTGCCATAGGCATAGGTGCCTGAGGCAGTCGTGACAGGGTTTTTAAGGCTGAGCTTGTGTAATTTGACTGCTAAATCAGGCATGGATCGTATTTCTGATGTTATTTTTTGATTTGCTGATCCCAACCAACCAGGTCTTTCACATTGAAAACCGGTCCGGAGGTACATGTCGTGAGGTTGCCCTCGTGGGTCTCAACGATACAACAGAGGCAGGCTCCGATGCCACAAGCCATGGTGTTTTCCAGTGAGACTTCACATTCGATGCCGGCTTGCTGTGCCAAAAAACCGATGGCATGCATCATGGGATCAGGGCCACAGCTGTAGACTTTGCTGAAAGACTGCAAGGATGAAAAAACAGGATGAGTTGTGATCAAGCCCTGCTGACCCAGGCTGCCATCTTCTGTAGCAATATGAACTTCGCCCAGGGCCTGGAAAATTTCGAGATCTACAATGTCGTCTTTGCTACGTCCCCCGAATACGAAAGTAGGGGAGATGCCGTGTTTCAGCAGGTGCTTCCCGAGCATCAGCATGGGTGCCACACCTGTGCCGCCACCTGCCAGCAAAGCTGTTTTGCCATCAGGCAAAGAATAACCCTTGCCCAAAGGATAAATGGTATTCATGGAGTCGCCGGGTTTGGCCGAAGCCATCGCCCTGGTGCCATTACCAACCACCTTAAACAGGAAGCTCAGGGTGTTTTCCCGAAAATCGATGTCATAGAAAGAAAAAGGCCGGCGCAGAAAGACCTGGTGCCCGGGGGGCTCGATTTCGGCAAACTGTCCGGGTAAAATCTCAGGTAAAGATACTGGCGCAGCCAGGGTCTGAACATAGAAATCGCGCTTCAGGGCCCTGGTCTTTACGACGATCAGATCATGAATTACCTTGCTCATCTGTGGCGGGAGCTTCGTCAGTGGCTTCTGCTGTTTTGTCTTCTTCCACCTCAGTGAAATCCAGCAATTCTTTTTCTAACAAGAGGTTATACCAGTTCAGGACCTTGCGGACATCACTGACATATACCCTGTCTTTGTCGAATTCCGGCAGGACTTCTTCAAAATACTTCCAGACAGCGTCATTGCCCGATTTGGGGTCGAGGGCAGCACCGCCATTTTCTTTTTCAGAGATCTTCTTCATGACTTCCTTCAGCGGCATGTCTTCATCGGTGGTGAAGATGCTGATTTCTTCCAGTGAGCTGATCTTGTCGTGCGGAAATACAGGAAAGCGCTTTTGGTCAAGCAGTGATTCCACGATAGCGCCTGACTTGGTCTGGCCTACCATTTTGAATAATCCCGGTTTCCCGGAAATGGACATGATTTTTGAAAGGTCCATAAGTGTTTTTAGATTTTGGGCAAAAGTAGAAAAAACTATGTCAGGGATTGGAGATCGTACAACTTTTTATACAGTCCTCCATTTGTTATGAGTTCGGCATGGGTACCACGTTCCACAATACGACCGTGTTCCAGTACCAAAATGAGGTCAACTTTCTGTATGGTGGAAAAACGATGAGCCACGATAAATGAGGTGTGATTTGCCAGCAGTTTGTCGAGCGCATCCTGCACCAGGCGTTCAGATTCTGTGTCCAGGGCTGATGTCGCTTCGTCAAAGATAAGGATGGAAGGCTTGCTGAAGACAGCCCTTGCGATGCTCAGCCTTTGTCTTTGTCCACCGGAAAGCCGGCTTCCCCTGTCGCCGATGTGCGAAAAATACCCGGATGGCATCTGTATGATGAACTCATGGGCATTGGCAATTTTCGCTGCATGCACAACGTCTTCCATACTGGCATTGGAGATGCCGAAAGCGATGTTGTTAAAGACAGTATCATTGAATAAAATCGCTTCCTGGGTGACAATGCCAAACAAAGCCCTGAGGTCGTCGATTTTTAAATTGCGGATGTCGTGGCCATCAATCAGGATTTGCCCTTGCTGAGGGTCGAAAAAGCGCGGCAGAAGGTCAACCAATGTTGATTTACCCCCACCTGAAGGGCCAACAAGGGCAATGACACTGCCTTTTTTTACAATTAAGTTGAGATCCTTTAAAACTTCGGTAGTCTCGTAGGAGAAACTCAGGTCTTTGAATTCAATGCTATCCTCAAAAGATGTGATGGCTTTGGCATCAGGGTGCTCAAGGATACGTTCGTCAGCATGCATGACTTCGAGTACACGCTCGAAAGATGCGCCCCCTCTTTGCACCTGGAACAAGGCATTGCTCAGGTTTTTGGCCGGGTTGATCAGTTGAGAGAAGATGACGACGAAGCCGATAAAGCCTTCTGCACTGAGTTTTTCGTCATGCGACAACACAAGTTTTCCCCCGATAATCATGACAAAAACCAGGATCACCACACCCATGAACTCGCTCAGCGGTGAAGCCAGGTCAGCCCTTTGTGTCACTTTGGTAATCAGTCGGGTATAGGCCTGGTTGACTTCCTTAAACTTCCGTGTGGCAATTCCCAGGGCATTAAAGGCTTTGATGATGCGTATGCCACTCAGGGTCTCTTCTGTAGTGGCCATCATCTGCCCCATGGTTTGCTGCGATTTCAGGGAATTCCTCCTTAAACGACGGCCAATCAGGCCAATCGTGAGGGCTGCAAAAGGCAAAAGGCCCAAAACAAACAAAGTCAGTGGGGTGCTAAGCGTAAAAAGGCTAACCAGAAAAAGTATGATGGTGATGGGCTCCCGGAAAAACAACTCAAAGGAACGCATGATGCTGTTTTCTATTTCCTGGATATCTCCTGAAGCACGTGAGATGAGGTCACCCCGGCGGCTTTCAGAATAATAGGAGAGGGGCAGGATCAGGAGCTTGCGGTATAAGCCATTCCTGATGTCTTTTACCACACCGGTCCTGACAGGCGCCAGGAAATACAAGCCAAGGTATTGGGTGAGGTTCTTCAGAAAGAAGAGCACAACAACGAAAAGACAGAGGAAAAACAAAGCCCTGACTTTTCCCTGCGACTGTACCAGCATGGTCATCAGGTAGTTGAGGTTGTCGAGCAGGGCGTCTTTGTTGAGAGCAAGGGGAGGCGGAGAGGTCACGGCTTTCCCTTTGCCAAACAAAACTTGCAGGAAAGGAATCGTCATGGTAAGCGAAAAGATAGAGAAAATCGCTGAAAAGAGGTTGAATACCACGTTGAGCAAAGCATAGCGCCAGTAGGGCACGATGTTCTTCAGCAGGAGAATATATTTGCTCATACCTGGGTAGCTGCTGATTATTCAGGAAGGGAAAAACGTCCGGTATAGTTCTCCGGACTCAGGGCCTTGAGTTCTTCCTTAACTTCCTGGCTGACATTGAGTTCTGCAATAAACTGCGTGAAGGTCTCAGTGGTAATACGGCCTTCACCCCGTGTCAGCATCTTTAAAGCACCATAAGGATCCGGGTAGGATTCTCTTCTGAGGATGGTTTGTATGGCTTCGGCAATGACAGCCTGGTTGTTCTGAAGATCAGCAGCCAGCTTGTCCTTATTCAGCAACAGCTTACCCAGGCCTTTTGAAAGAGAGGCATAAGCAATCATGCTGTGCGCCAGCGGAACACCGAGGTTACGCAAAACCGTGGAATCTGTCAGGTCGCGCTGTAGTCGTGAAATGGGTAACTTGGCAGCCAGAAATTCAAACAAAGCGTTGGCTATTCCGAGGTTACCTTCGGAGTTTTCGAAGTCGATGGGGTTTACTTTGTGTGGCATCGCGGATGAGCCCACTTCCTTCCCAACCACTTTTTGTTTGAAGTACTCCATAGAGATATAGGTCCAGATGTCACGGTCAAGGTCGATCAGGATGTTGTTGATGCGCTTCATGTTGTCAAAAAGTGCAGCCAGCTGATCGTAATGTTCGATCTGGGTTGTCGTTCTTTGTCGTTCAAGGCCGAGTTTGTCGTGCACAAAGCCTTCAGCAAAGCAATGCCAGTTGATGCTTGGATAAGCAACATAATGCGCATTCAGGTTGCCGGTGGCGCCGCCGAATTTGGCAGTGACAGGTATCCTGAATAGGGTCTTAAGCTGTTCCTGCATCCTTTCGGCAAAAACGTAGATCTCCTTGCCAAGGAAAGTAGGAGAGGCTGGCTGTCCATGGGTATGTGCCAGCATGGGTATGTGCTGCCATTCTTTGGCAAAGGCTTCCAACTGGGCCAGGATGTCTTTCAGTAAAGGGAAAATCACCATGGTCATGGCATCCCGGGTGGCCATGGGGAAGGCCGTATTGTTGATGTCCTGGGAGGTAAGCCCGAAATGAATGAATTCTTTGTATTCTCCGATTCCCAACTCATCAAAACGCCTTCTGAGGAAGTATTCGATGGCTTTGATGTCGTGGTTGGTCTCCCTTTCAATTTCTTTTACTTCAACAGCAGAACTAGTCTGGAACTCCAGGTAGTATTTTCTGAGTTGCGGAAAAAAACCGGCATCGAATTGCTTCAGCTGTGGTAAAGGGATCTCGCAAAGTGCGATGAAATATTCCACCTCAGTCTTCAGGCGGTAACGGATGATAGAGGCCTCACTGAAAAAGGTTGAGAGAACTTCGGTTTGTCTGCGGTATCGTCCGTCGACAGGAGAAATGGCATCAAGAGCAGGGTAGTCCATAAGTTAAGATAATGGGATTGACCTGCAAAGGTAGGGGAAAGGCCGGAAAATGCAGCCTCTCATACCGGAAATATGCTTATTGCCTGTAAAATAATGTATGTGTCTGCCTGTCGTGGAACCCAAGTAAACCTGCAGTCAATGAATAATAGGTCTTCCAGATTTTGCGGTTTGTAAAAGGGGGTTGCAAAGTGTCAATGCTTTGGACATAGACATTGGTATAGCTATGAGAACCCAGTTGCATGCTGGGAATCAGTGAATCTCCATAATACAGAACTGTAGGGCATGTGACACAAAGTTCAAACCAGAAACGATAGGCTAATGATTGCAATAATTATGCACATTGTTGTATGTGGTGGAACTTTCAATGTGAATGAAAAATTGCCTGACATAGCCGGATATTTTCTACATTTGTTGAACCGTATTGGTTTGCTCAGAATTGCTAATTATGTTGTCATTGTACGATCGCCTGATGGAGGATGTGCGCTTTCGGGAAGGCCTGAACGGCTGTATCAATTGCGGCACATGTACTGCCATTTGTCCCGGCGCCGAGTTTTATGAATATGATCCGCGAGCAGTTGTGGACATCCTGCAAACCCGTGATGATGTTAAGATTGAAGCCTTGCTTCGTTCTGAAACCATTTGGTACTGCGGGGAATGTATGTCATGTGTGCCCAGGTGCCCGCGTGGCAATGCGCCCGGACTCCTGATCATGGCACTTCGTTCCTTGTCGCAGGATACCGGCCTCTTTGTCGAATCAGAAAAGGGTCGACAGCAACTGGCCCTGAAACGTACCATAGGAGAATGGATACTGGAACATGGCTATTGTCTGTATCCCCCCAAGATCAGCAGCGAAATGCACCCCGAACAGGGACCGATCTGGAAATGGGAGCTGGAAAACCTGCCGGAAGTCATGGAAAGGATGGGCGCCAACTTCGAAGGAGAAGGCCCTGGCGTTTTCCGCAAAATCCCGCAAACTGCCCTCGACGAGATTTATAGCATTTTTGAAATTACTGGCGGAATCAAACGATTCGATAAAATTGAACTCTTCTCCCGTGTCAAAGCCGGAAAGATGGGCCTTAACATCAATGATGGCTTAGATAACGACTATATCCGTGAGACTTACGGCTGATATTTATGAAGATAGAAGGAAAACAAAAGATCTGGGATGAATACCAGAAGGAGATTGCTGACGACAATTATTTCTATGTCAGAAGCTGTGTGCGCCAAGCCTTTTTTCCGGGCTCTGAGACTGCCTTTTTGCGGATTATAAAAGACGAATTGGGTAAAAATGTACATGAAGAACCCAATCATACAACTTGTACCGGAATTGGTTATCATTCTGACATTGTGCCTATTGAGACCACCATGACCATGGTCGCCAGGCAGTTTTCTCTGATGACGGAATCAGGCTTCAAAAATTTCGTTCCTTCCTGTATTACCTCCTTTGGCTTATATTCTGAGATACTGGAAACCTGGCACCACAACCCCCAGCTGGAAGAACAAACCCGCGAATTCCTGTGGAAGGCCACAAAACGCGAATTCGAGAAACCCGACAACCTGGCCCATGCCAGTGATGTGATCTTCAAATATCGCAAGGAAATCTCAGCCAAAGCGAAATTTCGCCTGACCAACCAAATGACAGGGAAGCCGCTGAAAGTCGTCGAACACATTGGCTGCCATTATTCCAAGATGTTTCCCAGCAAAGGCGTGGGAGGTGCCGAATATCCTTATGTGCTGATCGGAATGATAGAGGAATGGGGCGGAGAAGTGGTAGATTACCCTGAACGCCGCCATTGTTGTGGTTTTGGCTTCCGGCAATACCTCATCAAAGCCAACCGTGGGTATTCCATTGCCTGCTCCAAGAAAAAATTCGAATCCATGGAGCCCTACCAGCCGGATATCATTCTTACCAATTGTCCGGGTTGCCCGATGTTCCTCGACCGATGGCAATATGCCATCGCTGAATTAGAGGGAAAGACGTATGGCCCTGACAACCAGGGAATCCCTGTTTTAACCTATGAAGAGCTTGCCGGATTGGTTCTGGGTTACGATCCCTGGGATCTGGGTTTGCAAGTGCATCAGGTCAGCATTGAGCCTTTACTTCGTAAGATGGGTGTCCCTTTCGACCCTGCCAGAAAATACCTCGACAAGCATGGTAATCCGCTATCGATACCGGAGAACCCGATGAACATTCATTTCGAGTAGGTATACTTAAAATTGAGCGGGAAATAAGTCAGGCTTATTGTTTCACCAAAGAAACCAGGTCAAACCTCGACCAGCCATAAAAGACCTCTGTCGCACCAGCTGTCAGGTACACCTTCAGGGTGTCTGTTGGAAGGGTGTTGAGGGTGTCGGTGAAGGAAACATAAGTCCAGCTTGAAGTCGTATCAGTGACCCATTTCTCGCTGATTTTCTGACCATTCCTCCATTGTTGTAAGGACACTGTCCCATACCATTGGTAACATTTTACCCAGCTGCCAACATGGTATACATTGTTACCACTTTGACCTGTAATTATGGTTTCTCCTGAACCATCCCCCGGAAACCAGCTGGGCCACAATTGCATAGACCAGGAGCCACCACCAACAGGGGCATCCATTACAAGCGGTGCCATGGGGTTGTCCACAGGCCCGGGCAGAAAACAAGTACTTGTCCAGCCAACAAACGTGGAATCGTGACCAGGTGTCTCAAAGCTATAGTTTGAAATCAGATTTATAGCCGCTGGTGTGCTTTCTTCTTTTTTACAGGAAGAAATAAGGATTGCGAGGAAGAGAAGAGTGAAAAGTGGTGTTTTCATAAGATTGTCGTTTAGCCATGGATATTACCATAGACCAGCCATCTTCAGCAGGGTTGCCTAAATCTTTCAGGGCTTAACAATCTTTTTGATACTGATGGCAAATCCACCGCCATTGGCCATGTGTAGATCAAGTTTTGTCTTGTTGCTGATGGTCTTCTTCTCGATGGTATAGGCCTCTGGATTGGTTTGATAATCAGCATCTTTTGCATCGTGATAGAGGGTGGCTTCATATTTACTCCCGGCATCCAGGAAGTCCATGTTCAGACTTAAATCACGGCTGTTCTCATCAGTGATCCCTCCGATAAACCAGCTGTCTTTTCCTTTGGCTTTACGTGCTGTACAGATGTAATCGCCAGGTTCTGCAGACAGTACACGTGTATCGTCCCAATCCACTGGCACGTCTACAATAAACTGAAAAGCATCACGGAAATGCTCATAATTTTCTGGCAGGTCGGCAGCCAATTGTAATGGGCTATAGAGTGTGACGTAAAGCGCCAGTTGCTTACAGATCGTTGTGTGGATTCTTCCGGTACGGGCTGTATCGAATTGATTGAGTTTCGTATGCAGCACACCTGGCGTATAATCCATCGGGCCTCCCATAATGCGGGTAAAAGGCAAGATGGTTTCATGTTCGGGCAGGTTGCCACGGCTCCAGGCATTGAACTCCTGTCCGCGGGCCGACTCGCTGGCAAGCCAGTTGGGATATGTACGTTGCAGGCCTGTTGGTCGCACTGCTTCATGTGAATCGACCATTACTTTCTGGGTGGCCGCTTTCTCAACAACGCGGGTATAGTGGTTCACCATCCATTGTCCATCATGGTTTTCACCGCGGGGAATGATTTTGCCAACGTAACCTGTTTTGACACTGTTCATGTTGTGGGCTACCATAAAGCGCAAGGCAGTATCCAACTGCCGTTCATAATTGGTGGCAGAGGAAGAGGTTTCGTGGTGCATGATGATTTTTACACCTTTGGATTTGGCATAGGCGCTGAGTGCATTGACATCATAATCAGGGTAGGGGGTGATGAAATCAAAGACATCTTCTTTCCAGTTTCCGAACCAGTCTTCCCAGCCTACATTCCATCCTTCCACCAATACTCCGTCGAAGCCATATTTGGCAGCGAAATCGATGTATTTCCTGGTGTTTTGTGTTGTTGCACCATGGATGCCGCTGGCTTTATCCCAACTTGCTTTGCCGATGTGCATCTCCCACCAGATCCCGACATATTTCTGGGGTTTTATCCAGGACGGGTCTTTGATGCGACTGGGTTCATTGAGGTTCAGAATCAACTTGGAGGATAATATCTCCGTAGCCTTGTCGCTGACGATGATGGTGCGCCAGGGTGTCTTTGCCGGTGTTTGCAGATAGGCCATGTTCCCGACAGCATCAGGCACCAGCTGCGAACGGAATGTGAAAGTCTTTTTGTCCAGAACGAGGTTCATCGCGGTATAATTCAGCAAACCTGCTTCATGAATGTTGATATACAAGCCATCCGCTGTTTTCATCATCAATGGGGTTTGTACGGCATTGGAGTCAAAGCGGGTTTGGACAATGATGTTGGTTTCCGTAGTGATGGCATTGTAGGCCTGGATTTCACTCAGTTTTGTGGTGTTAGGTCTGTATTCATTGCTATTGTAATCGCCTGGTATCCAGAAAGTTTTGTGGTCACCGCTCAGAACAAATCGGGTGTTTTCTGCTTCTACAACAAAGTGATACAAGGCTTCCTGGCTTGGGAACTCATACCGAAAGCCGAGGCCATCATTGAAAAGCCTGAAAGTCACGTTCATGAATATACCAGAGTTGGCCTTGTCTTTGAGCCTGACAATCAGCTCCTTGTAGTTATTCCTGATGTGTTTGACTTCTCCCCATACCGGGGTCCAGCTTACATCAGTGACAGAAGAATCCACAGATACGATGCTGAATTTATCGAGTCTGGCTTTGGGTTTGCTGAACACAAAACCTAGGGTAGATGGCTTAACAACAGCTTTCCCTTTGTAGATGAGATCATAGGTGAATGTTCCATCGGCAGAATTCGCAACAGTCACGAATAAATTCTGATCCGGTGAAGAAATCTTGTATGACTTTTGCCCGAAGCTCAGGCTGACACAGAAAATCAAGATGGCTGAAAGAATGGTTTTTTTAATATACATCTGCTTGGTTTTTATACAATCAATTGGGCTGTTAAACAATGTTTGGATGTTTAGCTTTATAAGCTGCAAATTAAACCCATTTATATTTATCAGGGAGATTTTGTTATGGTATTTGTTGATTTGAAGCACTTAGAACACGGAAGAAACTGAAAAAGCGGAGAGCGCGGAAGGAAATTCCTTCAATTCTGTGTTATCCTGTATTCCGTTTCATCCGTGCTTATTTAAGTCAGAGATAGGAGACCCTAGCAAAGCTTTAAGAAATTTTTTAAAGATCCTTCTTTTTGAAAATGAGCAAAGCAATAACCAAAGGAACAATAACCCATGCCAACATCACGCTGATTGCGACAACCATCCCGTTGCCTGAACCGAAGAATTGATCGAATACCGCTCCAGTATAACCCATCAATGCAGAGATATCCATTTTCAACAAGACCAGAATACGTGCCAGGTCTACAGGGTTTAGGCAAGTCAGGAAGATGGTCAGCTTTTCGAGCGGATAGTCAGAGAATGCAAACATTACCCCCAGTAAAATGCCGTCAAAAATGAGGGTGAAATAAAACCACAGAAGGAGGGAAGTGCCTATGCCTCGGGTTTTGTCACGCGTTAACACGGATGCAAAAAAGGCAAGTGAAGTGAAAACAAGAGTCAGCAAACTGCCTGCGAGTAAGAAGTTCCAACCCACTGTCGTGCCATCAAAAAGGATGACCGGAAGTCCAATTCCCAGCCAGAATGCAATCAGTAAGGAGAGTCCAATGCCGAAATAGACCCCGGATAAAATCCTGCCACGTTCCAATGGCTGAGCAATAAGCAACTCAATAAATTCATAGGAGTTGAAAAAATAAATCGTTGTAAACAGGATGCTTACCAGTGGTACTACCAGGAGCATGACGGTAAGCAAGCTGCTCAGACTCTTGGAGATGTCCTCATTCATCAAAAATAAGCCTGAAGAGCTTAATGCCAACAAGATCACATAAGCAAGAAGGATGCGGTTCCTGAAAATATCATGCAAAACATACTTGACTATCTTGTTCATTTGGCTTGATTAAGTAGGTGAAACAAAGCTTGTCCCAGCCGGGTTTCCCCTGTTTCAGCTTTAATTGCAGTAATTGTCTTGTAAAACAGGGCTTCTCCTTCAACAAGATAGGCTATCCGATCAGCAATTTCATCTACTTCACTCATGATGTGTGAAGTCACCAGGATCAGTTTTCCTGATTGTTTTTCCAGAAGAATCTTTTGCTTCAGGATTTCAGAAGCCATGGGATCCAGTCCGGCCGTGGGCTCGTCAAGGATCAGCACATCCGGATTGAAAAGAAAAGCAAGCGATGCACTGACTTTCTGCCGTGTTCCCCCGGAAAGGGCCCGCATGGGCTTGTGAAACATTTTCTCCAGACGAAAAGATGTGATCAGTTCCTCATCCATCTGCCCATTTGTCCGTGTCTTTCCCAAGTCTTTCATCATGCTGAATAGATATCCCATCCGCATGTTATCAGGATATCGCCCGATTTGTGGCATATACCCAATGTTTCGCTTGTACATAACATCCCCGGCGATGTCTTTTCCATTAAAAACAATATGTCCGGCATCGGCCATAACCATCCCGAGTAAACACTTGATGAGTGTTGTTTTTCCTGAAGCATTGGGGCCTACGAGGGCGACAACCTGCCCAAGGTCAAGGTCGAGGCTGACGCCGCTCAGGGCCACAATCCTGCCATATTTCTTCTCTAAACCAGTAATTTTTATCATCATCGGTTGACGTGCATGGAGGGATGATCATCCAAAATGTTTACATAAGACATTGAAGGCATGGCCCTTTCTGCCTTGTCGAGCAGCTCAGCCATGAAGCTGTGCAGCATAAATATCGCTGCCGGCAGCCTTTCAATAAGTTGGGAATACAAACTAACCGGACGGTAGGGGATATCTCCAAAATGATCACGGTTAAGGTCATAACCATTGTACTTATCCCAGTAATTCCCATTGAGATAATTCCTGTTCTCTGTCCCATTGGTCGTGAAATCGAAAGTGTTTCCCATGAAATTGTTTCGCAGAAAAGTGTCCTTCTCGCAATTTGCCAGCATCCTGACAGCCAGGCCATTGTTGAAAAAACTGTTCTTCTCCATTGTGATGTCAGTCGTGCCTTCCATGTATATTCCTGAAGTATTCTTGGAAAAAGTATTATGGCCGATATAGCTCTGACTAATGTCTTTCAGAAGCAAACCGAAGGCAGAACTCCCCCAGTTTTGTTCGAAGGTGTTGTTTAACATGCGGATGTGCTTGGTGTACATCACGGCAACTCCGCTGCCGTTGTTTCTAAAGGTGTTGAAAGTGTAATTGTCATTGTGGGAAAACATAAAATGCAAGCCATATCGGAAGTTGTTTTCACAGAGGTTCCCTTTAATGTCACAAAACGTAGCAAATTCAAAGTAAATGCCGTCACGCTGTGCGCGTACTGTATTGTTTATGATGCTGATGTTGTGCGAATACCAGAGATGTATGCCATTCCCTGAATGAACTGCATCATTTTGACCTACTATTGAATTCCCGATTATCATCCCACCATTGACTTTAGAAAGATAAATCCCGAAACAGGTGTTTTCAAGTTTATTGTTGATAATGTGTACGTTATCGGCACGCTCAATTCTGATTCCGGCTTTGTCTTTGATGTTGGCAATTCCACTATTTCTGATTACAAATCCCCTAACTGTCACGTTTTTAGCTCTGATAATGAGCACATTGCTTTTGCTCTGCCCGTCCAATACAGGGTAATTGTCGCCAATTAGGGTCACGCTTTTTTCTATGACAAGATCCTCAAGTAAATAACAACCTTTGCCAACGCGGATAACATCACCATTTTTGGCCACAGCCAGCGCCTTTTGAATTGTGTTAATCTGACTACCGGGCTTTACAAAGATCTCAGCAGCAGTCGCACCCGTAAACCACAAAACAAGGCAGACCAAAACACCCAACCAGCCAGAAACTGGTAAATATCCCCCATTAAAAACCCTCTCTGCGCATCCCCGCGCCCCCGCGCCCCTGCGTGAAATCCCCCATCCCTGCGTGAATCC
>Ga0247840_10001426_pt1 | contig 47038 bp, 42 predicted proteins | sample LaCruzMarch2015__FD_192404 | JGI IMG/M metagenome (GOLD analysis project Ga0247840, IMG submission 192404) | Freshwater microbial communities from meromictic Lake La Cruz, Castile-La Mancha, Spain - LaCruzMarch2015_17m | ecosystem: Environmental > Aquatic > Freshwater > Lake | place: Spain... | reverse complement strand
TTGGCGGCGTCAATCACCATCAGGGCCGAGTCCACGGCGGTCAGCACGCGGTAGGTGTCCTCGCTGAAGTCTTTGTGCCCGGGTGTGTCCAGCAGGTTGATCACATGGTCGCGGTACAGCATCTGCATGACGGAGGATGCGACGGAAATACCCCGTTGCTTTTCGATCTCCATCCAATCCGAGGTGGCGTGGCGTGTGGCTTTGCGTGCCTTGACCGAACCTGCGATCTGGATCGCACCCGAGAACAGCAAGAGCTTTTCGGTCAGCGTGGTTTTACCGGCATCAGGGTGGGAAATGATCGCAAAGGTGCGGCGGCGGCGGGTTTCGGCAAGGAAGGACATGGGTTCCAGAAGGTGGGTCCGGGTGCGCGTGCACCCTGCGGGCGTTCGCCCGGGAGGGGCGGATTTTACCGGAGGCGCCAAACCCTGTGCTTAATGCGTTTGGCACACGTGCCCGCACTTTCGTATAATCCGCCAGTTCCGAGGAGCGTTGCAGCTCGATACCCCGTTCGCAAAGCGACGGGTGACGCGAGTGAGGCTCGGAACACGCCGCCCTGTTTGGGGTTGCGACAGTCAACGGCGCTCACCCACTGGTCTGTGCGGTGAGTCTATTTTCAGCTTTCGCATGGCACAGTGGCATTTAACCAATGTATGGAGCCATCATGAGTGCTGTTCTCAAACCCAATGTCGATTACGTAATTGCCGATCTGTCTCTGGCCGCCTGGGGCCGCAAAGAGCTGACCATCGCCGAGACCGAAATGCCCGGTCTGATGGCGATTCGCCAAGAATTCGCCAAAGCCCAGCCGCTCAAGGGCGCACGCATCACCGGATCGTTGCACATGACGATTCAAACCGGTGTGCTGGTCGAAACCCTGCAAGCGCTGGGTGCAGACGTGCGTTGGGCGTCTTGCAATATCTTCTCCACCCAAGACCACGCCGCTGCGGCGCTGGTCGAAGCGGGCACTCCCGTGTTTGCCTACAAGGGCGAAAACCTGGTCGACTACTGGGACTACACCCACCGCATTTTTGAATTCAGCGGCAAAAAGGGCACTGCAGGCGAAGGCCCGAACATGATTCTGGACGACGGCGGCGACGCCACGCTGCTGATGCACCTGGGTGCCAAGGCCGAGAAAGACATCAAAGTGCTGGCCAAGCCCGGTAGCGAAGAAGAGATTTGTCTCTTCAACGCCATCAAAGCCAAGCTCAAGCTGGACCCCACCTGGTACAGCCGCCGCCTGAAAAACATCGTGGGTGTGACCGAAGAAACCACCACTGGCGTGCTGCGCCTGAACGAAATGTCCGCCAAGGGTGAGTTGGCGTTCCGCGCCATCAACGTCAATGACTCTGTCACCAAGAGCAAGTTCGACAACCTGTACGGTTGCCGTGAATCACTGGTGGACGCCATCAAACGCGCCACCGACGTGATGATCGCCGGCAAAGTGGCTTGCGTCGCCGGTTACGGTGACGTGGGCAAGGGCTCTGCCCAAGCCCTGCGCGCACTGTCTGCCCAGGTGTGGGTGACCGAGATCGATCCGATCAACGCGCTGCAAGCCGCCATGGAAGGCTACAAAGTGGTCACGATGGAATACGCTGCCGACAAGTGCGATATTTTTGTGTCTGCCACCGGCAACAAAAACGTCATAACCTACAAGCACATGGAGGCCATGAAAGACCAGGCCATCGTTTGCAATATCGGTCACTTCGACAATGAGATCGATGTCGCTTCGCTGGAAAAGTGCAAGTGGGAAGAGATCAAGCCCCAGGTGGATCACGTGATTTTCCCGGCCAAGGGCAAGAAGCCTTCCAAGCGCATCATCCTGTTGGCCAAGGGCCGTTTGGTGAACCTGGGTTGCGGCACTGGTCACCCCAGCTTTGTCATGTCTTCCAGCTTCGCCAACCAGACCATCGCCCAGATTGAGCTGTTCACCAAGCCCAAGGAATACAAGTCTGGCAAGGTCTATGTGTTGCCCAAGCATTTGGACGAGAAAGTGGCCCGTTTGCACCTCGCCAAAGTGGGCGCCATGTTGTCGGAACTCACCGACGAACAAGCGGCCTACATCGGCGTGAGCAAAACCGGTCCGTACAAAGCCGACACCTACCGCTACTAAGACAGAGAACCTACCTATGCGCATCGATCAGCTTCTCGTGGCCCGCGGCTTGGCCAGCACCCGTTCCCAAGCCCAACGCCTGATTGCCGACGGTGTGCAATGGCAAAAAGTGGGTCTGGCTGGCGAAGAATGGAGAACCGTCGTCAAAAATGGCGACGAGGTTCCTGAAGACGCCCCCATCCAGCTCATGGACGACTCCGAAGCACGTTACGTGTCGCGGGGCGGCCTGAAGCTGGAAGCGGCTCTGAAAAAAGTGGGCTTGTCCGTTACCGGACTGGCCTGCCTGGATGTGGGCCAATCCACTGGCGGCTTTACCGACTGCCTGTTGCAGCACGGTGCGGCTTCGGTGGTTGGGGTGGACGTGGGCAGCGCCCAGTTACACCCAAGCCTGCGCGAAGACCCGCGGGTGTTGTGCATTGAGAAGGTCAACGCCCGTGCGTTAGTTGCTACTGATTTGATAGCTGCTTACGCATACAGTACGGGGGCTGAAGGCCAATTTGATGCTGAAGATGAGGACGACTTCGGTGAAGAGGCGGACGAGCAAGGCGACGGTCACGAAGTGGACGGAAACGAAGAAGAAGTCGTGTCCGCTGCGGAATTTGCCCCCGAGTTCGACCTGATCGTGGCCGACCTGTCGTTTATCTCGCAGACCCTGGTGCTGCCGGCCGTGGTGCCATTTTTGAAGGCGGGCGGAACATTGCTCACGCTGGTGAAGCCGCAGTTCGAACTGCAACCCGGCCAAGTAGGCAAGGGCGGCATTGTCAAAGACGACGCCATGTACCCGCTGGTCGAGCAGCGTCTGCGCGACGCCTGTGCGGCGCTGGACCTGACCGTGACCGACTGGTTTGATTCCCCCATCGATGGTGGCGACGGCAACCGTGAATTTTTCATTTGCGCACGAAAGCCGATGGCTCCTGCGCATTGAGACCTTGTTAGAAGGACGACCATGACCGAGTTATCCCGAATTCCAGTCAGTCTGGAATTTTTCCCACCCAAAACACCAGAGGGCGCCGACAAACTGCGCACCGTGCGCCAGAATTTGTACGCCCTCCAACCCGAGTTCTGCTCCGTAACGTTTGGCGCAGGTGGCTCCACGCAGGAAGGCACCTTCAACACGGTCCGCGAGATCCTGGCGGAGGGTGTCAGCGCAGCCTCCCATTTTTCCTGCGTCGGGGCGACCAAGTCCACGGTGCGCGAGCAGTTGGCCTTGCTCCAAACCATGGGCGTGAAGCGCCTAGTGGCGTTGCGTGGTGATTTGCCCAGCGGCTACGGCATTGGCGGTGAATTCCATTACGCCAGTGACCTGGTGGCCTTCATCCGCGCCGAGACCGGCGACGATTTTTTCATTGAGGTGGCTGCCTACCCGGAAATACATCCGCAGGCCAAGTCGCCCGCCAGCGATTTGCAGGCCTTTGCGACCAAGGTGCGCGCTGGTGCCAATTCCGCTATCACCCAGTATTTCTACAATGCCGACGCTTACTTCCGCTTCGTCGAAGAGGTGGACGCTTTGGGGTTGGACGTTCCCGTGGTGCCGGGCATCATGCCCATTACCAGTTCCACCCAGTTGATGCGTTTCAGCGATGCCAGTGGCGCCGAAATTCCGCGTTGGATTCGCTTGCGGTTGCTGAGCTATGGCGACGATGTGGCGTCCATCAAATCGTTTGGACTCGATGTAGTGACTGACCTGTGCGAGCAACTGCGTGCCGGTGGCGCGCCAGCGCTGCACTTCTACACCATGAACCAGAGTGTCGCCACACTGGCCTTGTGCGAACGCTTGGGATTAACCCCCCGACTCCAGTGAAAACGTGGCGTGTTGGTCCTGCTTGAGCAGGGCCACCATCTGTGGCAGTGCCAGTTGCAGCGCCGCCTTCAGGGTGTGTGGCGGGTTGATGATGAACATGCCGCTGGCCGGAAGGCCAGGCCGAACCACTTCCCCCTCGGCGTCTTGCAGTAGCTTGCTGGATTTGACGGTGAGTGTCGCGTGCAGCCAACTCTTGCCCGCCTTGTTGGCCAGCGTCTTCAGCTTCTTCGGCAGATCATGCGCTTCCGGGCGCGGAATGATGGGGTACCACACCGCATAGGTGCCGGTGGCAAAGCGCTGCAGGGAATCCGCGACCATGGCAGGGACGCGGGCGTAATCGTTCTTGATTTCGTAGCTGGGGTCGCACAACACCAAGGCACGGCGGGCAGGCGGAGGCAGGAATTTCTTGATTCCTTCAAACCCGTCCTCCATCAAGATGGCCACTTGCCTGCCCACTTCCAACTGGGCGATATTGGCGCTCAGGGTTTTGGAGTCGGTGGGATGCAGTTCGAATAATTTGAGCTTGTCTCGGCCTTGCAGTTGGCTCTGAATGATGAAGGGTGAGCCCGGGTAGACCTTCCATTGCCCTTTGGCATTGAAGCTCGCAACCATGTCCAGGTAGTCCTGCAGGATGGGTGCAAGCGGCTCTTTGGACTGACGGGTGGCGAGTTTGACAAATCCGTCTGCGGCTTCGGCGCTGGTTTGCGCGTAATCGCCATCCAGCCGGTACAGACCAGCGCCGGCATGGGTGTCGAAAACGGTGAGCGCGGTGTCTTTAAGCGCTAAATGCTTCAAGACAGCCAGCAAAACCGTGTGTTTGAGTACGTCGGCATGGTTGCCAGCGTGGAAGGCGTGTCGGTAACTGAACATAGGGCGGAATGTTAACCTGCAGAGGCCGTCTTGGGGGGATTTGGAGAAAACTGCGAAGCTTTGTATAATCTTGGGCTTCGCAGCGCATTTGTGGTTCCGCGGCGAAGCAACTCTCAGTATCGTCTCTTGAGGCGTGCGCCGAGTGAACCCCACCTAAGAGATTCCCAGTAGAGGAACGCCGACCGTGGAAAAGAACCCGACAAACCTTCTTTTCAAAGAGAAAACTCATGACCAAAACTTTCAGCGCCAAATCCGCTGACGTGGTGCACGAGTGGTTTGTGATTGACGCGACCGATAAGGTCCTCGGACGAGTAGCCAGCGAAGTTGCTCTCCGTTTACGCGGCAAACACAAGGCCATTTACACGCCTCACGTCGACACCGGTGACTTTATCGTCATCATCAACGCATCCCAATTGCGTGTCACCGGCGCCAAGCCGATTGACAAGGTGTATTACAGCCACTCCGGCTACCCAGGTGGCATTTCTGCCATCAACTTCCGTGACATGCAGGCAAAGTTCCCTGGCCGCGCTTTGGAAAAAGCCGTCAAGGGTATGTTGCCAAAAGGCCCGTTGGGCTACGCCATGATCAAGAAGCTCAAGGTCTACGGTGGTGCTGAGCATCCCCATACCGCCCAGCAGCCTAAAGTGTTGGAAATTGCCGGCATTTCTGCCAATGCAGTTAAAAGGGAGTCCGCCAAATGATCGGTGAATGGAACAATGGTACCGGCCGTCGCAAATCCAGCGTCGCCCGTGTATTCCTGAAAAAAGGCTCCGGCCAAATCGTGGTTAACGGTAAAGACATTTCCAAATTCTTTGGCCGTGGCACTTCGATCATGATCTGCAAACAGCCGTTGCTGTTGACCAACCACGCTGAAACGTTTGACATCATGGTCAACGTCGCAGGCGGCGGTGAATCCGGCCAAGCTGGTGCAGTGCGCCACGGCATCACCCGTGCCCTGATTGACTACGATGCAACGCTCAAGTCCGAGTTGAGCAAAGCCGGCTTCGTGACGCGTGATGCGCGTGAAGTCGAGCGTAAGAAGGTCGGCTTCCACGGTGCCCGTCGCCGTAAGCAGTTCTCGAAGCGCTAAACCGGTCCATGGATCGAATCAAGGCCGCCCCGGCATTGTTTGGGGCGGCCTTTTTTTTGGAGGCTATTCTTTGCGTTTTCGTCTTTTAAAACGTCGCCTGACGATCAGCGCACCCCGCATGGCGGTGCGAAGCGCTCTGCCATGGCCTTTTCGGTGGGCGCTGGTGGCGATCGTGATGGGGTTTTGCGCAGCCATTGGTCTGTGGGCCTTTGAGTTCGGTCGCGATATTGCGGGCCTGGAAAAAGGCTCCAAAGAGGAGTTGATGCGTTTGCGGGAAGATGTTGGGGAGTTGCGAACCCTTCTGGCAGATGCCAAAGAAGAGCGGGATCAAGCGCAATCCATCGCTAACACAGCGGGAACCTTGGTCACCACAGAAAAGGCATCGCATGAGCGGCTGCTGGCACAGGTGAAGCAGCTTGAAATCGACAACCGCACAATGCGCGATGACCTTGGTTTCTTTGAGAAGCTGATGCCGGCAACCGGTGAGGATGGCGTCACCATCCGCGGCTTGCAGGCTGAATTGCATAACGGTACGAAGGTAAAATGGCAGGTGCTGGTGATTCAGGCGACCAAAAATGCGTCAGAATTTAATGGACGCCTGGAAGTGTCGTTCTCAGGATTTCTGGACGGCAAGCCTTGGACCGCGCCGCTTGCGAGTGGTCCACGAACACTCAAGCTGCGGCAGTATGCGCGCTTGGAGGGTGAGTTTGAGGTGCCGGCGCGGGTGGTCGTGAATAACGTTACGGCCAAGGTTCTGGATGGCACACACATGCGGGCAAGCCAGTCCGTCAAGTTATAAATTCTTAATGAGGTCCAAGATGTTCAACAAGAAAAAACAACCCCCAATCAAAAGTTTGATTGCTGAAGGTAGCCAGATCGCCGGGAACATCTCCTTCACGGACGGCTTGCGTGTTGATGGCGACGTGGGCGGCAACATTCGCGCCAAGGACGACATGGCCAGTATTTTGGTTATTTCCGAGACGGCCCATGTCACCGGTGAAATCACTGCCGACCACATCATCATCAACGGCACCGTGAAGGGGCCCGTGAATGCCCGCATGATGCTGGAACTGCAGCCTAAGGCGCGCATCGAGGGCGACGTGCATTACGCCGCGCTGGAAATGCACCAGGGCGCGCTGATTACCGGGCAGTTGCGCCCGATTTTGGTTGGCGAAGAAAAGCCCACACTGAAACTAGCGGCAAATAACCAGTAAAAGAATTCCCGAGCGATTTGCTGTACTATTTCGCCTATTCTTCATTTGACCGGAGTCACCCATGAGTGCCGTAGCTGAAAACATCCAGACAGAAATGCCCGTGCCTATCCTGTTTACCGACAGTGCTGCGGCCAAAGTGGCGGACCTTATTGCAGAAGAGGGCAACCCCGACCTGAAATTGCGTGTGTTCGTACAGGGTGGCGGTTGCTCAGGTTTTCAATATGGATTCACGTTCGACGAAATCACCAATGAAGACGACACCACCATGACAAAAAATGGTGTCTCCTTGCTGATCGACGCCATGAGCTACCAGTATCTGGTGGGTGCCGAGATCGACTACAAAGAAGACTTGCAAGGTGCCCAGTTTGTGATCAAGAACCCTAACGCCACCACCACCTGTGGTTGTGGCTCGTCGTTCTCCTGATAATCGCCGCGCCTTGGCCTGACCGGGTTCAGGCGGGATAGATTGCACCAAGAATACGGGCGCCTTTGGCGCCCGTTACGCTTGGGACGCTGGCAGACTTGCGCTCCATGGCTTGGCGTGCCAGCCAGGCAAACGCCGTTGCCTCCACCTGCAGCGGGGGCAGACCAAATTGCGCAGACGACACGACCTGACACGCCGGCAGGGCGGATTGGATTCGCACCATCAAATGGCGATTGAAGGCACCGCCACCACACACAATCAGGGTCTCGCAGCCCGTAGTGGTTGCCAGCAAGCTGCTCGCGCAGGCTTGGGCCGTGAGTTCGGTCAGTGTGGCCTGCACGTCTTCGGGCGGCAGGGTATCCAGCCCCGCCAGCTTTGGCAAGAGCCAGGGTGTGTTGAACAGGTCGCGCCCCGTGCTCTTGGGCGGTGCCTTGGCAAAGTAGGACTCGTCCTGCAGGCGGGACAGTAATTCGGTGTGGACCGTTCCTTGTGCCGCCCAGCCACCGCCCTCGTCAAAGGGTTCGCCCGTGTGCTGCAGGCACCAAGCGTCCATCAGCGCGTTGCCAGGGCCGCAATCGAAACCGTTAACAGGCTGCACCGCGAAGGGGTCGAGTACTGTGATGTTTGAAATGCCGCCAATGTTCAACACCGCCCGCTTTTGGTCTGGGTGTCCGAAAAACGCTTGATGGAACGGGGGAACCAGAGGTGCGCCCTGTCCGCCAGCCGCCACGTCCCGGCTGCGAAAATCGGCCACTACATCAATGCCGCACAGCTCTGCCAGCAGCGCAGGTTGATTCAGCTGCAGTGTGTAGCCGGTGCCGTCAAACTCCAGCGGGCGGTGGCGTACGGTTTGGCCATGTGCACCAATAGCGCGCACCGCAGACTCGGCCACGCGGCATTGTTGCAACAGTACCTGCACCACTTGTGCGTACACCCTGGCCAAGCCATTGGCCGCTAGGGCGGCACGGTGCAACTCGTTGTTTGTGGGGCTGTTGAGTGCCAGCAGTTCAATTTGGAGGTCTGGGGTCAGCGGGGCGCTGCAGTGGCCCAACACCACGGGGCGGGCTCCGGAGAAGTCGGCCAGTACGGCGTCCACGCCGTCCAGAGAGGTGCCGGACATCAGCCCGATGTACAACTCGGACACGGCAGACGAACCCACTGCCCGGACTATTGCGCGCTACCGGCTTGCATTTGCTCGGCGGCAGCAAGTTGGGCGCGAACCATGGTTGCAGTCTTGTCAAACAGGGGTTTGATGGCTGCGGTCACTGGCACCGACTCGCTTTGGCGTGCGACCGTCAAGGGGTCGTGGTGGACGCCGTTGATGCGGAATTCAAAATGCAGATGTGGCCCGGTGGCCCAGCCGGTGGAGCCAACCAAACCGACGTTTTGCCCTTGGCTGATGCTCTGGCCGCGCTGCACATTGATGCGGCTCAAGTGTGCATACACCGTGGTTTGGTTGTTTTGGTGCTTGACGAAGACCACATTGCCAAAGCCATTTTGTGTGCCGGCAAACTCTACAACGCCATCACCTACGCTGCGCACCGGGGTTCCGGTAGGTGCGCCGTAGTCCACGCCCAAATGTGCACGCATGGTTTGCAAAATCGGATGAAAGCGCATTTTGAAACCACTGGTCACCCGGGAAAACTCCATGGGAGATGCTAAAAAGGCGCGGCGCAGGCTTTCGCCGGCCAGCGTGTAATAGCCCCCTTTGGAAAGGGAGTGGGAAGCGGTGGCAGATGCGACTGCGCCAACCCTCACCGGCTCCTGGAACCACATCGCCTGGTGGGTCTTGCCCGCGTTGACAAACTCGGCACTCAATACGCGGCCCGCCCGCAAGGGTTCGCCATCACCCTCCAGCGATTCGTAAACCACCGAAAAACGGTCGCCTTTGCGCAGGGCGCGGTGGAAGTCGATGTCGCCCGAAAAAATCTCCGCCAGCTGGATGGCAATGGCATCCGGGATGCGCGCGTCATCGGTGGCAGCAAACAGGGATGACTTGATGGTGCCACTGGCCAGGCGCGCGGACGCGGCCAAGGGCAGGGTTTCAATGCGGGACTGAAAACCGGCGGCGGTTTTACTGATCGTCAATCGCTTGAACATGCCGTCATCTTCAGGGCTCCAGCGTGCGCTCAAGGTCAGCAGGGCGTTGCTTTCGCTGGTTTCGATGGTGACATTGCGGCCGGCTCGTCCGAGCAGCGTTTGCTGCACCTGTGGGTCGGTGCGCAAGAAAGTGGCGGCTTCGGGGTCAAACACGCCCATGCGCTTCAGGAGCGATTCAGCGGTGTCGCTCGAGCGGGTGACGTCCGAGCGGTATAGGCGCAAGGTCAGGGATTCTAAGGCCGCGGTTTGGGCGAGCGTGGGCAGCGCTTGCACTGTTTCTATCAGCGTCTTTACAGGCAATTCAGATGCATCCGGGGCCAAGTTGGCTACGGCAAATGTGGCGCCAGCGCCGCCCAACAAGAGCGTTGCAATGGCTGTGGTGATGCGCTTGGGGTGGCGGGTGGCGACTTGTGTGGCGAAGGCTAACAGCTCTTCGGCGGCGCGGGTCATTGCGAGGATCAAATTAGGGACTCCATTGGGCGAGGACGGTGCCAAATGGCTGAAGCCCCCTGAACTGTGACAATGGCGCGACTAAAATCCAGCCGCTGGCCACAAACCTGTCACAGGAGTGAGACAGCAGTATAACGGCCAACGGCACCCCTGCATCGAGAAAAACCCTTATGAATCAAGCCTCAAGCCCAAAATTTGTTGTAACTGATCGTGTCCGCGAAGCGCTGGCCGTTTCCTTGCGCGGGTGCGATGAGCTCATTCCGCAGGAAGAATGGGTGAAAAAGCTGGCCCGTTCCGAGGCCACCGGAACGCCTTTGCGCATCAAGCTCGGGCTGGACCCGACCGCGCCCGATATCCACATCGGCCACACCGTGGTGCTCAACAAAATGCGCCAGTTGCAGGACCTGGGCCACACGGTCATCTTTCTGATTGGCGACTTCACCAGCATGATTGGCGACCCATCCGGACGCAACACCACGCGCCCACCCCTGACGGCTGAGCAGATCAAGGTCAACGCCGAGACCTACTACCGGCAAGCCTCCCTGGTGCTGGATCCGTCCAAAACCGAGATCCGCTACAACAGCGAGTGGAGCGACCCTTTGGGCGCGCGCGGCATGATTGCGCTGGCCTCGCGTTACACGGTGGCCCGCATGATGGAGCGCAACGACTTTCACGACCGCTTCAAAGCGGGCTCGCCCATCGCGGTGCACGAGTTTTTGTACCCTTTGATGCAGGGCTATGACAGCGTGGCGCTCAAAAGCGACCTGGAACTGGGTGGCACTGACCAGAAATTCAACTTGCTGATGGGTCGCACCCTGCAGGCCGAATATGGCCAGGAGCCGCAGTGCATTTTGACCATGCCGCTGCTCGAAGGGCTGGACGGCGTGGAGAAAATGTCCAAGAGCAAGAACAACTACATCGGCATTTCCGAAGAGCCCAACACCATGTTTGCCAAGGTGTTGAGCATTTCGGACGTGTTGATGTGGAAGTGGTACACCCTGCTGAGCTTCAAGTCTGAAGCCGAAATTGCCGCGTTGAAAGCCGAAGTGGACGGTGGGCGCAACCCCAAGGACGCCAAAGTGGCGCTGGCCAAAGAGATCACAGCCCGTTTTCACAGCGCTACAGCGGCCGATGCGGCGGAGCAGGACTTCAACAACCGTTCACGCGGCGGCGTGCCCGACCAGATCGACGAGGTCACGCTCCCACTGGGGGATGGCGGTGCGGCTGTTGGCATCGGTGCCTTGCTCAAGAGTGCCGGGCTGGCCGCTTCCAGCGGCGAGGGCAACCGGCTGATTGATGGTGGCGGCGTGCGCATCGACAGCGGCGTGGTCAGCGACAAGGGCCTCAAGCTGGGCGCGGGCACCTACGTGGTGCAGGTGGGCAAGCGCAAGTTCATGCGCGTGACGCTGGCGTGATGCATTAGTTGCTATAAAAATAGTAGCTGCTTACGCATAAGCTATAAGGGCTGGCGGGGTTATTTGTGCCAATTCTCCGCCAGGGCTGCGCAATGCAGCGCGGCGGTTTCGAAGTCCAGTTCGGCCGTGGCATCACTCAGTGGGTCCAGTTGTGCGCCCAATTCCACCCCAAATTGCTGTTGCAAATCGGCAAGCGATTGCATCGCTTGCATATCGCCATTGCGCAGCAGTTTTTCCAGGACCTGCAATGCATTCACCAGCGCTGGTGCGTCGAACGATGCCCGGCGCGGTTCGGCCGCCGCGGATGGCCGAGGCTGCTGCACTTGCATGGCGTGCAACGCGTCCACCAGTGCCTTCAGGCCTGGTTTGGCGTGCTCGATGGCTAGGCAGGCCTGCTGCACGGCATGCGCCAGCGCTCCGGGCGAACCCGTGGGCAGCGTATCGATGGCCAGGTGCTTTTCACATTGCGCTGCCTGTGCGGCCAGTTCTGTGGCGCCCAGCGTAGCCGCAAGCCCTTTCAGGGTATGGAGCATGCGCTTGGCGTCCGCAGTGAGAGCCTGCTCGGCAAAGCCCCGCAGTTGCGCTGGCATGGTGCCCAAGTCTTTCATAAACGTGGTCAGCATGCGCTGGTAGATGTCGTGCTTCCCGCCCAATCGGGCCAGCGCTGCGGGTAGGTCGATCCCGCTGCGCTCTGCTGCATCGCTCACACCATCGGTAAGCGCGACCGCGTGTGGATCGGGGCCCATGTCGGGATCGGTCCAGCAGGCCTGCGCGCGCAGTACCTGCACCAGTTGGTTCAAATCGAACGGCTTGGCGATGTGGTCGTTCATACCTGCTGCCAGGCATGCGGCGCGGTCGCTGGCCATGGCATTGGCTGTCATGGCCACGATCGGTAGCGCGTCCAGTCCCAACTCGGTGCGGATGTGGCGGGTGGCAGCAAAACCGTCCATCAGCGGCATTTGCAAATCCATCAACACCACGTCAAAGGGCGGGTTGGCCGCAGCCACCGCTTGCACGCCTTCTTGCCCGTTATTGGCAACCTGCACCGTGGCACCTTCGTATTCCAGCAGCTCGCGCGCGACCTGTTGGTTGTTATGGTTGTCCTCTACCAGCAGCAGGCGCATACGGGCCAAGCGGGGCGGGCTTGGGGGTGCATCTGCCGGTGCATCTTGCAGCATCAGGGCAGGCATTGGCACGGGTGCGGGTGCGGGTGCGGCTAGGGTGCTGGGTGCTGGGCTGGAGTCGGGTTTGGGGTTGGGTGGCGCTGGCGGGTCTTGCGCCAGCGGCAGCGTGATGGTGAAGAAGAACAGACTGCCCTCGCCCAAGGCGCTTTGCAGTTCCAGTTCTCCCCCCATCATTCGGACAAACCGCTTGCTGATGGCCACCCCTAGCCCAGTGCCCCCATAGCGGCGTGTGGTGCTGGCCTCGGCCTGCGTGAATCCGCTGAAAATGCGGGCCTGGTTTTCCGCCGCAATGCCAATGCCAGAGTCACGCATGCTAAAGCGCAGCGCCGCCGCGTCCCCGTCTTGCTGCACGACCTTGATGCCAAGCACCACCTCACCTTCAGAGGTGAATTTAATGGCATTGCTGCCCAGGTTCAGCAGCACTTGCTGAATCCGCATGGAATCTCCAATCAGGCGCGCCGGGGTTTTTGGGTCGATGTCAAACAGCAGCTCTACCGGCTTGGCACCCAGGCTGGCCGACAGCAGCACAGACAGGTCTCTCAGCATCTGGTCCATGGCAAAGGGCTGGGGGTCCAGCGCCATCTTGCCGGCCTCGATTTTGGAGAAGTCCAAAATCTCATTGATCAGGCCCAGCAAGGCGCGCGCGGCCCCTTCGCTTTTGGCGGCGTAGTCGGCTTGTTTGGGCGTGAGTGCCGTTTTGCGCAGCAGGGTCAGCATGCCCAGAATGGCATTCATGGGGGTGCGGATCTCGTGGCTCATATTGGCCAAAAACTGGCTCTTGGATTGGGATGCCGCCTGTGCGGCCTCGTTGGCCCAAACCAGTTCGGAAATGTCCACGCGGAACCCGACGATATGGCCGTCTGGCAGCTTGCGTTCAATGATGCGCAGGGTCCGGCCGTTGGCCAGTTTTTGTACCAGCGTGGTGTCTCCCGATTGGTGTGCGGCCAAGCGTTCGGCCACCCATTCTTCCAGGCGCCCGACCGAATCAGGGTATTGGCCGTACTCGGCACCCGCCCGGATGATGTCTTCAAAGCGTGCACCGGGCACCATCAAATGGGCCACCTCCTGGTAGGTGTCGCGGTAATTTTGATTGCACAGCACCAGTCGGTCTTCGGGGTCAAACAGGACGAAAGCCTCGTCTACAGCCTCAATGGAGCCGATCAGCAACTCCCGGCTGCTTTGAACCTCGGCCTGCGCTTTTTTACTGTGCGTGATGTCGGTGCGAATCGAGATATAGCGGTCAATTTTCCCATCGTCACCGATAAACGGGGCAATAAAAGTGTCCGCCCAGTACAGCCGACCATCTTTGGCGCGGTTGCAGAGTTCGCCCCGCCAGGGCATGCCGGTGGCGATGGTTTTCCACATGTCCGCCCAGAAAGCCTGCGAGTGGGTGCCCGAGTTGACGATGCGGTGGTTGGAGCCGACCAACTCATCGCGCGTGTAGCCGCTGACGTCGCAAAACGCATCGTTGACCTGCGTGATGGAGCCCAAGGCATCGGAAGTCGAAATAATGGCGTGCAGGTTCAGCGTGCCCAACAGTGCATCGCTGTCACGCAATGCTGCTTCAAGGCGCAATTTTGATTGGCGATGCTCGGTAATGTCGATGCCAATTTCCATAAAGCCGGTGTGCTGGCCTTGGTCGTCAAACTGGGGCTGAATCTCGGTATCGGTCCAGTACTCCCGGCCGCCCTTGGCCCGGTTGAGGATTTCCACCCGGCAGCTTTGTCCGTTGCGCGCCGCGTCGACCAGGGTTTTTAGCGTTTGTGCGTCCGCCTTGCCGCTGCCCAGCAACTCGGCAGGGGTCTTGCCCACCGCTTCTTCCGCGGTGTAACCCGTGATGGTGGTGAAGCCCTCGTTGATCCAGGTAATACGACCCTGCCGGTCCGCTGTGGACACCGCATTGGAGGTGTGTTTGACCACTTCGGCCAGGCGGTTCAGGTCCGCGGTCATGGCGCGGGCGCGCGCCTCGGCTTTTTGGCGGCCATTAATTTGTTGGCGCAGCATCAGCGCCAACATGGCACTGAGCAGCGCGCCGCCGACCAGCGCGAACCAGCTGGCGCGGTAGTCAATCGAGGCATCAAACTTCTGGGTGCTGTTCATGCTGAGTGTGAACTCACGGCCGGGCAGAAAAAGCGCCTGGCGCGTGGAGAAGTCGCGGCCCGCGTCTGCGCTGCGCCCGGCGGCGAGCTGGGTGCTGACATGGTCATCCGCATCAAACATCAGCACACCGTTGGGTGCGCTCACGGGCGAGTCATACACCTCAAAGTCCAAGAGCCCGGTGGTGGTGTCAGGCATACCCACCATCAGATCGGCAACCACGATAGGGGCGAACAACAAGCCGACCAAGGCAGCACGACGCTCGGCCACGGTCGTGGCGTGGCTGCCGTGGCGGTAGACCGGGACCAGCACCACGACCGCTGGGGATTTCGTGTTGTCCTGCAAAAGCGTAACGGCGCCGGAGATGGTGGGCAGGCCCGTGTCTGCGGCCTGCTGGGCGGCCGCACGGCGCAAGGGTTCTGAGCCGATGTCCAGTCCAAGTGGTTCCGCATTGCTGGCCAAGGGTTCCATATATTTCAGGATATACAGCGTGGCATGGCTTGTGTCGTCGAGCTGGCGCACCGTGAAGCCGGGGACGCCGCCTTGCCGCTCGGCTTTCGCAAAACGGTCCACGTCTGCGCGCAACACCTGCTGAATGAACCCGAAACCGCGCACGCCCGGAAATTCCGCAGCCAGGTCACGTGACTCCACATAGGCGCGAAATTCGGCGCGTTCGACGGTACGGCTGGCAGCATACAGGCCGCGGGCACCGTTCAAGCCGTAAATGGATTTGCGAAAGCGGGCTTCAATTTCCGATGCCGTTCGGGTGCTCATGCGCTGGAACTCGGTCAGCGCGCCTTCGCTGATGCCTCGGTACAGCCAAGCGCCGATAGCTGCAGTGACGGTCAAGCCTGACAAGAAAACCAATGCGGGCAGGATTGCGCGGGTACGTAGCAGGGATTGTTTCCAACTTTTCATTCCGTGACCCGGTTCAGTGTGGCTCAACTTGCTCTGTTAACTGCACTGTGCCACATCAGCGTGGGCACGATTGCCAGTGAATCCTGCAAACTCGCTTTTGCTATATTAATAGTAGCTGCTTGCGCATATTCCACGGGGGCTAGAGCCCTATTTGGCTTATAAATTCAGTAGGGATTTTCAAACCCCAGACGGGCCATGATTTCTGACTCGCGCAGCTCCATCACCTGCGCGTCTTCGTCTTCGTCATGGTCCCAGCCTTGCGCGTGCAGTGCGCCATGCACCAGCAGGTGGGCGTAGTGTTCCTGCAGGGTTTTGCCTTGTTCTTTGGCCTCGGCGGCCACGACCGGGGCGCACAGCACCAGGTCGGCGGTGACGATTGGTTCCTGCGTGTAGTCAAAGGTCAGCACGTTGGTGGCGTAGTCTTTTTGGCGGTAGTCGCGGTTCAGGGCTTGGGCCTCAATGGTGTCGACAATGCGCACCGTGATTTCGGCGTCGGTTTGCAGCGCATGGCGCAGCCAGCGGGCGACCTTGTGGCGGGGCAGGGCGGCGCGGTGGATGGGCGCGTCGGCTACCCTGCCAAATTGCAGGGACAGGGTGAGTTCGTTTAGCAAAGCGGTCATGGGATTTTTTTTGGGGTGGGTTTGATGGCCCGTGCACCGGGCGTGCGCACTTTGGCCAAGCCCACACGGGGCAATTCGGGCTCGGGTTCGGGGATTGCGGCCGCAACAGAGATCGGTGGCAGATCGTCGAACCGTGCCGCATCGTAGGCATCCACAATGCGGGCCACCAGCGGGTGGCGCACGATGTCGCCGCTATTGAGGCGGGTGATGGCGATGCCAGGCACGCGCCTCAGGATGCGCTCGGCCTCGATCAGGCCGCTGAGTTGGGTCTTGGGCAGATCGATCTGGCTCACATCCCCAGTGATGACGGTCTTGGTGCCGAAGCCGATGCGGGTCAAAAACATCTTCATCTGTTCGGGCGTGGTGTTTTGTGCCTCGTCCAGGATCACAAACGCATTGTTCAAGGTGCGCCCGCGCATGAAGGCCAGCGGGGCGATTTCCAGCATCTGGCGCTCAAAGGCTTTTTGCACCTGCTCCACGCCCATCAGGTCGTACAGCGCGTCGTACAGCGGGCGCAAATAGGGGTCGACCTTCTGGTTCAAGTCCCCCGGCAAAAAGCCCAGGCGCTCGCCCGCTTCCACCGCTGGACGGGTCAGCACAATGCGCTGCACGGCGCTGCGCTGAAGGGCGTCCACTGCGGCGGCCACGGCCAGGTAGGTCTTGCCGGTGCCCGCCGGGCCAATGCCAAAGGTGATGTCGTGCTCGGCAATGTTGTCCAGGTACACCGCCTGGTTCTGGGTGCGGGGCTTCAGGTCGGCGCGGCGGGTTTGCAGGCCGGGGCCGGTGGCCGCGTCCATGGAGCCGTCGCCTGACAGCATGAGTTGCAGGGTGGCGGGTGAGATCGGGCGCGCAGCCTGCTCGTACAAGGCTTGCAGCATTTCCATGCCGCGTTGGGCGTTGGCCTTGGGGCCTTCGACCTTGAACTGCTCATGGCGGTGGGCGATGCGCACCTCCAGTGCCCGCTCGATCGTGCGCAGGTGTTCGTCCGTGGGGCCGCACAGGTGGCCCAGGCGGGTGTTGTTGAGCGGGGAGAAGAGGTGTCTGAGAATCAAGCTGATAATTCCTTGTAATGATCCCCATGATAGGCAAAAAATGATCGGCAAACTCACAGGCATTCTGAGCGACAAAAATCCACCGCAGGTCATTGTGGACTGTGGCGGGGTGGGTTACGAGGTACAGGTGCCCATGAGCACGTTTTACAACCTGCCCGACTCGGGCGCCCGGGTGTCGCTGCTGACCCACTTTGTGGTGCGCGAAGATGCGCAAATCTTGTATGGATTTTCCAACGCGGTGGAGCGCGAGGCGTTTCGCGAGTTGATCAAAATTTCCGGCGTGGGGCCGCGCACGGCGCTGGCGGTGCTGTCGGGTATGAGCGTGGCGGAGTTGTCACAGGCCATTACCCTGCAGGAAGCGGGTCGCCTGATCAAGGTGCCGGGCATCGGCAAAAAGACGGCGGAGCGTTTGTTGCTGGAGCTGAAGGGCAAGCTGGGTGCCGATATCGGTGCGCCCATGGGTGCTGCCAACGACGCGCAGGCCGACATTTTGCAGGCCCTGCTGGCCCTGGGCTACAGCGACAAGGAAGCCCCGCTGGCGCTCAAAGCCCTGCCCCAGGACGTGGGCGTGAGCGAAGGCATCAAGCTGGCACTTCGGGCGCTGGCCAGATAGGCGATGGTATGGAAAAATGCGGCAACGACTTTACTTTGACTTTTGAACCTTGAGAGGTACCGATAATGCCCATTATTTCCATGTTTTACGGGATCATCATTCGCCTGTACCTCATCGACAACAAGCATCACAACCTGCCGCATATCCACGCAAAGTACGCAGAGTTCGAGGCGTCTATTGGCATTGATGATGGCGAAATTCTTTCGGGAGAGTTGCCTCGTAAACAAATGCGCCTGGTTCAAGCATGGATCGAGTTACATCGCGATGAGTTGATTGCCGATTGGGAAATTGCCGTCAGTGGCGAAAGCCCTTACAAAATCGCTCCCTTGTGAGGTCACCATGTACTGGGATGCAAAAATTGTCAAACCACTAGCCGACTACCGTATCTACGTCGAGGTGGAAGATGGGCGCAAGGGCATTTTTGACCTCAAGCCTTACCTTGAGCACGGTGTTTTTCGTGAACTCAAGGATGTGCACTATTTCAACCGGGTTGCCATTTTGTTCGGTGCGGTGACTTGGCCTAACGAGCAAGACATAGCCCCTGAGACCCTGTTGGCAGAAATGTGCCCTTTGGAGTCTGCTGCGTTGCCGGCTATTTAACGACTACTGACCATCACGCACCGGGCGGCCGTTCACGGGCTGCACTGGGCGGGCGTTGTTGGGGTAGAGCTGGCTGAACAGCTTGTACTGCACTTTGCTGATTTTCATGGGTTGCTTCAGCACCATCCACAGCACGCCTTCGGAGCAGGGTGGGGTGGTCAATGAACCCATGAACTGGTAGTAGCGCTGGTCAGCGGGCAACAACTCGTTCATGTCCAGCAGCTCGCGCGGCATGGCGACCCGGTCGCCAGTGTCGAGCGGCATGTAGGTCCAGACCTTGTCGATAAGCGGGTTGGTTCCGGCGACTTCCATCAGTACCGCGACCACCGCCAACTGGCCCGAGTCGCTCTTGTGCACCAGGTGCGCCACCATGGAAAACCGCTTGCCGTTGACCTGTTCTTCCGAAGGGGTGTGAAAGTGGAACTGCGCCAGACGGTAGTTGGTGCCGCGCACGGTGATGGAGTTTTCACCCTGCACATCCACTTGAATGGTGTGGCCGTTGTTGACCACGATGCCGTTGCTGGGGGTGTAAGAGAACTGAATGGGTTCGGCCGGGCCCGCCAGTGTGTTGCCTTCTTCAATATTGATGGGCGACTGGCGTTTGCCAATGGCGCACAGGTTGAACTCGGGCTTCAGCTGGCCCCAGTTTTGCGGGCCGTTGACGCCCTCGTAGTCCCAGTGCACATCGCCACCGTGGGAGTTCGCCATGCCTTGCCCACCCTTGGCGGCGGCGGCACGCGCAGCCAGCGCGGCGCGGCTGCTTTGCGGTGTGACGGCGGGGGCAGAGCCATGGCCCGCCGCTGCGGTGGCCACGGCCTTGCCGTTGATCACCAGCGTCAGCTTTTTATTGGGCGAGGCACTGGTGCCCAAGGCCTCGCGCACCTTGTCGGCCATTTCCTTGGGGCTGGCGGCAGGGGGCTCTTCTTGGGCAATTTTCTTGGTGGGTGCGTCGTGGCCGTCGGCGGCAAATGCAAAGCCACCTGCCAGGGACAAGCTGACTGCGCACAGCAATGGGCGCAGTTGAGAGATCAGGCCGGCGTGCGTGGGGGCAGCAAAATCAGAATGGGACTTCATGGCGGGCAGAGCCTCTTAAAAACGTGCGCGATTTCAGACCCACAGCATCATAGTGGGGGCGTATGAGAATGGTATCGGCATTTCAGGGGGCGATCTTGAGGGGCCAAGGCCAGGCCACGGCTGGCCCACGCTATAGTCGTTGGCATGAGTATCCAGACCGACGATTTTTCTGCCCCACCCCCCAAACGCATGGTGTCCGCTGCACCCGTGTCACCCCAGGAAGAGGCGGTAGAGCGGGCGCTACGCCCCAAGCTGCTGGACGAGTATGTGGGCCAGGCCAAGGTGCGCGAGCAGCTGGAGATTTTTATTGGCGCAGCCAAAAAACGCGATGAGGCGCTGGACCATGTGCTGCTGTTCGGCCCACCGGGCTTGGGCAAAACCACGCTGAGCCACATCATTGCCCACGAGCTGGGGGTGAATCTGCGCCAGACCAGCGGCCCGGTGCTGGAAAAGCCCAAGGATTTGGCGGCGCTGTTGACCAACCTGGAAAAGAACGATGTGCTCTTTATTGACGAGATCCACCGTCTGAGCCCGGTGGTGGAAGAGATCTTGTACCCTGCGTTGGAGGACTACAAGATCGACATCATGATCGGCGAAGGCCCCGCAGCCCGCTCCATCAAACTGGATTTGCAGCCGTTCACGCTGGTGGGTGCCACCACGCGCGCCGGCATGTTGACCAACCCGTTGCGTGACCGCTTTGGCATTGTGGCGCGGCTGGAGTTTTATACCTCCGAGGAGCTGGCGCGCATCGTCAAGCGCAGCGCAGGCTTGCTCAAGGTGCCGATGGACGAGGAGGGTGGCTTCGAAATTGCCCGCCGTGCTCGGGGCACCCCCCGCATTGCCAACCGGCTACTGCGCCGGGTGCGCGACTATGCGGACGTGAAGGGCCGGGGCGAGATCACGCTGGACATCGCCAACCGGGCACTCACCATGCTGGATGTGGACCCGCAAGGCTTCGATTTGATGGACCGCAAGCTGCTGGAGGCCGTGATCCACCGTTTTGACGGCGGGCCGGTGGGGCTGGACAACATTGCCGCCAGCATTGGCGAAGAGCGCGAAACCATTGAGGATGTAATCGAGCCCTACCTCATTCAGCAGGGCTACCTGCAGCGCACGCCACGCGGGCGCATTGCCACGCTGGCCGCCTACCGCCACCTGGGCGTGACGCCCCCGCAAAGTGCAACTGAGGCTACGGGCCTGTAGACTCCATTCTTTCACTTCTCTTACAGGAATTTGCCATGGGTAATTTGGTTAAATACACACTTGACGATGGCGTTGCCACGCTGACGCTTACCAACGGTAAGGTGAATGCCGTGTCGCACGAAGTGATAGCGGAATTCAATACGGCCCTGGACCAGGCTGAGCAGGACCGTGCCGTGGTCATCATCACCGGCCAGCCTGGTATTTTGTCGGGCGGCTATGACCTGAAGGTCATGATGCAGGGCCCGCAAAGCGCGATTGACTTGGTGGCGGCAGGCTCCACCCTGGCGCGGCGCATGCTGGCGCATCCCCAGCCCATCATCGTCGCTTGTTCCGGCCACGCCGTGGCCAAAGGTGCCTTTTTGTTGCTGTCGGCTGACTACCGCATTGGCGTCGAAGGCGCGTTCTCCATCGGCTTGAACGAGGTGCAAATCGGCATGACCATGCACCATGTGGGCATTTTGCTGGCGCGTGACCGCCTGAGCCATGCCGCGTTTCAGCGCAGTGTCATCAGTGCCGAAATGTTCACGCCCGCAGCCGCAGTGGAAGCTGGTTTTCTGGACCGCGTGGTGGCCCCCGAGCAGTTGATGGTGACCGCGATGGAAGTCGCGCAGCGCCTGAAGAAGCTCAATATGGGCGCCCACAAAGGCACCAAGCGCAAGGCGCGCCAAGCGCTGCTGGAAGCGCTGGACGCGGCAATCGAGGTGGACAAGGGCAGCAGCGTCGTCTGACGCCACTCAAAGCCAAGCTTTGCGCAGGGCTTGGTGCAAGGCTCAGCGGCGCGGATGCGCGGGACGTGCGTGGTGCACGATCAGCATCTGGGCCGCGTAGTAAGTGCACAAAATCCACAGGGAGGACAGCGGCACGGGTGTCAGGAACTTGTTGACGGCAATGAGCGAGTCACTCAGCATGAACACACAGGCCCCCACCGCCACCCAGCGCGCGGCGGAATCGCCCAGCACCACGGCGCGGCCAATCGCCTGTGCGGTCATCAATGCAATCACACTGACGTAGGCGGCCACCGCAACCTTCAATACCGGGTCGCCCAGGTTGCTCCATAGCAGGCTGTACATCACCGCGCCGAAGCCCAGCACCCACAGCAAGGCGGTGCGACTGGGAAACCAGCCCTGCCCCTGGCGCAGCAGCGCGATGTAAAACAGGTGCGCCACCAAAAACGAGCCCAGGCCGGGGATGAAGTAGTTGCCAGGCAGCATCAAAAATACATCGCCGCCCAGAGAAAACAGCAGTGCGCCCACCAGAAGCGCGTCAAATTTAGTGCCAAAAGTGCCTGTAGCCCCCGTGGAATGTGCGCGAGTAGCTACGAAAACTATAGCAATTACCATCGCCATGGGTTTGAACACCAAGTGACCACCGACCATGCCAATGGCGCTTAGGGTGGCCAGGGCAGCGCACTGTAGCAGCAGCACCTCCAGCATGCTCAGACGGCTTTGCATGAACAAGCCCAAAGCCCACAGGGCGCAGGACAGGGCGAACACCCAGATGGCGGCCTCCGCCATGGGCATCGTGTCGGCGTGCCACAAAAAGATGGAAACCGCGCCCAAGGCCAGCCCAAATTGCAGCACGGCAAACCACTGCTGCGCACGGCCCAGCGGCGGGTCGTAAGTGGTGACCGATGCCAGTTTGAAGGCTGGGTAGGGGTGGCTGCGCGCCAGGTCGGCGGGTTGCCAGCCCGGTGGCTTGAACCAGATGCGCAGCTTGTCGCCCCAGTGTTGGGTGCGCCAGGAGTCTTTGGCCAGCGCCCAGTACACCTCGGCATTGGCCCACAGCGGATCCCAGCTGTTCAGCGCGCCGCGCGTGCCATACACGCAGGGGTCGTTGTCGTTTTCGACCTGAAAGCTTCCAAAGATGCGGTCCCAGATGATGAGGATGCCACCGTAGTTTTTGTCGATGTAGTTGTCATTTACGGCGTGGTGCACACGGTGGTTGCTGGGCGAGCAAAACCAGCGGTCAAACCAGCCCAGTTTGCCGACCTGCTCGGTGTGCACCCAGAATTGGTAGAGCAAGTCGATCAGCGCCACGGTGCCAAACACCATGGGCGGCACCCCGGCTGCCGCCATGGGTAGGTAAAAAATCCAGGAAAAAAAGCCGCCGCTGGAGGTTTGCCGCAAGGCGGTGGACAGGTTGTAGTGCTGGCTTTGGTGGTGCACCACATGCGCTGCCCAAAACAGCGCGACCACATGGCCGGCGCGGTGCGTCCAGTAGTAGCACAGGTCGTAGAAAATCAGCGCCAGCACAATGCCGTACCAGCTGTTCCAGAACTCCACGCGCGGGAAAATGGCCACCGCACCAAACACGACGGTGTAGATGCCAATTGTCAGCACCTTCAGCAGCACCCCGCCCAGCTGGCTCATGATCCCCAGGCTGATGCTGTTGATGGTGTCGTTCAGTCGATAAGGCTGTTGGCCCGCAGTGCGGCTGGCCCGGGTGCGGCTCCAGAAGAACTCCAGGGCGATCAGCAGAAAGAAGACGGGGGTGGCGAAAACAATAACTTTGCTCATGGCTCTATTTTCACAGAGCAAACGCTTGGCGTATTAAGGGGGAACCCTTGGTCGGGGCCTCATTCCATTTCTAAATCATCCGTGTCGTTGTTGCTTCGCCTTGTCGTGCTATAGCACTGCCTGCGGCTTCGCGCCTAGACAAGATTGATTTGGAAACGGAATCAGGTGCTGGTTTCGTCCAACGCACCCGTGTCCAAGTGCCGGGTATCGGCCCAACCGACCAGCGTGAGCGCATCGGGCGTCCACAGCAGTCGGTTAATAGTGGCGTTGCCCAGCTCCCAGGTGCGGGGCGCGCCGACGTCCTGCTGCGTGGCCAGCCGGTACAGCATGTCCAGCACCCCGCCGTGGGCCACCAGTACGATTTGCTCGCCCAAATGGGGCTGGGCCAGCTCCGCCAGCGTGCGGGCGACCCGCTCGCGCAGTTGCTCCGGCGTTTCGCCACCGGGCGGTGCAAAGTGGGGGTCACGCTGTTTCCAGCGTTGGTTCTCTAGCGGCCACTGCTGGGCGATCTCGGCGTGAGTTTGCCCTTCAAAAATGCCAAAACCCCGCTCGCGCAGGCCCGAGTGCAACTGCACTTCGCGTGCCTCAGGCACGCAGGTCTTGCGGGCGATGGCCTGCGCCGTGGCGTGCGCCCGGGACAGGTCGCTGGCGTAAATGCGGGTAATGGCTTCGTCGGCCAGGGCTTCGCCAACGCGTTCGGCCTGCCAGCGCCCCCGGTCGTTGAGGTCGATGTCGATCTGGCCCTGGATGCGGGTGTCCACGTTCCAGGCGGTCTCACCATGGCGTACGGCAATGATGCGGGTGGCGCTCATCAGCGGGGCTCCTGTCCCTTGGGTGGGAGTTCAATTACCACTTTGCGCAGCCCTTGGGGTGGGTTGGGATAGCCTTGTAGCGCGGCTTCCAGGATGGCTGGCAACAGGTTTGCGCTGTCGGACCAGGGCCCGTCAAAGCTGGCGGTGGACTCGAACGCCACCTGCGCCGTGGTGGTATCGCGTAACAGTAGGTGCACCGTGTGGCTGTACCAGGGTGGCTCCAGAATCAACATGGGCCCGGGGTAGAACAGGGAGCCATTGGCAGCCATATAGGGGCCGCCGAAGTGGCGCGAGCGCGTGTGCCGCGGCTCGGGCTGAAACTGCACCACGCCCACCGTCACCTGAATGCTGTAGTGGGCTTGCGCTTCATTGCGCACCAGTCCTACGCGGCCCAGAGCCTCTTCGGCCAGGGCCTCCACGCGTTCATGTGCCGCGCCCTGGGCTTGCTGGGACGGCAGGCGCTCAAAACGGTAGCTGGCACCGGCCACTGCAGCGGGTGTGCCGACAAAGCTTTGGACGTCGCTGTCAATCATGCGCGGCAGGGCGCAGCCGCCCAGCAGCACACTGGCCACCATGGCGATGAGCCAGCGCAGGGGGCGGGATGCCGACAGCGTTGGCATCAGATGGACACCACCTGTAAACCGGGCAGGGTGGCCTGGGTGGGGAGTTCTTCGTCGTCAAAAGCCTTGTCCCCGTTTTCGTCGGGGATGCCGGTAGTTTTGAGGTTCTTGAAGTCATGCAGCTTGGCGTCCATCAGGTGCGATGGCACGACGTTTTGCAGCGCGGTGAACATGGTCTCGGTACGGCCGGGGTACTGCTTTTCCCACTCAAGCAGCATTTTGCCGGCTTGCACGCGTTGCAGGTTTTCCTGGCTGCCGCACAGGCTGCAGGGAATGATGGGGAACTGGCGGTGTTCGGCCCAGCGGATCAAGTCCTTCTCGGCCACATAGGCCATGGGACGGATGACGATGAACTCGCCGTTGTCGCTGGTCAGCTTGGGCGGCATGCCCTTGAGCTTGCCGCCGAAAAACATGTTCATGAAGAAAGTCTGAAGCATGTCGTCGCGGTGGTGGCCCAGCGCCAGCTTGTTGCATTTCAGACGCCGCGCCACGCTGTACAAAATGCCCCGGCGCAGGCGGCTGCACAGGCTGCACATGGTCTTGCCTTCGGGGATGTTGCGCTTAACGATGGAGTAGGTGTCCTGCGTCTCGATGTGGTACTCCACACCCATGCTTTTTAGGTATTCGGGCAGGATGTGGTCAGGAAAGCCCGGCTGCTTCTGGTCCAGGTTGACGGCGACGATTTCAAATGTGATGGGCGCGCGCTGCTGCATCTTGAGCAGGATGTCGAGCATGCCGTAGCTGTCCTTTCCCCCTGACATGCACACCATGATGCGGTCCCCCTCTTCAATCATGTTGAAGTCGACGATGGCCTGACCGACCTGACGGCACAGGCGCTTTTCCAGTTTATGGGTCTCTCGTTCGATTTTCAACTCTTTGGCTGCGGGAGTGATTTCGTTTGTCGTCCAGGCTGCGCTCATAACTTCTTTCTTGGTTTCCATATTTACCACTCGCCGGTTTCCATGCGGATGGCGACTTCACAGTCGTCAAAAATTTCCAGCTTGGCAATTTTGACCCGCACACCCAACACGCCCGGCAATTGCATCAGCCGGTTGGCGAGTTTGCCGATCAAGCTTTCCAGCAGGTTGACGTGCTCGGCGGTGCATTCGCTGATGATGATTTGGCGCACCTTGCGGTAGTCCAGCACATGGTTGATGTCGTCGTCGTGCGGCAGCAGGGGCTGGATGCCCAAGCGTAGCTCGGCATCGACCTGGATCGGCTGCGGCGCGGTTTTTTCGGTTTCCAGAATCCCGAGGTTGGCGTCAAAGCGCAGGCCGGTCAGGGTTAGGGTCTGGGTGCCGGTGGTGGTCATAGGGCAAATTCTTTCATGCGAAACACTTCAACGCCGACGCCGGCACAGTCCGGGTACACATCGGGTTTGCAACTGGACAGGCGCACGGCCTGCACCTTGGGGTGCGCCAACAACTGGGTTGCCAGGTCGTCACACAGCGTTTCTTGCAGTTCAACATGGCCGGCACTTACCCGGCGGGCGATCAGTTCACGGACAAAATCGTAGTCCACCACTTCGGCCAGTTGGTCCGACTGGGGGGTGGAGTGGGCGTAGGGCACAAACAACTCTACGTTGAAAATCACACGCTGGGCTTGGGTTTTCTCAAAATCATGGGCGCCGATTTGGGTTGCCACAACGTGGTCACGCAAAAAAAGGCGGCGGCACTCCAGGCTCAGCCGGGTCAGGGGGTCTTGTGTCATGGGTTCGCCTTCGGGAGGGCTTGCACTGCAAACATCACGTCGCGCGACAAGGGAACCAGGTGCTGCCCGTTGTCCACAGTCAGGGTCACGCCGGTGATGCACGGGTTTTCGGCCAGAAACAGGCAGCTGGCAGCCACCTGCTGCGGGTCGATGGCGCGGCGCATCAGGTTGACCTGGGCCGCTTGGTCAAAATTGTCCTGGGTCTGTGGGCCGCTCAGAAACATCAGGCCCGGTGCCACACCACACACCCGCAGTTGTGGCGCCAGTGCCTGCGCCTGCAGGGCAATCGCACGCTCCAGCGCGAGCTTGGAGACGGTGTAAGAGAAGTAGTCGGGGTTCAGGTTGAAGACTTTTTGGTCCAGCACATGGATGATGCTGCGTGCCCCCAAGCACTCGCCTGTGGGCAGGCTTTGCGCCATCAGGCTGGCCAGTGATAAGGGTGCCAGCAAGTTGACTTCCAGCTGTTGGCGCGCGCCCGCAACATCCAGTTGGTCGGCACTGTCGGGCTCGAAGCTGGAGGCGTTATTGACGATGCAGTGCAACGCCCCCGCCTGTGCGGTGATGTGTTCCACCATCTGCCGGCGCTGTGCCTCAATGGCCAGATCGGCTTGCACGGTGTGGGCGCTTGCCCCGAGTTGCTGCAGCGCATGGCACAGCGCCTGCGCTGCGTCTGCAGAGCGGTGGTAGTGGCACCAGACCTCCCATCCGGCCTGGGCGAAGGTGCGGCAGATGAGCGCACCCAAACGGTACGCGCCGCCGGTGACCAGCACGCGCTTTGAGCTACGCGCCGCCTCGGTAGATAGGGCGTCACTGAGAGCCGTGGTGGATATTGGGTGCATCGGTTTAGTGGGTGGGTTGCCGGCTGAGGACTGGTCCTTGGTGTTGGCCGTCAAGGTGGGCGAACATTGGGAGACAATTCAGTCAGATATGACAACACCTCCGATTTTAACGAGCCCCTCGGTGGACCGCACGGCCCAGGACATTCATACGGCCCTGGTGGCCCACATTCAGACGCACATTCGCAGCCTGGGCGGCTGGATTGGCTTTGATGCCTTCATGTCGCAGGCCCTGTATTCCCCCGGTTTGGGCTACTACGCCCATGGCTCCACCAAGTTTGGCACCATTGCGGGCAGCAGCGACTTCGTCACCGCCCCGGAGATGACACCGCTGTTTGGCCAGGCGCTGGCCCGCCAGGTGGCGCAAGCCCTGGCCGCTACCGGCACGGATGAAATCTGGGAGTTTGGCGCCGGCACCGGTGCGCTGGCATTGCAGCTGTTGGATGCCTTGGCCGCGATGGGTGTGCAGGTGCGCCGTTACACCATTGTGGATTTGTCTGATTCGCTGAAAGCGCGCCAGAAAGCCACGCTGCACGCCCATGCCGATACCGTGCGCTGGGTGGCGAAGCTGCCCACCGACCTGCGCGGCGTGGTGGTGGGCAACGAGGTGCTGGACGCCATGCCGGTGCAACTGCTGGCCCGCGTCAACGGCGTGTGGCACGAGCGGGGAGTGGCCTGCGGCGATGCGGGTACGGTGCCGAGCAAAGCGGCGAATTTTGTCTGGCAAGACCGGCCAACAGCGCTGCGCCCGCCCGTGGAGGTGGAGGGGCCGCACGACTACCTGACCGAAATCCACCCGCAGGGCGAGGCCTTCGTGCGCACCCTGGCGGACCACCTGCAGTCCGGTTCCGTCTTTTTACTGGACTATGGTTTTCCGGAGGGCGAGTACTACCACCCCCAGCGGCACATGGGCACCGTGATGTGCCATCGTGCCCACCAAAGCGATACGGATCCGCTGGCCGATGTGGGGCTGAAAGACATCACGGCGCATGTCAACTTCACCGGCGTCGCCTTGGCCGCGCAGAACGCGGGGCTGGAGGTGCTGGGCTACACCAGCCAGGCGCATTTTTTAATCAACTGTGGGCTGGTGGACGCCATGCAGACCGCCGCCCTGCCCGAGCGCGTGGCGGCACAAAAGCTCATCCTGGAGCACGAGATGGGGGAGTTCTTCAAGGTGATTGGCTTGACCAAGGGGCCTGTGTGGGATGCCCTGGGGTTTGCGCACGGTGACAAGACGCACCGTCTGTAACAAGTCGTTGAGTAGTCGCAATAAGTTGGTAACTTGGTAACAACCCGGTAACCCAAGGGGGTGGTTGCGGGGTAGTATTAATGAAAAATTACCAACCAGAGACACACGCCCGCCATGCCCACGCCCTCGCCCTCGCCCTCGCCCGACTCCACCCGAACGCAGACCATTGAACGCACCCACCGTCCTTGGGGTTGGTTTGAAACGGTGTCTGAGGTGCCTGGCAACAAGATCAAGCGCATCGCAGTGCTGCCCGGTCAGCAGCTTAGCCTGCAAAAGCACCACCGGCGCGCCGAGCACTGGGTGGTGGTGCAGGGCGTGGCACAGGTCACCCTGGGTGAGACACAATTCGCGCTAGCGACCGGTGAGCATTGCGACATCGCCGTGGGCCAAGTGCACCGGTTGGCCAACACCACCACGCAGCCGATGGAAATTGTCGAAGTGCAGTTTGGTGTCTATCTGGGCGAAGACGATATCGTGCGGCTGCAAGACGATTACGGTCGCCCCTAGTCCCACCAGCAGTCCCATACATTCAAAGTCAAGTCAAAGTCAAAGTCAAAGTCAAAGGCCAACCCATGAAGCAAGCGTTCTCTATTCCCGTTGTTCAACTCGCCCCAGGCGCAGCGCCGGTCGCTTGCGTCGATATTGGCGGCACCAAAGTAGCCGTGAGCGTGGCCGACGAACACGGTGTGCGCGGCAAAGTAGCCGAGCCAACGGCCAAAGAGGGCGACCACGGAGCGCTGGCGGCGCAGATCATTCGCATGGTGGGGCAAAGCTGCGCCATTGCAGGCGTGGCGGTGGCCGACATTGCTGCGGTGGGCGTAGCGTCGTGCGGCCCGTTTGTGATGCAGGGCGGCCTGGTCGAGCTGGCGGCACCCAATATCTGCGGTGGCTTGGCGGGCAAGGCGCGTGGCCTGCCCAACGACTGGACGACTGCCTTGCTAGAAGCCCCGCTGCGTGCCGTGTTCCCCAATGTGCGGGTGGAAAACGATGGCGTAGGCGCCTTGGAAGCGGAGCGCCGCTGGGGTGCCCTGCAGGGTTTTGATCACTGTGCCTATGTCACCTGGAGTACGGGCATCGGCATGGGCTTGTGTGTGGATGGGCGTATTTTGCGCGGCAAAAACGGCAACGCCGGCCATGTTGGCCACACCTTTGTCAGCGACAACGCAGACGCCCTGTGCGGCTGCGGCAACGTGGGGGATGTGGAGGGTCTGGTCGCGGGCAACGCCATTCCCCGGCGCTTTGGCGCACAGGGCTACACCGATTCTGCTATGCTTTTCGTAGCTGCTCACGCAGGTGATACGGGGGCTGTGGCTATTATTGATGATCTTTGTCGGGTCATGGGGCGCACGCTGTACAACATGATTGCCACCCTGGACCTGCAGGCCATCAGCATCGGCGGCAGCGTGTTTTGGCACCACCGCGACTACCTGTTGCCCAAACTGTGCGCCCACGTCCACGGCAAACTGGGCGCGTTGACAGATGGGGTGCAGATCGTGCCGGCCGGGCTGGGCGATCGGGTGGGGGACTTTGCCGCGATTGCTTTGGTGGTGGCCTGAACAATCAGGAGAGCCGTTCGGTCCGACCCGTTAAGACCCATCTGCGGTGCGGCTTATTCAGACTGTTCTTGCGGCAAGGTAATTCGAAAAGTCGATCCTTGGCCCGGGGTGCTTTGAACCTCAATCGTGCCGTGATGCCGTTTTACGATTTCCCATGAAATGGACAATCCCAAGCCGGTACCCTTGCCCACCGGTTTGGTGGTGTAGAAGGGCTCAAAGATCCGCTTCTGTATGTCCTCCGACATGCCGCAGCCCGTATCGCTGACCTCAATCCACACGGTCTTGTCGGCTCCGGTGCCGGTACGCAGTGTGATCTTGCCCTGGGTTTGTATGGCGTGCGCGGCATTGACCAGTAGGTTCAAGAACACCTGACTGAGCTGCGAAACAATGCAGGCGATGGGCGGCAACGGCGCCAACTGTTTGACCACCTCGGCCTTGTACTTGAGCTCGTTACTCGCCACATTGAGGGAGCTTTCCAATGCCTGGTTGATGTCCGCCGGTGCCCAATGGTCTGCATCCACATGGGAGAAGTCGCGCAAATCATTGACGATGCGTTTGACCCGTGCAAGGCCCTCTTTGGATTCGGTCAGCAATGCTGGCACATCCTCCCGCAGGTAGTCGATCTCCAGGCGTTTGCGCACCTCTTCAATCGCCGTTCGCTGGGCCGGTGGCAAGCCTGGGCTGGACTGCTCATAAGCGCTGATCAGTTCAAACATGTGCGAAACATAGGTGGACAAGGACCCCAGGTTGGAACTCACGAAGCCGATGGGGTTGTTGATCTCATGGGCGACACCTGCGGCCAGTTGCCCCACTGCGGCCATTTTTTCGGACTGCAACAACTGGCCTTGGGTTTGTTCCAGTCGGCCAATGGTCTCTACCAGCGTCTGTCGCTCACCTTGTAGCTCCGCATTGGCTGCGGCCAAGGCGTGGGTGCGTTCTTCCACGCGCGCCTCCAGCAGGCTGTTGACGGCTTCCAGTGCTTGCTTCGCGTGGCGCACCTGCTCGTTTGCCAGCGTCAAGGTGCGATTGCGTTCGGTGAGCAAAGAAAACAGATCAACCAATGCCGCGGTGTACACCGCTTGGGGCGCGCCCTCGGGGGCGTCCAGTTCGGCATAGGCCAGATCGGGCGTGCTGCCCGTCTGAATGGCCAGCACCTGCCGGGCCATGCGCTTGTCTTCCGACAAGATATGAAAGGTCAGCCAACTGGTCAGGAAGTGCAGCAACTCGTTGCCGCTCAGGTTGCCACCCGACTCGTATTGCTGTCGCATCTGAAGGACTTCTTCAACAAAGATTTCATGCGTGCGGCAATGCTGCGCAAAATAGTCGGGCGCCACATGGACTTGTTGCATCAAACTCTCTTCAAACTTGAAGTGCGTAGCGGCGTAGTTGATCAGCTTGTCCAGCAGGGGCCCCACTTGCTGCCTGGCATCGTCGCCCCCGCTGGCCAAGTGGGGTGCTGCGGTGTTGATCATGTCAATCAGTGCACGGTGCTGCGCATCGACCGGGTCAATACCGGATACAAAATGGTCACTCCAAGTCATCAGATTCATGGTGCGGTCACTTCCTTGCTCTCGATGGGTAATGTCACTCGGAATGTGCTTCCCTGTCCGGGCGAGGACCGGACGGAAATTGTTCCCTGGTGCTGCTGAATAATGCCAAAGCTAATGGACAAGCCCAAGCCGGTTCCCTGACCCACCGGTTTGCTGGTGTAAAACGGCTCAAAGATGCGGGCCTGGTTTTCAGTCGATATGCCACAGCCGTCGTCTTCCACCTCGAACCAGACCTGGTCGCTCTGCACGCCGGTGCGCAGGGTGATGCGGCCCCGATCGGCAATGGCCTGTTCGGCATTGATGAGCAAATTCATAATGACCTGGTTGATCTGCGACGCCACACAGTGCACCAGTGGCAACGGCCCAAAGTCGCGAACCACCTCAACTTTGTACTTGATCTGGTTCCAGACGATGTTGATGGTGGCTTCCATGCCCGCGTGCAGATCGCTCCACTCCTTGGTCCCGTCGCCTGAGCGTGAGAGATTCTTCAGGTCCAGCACAATTTTGCTGACGCGTTGCACGCCCTCACGCGACTCTTCTATCAATTGGGACAAGTCCTTGATCAGGAAGTTGTAGTCCAGGTCCAGCTTGCGCGCACGTACGCCCTCAAATGCGTTGGCAAATGGTGCCCCCAATTCCTTCTCGGCGGCCTCATAGGACGCAATAATCTCAAGCAGATTCTCCACATAGCCGGCCAAGGAACCCAGATTGGATTTGACAAAACCGATGGGGTTGTTGATCTCGTGCGCCACCCCAGATGCCAGTTGGCCGATGGAGGCCATCTTTTCGGACTGCAGCAGCTGCAATTGCATATCAGAGAGCTTCTTGTTAACGACGACCAGCTCTTCCACCCGTTGCCTAAGCGCCGTCTCAGCACGCGACCTGCGTGCGATGCGCCACAAGTCGTTGCCTATGAGGAGCAGCGTGTCCACATCGAAATCGGTGTAATCAAGCTCCTTGTTGCCTACCCCCAGCATGAGCCGTACTTTCCCGCTTTCTATGATGGGTACAGAGGTCAAGCGGGTCATCGCGACGTGGCCCTGCGGCAAGCCTTTTTTCTTCGTGTAATTCGCATAGTCATTGAAGACAACCGGCTTGCCTTCGCCCAGGCAATCTGCCCAAATACCCGCCTGGCTTACCGGGTAGTGTGTATCAAATGCTGCGGTGCAGCCCTTCAGGGCAGAGGAGGTCCAAGTCACCAGCTCCAGCGTTTCCTGATCGTCATTCACAAAATGAAGAAACCCGATCTTGCTGCGTGTCAGCTTCTCGGCCAGTTCCAGCCCGGCGGTCAGGAATTCTTTTTCGGCAAGCTCGCTGCCGAGCTCGCTGATGCGCAGCAACGCTGCGGACCGCTCATTGGCGCGATAACGCTCGGTCACGTCAAAACTCAAGCCACCCAACAAGCGCTGCCCGAGCCCGTCGTCCAGCACAAACATGCTGGTCTCGTTATAGCGATCATTGAAGATCTCCACATAGGTGTGGCTGCCGCCGCGCGCGAGCATTTCGTGGTCCAGTTCGGTGATGGTTTTGGCAAATTCAGGTGGGAATATTTCATGGGCTGTTTTGCCAATCAGGGCCTGCGGATCCATCCCAAGCAGATTGCCCAAATGGCGATTGGCCATCAGCAGTCGCAGTTGGCTGTCCTTGATAAAAGCGGTGCCGGGAAGTTGGTCAACAAAACGTTGCATCAGCGACTGCGCCTCGCGGATGCGGACCTCAAGCCGATGGCGCTCCGTGACATCGTGGATCGCTGATATCAAAAGCGTTTGCCCAGCAAAACTGATCGGGCTGGTGAAGACCTCCACATCTCTCAGTTCTCCGCTGGCTAGGCGGTGCTGGAAATCAAAGTAGGCCTTTTCAAGTTTCACCGAATGGGCCATCTCGGTGCGGATTGCCTCCGGACCCATGGCGTTGATATCCGATAGGCGCATCGACATGAGCGTGGCGCGATTCCAGCCATAGAAATTGACAGCCTTGATGTTGGCGTCGACTATGCGGTCATCGGACGGGTTCACCACCATCATCGGCATGCAATTGCCTGCGAACAATGCGCTGTAACGCACCTCGCTTTCAACCAGCGCGTCTTCCGCCTTCCTTCTTTGGAAGTCGAGCTCAAAGTAGTCCAGCGCGTAGCTGATATTTGACGCCAACTGCAACAGTAGCTTGCGTTCTTTTTCATGAAACGCATTGATGCTTTTGGTGTAGACCGACAATGCCCCCATCGGCTTACCCCCAATCGTCAATGGCAAGACCGCGGCCGAGTGCCAACCCCTGGTTTTTGCCAGCTCCCACCGGTTGACCATGCGTGGGTCGGTCAATATGTCGGGGGACCAGACCGGTTTGTTTTCTAGGATAGCGACATCAATCGGCCCATTGGGTGGCAAGGTTGTGACTGCACCCGCGATCTGCAAGAAATCCACAAAGTTCCAGTCATCACCGAAATGGGCTTGCGGCCAGACTTTGTTATCCCCCACGTCGATCATGCCAATCCACGCAAAATCCATTTCTCCCAGCTTGACCAGGTGTTGGCAAATGCCTTCGAACAACACGTTCCGGTTGGCACTGCGAATAATGGCGTGGTCGCATTCGGCGAGCGCCGCATACAGGCTCAGCAACTGGCGCTGATCGGGGTCTGGCGGAACGTTAGCTTGCATGTGGTCCGTCCGTTGGCGCTGTGGGAAGTTGAATTTCTGCGGTCAATTTCAGATCGATGGATCGCTCGAAACCGGTGATCTTGCGGATGATGGTCTCATCAAGCACATGCCCTGACGTCAGCAGCAACAAGCCGCTCGGTGACATCAGGTCTTTGGACAGCACCATGCCGGCCATCAGATCTTGCGACTTTACGGACTTCGTTTCTGGCGCGGTGCTGTGCACCGCTTCGTAGTTGGCACTGCGGTTAAGTTGCACCAATGCATTCACCACCGCAGGGTCGTAGCAGTGTCCACTGCCTTGCAGGACGACGGCCTGCGCCTGTTGCGGACTCAGTTGGCGTTTTTCATAAATGCCAATTTGCAGGCTGTCGTAGTCGCTGGCCAATGCCAGTATCCGGGCCCCCATCGGGATGTGTCGCCCGGCCAGCCCCCTCGGATAGCCCGAGCCGTCGTACCTTTCCAACTGCGCACTGATGATTTCCACCGGTCCTTTGAGTTCGCTCAGTGGCATCAGCAATTGCTCGGCACGCGCCGGGTGCTTGCGGTAGGCTTCCATCTGGCGCGGGGTCATGGTGGCAACGGGCGTGCCCAGCAGTTCGTCGTTGAAGCCCACCTTACCAATGGCATGCAGCAGTCCGGCGACAAATATTTCTTGCGCCTGTTTGTTGTCCTGCTCCAGCGTCTGCGCCAGGCGCCGCGCCAGTTCGGCAACCCTGCGGGAGTGGCCGGCCAGTTTGACGTCGCGCAACTCGATCAGTGCCGTGAACATTTTGATCGACGTGATGAAGTTGTTCTTGAGTCGCTCGTTGGCTCCGTACAAGGCCAAGTTGGTTTGTTTCAGTTCGGCAGTGCGTGCCTCGACCTTGACTTCCAGGCTCGCATTGACCACTTTGAGTTCTTCGTTCTGGCATAAGACCAGGGCTTCTAGCCGCCTTTTTTCCTGTTCCAGCGCACTGCGCTCCAGTGCGCCCCGAATAATCAAAATGATGTCGTTGTCGTCCCAGGGTTTGGCGATATAGCGATAGATTTCACCCCGGTTGATGGCCCCCATGATGGAGGTGATGTCGGCGTAACCGGTCAGCAACAGGCGAAGGATATCGGGCCAACGCTGGCGAACATGCTCAAGAAAGACGACGCCGTCCATTTCCGGCATGCGCATGTCGGAGATCACCAGATCGACGGTCTCCTGTTCAAGAACGGCCAATCCGGCCTGCCCACTTTCTGCGGTCAGCACTTGAAAGCCATGGGTCCGAAACAAGCGGCGCAGCGCCGACAAAATGCTGGGCTCGTCATCCACGCACAAAATAGTGGGTTTTCGGTTCTCAGTGGTTAATGGCGGTTGGTTCATTTGCGCTGTCTCCGTTTGATCAACTGGGCACTCATAGTTTGACAAATCGCCTGGCTTCTTCCAGCAGTGGTTTCAGGTCGCCCATGCGGGTGATGATCTGGTCCAGATTCCCCCTTAGCCGCTGTTCCACGCTGGCAGGCAGGCCTTCGGGTTTTGACGGCCCTCCGAAGTCGACCCCCAAACGCTGGCATATCTGGTTGGCGGCAAAAACACCGGCCACCAAATCGCTGTCCTTGCATTCAGGCTGGTGCTGGTAGCGGATAGCGTCCACCAAGTCCGCGGGAAACTGCCACCGTTCCAGAAGCATGGCACCTACGGCCGAATGGTCAATCCCGGCCACTTGCAGTAAGGCATGGTGAAGTGATTCCTCGTGCCACACACTGTATTCCAGTGCCTTGTTGAACTCCATCGGCATACCCTGCGCAATGACGACGGTGCCAAAGTCGTGCAGCAAACCTGCAATGAAGAAGTCATGTGCGTCCGCATCAGGAATTTGCAGCGCGAGCTGCCGCGCAATTCCCGCTGCGGTAAGCGAATGCAACAAATACCCTTGCCCGTCAAATCCTGCCAGGGGGTTGCTTGGCAACATGCCCACCGCGGCGATGCTCAGCGACAAATTCTTGATCGTATTGAACCCCAGGAACACCACCGCATGGCTGATTGAACTGATTTTATTGGGCAGGCTGTAATACGCCGAATTCACCACCCGCAAGACTTTCACCGTAACGACGGGGTCTCGGTCAATGACCTCCACCAAGTCCTTCGGCGCACAGGATGCATCACGCGTCAACTTCAAAATCCTCTGTGCGCTCTGAGGAAATGTGGGCATGCGGTCCACGGCTGCTACCAACTCTCTGGAAAGTTCAGGGGTGTCAAAGTGCATGGCGTTGCAATCGCAGGAAAAGGTCCGGGACACCATTTTGCAGCAAGTCCTATGGAGGCCTCTGAAGCTTGGCGTACCTAGGGAAAGTCCTAATGTAATAATTCATTAATTAATCAAAAATCAACCCGTTCGGACTGGCGTGGTGCTGGTCTGAATTTAACGATACCCCCGGCCGCTCTGGTCCGCGGGACTTTACTTTTTGGAGACATGATGTTGAAGCTTTCGAAACTCGCCACAGCAGTGGCATTGGTAGTAGCGGGTGCTGCGGTCCACGCGGGCGAGGTAGAAGTCCTGCATTACTGGACCTCTGGCGGTGAGGCCAAGTCGGTTGCTGAACTGAAAAAAATCATGCAAGGCAAGGGCCACACTTGGAAAGATTTCGCAGTGGCTGGCGGCGGCGGTGACAACGCTGCCACGGTTTTGAAGAGCCGTGTAGTTTCTGGCAACCCTCCATCCGCAGCTCAAGCTAAAGGTCCCGCGATTCAAGAATGGGCGTCTGAAGGCGTTTTGGCTAATTTGGATGCGACTGCCAAGGCTGAGAAGTGGGATGAGTTGCTGCCTGCTGTGGTCGCCAATGTCATGAAGTACAAAGGCAACTATGTAGCGGCTCCCGTGAACGTGCACCGTGTCAATTGGATGTGGGCGAATGCAGCGGTTCTGAAGAAGGTCGGAGTGACAACCACCCCAAAAACTTGGGATGAGTTTTTTGTAGCAGCTGAAAAAGTCAAAAAAGCCGGCTTGATTCCTGTGGCGCACGGTGGTCAAAACTGGCAAGACTTCACCACGTTTGAATCCGTGGTGCTGGGCGTGGGTGGTGCCAAGTTCTTCAGCGAATCACTCATCAAGCTGGATCAAAAGGCGTTGACCAGCGCAACCATGAAAAAATCCTTGGAAACCTTCCGCAAGATCAAGGGCTACACCGACGCAGCTGCTCCTGGCCGTGACTGGAACCTGGCAACTGCCATGGTGATTCAAGAGAAAGCCGCCTTCCAGTTCATGGGTGACTGGGCCAAGGGCGAGTTCTCTGCAGCGGGCAAAGTTCCCGGTAAAGATTACGTCTGCGCAGCAGCACCTGGCACTGCCAATGCTTACACGTTCAATGTGGACTCATTTGTAATGTTCAAGCTCAAAGACGCTGGCGCTCAAAAAGCACAGGCTGATTTGGCTGCCGCCATCATGGGCACCGAGTTCCAGGAAGTTTTCAACCTGAACAAGGGTTCTATCCCTGTGCGTTTGAAGATGAGCATGGACAAGTTTGACGATTGCGCTAAGCAGTCAGCCAAAGACTTTGTGGACACCGCTAAAACTGGCGGCTTGGTTCCTTCGGTTGCGCATGAGATGGCCATCAAGCCAGCTGCCAAAGGTGCGATCATGGATGCCGTGTCCCAGTTCTGGAATGACGACAAAATGTCTGTGGCTGACGGTATGACTAGCATCGCTAAAGCTGCTGCGACCAAGTAATCGGTTCGTTTGACCGCAGAAGGCCTGGGGTACGTGCCGCCGCTCATGTCCCCCGGCCTTCGGCCTCCTCCTTTACTTCGCTTTGGCACGCACCCCAGGCCGTCTGCTTGAGGTGCGCTCATTGCCATACGAGAGCCTGCATATGAAATCTCTTGAAAATATTATTCCCAAGCTGGTGATAGCGCCGGGCTTTGTGCTCGGGTTCGCCTTCATCTACGGCTTCATGATCTGGAATGGCGTGCTGTCCATGACCGGCTCGCGCATGCTGCCCAACTACGACGAGTTTGTGGGGCTGGAGCAGTACGTCAACCTTTGGGACATGGACCGCTGGTATGTTGCCCTGAAAAACCTGGGCCTGTTCTCGGTGCTGTATGTGGGCGGCTCCATGGCTTTGGGTATGGGCATTGCTATTTTTCTGGACCAGAAGGTGCGCTTTGAAGGCGTGTTGCGCACCATTTACCTGTACCCCATGGCGCTGTCCTTTATTGTGACGGGCACCGCCTGGAAATGGATTTTGAACCCCAGCCTCGGGCTGGAAAAGCTGATGCATGACTTGGGGTGGGCCAGCTTCCACTTCGACTGGCTGGTGCAAAGCGACACCGCCATTTACTGCGTGGTGATTGCCGGCATTTGGCAGTCCGCCGGGTTTGCCATGGCCTTGTCCTTGGCCGGCTTGCGTGGCATTGACGACAGCATCATCAAGGCGGCGCAAATTGATGGCGCATCACTGCCGCTGATTTACTGGCGCATTATTTTGCCCATCCTGCGCCCGGTGGTGTTCTCTACCGTGCTGGTGTTGTCGCACCTGTCTATCAAGAGTTTCGATCTGGTGATGGCCCTGACGGCCGGTGGCCCGGGCTATGCCACCGACGTGCCCGCTACCTTCATGTATGTGATGAGCTTTACCCGCGGCCAGATCGGTCTGGGCGCTGCCAGCGCCACCATGATGCTGGCCACCGTGGCCGCCATTGTGGTCCCCTACCTTTACAGCGAGTTGCGCGCCAAGCCGCACGACCGCTAATTCGACAGGCCCACCATGAACGCTAAACACCTCCCCCGCGTGCTGATCTACGGCGTGCTGCTGATCGCCGCCTTCTTTTTCCTGGCCCCGCTGTACGTGATGCTGGCCACCTCGTTCAAAGATGCCGACCAGATCCGCTCGGGCAACCTGCTGAGCCTGCCCACCTCGCTCAATTTCGAGTCCTGGGCGTTGGCCTGGTCCAGCGCCTGCACCGGCGTGGACTGCCGTGGTTTGAAACCCTATTTTGTCAACTCGGTGATCATGGCCGTGCCTGCGGTGCTGATCTCGACCGCCTGGGGTGCCATCAACGGTTACGTACTGAGTATGTGGAAGTTCAAGGGCAGCGAAGTGCTGTTTGGCTTCATGCTGTTTGGCGTGTTCATGCCGTTTCAGGTGGTGCTGCTGCCCATGAGCCAGGTGCTGGGCTTTTTTGGTCTGTCCAGCTCGCTGGGAGGTTTGATCCTGGTGCACTGCATTGCCGGTTTGGCGGGCACCACGCTGTTTTTTCGCAACTACTACACCGCGATTCCGAAAGAGTTGGTAAATGCAGCACGCATTGACGGTGCTGGCTTTTGGCGCATTTTCTACCGTATCGTGGTGCCGATGTCCACGCCGATTCTGATGGTCACACTGATCTGGCAGTTCACCAACATCTGGAACGACTTTTTGTTTGGTGTCGCCTTCAGTGGCGCCGACAGCAAGCCCATCACAGTGGGCTTGAACAACATGGCCAACACGTCGAGCAGCGTCAAGAGCTACAACGTCGACATGGCGGCTGCCGTGATCGCCGGTCTTCCAACCATGCTGGTCTATGTGCTGGCAGGGCAATATTTCGTTAAAGGTCTCACCGCTGGCGCGGTGAAAGGATAAAAATCATGGCAGCTTCACTCCACATCGCGGGCATTCGCAAAGTTTATGGCAAGGGCGACAAGGCCGTTGAGGTCCTGAAAAAAATTGAGATTGACGTCGCCCCCGGCGAGTTTTTGATTCTGGTTGGGCCTTCCGGCTGCGGCAAATCCACACTGCTCAACATCATCGCGGGGCTTGAAGAGCCGACTGAAGGCGAACTGCGCATCAATGGCAAAGACGTCATTGGCGTGGCACCGGCCCAGCGCGACATCGCTATGGTGTTCCAGAGCTATGCGCTGTACCCGACCATGAGCGTGGCCGACAACATCGGCTTCGCGCTGGAAATGCGCAAGGTGCCCAAGGATGTGCGCACCAAGCGCATCCATGAAGTGGCTGGCATGCTGCAAATCGAACATTTGCTGGATCGCCGCCCCGCGCAGTTGTCTGGCGGTCAGCGCCAGCGTGTGGCCATGGGCCGAGCCTTGGCGCGTGACCCGCAACTGTTTTTGTTTGATGAGCCGCTCTCCAATTTGGATGCCAAACTGCGGGTGGAAATGCGCGCCGAAATCAAGCGCCTGCACCATTTGTCCGGCATCACCAGTGTCTACGTCACCCACGATCAGATCGAGGCCATGACGCTGGGCAGCCGCATTGCGGTGATGAAAGACGGCATCCTGCAGCAAATCGGCACACCCGACGACATCTACCGCCGTCCGGCCAACACCTATGTGGCGGGCTTCATTGGATCGCCCAACATGAACTTTATCCCCGGGAAAATTGAAACTGCTGGTGAAAACGGAAAATTCGTGTTTTTGGGCGGCTCGCTGGACATCGTCTGCCCCGACGCCAAAGAGGTCACCCTGGGTCAGCGCCCGGAACACATTCACATTGACCCCAACGCGCCGTGGCGTGGTGAAGTGGTGCTGGTGGAGCCCACTGGCGCGGATACCTATGTGGTGGTCAAGACCTCGGTGGGCTTGATGACGGTGCGCGTGGCTCCGAATTCGATCATGAAGGTGGGTGAGCAAACGGGCCTAACCGTGAGCAGTCGCCACAACAACTGGTTTAACGCTCAGACCGGCGTGCGCTTGGTGTAGTCGGCCACGAAGGCCTCAAAGTCCGGTGCCGACATGGGCCGGGCGTAAAAATAACCTTGGGCAAAGTCACAGCCCGCAGCGGCCAGCAGGTCGCGCTGGAGCTGGGTTTCAACGCCTTCGGCGATCACCTTCATGCCCAAGGCGTGCGCCATCACAATAATGGCCTTGCACAGCGCCAGATCGGTCGAGTGATCAATCAGATGGCGCACAAAAGACTGGTCGATCTTGACAAAGTCGATGTCAAACTTTTGCAGGTAGGACAAGGACGAATAACCGGTGCCAAAGTCGTCCAGCGACACCTGAATGCCCGAGTCCCGCAGCTCCAGCAGTTGGTCAGCCACGCTGGTGGACGTGTCCAGCAACAGCCCTTCGGTAATTTCCACCACGATGCATGAGCCAGGCAAACCCTGCGCTTGCAGTTGCATGTCCCACGGTGCCCGGCCTGCGGCGGTATGGTGAAACTGCACCGGGGATTTGTTCACACTGATCTGGAAATTCTGGGCCAGCGCGGCGCGCCAGCGTTGTACCTGCGCCATGGCCTGTTGGAACACCCATTCCCCAATGTCGACAATGAGGCCGCTGGCCTCCGCAATCGGGATAAACGCTGCAGGGCTGACCAGCCCGCGGGTCGGGTGCTGCCAGCGAATCAGTGCCTCCGCCTTGTGGATTGCGCCGGTGGTCAGGTTCACAATCGGCTGGTAGACCACCCTGAATTGCTGCTCCACCAAGGCCGTGCGCAGGTCGCTTGCCAGGCGCACCCGCGTTTGTGCGGCTTCTTGCAGTGCAGGGGTGAAGAAGCTGAAGCGGTTGCGCCCTGCGCCTTTGGCGACATACAGCGCCTGGTCTGCATTCTTGTAAAGATTCTCTATGTCCGTGGCGTCGGTTGGATACATCGTGATGCCAATGCTGGCCGATACAAACACCTGTTCTTCGCCCAGCTGGAACACTTCGCCCATGGCTTGCAGCAGCTTGTCCAAGATGCCTTCCAGGTGGCTGGTGCTGCTGAGTTCGTTCAAAATCACGGTGAACTCATCGCCGCCCATGCGGGCTACCGTGTCGGACTCGCGCACACAACCCTGAATGCGGCGGGCCGCCTCCACCAGCAGCAGGTCCCCGCTGTCATGCCCCAGCGTGTCGTTGACCTCCTTGAAATGGTCCAGGTCGATGAACAATATGGCGAGTTGCTGGTCGTCACGGCGGGTTTTCTTGATCTCCTGTTCCAGCCGGTCGCGCAGCATGCGGCGGTTGGGCAGGCCGGTGAGCGCGTCATAAAAAGCCTGCTGCCAGATCATGGCTTCCGAATTTTTACGCTCGGTGATGTCGGTGTGGGTGCCGATCATGCGCAGCGGTTGGCCCTTTGCATCCCGACTGATGACCATGCCGCGGCTCAAAACCCATTTCCAGCTGCCGTCCTTGCAACGCACCCGGTGTTCATTCATGTAGGTGGGGGTCAGCCCGTCAAAGTGGGCCTGGCGATCGTGCGCCATCTGCGCGGCATCGTCTGGGTGGGTGCGTTTGTCGAGTTCGCCTGGGTGGTTTTGAATCTCGTCTGCGCTGTAGCCATAGCTTTCTATCAAGCGCTTGGAGAAGAACTCCTCGCCGGTCTGGACGTACCAGTCCCACACGCCGTCGCCCGTGCTCTCCAGCGCCAGTTTCCAGCGACTTTCGGTTTCCCGCAGCGCCGCTTCACTGTGCTTATGTTCGGTAATGTCTTGCAGTACCGATGTGCGCTTTTGTGGACGCCCCAGCTCCCAAGTGGTCGTGCCCTTGAAACGAACCCAGATGGGGCGCCCCTTGGCCGTCACCATCTCAAGCTCCATGTCGTGGGTGGTGATCGTGCTGGCGTTGGGGCCTTCAGGTGGAACGGCCCTGATCAACTCCAGGGCCTGTGGCGTAAAAAAACGCTGTGTCGTGTCCAGGTCGCCTGGGGTGAATTCCTGTGGCGATATTTCCAGCATCCGGTAAATGCCTTCGGTCCAGAACACCGTGCCACTGACAAAATCGCGCTCCCAACCGCCGACGCGGGCGATGGACTGGGTGGAGGCCAGCAGCAAGTCCAGCCGTTTGCGGGCCGCCTCGGCCTGCACATAGTCGGTGACATCGGCAAAGGTGCGCACGAGGCCCCCACCAGGCACCGGCTGTGACCGCACTTCCAGTGTGCGACCCGTCGGGGTCTCGCGCAGGTAGTGGTTCGGAACCAGGTCTGACTGGCCCGCGGCAACGTTCATTACCAAGCTACGTGCCGCACCGTCAATCAGCGTTCCGTCAATGCCGAAATCACCCTGCTCCAGCTGGCGCCGGGTCACTTCCTGGATCGTGGGGCGGGTGGCCAGAAAACTCTCGGGCAGGTCCAGCAGCGCACAGACGCGGGGGTTGAACATGCGCACCTGCTCCTGCGAGTCGATCAACAAAATGCCCTGGCTGATACTGGTCAGCGTTGTTTGCAGCAGCTCGGTGTTTTCGAGCAACCTCGCGTTCAGCGCGTGCAGCTCCGCCTGTGCCTGTTTGGGCCCGGAGATATCGGTGTGGGTGCCAATCATGCGCAGCGGCTTGCCCTGTGCGTCGCGCTCCACGACCGTGCCGCGCGTCAGAATCCACTTCCAGGAGCCGTCTTTGCAGCGGATCCGAAAGTCGGCTGCATAGTTGGGTGTGCGACCCTCCAGGTACGACTTGGCCGCCGCTTGCACCGCTGCGAGGTCGTCTGGATGCACCCGTGTGGAAAACGCCTGGTACTGCTGGTCGAGTTCGCCGGCGCTGTATCCCAGCATTTCTTCCCAATGCCCGGAGTGGCGCTGTTGGTCCGTGGCAATGTTCCAGTCCCACACACCCACCCCGGAGCCTTCCAGCGCCAGCTTCCAGTGGTTTTCGTCTGCAAAGGGGGGTGTGATGGCGTCGTTCACGGTTGGCAGTATCCCATGATCAACGGGCCAAAGGCAGGCGCAGTTGTACGCGCAAACCCTGCCCACGGACCGCCATGGCTGTCGCAGTGCCGCCGTGGCGCTGGGCGATCTCCGCCACAATGGCCAAACCCAGGCCACAGCCGCCCGGCAGCTCGCTGGCGCGCCAGAAGCGCTCAAAAACCCGCTCCAGATCGGGGGCGCTCAAGCCGGGCCCGTTGTCCTCCACTTCCAGCAGGCAGTGGCCCTCCAAGGCGCGAGTGCGCAGCGTCACGGTGGCACCGCGTCCGGCGTAGCGCAAGGCGTTGTCGATCAGGTTGCTCAGGGCCTCGCGCAGCAGCAGCTTGTCGCCGGGCACGGTCAGCGTGTCTTCGCCCTCATAGCCCAGGTCGACGCCAGCGGCCACGGCACGCGGCGTCCACTCCCGCGCCACCTCCCGCGCCAAAGACGCGGCATCCACCGGGTGCAGGGCCACTTCTGCCTCGGTGCGGGCCAGCGACAGCAGTTGGTGCACCAGGTGCGCGCTGCGCAGGGCGCCGGTGTGGACCTTTTCCAGCCGCCGCTTCACGGCTTGGGGCTCGGTCTCCTGCAGGGCCATTTCGGTCTGGCTGATCAACCCTGCCAAGGGCGTGCGCAGCTGGTGTGCCGCGTCGTTCAAAAAACGCTTTTCCTGGCTCAGACTGCGCCGCAAGGTGGTCAGCAACTGGTTCACCGCATTGGCCAGAGAATGCACTTCCCGTGGTGCCTCGGTCATCTCTATCGGGGAGAGGGATGCTGCGGTGCGGTGGGCCAGTTGCGCTTCCAGCCGCTGCAACGGCGCCAACCCACGGCGAATGCCGGCGTAGACCAAAAAGCTGAGCACGGCACCCAGCAGCAACAGCGGGAAGAGCACGTCACGCACCAGTTCGCGGGCAATGCCCTGTTGCACGGCCAGGCTTTTGGCCACCTGCACGCGCAAGCGCTGGGGCGTCAGGCCATCACCAAACCCCAGCTCGATCGAGGCTACGCGCATCGGCTTGCCGTCCATGACTAGGTCATAGAGCAGTGGCTCGTTGTCGGGCATCACCCGCTGCGCGGGTGGGGGTGGCAGTTTGCCGTTGCCCAGCAAAAAGCTGCCAGGCGGGGAGGACACCATATAGGACACGCGGTCCGTGGGGTCTTGTTCCAGAATGTCTTGCGCCGCACGCGGAAAGTCCACCAACAGGCCGGAGCCCAGTGGCTTGACCTGGCGCGCCAGCGAGCGCACCGATTGGGTCAGCGATTGGTCAATGGCTTTTTCGGCATAGGCCAGCGCCACCCGAAACGCCAGTACGCCACCCATCAACCACAGTACCAGTTGCGGCACCAGCAACCACACCAGCAGTTGCCGGCGCAGCGAGAAGCTGGCGGCGGTCTTCACGCCACCTCAACCTCTAGCATGTAGCCCAGGCCGCGCACATTGCGGATGGTCAGCCCGGAATCCTGCAGCTTACGGCGCAGGCGGTGCACATAGACCTCCAGTGCGTTGGAGCCGCTGGCCGTGCCGTCCGTGGGCTGCGTTTGCCACACCGCCAAAACGTCTTCGCGCCCCACGACCTGCCCCTGGTTGTTGACCAACAGGGAGAGCAAGGCCCACTCCCGCTGCGTAAGGTCCAGCGCCTCATCGTCCAGCCAGGCCAGCGGCAAGGTGGGGTCGACGCGCAGGCGCTGGGCAGCAGCGCCTTCCGCCTCCAATGAGCCGCCAAAGGCGGGCAGGCGTGAGCGGCGCAGCATGGCTTGCAGGCGCGCCAGCAGTTCGGCCATGTTGAAGGGTTTGGTGAGGTAGTCGTCGGCACCGGCGTTCAGGCCCTGCACCCGATCCTCCACGCCGTCGCGCGCTGTGAGTACCAGCACGGGCAAGGCGGTCAACCGTTGGCGAATCCAGCGCAGCACGCTGACACCGTCCACCACCGGCAGCCCGAGGTCGAGAATCACGCCGTCAAAGCGGGTCGACTCCAGCATGCTCTGGGCCTGCGCTCCATCGCTGGCGCTGCTGACACTGTGGCCGGCGTGCGTGAGTTGTGCGCACAGGCCGTCGCGCAGCAAATCGTCGTCTTCAACTATCAATAAATGGGACATGGCACGAGCATACCAAGATGCACCCCGGGCGCGCCACCCTATAAACCCGATGCCACCGCCTCGATTCGTGCGGTCTGGATAAATTCACCTATCTTTGGGCCTGTAGCCCCCGTGGATATTGCGTGAGCAGCTACTAAATGTGTAGCAACGGAGAGTGCCTGGTGCAGGGCGTTGCCCAACCGTTCGGCCTGCGGGTAGGGTGCGTCCTGGAACCCCAGGCGCCCCCGGGCGTCGCATTCGCAGGCCTGCAAAATTTCGGCAAAACGCTCTGGCTTGCGGATCGCGTCGCAGCGCTCCAGCAGGCGCACCAGCGCCGCGGCGTTGAGCGTGCCCGAGCGGTGGATGTTGCCGTGTTCGCGCGCCACCACCTGCGCCAGCTCAGTGCACTCCACCGGCACGCGCAGGCGCTGGCACACGCCCTTGAGCAGCCGCACGCTGCGCTCTTCGTGGCCGATGTGGCGCGGCAGCACGTCGGCAGGCGTGACTCCTTTGCCCAGATCGTGCGTCAAAGCGGCAAAACGCACCGCCAGACCGGTGTTCAGGCGCGCCGCCATGTCGATCACCAGCATCACATGCACACCGGTGTCCACCTCCGGGTGGTACTCGGGGTTTTGCTGCACGCCCCACAGGCGGTCCAGCTCGGGCAATAGCCGCACCAGCGCGCCGCAGTCGCGCAGCACTGCAAACATGCGCGACGGCTGGGCTTCCATCAGCCCTTTGGCAAGCTCCTGCCAGACGCGTTCGGCCACCAAATGGTCCACCTCGCCGTGTTCCACCATTTCCCGCATCAGGGCCTGGGTGTCCGGCGCCACGGTGAAATCGGTAAAGCGGGCGGCAAAACGGGCCAGCCGCAAGATGCGCACCGGGTCTTCGCGAAACGCCGGGGTGACGTGGCGCAGCACCTTGTCGGCAATGTCTTGTTTACCGCCAAAGGGGTCTATGGCATTTTTAAGGTCAAAAGTGCCTGTAGCCCCCGTGGGGTGTGCGCAAGCAGCTATGGAATTGATAGTAAGGTCGCGCCGCGCCAGGTCTTCCTCCAGCGTCACATCC
>Ga0247840_10001421_pt1 | contig 47075 bp, 44 predicted proteins | sample LaCruzMarch2015__FD_192404 | JGI IMG/M metagenome (GOLD analysis project Ga0247840, IMG submission 192404) | Freshwater microbial communities from meromictic Lake La Cruz, Castile-La Mancha, Spain - LaCruzMarch2015_17m | ecosystem: Environmental > Aquatic > Freshwater > Lake | place: Spain... | reverse complement strand
GACCCCGGCGACCCCATGCCGTTCTGATCCCTGCCCGGTCGGCGCTCCTCGCGGGGGCCCCAAGCCCCCGCTCCTACCGCAGGTGAGTTCGCCATTTTTCCGCGCTTTTTGGAAGCCGCTAACAAGGCCACCTGCAGCGGCGTGAGGTCCGCCACCGCGCTCTTCAGGCGCGCCAACTGGGGCTCGTTGAGCGGGCTGGTCAGGGGTGTCAGTTGCAGTTGGTTCAAGGAATTAGTCGCCTTCACGAGTCCTCCGGGTGGTTTGGGTCACCCGCCGGGTTGCTTGAGCCGCAAGTCGCAGTGGATGGGTAGGAGGACCGGAACCAGGCCGGCGCCGCCCTCCAGGCTCAGGAGTATGGCGACTCCAGAAATCTTGAGAAATGATTTATCATTCTTATATATCTCTGAATGGAATATAGAGCGGCGCCCGAGCGTGCACGACAACGGCCCCGGACCCTGGACCGAGACCGACCACGCCGACGTGCCCGCCCCACGCCTGCCGCCGCCCCTGCGCCACCGGCAGCCCCAGATGCGCTATATTTCAGCCAACTGCCGGAGGGCCTTGGTCATCATTCCGGCCACCGTGCAGCGTAGGGTGGACAAGCAATACGCACGTCCGTCGGCGCGTTGCCATCGGGTCGGGCACGACGAAAAAGAGACCAATCACCGGGACAATAGCAAATGACTCAGATCATCCTCGAAATCGACGACGATGCCCACGCGGCGCTGATGATGGAAGTGCTGGCGGCATTGACGTTCGTCCGCACGGTCAAGGCCATCCCTGCGCCACTGAACGGCGCGGAAGAAGCCGCTGTGTTGGGGGATTTCTTTTCTCTGGCAGGCATCTGGGAAGGGCGTGACGTATCGAAGGAATGCCTCCGCCAACGCGCCTGGCCGGAGCACCCCCGATGATCTTGTGCGATACCGACATCCTGATCGAGTTTTTCAAGGGGAATGAGACCATCGTCGGCACGCTACGGGATATCGGCCAGGGTCGCCTCGCCGTGAGTCATGTCACCGTGGCCGAACTGTATTTTGGGGCGCTCAACAAGGCAGAATTGGCCCGCATCCGGCGCGATCTCGCCAGGCTCCATGCCTATCCGATATCCGCCGGCATCTCGCAGCGCTTCTTGCGGTTGATGGAGACCTATTCACTCAGCCACAAGCTCGCGTTGCCGGACGCCTTGATCGCGGCGACCGCTTTGGAGCATGACTTGAACCTCCTCACCCTGAACTGGAAAGATTTTCGCTTCATTACGGGGCTTCGACTGCACGGGGCCTGAGCGTTGGCAACGAGGCCAGCTTATCGGCAGATTATAAGCAGCACCTCGACTTTTCATCCAAGGCTTACTCTCAGGACTTAAGGGTATCCTCATGTATACGACATACCGACTGAAAACGGACGAACTCGGCGAGGACTTCTTAGACTCGCTGCGGGCCTTGTTCAAAGACAAGACCATCGAAATTGCGGTGTGCGAAGCCGAAGCCGAAGCCGAGGCCGACGACGAGACGGCCTACCTACTGCGCAGCCAAGCCAATCGCAAGCGGCTGATGGAGGCGATCGAAAACGTCAGGCACGGCCACACAGTCCAAGTCGATTTCAACAACCCGACATGAAGCGGGTGGTGTTCGAGTGCAATGAGGAACAGACCGCGATTTCTGTGGCCTTGATCATCCTAGAATCGGCAATTGCTCACGCAAAGACGCCAAGAACGCAAAGAAGAATAGAACTTTGCTGGCGATGATCCCGTCACCCGGTAGGTGAACCGTACGACAGAGATATCGCATTGAAAAACTTTGCGTCTTTGCGTCTTTGCGTGAAACAAATACTCTTTCCAGGATCATTGTTCCGGCCACCCGGACCGGAGTCCAAGGCTTCAGCCTTGGATGCACAAGACCAAGGCTGAAGCCTTGGACTCCAGAAGGCCGCTGCCGGCCGGAACGGCCTTGGTCATAACTCCGGCCACCGCGCGAGCCGCGAGGCCGCTGGTCCGCACAGCGGACCCTACGGAACGCGGCCTTAGCGTAGGGTCCGCTGTGCGGACCGATGCCGCCGACCGGAGCGATGACCAAGCCCTGAGTCACCACACGAAGGGCCGCAGCACATGGCCGCGCAGACCCCAACTGTCGGCATAGCGCACATGGTTGATCCAGCCCTGCACGCCGGCATCGAAGCGGGCAAAGCTGATCCGCCCGGCCCGCCAGGCATCGAAGCCCGCACCCAGACGGCGCGTCGCCTCGACCACCTTACGTCCCTTGACCCGGCGCTGCTGCGGGTAGACGACGAAGCCCAGCCAGGGGACCCCGGTGCCCACCGGTCTGACCTGGGCCGAGCCCTGGTGCACGGTGAGCCGCAACCGCGCCAGCCGTTGTAACACCGCGTCCTTCCAGGCCCAGAGTTCGGCCTTTGAATCGCTGAACAGGGCCATGTCATCGACATAGCGAACATAGGCGTCGCAGTGGAGACCGCGGGTGATGAACTCATCGAGCGGGTGCAGATAGCAGTTCGACCAGAACTGGGAGGTCAGATTGCCGATCGGCAGCCCGCGCCCACGGCAGGCCGCGAGCAGGTCATCGCCCGGAAACCACACCATGCGGTACTCCTGCTCCAGCACGCCGTCACCGCTGGCGATGATCCGTGCCGCCAGGTCCATGAGCCGCGGGTCATGCACCCGGCGCCCGAGCGTCTCCAAGAGGATCGCGTGGTCGATCGAGGGGAAGTGCTTGACGATGTCCAGCAACAGGACGTAGCGATAGCGCCGGGCGTGCGCCTGCACCCGGTCCACCGCCCGATGGGTGCCCTTGCCGGGCCGGTTGGCGTAGCTGTCCGGGATGAACAGACGCTCAAAGACCGGCTCGATGACATTGCATAGCGCATGATGCACCACCCGGTCGGCGAAGGGTGCGGCACTGATGCAGCGGCGCTTGGGCTCATCGATGGTGAAATGCACATAGCCGCCCGGTTGCCAGGTGCCGGTCGCCAGGCGTTGTTGCAGCGCGAGCAGACGGTCCGCCACCTGGTGCTCGAAGGCCGCAACTCCGGGCGTCGTGCGCTTGCCGCGGGCCGCCTTGCGCCAGGCCAGCAGCAGATTCTCCCAGGCGCACAGCGCCTCCAGCGTCGGCTCCAGGCGCGACACAACCGAGGGACTTGTCATGGCGACCGAGATGGTCATCTTTGTACGGGTATTCGACCTGCTGGAATGGCTGGTGCCCAAGGGCGAGTCCTTTCCGCGCACCTTCCGGCATACGGTCACCGCGCGCCTGCTCGGCGCCGCCTTGGACCTGCCGGAGCGCCTGTACCAGGCCCATGCGCGGCGGGGCCGCGGGCGCCTGGCGGCCCTGACCGAGGCCGACGCGGCGCTCAACACGCTGCGGCTGTACTTGCGGCTGGTGCACCGCTGGCACTGGCTGACCGACGGCCAATATCAGCACGTCAGCGCCATCGTGGCGGAAATCGGACGGCTGCTGGGCGGCTGGCTGCGCCAGGAGCAGGCCGCGCAGGCACGGGCCGCGCCGGAAAAAGGGTGAGGCGCCGCGGGGCTTGCACCCGGGCGGCGCCTCGCTTCACTAGATGCCCGACGCCAAAAACGGACGTGCGGACGGGACGCACCCGCGCCATCCCTCCCGGACCCACCGCACCCGACCAACCGTGGTCGGACGGGCCTGTCGGTATTCGGGGCCTGAAGGGGGGATGTGGCCGACGCGGCACACGCGAAAACCCAGCGTGTCGTTCCTGTTGTCGATGGTGTTGCGGTTGCGGTACGACACCAGCGCCGCGGCCCGTTGATTGTTCCAAGAGCCGCCGCGCACCCCGCGCGTCGATGCCGGGGCGCCCCACCGGTTGCCCGGTCCATGCAGACTAGCCGATTGTCGGCGGCGGCGTCCAGACGACGACACCCATGAAATCGGCCCGGTGGGCTGAGCCGACGATGGGCAGAGCGCAGCCCATCTTGCCGCCGCGAACCTCAATGATGGGCATCGCTCCCAGTCTGCCCATCCCAGGATCTGTGGATAAGTCCAAAAAAAATCCCCGCGCTGCGCGCGGTCGTCAGTGAACAGGGGATCAGCGATCAGCGTTCAGCGGATCAGGGGTCAGCGAATGGGGCCGACGCGGCACACGCGAAAACCCAGCGCGCCGCTCCCGACGTCGATGGTGTCGCGGTTGCGGTACGACACCAGCGCCGCGGCCCGACGATCGACCCAAGAGCCGCCGCGCACCCCGCGCGCCTCATCGCCGTCCAGGTCAGTGCCATCCTCGTCATCGGCCTTGTTCAGGCACCACTCCCAGACATTGCCGCTACAGTCCATGAGCCCGTAGGGGGAGCGATTGCGCGGATAGAGCCCCACTGCGGTGGTCTGGCGCAGATAGAGTTCGCCGACCTTGTCCTTGCCGAAGGTCTCGTCGATGTTGGCGTCGCCGCTCACGTAATCGTTGCCCCAGGGGTAGGCGCGCCGCTCGGTGCCGCGCGCGGCCTTCTCCCATTCGACCTCGGTCGGCAGGCGGATCGACTCCTCCGCGCCAATCCCGCCCGCGGCGGGCCCCTTGGCACGCAGCCGCTCGGTCAGCCAGCGGCAGAAGGCCAGGGCCTCCGTCCAGGTCATGGCCACCCGCGGGCGGTTGTCGGCGGACCAGTCGTGCTCGTAGGGCCGCTCCAGGCCGCGCGGCCACCAGCGTGGGTCCTCATAGTCCTCGGCCCGCGTAAAGGCGCGGTACTGGGCGTTGGTGATCGGATAGCGGGCGATCCGGAAGGCCGCCGTGTGGCGCTCCTCGCTGCCGTCCTGCCAGGGGAAGGGCCCGGCCGGCACCGGCTGCCAGGCGATGGCCGGCAGGCCGTCCACCAGGCCCAGGCCGTCGCGCGGATCGCCGAGCGCGTCCAGCAGGTCGCCGACGGCCACGCGGTGCCAATGCCAGCGGGGTGCGTCCGGACCGGTGAACAGGGCCTCGGGGTCGATGCCCGCACGCAGCCAGCCGGTGAGGTCGCTACCATGCTGGCCGTCATGGGCGCGCAGCGCGGCGACCAGCGCCGAGAGGGTTGCGCTCCCGCGCTCGTTGCGGGTCAGGGTGTGCAGCAGTTGGGCGCGGGCCTTCGGTTCCGTGGCCTGCGCCTCCTGCGCGCGGCGCACCAGCGCGAGCAATTCGGCGGGGTCGTCGCGGACCAGGAACTGGGCAACGCTCGGGCCGTCCTTGTCCTTTTCGATCAGGTCCCGCCACAGGCCCGCCTCCTCGAACAGGGTGCGCAGCTCGCCGACCAGGTAGGGGTTCGGGACCCGCTGATCCCGGCGGCCCTCGGCGTCCCAGCGCGCCACCTCGCGGCGCAGTTGGGGGCGGCGGATCAGGGCCTCCTTGCGGCGCTCGATCCAGCCCGCCAGGTCCGGCCAGGCCTGGAACAGCGCCTCGTGGGCGACCTCCACCACGCGCCCGTGGGCGGCGCCGGGCGGGGCCCCGGCCCCCAGCGCGGTCGCGTCGTAGCGCGCGTCCAGCACCAGGAGGCGCGTGTCCCACGCGCTCAGGGCCGCGATCAGCGCGAGGGCCTCCGGGTCCTGGTCCCAGTGGGCGAGGTCCTCGCGCAGCCGGGTGGGGGCGCCGTCCGCGGCCACGGTGAGGAGCCGACCGAAGACCCGGGTCAGGACCCGCTCGGTGTCGCTGCCGGCGCGCCCCGCGGCAGCGACGGCGCGCTTGGCGATGAACCGGTCGAGCCCGACCGGCGCCTGGGCCGCGCCGGTGCCGTCGCCCACACCCGCGCTGGGCTCCAGGTAGTGGGCGAGCATCAGCCGCGGCGGGACCGGCGCCGGCGCGCCCGCGTCGACCGCGGCGAGGCGTTCCTGGTAGAGGTCCGCGAGCGCGAAGGCGAGCAGCGCGAGCCCGCCGGCGCGCCCGCCCGCGTCCGACACCAGGCGTTTGACCAGGTCGTCGTCGATGCTCGCACGCTTGGCCGGGGCCAGCACGCGTTCGCGCAGGGGGCCGGTGATCATGCGCCGCAGGGCGCTCGCGTCGGGGATGTCCAGCGGATAGAGGGCCCCGGGGGCCCTGATCTCGGCACACAGGCCGGGGTGCGCGATGCAGTGGTCGAGAAAGTCCGAGCGCACGGTGGCGACGACGCGCAGGCGCGGCAGGGCCAGGGCCGGCAGCAGGCGGTCGAGGAAGGCGGCGCGCCGGTCGTCGGTGACGCTGGTGAAGAGTTCCTCGAACTGGTCGATGATCAGCAGCCATTCGGCGCCGTCCCGGCCATCGAGTACGCGCCCCAGCAGGGCCGCGAAGCCGGTATCCGCGGCGCTCAGTGCCCGCGCCTCCTGGTCGGCGTCACGCAGCCCCGGGACCCGCGGTTGTGCCTGCAGCAACCCCAGACAGAGCGCGAAGAAGGGGTCGCCCAGGCCGTGTGCCGCGGGTTTCATCGCGCTGATCACCCACCGCTCGGAGCCGGCCAGCGGCGTGCGGGCGGCATCGTGCAGACGCGCCCAGAGACCCGCACGCACCAGCGAGGACTTGCCGGAGCCGGAGCGACCGGCCACCAGCAGCAGGCGGCGGCCCTGCTCGGTGTCGAGCCGGGCCAGCAAGTCCGCCGTCTCGGTCTCGCGGCCAAAGAAGATCGGCGCCTGATCGTAGTCCAGCGGCTCCATGCCGGGGTAGGGGGCGAACTCCCAGTCCACCTCGGGTTCCTCGCCGGGACAGCCCAGCCGCCGGGCGAGGTCGGCGATGCGTGCAGCGCAGTCGCCATGCCCGCCGAACTGCTCGCGCGCCTCCGCCAGGAGGGCGCACAGGGGCGACAGATCGGGGCGGTGTGCGACCGGGTTGTTGTTGAGCGCCTGGCACGTCTTGGCCAGTTCCCAGGCGATATCCGCCGCCGAGCCGCCCCAGGCCATCTGTGCCAGCACCCGATGGCCTTCGCCAAGGGCCTGTTCCACAAAGCTCTGCCGACAGGTTTGCTCGTGCCAGCGCGGGAGCCTGGTCAGCAGGTCGCGCAGATCGTGCAGCAGTCGCGGGTCGTGAGGTGCCATCGCGTCGGTTCCTTAAGTCGGTTCGGCGGTCCCGTCGCGGCGCCAGCCGCGGCCGGCGGGTGCCGGTTCGACCCGCAGGCTAGGCGGCCGGCGGGGCATCGGGTTCAGGCGCAGCCAAGCAGCGCTTGGAGCGCGGCGATATCGGCATCGCGGGCGGGGTCGGGGCCAAACTCGCCGGGGATGGCCGCCAACAGGGCGCACAGCGGCACGCATCCACCGGCATCGGCCGCAGTACCCCGCGCGCAGACCTTGGCGACCTCGCCGGCGAGATCACGTCCGCTGCCCTCCCATTGGATCTCGTTCAACAGATCGTGGTCTGGCCCGAGCGCCGCTTCGATGAAATTTCGGCGCGAGCGGGCGTTGTTCCAGTGCGGCAGGTCCTGCAGCAGGTCGCGCAGGCGGGCGAGGGTCTCGGGGGACAGGGCGGTCGCCGCCACCCCGGGCGGTCCGCGGTCGCCCTTGATCCGTCGCCACCACCGCAAACCGACCTTGCTCAACAGAAAGGCACCCGCCAGGAAGATGAGCGTCTCGACGACATTGTTGACGCCCCCGTTCAGGCGCTCCAAGAGCCAGGCCCAGACCATCGCCCAGACCGGCGAGTGCACCAGGCTATCCCAGACCGCCCCGCACCAGGCCAGCGCGTCCGCCAGGCGCTCCCACGCGGCGTCGCGCCAGGCGCCCGCGTCCCCCGGCCCCGGGGTTGGCGTGGACAGGGTCGCCGGCGGCGGGGGCTGCTCGGCCTCGATCATGACCCCGACCGGCGGCGATCGGTCCGCACAGCGGACCCTACGGCAAGGCGTTGCGTAGGGTCCGCTGTGCGGACCAGCGGCCTCGCGGGTCGCGCCGTGGCCGCAGTGATGATCGAGGCCGGTTGCTCCATGAACGGGAAGGTCATTGCGCCACTCAAAACCGGGTAGGTGCCCGATGGTAGCCGCACCCAAGGACACCGGGCAAGGGCTTTGGGGCGCTAGCGCGTTCTGCTTTGGCCCGCCGCGGACGCGGGGCCGCGCCGTCGCTCGGGGCCGCGGTGCGGAACCGCGCCCGGTGCGCGCCCCCGTGGGCGGGTGTCACCACCAGGTCCGGCCTGAACGCCTGATCATGCGGTGAGCCCTCCCCGGTATGGTCCCGTGCGGTATACTCGCCGCACCTCGATCTTCGGTGTTTCGCGACCAAGAAGCCCAGAACGATCAGTCAATTGTCCCGCCCTGGCCACCGGACACCGACCACCGGCCACTGTCTCTTGGCAGCGCCGACCGGCGCCCCCACCGAGCGAACCCGGCAGCACCGGCACGCCGCCCCGCCCGGTCAGCACTGACGGATTGAACCCCAACCCATGACCGACGCGCACACGACTGCCACCACCCGCAACGGCGGGGACTTAGGCTTCGAGGCCGACCTCTTCAAGGCCGCGGACAAGCTGCGCGGCAATATGGAGCCGTCCGACTACAAGCACGTCGCCCTGGGGCTCATCTTCCTCAAGCACATCTCCGACAGCTTCGAGGCCAAGCACGCGGCCCTGCTGGCGGAGTACCCGGACGGCGCCGAGGACCCGGACGAGTATGCCGCCGAGAACGTCTTCTGGGTGCCGAAGGGCGCGCGCTGGTCGCACCTCAAGGCCCAGGCCAAACAGCCCGGCATCGGCAAGTTGATCGATGAGGCGATGCTCGCCATCGAGAAGGTCAACTTAAGCCTCAAGGGTGTGCTGCCCAAGGAATACGGCCGCCCGGCGCTCAACGCGGTGATGCTGGGCGAGCTGATCGACCTGATCTCGAAGATCGCGCTGGGCGAGTCCCAGGACCGCGCCCGCGACTTGCTGGGCCGGGTCTACGAATACTTCCTGGGCCAGTTCGCCGGCTCCGAGGGCAAACGCGGCGGTGAGTTCTATACCCCGCGTTCGGTCGTCAGCGTGCTGGTGGAAATGCTGGAGCCCTTCCCGGACCCCGCCCGCAAGGTCCTGGGGCGCGTCTATGACCCCTGCTGCGGCTCCGGCGGCATGTTCGTGCAGACCGAGCGCTTCCTGACCGCCCACGGCGGGCGCATCGGTGAACTGGCCATCTATGGCCAGGAGTCCAACTATGTCACCTGGCGGCTATGCAAGATGAACCTGGCGGTGCGCGGCATCGACGCCGACATCCGCTGGAACAATGAGGGCAGTTTCCACAAGGACGAACTGCCGGACCTGCGCGCCGATTTCATTCTGGCCAATCCGCCCTTCAATATCTCCGACTGGGGCGGGGCCAAATTGCGCGAGGACACCCGCTGGCGCTACGGCGCGCCGCCCGCGGGCAACGCCAACTTCGCCTGGCTGCAACACATCCTGCACCACCTGGGCCCCAACGGCACCGCCGGTGTCGTACTCGCCAACGGCAGCATGTCCTCGAGTCAATCCGGTGAGGGCGAGATCCGCCGGGCCATGGTCGAGGCCGACGTGGTGGACTGCATGATTGCGCTCCCCGGTCAGTTGTTCTATTCCACCCAGATCCCCGCCTGCCTGTGGTTCCTGGCCAAGAACAAGCGCAACGGCGGCTTACGCGAGCGCCGCGGCGAGACCCTGTTCATCGACGCCCGCAAGCTCGGGCACCTGGTCGACCGCACCCGGCGGGAGCTTGCGGAGGAGGACATCGACCGCATCGCCAACGCCTACCATGCCTGGCGCGGAGAGATGGACGCAGGCACCTACGCCGACGTGCCGGGCTTCTGCAAGGCGGCGACCCTGCCCGAGATCGCCGGGCACGGCTTTGTGCTCACGCCCGGGCGCTATGTGGGCGCGGCGGAGGTCGAGGAGGACGAGACGCCCTTTGTGGAGCGGTTCGCCGCCTTGCAGGAAAGGCTGGACTCTCAGTTCGCGGAGGGACGGCGACTGGAGCAGGCGATCCGCGAGAACCTCGGGCGTGTAGGCTTGCAAGGCGAGTCGTCGACTGGTACACAGTATTCGCCAGACCCGAAACTGTGGAGCGATGATTACAAGACCCAGAGAACATCATGAAGGTCTTGCGCTTTGCCGCCTGAGGCAGGATCGATACACCGCCCTTTCTGGCTCCCACGCTACAGCGTGGGAGCAAGTGCGGGCGCTCCGCGTCCAGTGCCAGGACCGGACGCGGAGCGCCCGCACGGCATTCCCACGCCGGAGCGTGGGAACGAGAAAGGTCTTGCGCTTTGCCGCCTGAGGCAGACCCTTAGGTCGGGTTACGCTGCGCTAACCCGACCTACGCCCTACGCCCTACGCGCGGGCAGAACGCGACTCTAAGATGAGAAGATAAACGGGAGGCTGTATCGTGACCACTGATAGCCGCATTGCCATTGTGGATCGCATCTACGATTCAGATACCACCGAAGCGCCTTTCGGCAAGCGCTGGAGAGACGAATGCGTGACGCTCGATGCAGCGACACTGGAGGCCTTGCAGCAAGGCAAGATCCTCGCGCTCGATGTGCAGGGTGAATATGTGATCTATGTTCGTGCCGGGGAAATCGCAGGACCGGCGGGCGGCAGCCAACCGGGGTCTTGATCGATGTGCGAATACCCTCAAATATGCCTGGATAAGCTAGCGGCAAGCGAGCGTGGCGCCATCGCTATTGGTCCATTTGGATCTCGCATGAAAGCAGACGTTTACGTCGATTCCGGAGTGCCCGTCATCAGGGGCACGAACATCTCAGAAGGGCGTGGCTTCAAGGGTGATTGGGTCTACGTCACCGAAGAATTTGCGAAAGGTATTCCTAACTGCCTCTTGCATCCGGGCGACCTTGTATTTCCACATCGCGGGTCGATCGGCGCGGTCGCGCTGATCGAGGCGACCACGGGACCGATGGTCCTTTCAACCAGCATGATGAAGTTCCGCCCCAATTCAGCTATGGCGGACAGCACTTTTCTTTATTATTTCTTTCGCTCAGCGGCTGGCCGACAGGAGATCCTGAAGTTCAGCTCTCAAGTCGGAACCCCCGGCATCGGACAGCCACTCTCATCACTTAGGCAGTTCCGCGTTCCGCTCCCGGCAATTTCCTTACAAAGATCAATATCCCGGATCCTGAGTACACTTGATGAGAACATTGAGCTAAACCGCCGCACGAACGAAACCCTGGGGGGAATGGCGCGGGCGCTGTTTAAGGACTGGTTCGTCGATTTCGGTCCTATCCGTGCCAAGCAGGGCGGCTTGGAACCCTTCCTCGCCCCCGAGCTGTGGTCCCTGTTTCCCGCGCGGCTGGATGCGGAGGGGAAGCCGGAGGGTTGGCGAATCGAACCTCTTATGGACCACGCACGTTTAATTTCTGGCGGCACTCCGAAAACAGACACGCCTGCTTATTGGAATGGAGGGATTTCTTGGGCAAGTGCGAAAGACGTCAGTCAATGCGGTGAACCGTTCTTGATTGCTACCGAGCGGACAATCACACAGCGCGGACTCGAGGAAAGCGCAACACGCCTGATTCCAACACGCGCAACGGTTGTGGTCGCACGGGGTGCGACAACGGGCCGCTACTGTATGGCTGGCAATGAGATGGCAATGAACCAAACATGCTATGCGCTTTCATCCGCACAGGGACACTCGTTCTGGTTGAACTGCGCATTTGGTGCCTTGGTCGAGGATCTCGTGAATTCCGCTCATGGCTCAGTGTTCGATACCATCACAACCAAGACGATCGAGCGCGCTCGCGTAATGATTCCCACCAATCGCTTGATCGAACGTTTTCAGAAAATGGTCGAGCCAGTGTTCTTGCGGGTGCTCGCCAATATAGAGCAATCCCGCACCCTCGCCCAAACCCGCGACCTGCTCCTTCCCAAACTGATGTCCGGTGAGGTCCGAGCGCAGGAGACCGAACCGTCGACGGCGTCAGCCCCTCAGAACCCCCAGCAACGGTGACTGTTATGCACGCGATACGCAGCATTGTCGATGACGCTGCCAATCAACTCTTGATCGAGCTGCCGCCCGAACTGCGGCACCGACGGCTGGAGGTCATTGTGTTGCCACTTGATGACCAGGGGCCGACGGCCGACGCCCAATTGCGCCCTCGCTATCAGACCTTGCGAGTTGCCGAACGGGTTATCGTGGGCCGGGATGAACTCCATGAGCGGTGAGCCCTTCATCGACACGAATGTCTGGGTCTACGCGCACTTGGAGACTCCGGACGATCCGAAGGGGCGCCGCGCTCGTGACTTGGTCGAATCGGAGCACCGCTTCGTGTTGAGCACTCAGGTGCTCAATGAATATTATGCTGCCATGCTCAAGAACCGAGCCACAAACGAGTGGATACAGAACAGCGTTGAGCGCATGATTCGCTGTTGCGAGGTGAGGATGATATCGCTGTCAGTCATCCGCCAGGCGTATCACGTCAAGAACCGCTATGGCTTTTCGATCTGGGATTGCCTCGTGATCAGCAGCGCGCTGGATGCCGGCTGTCCCCTGCTTTATTCCGAGGACCTTCAGCACGGCCAGCGCATTGACGGAAATTTGTTGGTTGTCAATCCTTTCCTGGAGGATTCAGTCCGAAGGTCATAGAGCGGGTTAGCAAGCCGTAACCCGAGTCGACCTGGAGATTTACGCGAGGTAGTATGTGCTGATCCTTTCTCGAGAAGCACGCATCAAGGTAAGCAAACATGCCTGGAACGTGTTTCCTCTTGGGCTTCGTATTTCAAAGACGGCCGCTGGCTGGAGCATGGCCAGGATTATGTCACGGCCCCCGGGAAGAGAATAGGGCGTGAGCTCAACCAAAAGCGAATCCTCAAGGAATGGCGTATGATTTACGGCCCTATCGACTACTCGTATCGTTCCGGGCTAGCCCGGTAGGTCGGGTTTGCGCAGCGTAACCCGACGCGATGCCGGCACGAGCCCGCGGTCCATGCGATACCGACGCGCGATCGTCACGGCAGCACCGGGTACCTCGACACGGCGGCGGATTGGCTGTTTTCGCGGGCGGCCGTCGGGTTACGCTGCGCTAACCCGATCTCCGACCTAGGGTCCGTGGTCGGAATTTCGCGGAAGGACGGACCGCGGTTTGATGCTCATGTATGATCCACAACTGTCTTTGTGGCTCAAGTTGCCGACGGTTGTAAGCCACAAAGCTCGGTTGTGGTGCATGGGCGAGCCATAGCGAACTGCGACAGATCGATCTCGGACACCAGCGCCAGCGAGGCCGCCTGAATGACCTACATCTCCGAGGCCGACATCGAGCATGCCCTGCTGGAGCAGTTGCAGCGCCTGGGTTACACCCGCACCACCGACGCCCAAATCGGCCCGGACGGCAGCGCCCCCGAGCGCGAGGCTTATTCGGATGTGCTGCTGCTGGGGCGCCTGAGGGCCGCCATCGAGCGGCTCAACCCGCAAATTCCGGCCGAGGCGCGCCACGATGCCCTGATGCAGGTGGTCGCGAGCAAATCGCCCTCGCTGGTCGAGGAGAACCGGCGCCTGCATCGGCTGATCGTCGAGGGGGTCGGGGTGGAGTTCCTGGTTCAGGAGGGGGCCGAGGCCGGAACCATCCGCGGCGACCGGGTGCGCCTGGTGGACTTCGCCGACCCGGGCGCCAACGACTGGCTGGCGGTCGCCCAGTTCACGGTGATCGAGAACGGGATCAAGCGGCGCGCGGATGTGGTGCTGTTCGTCAACGGGCTGCCGCTGGTGGTGATCGAATTGAAGAACGCGGGGGACGAGCAGGCGACCCTGCACGCGGCCTTCAATCAGATCCAGACCTACAAGGCGCAGGTCCCCTCGCTGTTCCGCACCAATGCGGTGCTGGTGACCTCCGACGGACTGAGCGCGCGCATCGGCTCGCTGACGGCGAATGCGGAACGCTTCATGCCCTGGCGGACCACCGATGGGCGCGCCATCGCACCGAAGACGGCGCCCGAACTGGCGGTCCTGATCGAGGGGGTCTGCGAGCGCCGCCGCTTTCTGGACCTGCTCCAGTCCTTCATCGTCTTCGGCGATACCGGGAGCGGCCTGGTCAAGATCATCGCCGGGTATCACCAGTTCCATGCGGTGAAACTCGCCGTGGCCTCCACGGTGCGGGCTATTGCCCCGGTCGACCTGGGCATTGGGGAAGACCCGGAGACCTATGGACTGCGCGGGGTGAAGGGCTACCGTCGTGGGGATCGGCGGGTGGGGGTGATCTGGCATACCCAGGGCTCGGGCAAGAGCCTGCTGATGGTCTTCTACGCGGGTCAACTGGTGCGCTGCCTGGAATTGGAGAACCCGACCATCCTGGTCATCACCGACCGCAATGATCTGGACGACCAGTTGTTCGGCACCTTCGCACTGTACGCGGACCTGATCCGCCAGACGCCCACCCAGGTGAACAGCCGCGAGGACCTGCGCGAGGCGCTCAACCGGGCCTCCGGCGGCGTGATCTTCACGACCATTCAGAAGTTCGCACCGGCCGCGGGGGAGACGGTCTATCCGCTGCTGAGCGACCGGCGCAATATCGTGGTGATCGCGGACGAGGCGCACCGCAGCCAATACGGCTTCAAGGCGCGCCTGGACCGCACGACCGGTGAGATCGGCTACGGCTTCGCCAAGTACCTGCGCGATGCCCTGCCCAACGCCTCCTTCATCGGCTTCACCGGGACGCCGATCGAGCGGGACGACGTCAATACCCCGGCGGTATTCGGCGACTACATCGACGTCTACGACATCAGCCGTGCGGTCGCGGACGGTGCCACGGTGCCGATCTACTACGAAAGCCGTCTGGCCCGGATTGAGTTGCCGGACGATCAGAAGCCGCTGATCGATGCTGAAATCGAGCAACTGACCGAAGACGAGGTGGACACCGAGCAGGAGCGACTGAAGCGCAAGTGGTCCACCGTCGAGGCCCTGGTCGGGTCCGAGCAGCGGCTCGCGCTGGTGGCCGCCGACCTGGTGCAGCACTTCGAGGACCGGGTCGCGGCCTTGGACGGCAAGGCGCTGATCGTGTGCATGAGCCGGCGCATCTGTGTCGCACTCTACCGGGCGCTGGTGAAGCTGCGCCCGCAGTGGCACGCCGACGACGACCAGGCGGGGCTGCTGAAGGTGGTCATGACCGGTTCCGCCGCCGATCCGCTCGATTGGCAGCCGCACATTGGTAATAAAGCCCGCCGCGACCTGCTCGCCAAGCGCATCAAGGACCCGAATGACCCGCTGCAACTCGTGATCGTGCGCGATATGTGGCTGACCGGCTTCGACGCACCCTGCCTGCACACCCTGTATACCGACAAGCCCATGCGCGGCTCCGGGCTGATGCAGGCCATCGCGCGGGTGAACCGGGTGTTTCGCGACAAGCCCGCGGGCCTGATCGTGGACTACATCGGCATCGCCCAGAACCTCAAAGAGGCCTTGGGCCAGTATTCCGCCAGGGACCAGGACCAGACCGGGATCGATGAGGCCGAGGCGGTGGCGGTGCTCTTGGAGAAATACGACGTGGTGGCGGCGATGTACCACGGCTTCGACTACCGCCGCGGCCTGGCAGGGACGCCGCACCAGCGCTTGGTGGTGATGGCCGAGGCCATCGAGTGGATCCTGGCGCGGCAGCATCGGGCGGCCGAGCGGGAACAGACCGCGGAGGACAGGAAGCGCGCGCACCGCCGCTATCAGGATGCCGTGCTGGCACTCTCCAAGGCGTTCGCGCTGGCCGCGGCGAGCGATGAGGCGCGCGCGATCCGCGACGAGGTCGCGTTCTTTCAAACCATCCGCGCGGCCTTGACGAAGTCGGCCGGCGGGTCGGGCCAGGGCGGCGCGGGGCGGGACTTCGCCATCGCCCAGATCCTCGACCGGGCGGTGGTCTCCACCGAAATCGTCGACATCCTGGCCGCCGCGGGGCTCGCCACGCCGGATATCTCCATCCTCTCAGAGGAATTCCTCGCCGAGGTGGGGCAGTTGGAGAAGAAGAACCTGGCGCTGGAGGCCCTGCGCAAGCTCTTGAATGACGAAATCCGCTCACGCACCCGCTCCAACGTGGTCGAGACCCGGCGCTTCTCCGAGCGCCTGGCGGCGGCCATCGCCCGCTACCACACCAACGCCGTCAGCACGGTGGAGATCCTGCAGCAGTTGATCGAACTGGCGCGCGACATCCGCGAGGCACGCCGGCGGGGCGAGGCGCAGGGCCTGTCGTTGGACGAGATTGCCTTCTATGACGCGCTGGCCGAGAACCAGAGCGCCATCGAGGTCATGGGTAACGATGCGTTGAAGGTCATCGCCCACGAACTGCTCACCAGCCTGCGCGGGAGTATCACCGTAGATTGGTCCCACCGGGAGAACGCCCGCGCCCGGATGCGCATCCTGGTCAAGCGCATCTTGCGCAAGTATGGCTACCCGCCGGACCTCCAGGACGCGGCGGTACAGACCGTCCTGGCCCAGGCCGAGGCGCTGTCGGCGCAGTGGGCGGCTTGAGGGGCCGCCGCGGGGGTTGCTCGAAGCCGGCCGGGTCTGCCGGGGCTTCGATCATAACCCGGGCCAGTACGCCATCTGCGAGGTCTGCGGTCCGCACAGCGGACCCTACGGCCTCCCGTCCAGACGCGTGGTGGATGCCGTGCGGTCAACCTGGAAAGAGCATTTGGTTCACGCAAAGACGCAAAGACGCAAAGTTTTTCAATGCGATATTTCTGTCGCTGGGCTCACCTGCCGGGTGACGGGACCATCGCTTGCCAGGTTCTGTTCTTCTTTGCGTTCTTGGCGTCTTTGCGTGATCAATTGCCGATTCTAGGGTCAAGGGTTGTGCCCCGTCTGCGAGGTCCTCACCCGCGCCTTATCCACCCTACAAGACTCAACCTAGAATCGGCAATTGCTCACGCAAAGACGCCAAGAACGCAAAGAAGAATAGAACTTTGCCGGCGATGATCCCGTCACCCGGTAGGTGAACCGTACGACAGAGATATCGCATTGAAAAACTTTGCGTCTTTGCGTCTTTGCGTGAAACAAATGCTCTTTCCAGGCTCAACCACTTCATTCACGAGGTCTGAACCATGCGATCGAGACATCGGGAACGCCACCGCACGGAGCGGATCGCCTGGCTGCGCGCCGCGGTCCTGGGTGCCAACGACGGGATCGTCTCCACCGGGAGCCTGTTGCTCGGGGTGGCCATGGCCCACGCGACCCAGGAGACCCTGCTCGCCACCGGGATCGCGGGCCTGGTGGCGGGGGCCATGTCCATGGCTGCCGGGGAGTATGTCTCGGTCCACTCGCAGGCGGACAGCGAGGCGGCGGAACTGGACCGGGAGCGGACCGAACTCGCCAACGACCGCGGCAGTGAGCGCCGGGAACTGGCGGCCATCTATGTCGGGCGCGGGCTCGCGCCGGACCTGGCGGCACAGGTGGCGGACCAGTTGATGGCCCATGACGCGCTGGGTGCCCATGCGCGGGATGAACTCGGCATCAATGAGACCTTCAGTGCCCGCCCGATCCAGGCGGCCCTGGCCTCTGCCGCGAGCTTCGCGGTCGGCGCGGCGCTGCCTTTGCTGGTCACGGCGCTGGCGCCCGGCGCCTATCTGATTCCCCTGCTGGCCGGTTCCTCGCTGGTCTTTCTCGCCGGGCTGGGCGCCTGGGCGGCCCGCGCCGGGGGGGCCGGGATGGCGGTCGGCGCGCTGCGCGTCACCTTCTGGGGGGCCTTGGCGATGGCGGTCACGGCCGGGGTCGGGGCGCTGTGGGGGGTGGTGAGCTGAGGGCCTCGATCATCCTAGAATCGGCAATTGCTCACGCAAAGACGCCAAGAACGCAAAGAAGAATAGAACTTTGCCGGCGATGATCCCGTCACCCGGTAGGTGAACCGTACGACAGAGATATCGCATTGAAAAACTTTGCGTCTTTGCGTCTTTGCGTGAAACAAATGCTCTTTCCAGGATCATGGTTCCGGCCGCGATCCAGACGTTGCTGAGAAAGTCGCGCAGCGACGCTGTGGGAGCGGCTTCAGCCGCGACGGGCCACGGCAGCTTGCGAGGTCGCGTCGCGGCTGAAGCCGCTCCCACCGGGGCCTCGGCGGGGGCGCCGGTGCGCGCGGCGCACCCGACGGGCGGGTTCAGGGGTCGTCGTCCAGTTCCCGCGTGAAGTCTTTGGGCGGCGGGGTCCAGCCGCGCTCGCTGCGGTCGTGCAGTTGGCGGCGGTCGAAGTTCAGGGCGTCCTGCAGGGTGCCGACGTGGGCGCGGATGTGTGCCTGCAGCGCCAGGTTGCGGGCGATGTCGGGGTCCTCGTCCCACAGCTCGTACATGCCGGCCAGGCCGTCGGACTGGTGGCGGCGGAAGGCGCGGATCATCCGCTCCACCTTGTAGGGGTGGAAGCCCAGGCGCCGCAGGGCTGCGGCGCCCAGGCTGAGCGAGCCGTCGTAGACCTCGCGCACCACCAGGTTCGCGCCGGCGTTTTTGAGCAGATACATGTGCCCCACGTCGTAGGCGCGGGCCAGGATGCGCACCTGGGGATAGGTGCGCCGGACGTGCTCGACCATCTCGACCGCGCGGTCCCGGTCGTCGATGGCGACGATGAAGAGCCGCGCCTGTGCGATCCCGGCCGCGTGCAGCAGGTCCGGGCGGGAGGCGTCGCCGTAGTAGCTCTTGATATCGAGCTTGCGCAGCAGGGCGATCTGGTCCGCCCGCTGGTCCAGCACCACGGTGCGCACCCCGGCGGCCACCAGCAGGCCGTTGACGACCTGCCCGAAACGCCCGATCCCGGCGATGACCACCGACCCCAGTTCATCGATGGTGTCGGGCGCCTGCCCGCCGCCGTCGCCGTTGCCGTTGTTCAGCCGCGGGGCGATCAGCCGCTCGTAGAGGATGAAGAGCGCCGGGGTCAGGAGCATGGACAGGGCGATCACCAGCGACAGGGTCCGCGCCAGTTCGGTCGGGATCACCCGATTCTGCACGCAGAAGGCGAGCAGCACGAACCCGAACTCGCCGGCCTGGGCCAGGCTCAGCGCAAAGAGCCAGCGGTCCCCCGGGGCGAGCCGGAAGACCCGCGCCAGCCCCAGCAGGACCGCCGCCTTGAGGCCCATCACCCCCAGGGTCAGACCGAGCACGGTCGGGTAGTCGGCAAACAGGATGCCGAAGTCGATTCCGGCCCCGACGGTGATGAAGAAGAGCCCCAGGAGCAGCCCCTTGAAGGGCTCGATGTCGGATTGCAGCTCGTGCCGGAACTCGCTGGTGGCCAGCACCACCCCGGCCAGGAAGGCACCCAGCGCCGGGGACAGGCCCACCAGGGTCATCAGGAGCGCGGTGCCGATCACCAGCAGCAGGGCGCTGGCGGTGAAGACCTCCCGCAGCCGGGACTCGGCGATGTAACGGAACAGCGGGCGCGAGAGGTAGTGACCACCCAGCACCACGGTCGCCACCGCCCCCAGCAGCACCAGGGCGTAGCCCCAGTCCGGCAGGCCGGCGACCAGCCCGGCGGTGTCGTGCAGCGGCGGGGCCGTACCCCGCTGACCCTCGCCCAAGGCCGGGTCCCACCAGGCCCCCGGCCGGGCCAGGAGCGGGATCAGGGCCAGCACGGCGATGACCGCGATGTCCTGGAACAGCAGCACCGCAAAGCTCGCCCGCCCCCCTTCCGTCTTGGTCAGACCCTTCTCGCTCAGGGTCTGGAGGACGATCGCGGTGGAGGACATGGCGAAGACCAGCCCGATGGCCAGCCCCATCCCCCAATAGCGCCCCAAGGCCAGGGCCAGCGCCGCGATCAGGAGGGCGGTCAGACCGACCTGGAGGCCGCCCAGGCCCAGCAGGCGCAGGCGCATGTCCCACAGGAGTTGGGGCTCCAACTCCAGACCCACCAGAAACAGCATCATCACCACGCCGAACTCGGCGACCTGCTGCACGTCGTGGGTCTCGGCGCCCACCAGCCCCAGGGTGGGGCCGATCAGGATGCCGGCGATCAGATAGCCCAGGACCGAGCCCAGCCCCAACCGGTTGGCCACCGGCACCGCCAGGACCGCGGCGGCGAGATAGACGAAGGCGTGAAACAACATGCCGTCCATGCTCAGCCCTCCCGGATCAGGGTCGCCAGGTCCCCATTGAGCGTGGTGCGGGAGACCGCCGCCGCCACGTCGAGCCGATCGTCGCGCAGGGCCTCGAGCACCCGCACCCAGTCGGCCGCGTGGACCGACAGCCGCCCCTCCTCCACCGCGGTACGGGCGCCGAAGAGCGCGAAGGGCGGCAGATAGACCATGCCGCACAGCCGCGCCATCTGCTCCAGGGGGTAGAGGAGTTCGCGGATGGTGAAGTGGTTGTAGCCGACGGCGCAGTAGGCCAGTTCCGGACCACCGGCCGTGAGGGCATTGAAAAAGAGTTTGCCATGCAGTGAGTTGGCCCCGGCACCATAGGCAAACCCGTGTTCCAGGACCAGGTCCTGCCACTCCTTGAGGATGGCCGGGGTTGAATACCAGTAGAGCGGGTGCATGAAGCAGATGACCTCATGGCTCAAGAGGCGCGCCTGCTCCCGGTCCACGTTGATCTCGAAGGTGGGGTACTCGGCATAGAGGTCCACCAGGGTCACCCCTTCCACCGCGGCGAGCGCCGCGGTCAGGGGCCGGTTGGCCTCGGAGCGATCGAGCGAGGGGTGAGCGAACAGGACCAGGACGCGGCGCCGACCGACCGCCCCGTCCCCCCTGGATAGCACCGGCACGTACGTCGGCATGGTGACCCCCTGACAAATGACCGTCTCAAGGGTCGCAGCTTACCCAAGCTGGTCGGTCGGGAACAGCAGAACCGAGTTGCGGTGCGGCTCGTCCAGGCCCGGGCTCCGCGCCCCGCCGCCGCAGCCAGGCGCTCAACAATCCCCGCGGCGCGGCGACGGGGTGTCAGGCCCGCGCGCCCCTGTGCTTCGGACGCCGGTCCGCATCGGCACCATAACAAAGGTCCGCACCAACCCTGAGCGGTGCGCCCTTGAGGAGGAAAGATGACAACGATTGAACGGCTACTCAAGCAAAAGGGCAACCAAGTCTGGGCGATCCACCCGCAGGCGAGCGTCCTGGAGGCCCTGACGCTGATGGCGGAGAAGGGCATCGGCGCCCTGCTGGTCATGGACGAGACCGGCCCGCTCGGGGTGATCTCCGAACGCGACTATGCCCGCAGCGTCGCCCTCAAGGGCAAGACCTCCCGCAGCACCCCGGTGCGGGACATCATGACGAGCCCGGTGGTCTGTGCCACCCCCCACCAGCGCGTCGCGGAGGCCCTGGCCTTGATGACGGACCGGCGGGTACGCCACCTGCCCGTCATGGACGGCGACCAACTCCTCGGCATGGTCTCCATCGGCGACCTGGTCAAGTCCATCATCTCCGAGCAGGAGATCATGATCGAGCAGTTGGAGGGGTACATCAGCGCGTGAGGCCGATGCATCGTCCCGGCGAGACGCCGCGCCCATCAACGGGGCAAGGCCCCGTCTGTGGGAGCGGCCTCCGGCCGCGATTAAACCTCTCAGCGAGCATCATCGCGGCGGGACGCCGCTCCCACAGCCGGGGCTTCGCCCCGTTTGAGGGAGCGGCGTCCCGCCGCGATCAGACCTTTCAGCACGCACAATCGCGGCGGGACGCCGCTCCCACAGGCGGGGCAAAGCCCCGTGGGGGCGGCATCAGCCCCCGGACAGCGCCAGAATGGCATCCCGGTTGGTCCAAGAGCCGGCCAGGGTGGCGGCGCGCAACCCCGGTAGCCAACGGTATTCCGAGTGTTCGGCCGGATTGAGCCGGATCATGCGCCGCGTCTCCAGCACCAGGGCGAACCAGTATTCCCGGTTGAAGCGCACATTGGGGGCATAGCGCTCGCGCCAGGCGCGCATGATGGGGAAGAGCACCGAGCGGCGCAGGTCGACCAGGGCGGAGCCAGCCCAGAGCCCGGTCTCCTCCCGGATCTCGCGCAGGGCGGCCAGGCGCGGGCTCTCGCCGGGGGCGAGGCTGCCGGTCACCGACTGCCAGAAGTGGCCGGGGCGGATGCGCCGCAGCATCAGGAACTCACCGCCCCGGGTGCAGATGACCACCAGGACGGACTGGGGACGCTTGAAGCGGGTGCGGACCATGGGCTGCGACGCCTCCCCGGCGGTGGTCGGGACCAGCCCGGATGCGGGCGTCGGCCCGGCACCCGCGGGCGGGGCCGGGTGGGGTTGATCGGGCTCTGCCACCCGCGTCTCGGTCTCCAGCACCATCGCGACCCCCTCAGGCCCGCGCCCGGATGCGCAGGCCCAGTTCTTTGAGCTGGGCCTCGTCCACCGGGGACGGGGCGCTGGTCATCAGGCAGGCGGCGGTCTGGGTCTTGGGGAAGGCCATGACGTCGCGGATGGAGGTCGCCCCGGTCATCAGCATCACCAGCCGATCGAGCCCGAAGGCGACCCCGCCGTGGGGCGGGCAGCCGAAGCGCAGCGCCCGCAGCAGGAAGCCGAAGCGGTCCTCCGCCTGTTGCTCGGAGATGTTCAGGAGCTTGAAGACCTGACGCTGGACCGCATCGCGGTGAATACGGATGGAGCCGCCGCCGATCTCGCTGCCGTTGAGCACCATGTCGTAGGCGCGCGACAGGCAGGCGCCGGGGTCGGTTTCCAAGAGGTCGAGCTGGTCCTCCTTGGGGGCCGTGAAGGGATGGTGCAGCGCGGCCCAGCGGCTATTGGCCGCATCGTGCTCGAACATGGGGAAGTCGACTACCCACAGGGGCCGCCAGCCGGGCTCCACGAGCCCGCGGTCCTGGCCGAGGCGCAGCCGCAGCGCGCCGATGGACTCGTTGACCACGCTCGCCTGGTCGGCGCCGAAGAAGATCAGGTCCCCGTCCACCGCGCCGGTGCGGGCCATGATGGCGTCCACCGTGGCGTCGGGCAGGAATTTGAGGATCGGGGACTGGAGCCCCTCGCGCCCCTGGGTCGCCCAGGTGTTGACCTTGATGTAGGCCAGGCCGCGGGCGCCGTAGATGCCGACGAACTTGGTGTAGTCGTCGATCTCCTTGCGCGACAGTTCCCCGCCCTTAGGCAGGCACAGGGCGACCACCCGGCCCTTGGGGTCCTGCGCCGGGCCGGCGAAGACCTTGAAGTCGACCCCGGTCATCAGGTCGCCCACGTCGATCAGTTCCAGGGGGATGCGCAGATCCGGCTTGTCGGAACCGAAGCGGCGCATCGCCTCCTGATAGGTCAGGCGCGGGAAGGGGTCGGGCAGTTCAGTGTCCAGAACCTCCTTGAAGAGTTGCCGGATCATCCCCTCCATGAGGCCCATCAGCTCGTCCTCGGTCATGAAGGAGACTTCGATATCGAGCTGGGTGAACTCCGGCTGACGGTCCGCCCGCAGGTCCTCGTCGCGGAAACAGCGGGCCACCTGGTAGTAGCGGTCCATCCCGGACATCATCAGCAACTGCTTGAAAAGCTGAGGCGACTGGGGCAGCGCGAAGAACTCGCCCGGGTGGGTGCGGCTGGGGACCAGGTAGTCCCGGGCGCCCTCGGGGGTAGACTTGGTGAGGATGGGGGTCTCGATGTCCAGGAAGCCGTGGTCGTCGAGATAGGTGCGCATGACCCGGGTCACGCGGCTGCGCACGCGCAGGCGCTCCTGCATCTCGGGGCGGCGCAGATCGATGTAGCGATAGCGCAGGCGCACCTCCTCCGAGGTGTCGGCGGAGTGGGTGTCGAGTTGGAAGGGCGGGGTCTCGGCGGCGTTGAGGATCGTAAGCCCGGTGCCCAGCACCTCCACCGCGCCGGTGGGCAGGTCCGGGTTCACGGTGCCCTCGGGGCGCGGGCGCACCCGGCCCTCAACGCGCAGCACGTATTCGCTGCGCGCCTGTTCCGCGAGCGCGAAGACCTCCGCCCGGTCCGGGTCCAGCACCACCTGGACCAGCCCCTCGCGGTCACGCAGGTCGATGAAGATGACCCCGCCATGGTCCCGCCGCCGATGGACCCAACCGCACAGGACTACCTCCTGTCCGATCAGGTCGCTGTTCAATTTCCCGCAGTAGTGCGTGCGCATGAGCCGATCGCCCCGTTGGCCGATCCGGGGCGCGCGCGCCCCGGATAAAACGGTTCAAGATACTGGGGTGCCACGGGTCGCGCAAGTTGCGATGCAGCAATCCCCCTGGGCACCGACCCTCAGGCCGCGTCGGGCTTGGCGGCGGGCTTCTTCTCGGCCGGTTTGGCCGCAGTCTCGGCGGGCTTGGCGGTCTCCGTCTTTTTCTCAGTACCGGTGCCCTTATCGGCACCACCCCCGCCCGCGGACTTCTCGCCATCGCCGTGGAGGTTCTTCTTCCCGCCGGTCTTGAAATCGGTCTCGTACCAGCCGCCGCCCTTGAGGCGGAAGCCGGCAGCGGAGATCAGCTTTTTCAGGGCCGGTGCCCCGCAGGCGGGACAGTCCGTCAGGGGGGCGTCGGCAAGCTTCTGGAGCTTTTCAAGCGCGTGGCCGCAACTCTCGCAGCGGTATTCGTAGATAGGCATAGCAACTTCCTCGATGTTCGATCGGGCGGGAGTTATAGGGGTTTCGGCCCCGAAGTCAAATCCGCGAGGGCCTCGGCCGCCCTTGCACCGGCGCGACCCCTGGGGCCCAATGCAGCGCCACCGCCCCGCCGCCGACCGAGGACCCCCTATGACGCCGCCCGCTCACCAGGACGATCCCCGCCCGCCCGCCCAGCGCTGCGTGCTCATCACCGGCTGCTCCAGCGGCATCGGCTACTGCTGCGCCCACGGGCTCGCCCGGCGCGGCTGGCGGGTCATCGCCTCCGCCCGCCGGGCCGCGGACGTGACCCGGCTCCAAGCCGAGGGCCTGACCGCGGTCCGACTGGACCTGGACGACCCGGACTCCATCGGCCAGGCGGTGCAACAGACCCTTGAGCTCACCGGCGGGACCCTGGACGCACTCTTCAACAACGGCGCCTACGGCCTGCCAGGCGCGGTGGAGGACCTGAGCCGGGCGGCACTGCGCGCCCAGTTGGAGACCAACCTGCTCGGCTGGCACGACCTGACCTGTCGCGTCATCCCCATCATGCGCCGTCAGGGGCACGGGCGCATCGTCCAGAACAGTTCCATCCTGGGGCTCACGGCCCTACCCTACCGGGGCGGCTATGTGGCGAGCAAGTTCGCGCTCGAGGGGTTGACCGACACCCTGCGCCTGGAACTGGCCGGCAGCGGCATCGCCGTCTGCCTGATCGAGCCCGGCCCCATCCTGTCGCGCTTCCGGAACAACGCCCACCAGGCTTTCAAGGCCTGGATCGACGCCGAGCACAGCGTCCATCGCGACGCCTACCGGCAGGCCGAGGTGCGGCTCACCAAGGAAGGACCGGCCCAACCCTTCACCCTGCCGCCGGAGGCGGTGCTGAAGAAGCTCATCCATGCACTGGAAAGCCCGCGCCCCCACCCGCGCTATTACGTGACCTTCCCCACCCACCTGATCGGCGTCCTGCGCCGCGTACTCGGCAGCCGGGGGCTGGACTGGGTGCTGAGGCGAATCTCCGGCGGTGGGGCGCGCTAGGTAACGGGTCAAGAACAAGTGAAACACGAACAGAATCCTTGTCGTTGCCGTTGTCGTTGTCGTAATCGTAGTCATAATCGTAGTCGTAGTCGTAGTCGTAATCGGAGAACCGATGCAATTTGGGTTGTGAGAGAATCGGGGGCGCTACGCAAGCCTCGATTACGATTACGACAACGACAGCGACAACGACTACGACAACGACACCAAGAGCATTCCCTAATGGACTTATTTAACCAATTAGTGAACCGTTCCTAGCCAGGATACCGAGCCTCGATCGATCACGCAACCAGAGGAAAACTTCAATGACCAACACCGCTCATCATACGTCGCCGGAACACTTCATGCGCCGGGCGATAGAACTCAGCCGACAGGGCGTGACGGCCGGCGATGGGGGCCCCTTCGGCGCCGTGGTCGTCAAGGACGGAATCGTCGTCGGGGAGGGCTGGAACCGGGTCCTTACCACCTGCGACCCGACCGCCCATGGCGAAATGACGGCCATTCGCGACGCCGGCCGGCGCTTGCAGACCTTCGACCTTCAAGGCTGCGAAATCTACACCACCGGCGAACCCTGCCCCATGTGCCTGTGCGCCATCTACTGGGCCAGAATCGAGCGCGTTTTCTACGGGTTCAGCATTGACGACGCCGAGGCCATCGGCTTCGACGACCGCGTGTTTTACGAACAGATTGCAAAACCGCTGAAGGAACGGCAAGTCCCGGAAACGCAACTGCTCAGAGATGAGGCGTTCGCGGTCGCACAGGAGTACATGGCTGACCCCGATCGCATTCGGTACTGAATAGCCCAGGCAGATACTCCCCGACGGCCTTGATCATCGTCGTTCTCCAGCGCGGTGCCCAGCGGCCGGCCGCGGCCGAGTTCCCGGTACAGGCGCCCGAAGAGCGCGCGGGTGGTGTCGACCAAGACCGAGTGGGTCATAGCGAGCACCCTGGGTAGCCTGACGCGGTTGAGTTGGACGGCCACCGATCCCCTGTTTTCGCTGTCGAGAAAGGGTCAACGTTGCATCGTGAACGTAGAAATATACAAGTCCTCCACTTGCGCTCGCGCCCAAGGGGTTCTGCGCAGAAACGTCAAACTGGATTTCACCGAGGGCTCGTGCTTGAAGCAATTGATGTTGATCTTGTCAGCGATACCATCCCAACCGTAATGATCGACAAGCCGCAGGACAACACGCTCCAGACTGACGCCGTGCAATGGATTCTTCGGTTGTTCACCAGTCATGACGCAATGCATCCTCATTGACTCAAAATGCTTGAAATCTCCGGCGAGACTCGCATGATATCAGAGCGGCGGTCTTGCTGTACCTGCGACTTGAGCAGGCTAAAGGCGCCCCCGATCATGGCCGACCACCGGTTTCAACCCGAGACGCTGGCGATCCACGCCGGGCAGATCCCCGACAGCGCCACCGGTGCCCGCGCGCTCCCGATCTATCAGACGTCGAACTTCGTCTTCGACCGCGCCGAGCACGCCGCTGCCCTGTTCAATCTCCAGACCTTCGGCAATGTCTATTCGCGGATCTCCAATCCGACGGTGGCCGCGCTGGAGGAGCGGGTCGCGGCCCTGGAGGGCGGACGCGCCGAGGTCGCGTCCGCGGCCTTGATCATAATCCCGGCCAGCGGCGTGCGTAGTCAGGGCTTCCAGCCCTGACGGTGTCAGGCCAAGATGGCCTGACTACGCACCCGGCGAACCCAAGCGGCCGGAATCTTGATCGACGCCCTCGCGGCGCCGGAGCCCGCCACGGAACCGGCGGCGACGGCGCCCTTTGACGGCTATCCCTGTCCCACGTGCGGCACCGGGCGCTTGCGCATCACCGCACACTTGGCCCCGCTGCGGCGTGGTCAGGGGGTGATGAACGCGCCTGCCCCGGCCTAGGCACCAAGCCTCACCCGCCACGTTGGACAGGCCGCCCCCGGCCTGCGCTCGCGCTCGCCCGCACACCGGAAAATGGTCTACACTTTACCCTCAAATACCATGTGAAACTCTTACGCTTACCCCCGCGCCGATTCAGCCACTTGAACGCGTAGACGACGGCCGTATTGTAGAAGCGCCACAAAATGACGAACGTTGAGCTAAAATTTGAACTAGAGATGAACGCCAAACCTACCGTGAGGTAGGGACGGAACGTCACGGTTCCTGTGATGCAGGAAAGCCGGACTACCGAGGACGACCATCGTCATGGTCGTACGACGGGGTCCGGCTTTTTTGCGCACGATGACTGTGAAGGTATTAACAATGCCTGCTAAGCGGAGAATGTCATGAAGAACGCGAATTTTCTCACCCATATCGCTGTTTGCACTCTGCTGCTTTTTTATCCTGGCTGGGTGACGGCCGCTCCACATCCGGCAACAGTTAAGGCGACTGTTGTCAATACCCAGGAAAACCCGGTTCCTGTTGGCGTGGCAGGCAACGTCAATACAACCGTTGTCAATACGCTGATAAACCCGATTCCGGTTGCTGTGCAGAATACGGTCCCGGTGGTGGGAAGCGTCAATGCCAATCTTCTCAACACGCCGGAAAACCCAGTTCCCGTCACGATGGCGAGGCAGGTGGTGGAGCGCGTCAAGATCGTTCTCAGCGGATCAACGACTTTTAGCGGCACCAGTGTCAGAAGTAATCAGCCGTATCAAGTTACGGAAGGCAAGCGCTTGGTGGTTGAACAGCTATCGTGCACCTTCTCACTGCTCGAAGCAGGCGATGTGTTGGCCTGCGGTCTCGATGGCGGTAGTCTCACTGAATGGATACCTTCGGTTTTCAACGTTACCGAAGAAAGTCAAGCCATTCACTCGGGTGGCGCGTTCAAGACCTTCTATGAATCCGGCGTGTATGTCGCCGGCATTGCTTGGTGGAATAAATACAATAGCCATCCGAATGCGACCTGGGTGATCGTTGGCTACCTTGAAGATGCGCCAGCGTCTGAGTAGGTCTGAGTCGCGAGGCGATCATCCGCCCGCTGTTCGGAAGTCCGCTTACCGGAGCCCGCCTGCCGCGTTCCACGCGGGGCGGGCGTCGCGCCGCGACTTTGGCTTCCGTGCGGGTCGCTGCCCCGCCCGCGTGCGAGCGGTCGCCGCGACCCGGACCCGCAGCCCGTAGGGCGGAACACGCAGCGGTTCCGCCGTCTTCGGCGTCGGCGCCATCGTCGGCGTCGGCGCGATGGCGGATCGCCCTGCGGGCATCCGCCCTACGGCATCCGCCCTACGGCAACCGCACAGGCACCGCCGTGCGTGATCGTGAAAGTCGCGCAGCGACGCTGTGGGAGCGGCTTCAGCCGCGACGAGAGCGCGCAAGTGGTCCAGGCGTCGCGGGTCACCGCGGCCTTGGGTCGCGGCTAAAGCCGCTCCCACCGGGCTAATTCCGGGGACAGTTCACTCAATTCGGTCTCTGTAACCAGCGGCGAGATAAATCAATGGCCCCTGGAACTGGCCGGATCATTATCGCGGCCCCACGCGCGAGGCGCGCGCGCAGGGGGGAAGTATCCCCCCTGAACTGCCACAATCGTCGGGGTCGGCGCAATGGCGGACGCCTAAGCGGGCATCCGCCCTACGGCAACCGCCGTGCGGTACCGTGAACGTCGCGCAGCGACGCTGTGGGAGCGGCTTAAGCCGCGACCAGACCTCACAGCCCGGTCGGTCGGTCGGGTTAGACGCACGCGGCACGAACTCGCGTCTTAGCTTGGAGGCTTATCGCGCGCCGTAACCCGACAGCGAGGGCGCCTGTCGGGTGACGGCGCGCGCGGGCACCGCGCTCCGACGCGATGCCATTTAGGCGCGCCTAACGCGACCTACAAGATCGTCAGCGCACCTTCGGCCCGCCGCGCCGCGGCCTGGGGCCGAGCAGGTCCTCCAGGCTCTGGGCCTCGAAGATCCCCTCCAGCCAGCCGTCCAACTGATCGATGGCCGCCTGGTCCAGACGCAGGACGGCCCAGCGGGGCAGGACACCGAAGCGGCGCTTCAACTGTCGCTTCAGTCCGTCGGCCTTGCCCTTGGCCTCGCCCTCGGCCTCGCCTTCGGCCTTGCCATCGGCCTTCCCGGCGGCTTCGCCCTTGGCAAAAATCTCCTGATAGGCGCGTGTTTGTTCCAGTGGAACCAGTACCGGCAACATGCTGCGCAACTCCTCGTTGGTGAGTAGTGGAAACCGCTCCATCAGTAAAAATTCGAGTATCCGTTCCAGGGTGGCGCGGACCGGCGGCGCCACGGCGGCCGTCCGGATCACCTGCCAGGCCGCCGGGGCGCGGACCCGCAGGTCCTCGGTGCACGGGATGATCAGCGGGACCAAGGCCGCGACATAGGGGTTGTCCGGCTCGCGCTCCAGCCACGCGGGCAGAACTTCGTCGAGATACGCGACCGAGCACAGGGGCGGCCCGGCCCCCGGCGGTAATCCGGGATCGTCGCCCGCGCGCAGGAAGATCAGCATACCCCGAACCGCGCGCCCCGGGTGCGCCTCCCCGTACAGTCCGATCTTGGTTAGCAGGTTATACCAGGCACCGGCCACCGGTTGCGCCTGAAACTCGACGATTTGGACGGGTCCGTCGTGGTCCTCGGGTTCAAAGATGCCGTCCAGGCGCCGCTCGATGCCCTTGAGCGTCAGGGACACGAAGCGGTAGCTCCCGCTCAGGGTCGCACCGCCGCTCAGGATGCGAAACGCCTCGGCGCCGGTGGAGAGGTATTCATAGATCGACGGATCGGTCTTCATGTCGCGCTGTCTGCTGCCGGCCATGTACTAAAGGATAGACCAATCAGAGGCCCGGCCCGGCTCGTGCGGATGGCGTCCAAGGCGTCGGGATTGGCGCCCCGCCAAGGCTGAAGCCTTGGACTCCGGGTAGAAGGGCACGCATTGCTTAGCGGTACGCACCGCGGCGCGACCCGTAGGGCGGAACGCGCAGCGGTTCCGCCATCTTCGGCGTCGGCGCAATGGCGGATCGCCCTGCGGGCATCCGCCCTACGGCATCCGCCCGACGGCGCTGGCCACCGAACACTGACCACCGGTCACTTAGGAGGGAGGCCCAGCACAGCCCTGGCATTGGCGCTCGTCTGTGCGGTCAGCCAGGCCGGGTCTTCGCCGCGCACCTGGGCCAGGGCGGCGAGCACGTCCGGGAGGTATTCGGGGCTGTTGCGCTCACCGCGATGGGCGGCGACGGTGAGGTCCGGGGCGTCGGTCTCCAGGACGATGGCGTGCGGCGGCAGGGCGGCGGCCAGGGCGCGCAGTTTGGTGGACCGCTCGAAGGTGAGCATACCGCCGAAGCCGAGCGCGAAGCCCAGGTCTAGATAGCGGCGCGCCTCCGCGATCCCGCCGCTGAAGGCGTGGGCGATGCCGCCGCGTACCGGGATGCGCTTCAAGGCCGCCAACACCTGCTCGTGGGCCTTGCGCACATGCAGCAGCACCGGCAGGTCGGCGGCACGGGCGATTGCGAGTTGCGCCTCGAACAGGGCCTGCTGGCGCTCGCGATCCAGGTCACGGACGAAGTAGTCGAGCCCGATCTCGCCCACCGCCAGCGGGCGGGTGTCGGCGATGGCCCGCTCCAGGGCCGGGAGGTCGGCGTCGCGGTGCTGCTCCAGGTAGACCGGGTGCAGGCCGAGCGCCGGGTAGAGGTCGGCGGCCGTCTCACACAGGGCCAGCAAGCCCGGCCAACCGGCGCGGTGGATGGCCGGGATCACCAGCGCCACCACCCCGGCGCCGCGCGTGCGCGCGAGCACCGCGGCCCGGTCGGGGTCGAACTCGGGGCAGTCCAGGTGGCAGTGGGTGTCGATCACCACATCAGGTCGTCGGGCACCTGATACTCGGCATAGGGGTCGTCCGCGGCCGGCTTGACCGCCGGCTGGTTGTGGACCAGCACCAGGCTCGCGTCGCGCTCGCGCAGGCGCAGCGCGATCTCCGCCGGCACCAGTTCGTAGAAGGTGTCCTGGCGGACCAGGGCCAGGCGCCCGTCCACCAGCCGGGCGTGCTGGTCGCGGTTGACATAGAGGCGTTTGAGCGTGGTGCCGTCGGTGAAGTTGTAGGCCAGGTCACCGCCCTCGCGCACCACGCGGTGGGCATGGATCAACTGGCGGATGTCGTTCTCCCGGGCGCGCTCCTGGGCCTCCTCCTGTTGGCGGCGGTTGAGTTCCCGGTCCTTGCGCGCCTTCTCCGCCTGGGCCTCGACGGCCGCGCGACGCGCCGGATCATCCGCCGCGGCGGCCCGGCCGCCGGGCTGTTTGACGGTCTTGCGCTTGTCCGTGCGGGTCTCCTTGAGCCGGTGCTCGCTGACCAGACCGGCCTTCAACAATTGCTCTTGGAGGGAATTACCCACGATGCCGCCACCCTGTCATGGAGGGCCGACACGGCCCCGGGGACACAGAGCATCCGATAGCGGGGCCGCCGACGCAAGCGGGGGAAGCCCGGCCGACCCGGGCGGCGCGCGGCAATGCGCCGTGGGGATCGCCCGCCCGTCCTGTTAGAATCCTCGCCGGCCGTCCGTCGGCCCCCCGTCGCCCCCCCGTCGATAGGGAGCGGCGCCGACGCCGCGGACGGGCCGCAGCGGCCCGCCAAGAACCGCTGCCCACCACGGCAGACTAAAGCCCCGCGTGCGCACGCCGACCCCGGCGCGCCCGCCCACGTCAAACCCCGGAGCCTCCACCATGTCCAACCGCCGCTGCCTCGTGTCCCTCTTGACCCTTGCCCTACCCCTCGCCCTGGCGCCGGTCGCCGCCCAGGCCACTGACATCGGCTATGTGGACATGCAGCAGGTGATCGAAAAGAGCAAGGTGGGGGCCAAGGTCCAGGAGCAACTGCGCAAGGACTTCGAGCCCAAGGCCAAACCCATCGGCGCGGAGGAACAGTCGATCCGCGAGGCGCAGAAGAGCCTGGCGAAGGAGGCCGCGCTGATGAGCAAGGATCAGGTCGAGAAGCGCCAGGCCGAGATCAAAAAACGGATCGAGGCCTTCGAGAAGGCCGCCGCCCCTTTCCAGCAGGAACTGCTGAAGGCCCAGAAGGAGCGGGGCCGCGAGGTCCTGGAGCCGGCCCAGAAGGCGGTGGACGTGGTTGCCAAGCAGAAGAAGTTGGGCATGATCGTCGAGCGCAGCCAGGCCGGCGTCGTCTACCTGGACAAGTCGCTGGACATCACCGACGAGGTGATCAAACAGATGGACGCCAACACCAAGTAGCCGCAGCCGCCCCCCTCGCGAAACCGTGCTATTTCAACCTCGTCACGCTGCTGTAAACTAGCGGGGCACCAGGCGGTCGCTCCCCGGTGCGGGAACTCAGGCCAAGCGTCCGGGACGCGGGCGCGGCCGGCAGCGGCACCCGCGATGCGGGCCGCAAGGCCGGGTCGGCAACCCGCCTGCCGGCCCCGCCGGGCCCAACCGACCAGACCCCATCCATCCACTCACCGCCGCGTCGCGCGGCCGGCACGAACCTGAAGAGGAACGGATCCAAATGCTTGGCGAACCCCACAACCTCCTGCACGAATTTCCGGAGCTGGAAGGCAAGATCGAGGGCATGCGCGCGTCCAACCCGGACTTCGCCCACCTGATGACCGATTACGACGACCTGGACGCGCGCGTGCGCCAGCTCGAAGAGCTGGGCATCCCGGTCGCCGACGAGACGATCGAGGAATTGAAGAAGGAGCGACTGGTCCTGAAGGACCGCCTCTACCGGATCCTGCGCGGCTGAGGCCGCACCCGCCCGGCCCCCCGTCTGGACATCCAGGCCCCGGGGTGGAACCATGGCGGCAAATCCGCCTGCAAGCGAGACCGCCATGGACTTCCGTATCCTCCCCGTCACGCCCTTCCAACAGAACTGCACCCTGCTGTGGTGTACCGCGACGCGCCGCGCCGTGATCATCGACCCCGGCGGTGAGGCGCCGCGCATCCTGCGCCTGCTCGAGGAATTGAAGCTCGAACCCGAGCGCATCCTGCTCACCCACGGACACCTGGACCATGTCGGCGGCACCGCGGACTTAGTCGAGCACCTGCACCTGCCGGTCACCGGCCCCCACCGCGACGACGCCTTTCTGATCCACGCGCTGGAGCGCCAGTGCGAGATGTTCGGCGTCCCTCCGCTGCGCGGCTTCGAGCCCGACGAGTGGCTCACCCACGGCGACCGCATCCAGGTGGGGGAGGCGACCCTGGAGGTCCTGCACTGCCCCGGGCACACGCCAGGGCATGTCGTCTTCTTCTACGCCGCGGGGCGGCTCGCCCAGGTCGGGGACGTGCTCTTTGCCGGCAGCATCGGGCGCACCGACTTCCCGCGGGGCAACCACCGGCAGCTCATCGAGTCCATCACCGAGCGGCTCTTCCCCCTGGGCGACGAGGTGCGGTTCATCTCCGGACATGGACCCATGTCGACCTTCGGGACCGAGCGCCGCACCAATCCGTTCGTGGGGCTGGCGGCCCCCGTCGATGGCTTCTACGACGCCCCGCTGTAGGCGCCCGGCCAGCGGCGCGGGCGGGGCACGCGCCAGCCTACTGCCACTCAGGTTAAGACGCGCTCGCCGACCGCGGTCGCGTCGCGTGGAGTCCAAGGCTTCAGCCTTGGCGCGCTCCAAGGCTGAAGCCTTGGACTCCAGGCGCTTGGGCCGCGGGGCTTAACGTAACGGCAGCTTGTAGGGTGGATAAGGCGCGCACGAGGACCTTGCAGACCGGGCACAGCGCTCGATCGCGCCGCATCCACCAAGCGTCGCTGATGGATGCGCTACGCTTATCCACCCTACCGATGCCTACGCTGGCATGGGAGTTCCCGGAAATCACCTTGACGTGAACGCAGTAACGCGCCGACCCGGCCCAGCGCTGACCCGCCCCGCGGCCCCCCGCCCGCGCATCAGACCGCGGCCCCGGTGGCCGCTCGGGTACAATGCCCGGCTAGGAACATCGCCGCGGAACGACTGCAGATGCTATTCGATCGCTTTCTGAAGAAGACGCGCCAGGCCATCGAGAAGAAAGCGCCTCCGGAAAACCTCCTGGAACTGGCGCTGGGCAACGGCGAGCGCGCCGTGCGGCTCGATGCCATCCGGCGCCTGGCAAGCCTTGCGCACCTGCGCGCCATCTGCGGCGAGGATGACGACGCGCAGGTGCGCGAGACCGCCGACGCGCGCTACCGCAGCCTGCTGGCCGGGGCCGACGCGGCCGGGCCGACGCGGGAGGAGCGGCTGGCCGAACTCGCCGGGGTCATCGACCAGCGGCTCCTGGAACACCTGGCGCGCAAGGGTGCGGACGCCGAGGTCCGCCGCGCCGCCATCGAGCGGATCGCCGAGCCCGCGGTGCTGGTGTACTGCACCCTGCACGACCCGCTCGCGGCCAATCGGGGCGCGGCGGTGGCCCGGCTGGAGGACCGGGCGGGCCTGGAGCAGGTGTCCCGGCAGATCGGCAAGAAGGACAAGGCGGTCTACCGCACGGCACGCGAGAAGCTGCGGCGCTGTATCGAGCAGGACGAGGAGCCCCGGCGCATCGCGGCCCTCTGTGCCGACCTCTGCGAGCGGGCGCAGCGTCTGGGCCACCTGCAGCAGTGGACCCAGGACCGCGCCCTGCTCGAACACCTGGACGGCCAGTGGGCGCAGCTCGCCGATCAGGCCCCGGCCGATTGGCACGCGCGCTATGCCGCCGCCCGCACCCGCTTCATCGCCGCCGACGCCGCCTACCGGGCCGCCAACGCCGCCGCGCTCGCGGCCCAGGAATCACGCGCGACGCTGCGCGCCCGGCGCGAGGCCCTGATCGCCGAGGCGGCGGGGATCGCAACCCTGGACGACGAGGCGCAGATCCGTGAGGCGCGCGCGCGTCTCAGCGCCGCCTGGACGGCCCTGGAGTCACTGCCCGAGGGTGACCAGCGCGGCCTCGACCAACGGTTCAACCAGCACCTGCAGGCCGCGGACGGCGCGGGGCAGGCCCTGGCCGAGCGCCGTCGGCAGCACGAGCGGCTGCGCAGCGCCACCGCCCGCGCCGAACAACTCCTGAAGGAATCCAAGCCGCTGGACCTGCCCAATACCAACACTTTGATTGCGCAGGGGCGAGCCCTGGCCCAGGGGTTGGCCACCGCGGCCGACGGGGCCGCGCCCTGCGCCGCCTTCACCGCCCTGGCCGACCGGCTCCAGGCACGGCTGCTGACCCAGCGGCGGCACGCCGAACAACGCCTGGCCGAGATCCCCGCGCGCATCGACGCGCTCGCCGCCCTGGTGGAGGCCGGCGAACTCAAGAAGGCCGACCCCATCCACCAGAGCCTCCAGGCCGCCCTCGACCTGATCGCGACCAGCGGCCTGCCTAAGGGCGCCACCGCGGAACTGAGCGCCCGCCTGCGCACCCTGAGCCCGCGCCTGCGCGACCTGCAACACTGGCGCCGCTGGGGCGCGGACCAACACCGCGAGTCCCTGTGCGCCGCCATGGATGCACTGCGCGGGCAGGACCTCCCGTTGGCGGCGGTGGCCGAGCGCCTGCACGTCCTCAAGACCGACTGGCAGGAGGTGGAGCGGGCCGGCTCCCCCGCCAACAAGGCCCTGTGGGAGCGCTTCCACCAGGGTGCCGCCGCGGTCGCCGAACGCGTGCGCCCGCTGCTGGAGACCCAGGCCGCGGAACAGGAGGGCAACCGCACGGCCCGCGAACAGGTGTGCCGCCAGTTGGAGGACTTCCTGTCCCAGGTCGACTGGGAGCGGGTGGACTGGAAGCGCCTGCTGCACGCGGGGCGCGAGGTCCGGCACGCCTGGTCGCTGATCGGCCCCTGCGAGCCGCGCGAGCGCCGTCGGCTGGAGCGCCGGTTCCACCAGGCGATCACGTCCATGGACAGCCGCATTGAGGCCGAGCGTGCCCACAATCAGTCCTTCAAGCGGGACCTGATCGAGCGCGTGCGCACCCTCGCGCAGCAGCCGGACCTGGAGGCCGCCATCAACGAGACCAAGGACCTCCAGCACCAGTGGTACACCACGGTGCCGGCCCGGCAACGCGACGAAAACCGCCTGTGGGCCAGCTTCCGCGCCGCCTGCGACGCCGTCTTCGAGCGCCGCGCCGCCCAGTACCAGGCGCAGCGCGGCGAACTGGCCGCCAACCTGGCCGCCCGCGAGGCCCTGTGCGACGAGGCCCTGGCGTGCGCCGCGGGTGAGGACGACCCGCGCCGCCTGGCCGCGGCCCTGCGCGACTTCGAGCAGCGCTGGCGCGACGCCGAGTCCCTGCCGGTCCCGCGGCCGGCCGCCGCCGCGCTCAGCCGCCGCTGGCAAGAGGCGCGCGAGCGCCTGCAGCAGCGCCGCCTGGAGGTCGAGGACGCCGCCGGACGCGCCGTCCTGGACCTGCTGGTGCGCCGGGCGGCCCTGTGCGAGGACTTGGAGCAGGGCCTGCTGGACCCGGCGGCCCCCCCGCCCGACCTGGATCTGGCCGGGCAACACTGGTCCGGCCTGCCGGAACTGCCCGAACGCAACCAGCAGGAGGCCTTGAATGCGCGGTGGCACACCGCCCTGGCGGCCGCGGCCGATCCGGCGCGTCTGGCGGCCCTGCGCGACCTTGGCCAGGCCAACGCCGAGCGGCGCGCACGCCTCTGTCTGGAACTGGAGGTCGCCGCCGGGGTGGAATCCCCCCCGGCCCTGGCCCAGGAGCGGCTGCGGCTCCAGGTCAGCCGGCTCGCCGAGCGCATGAGCGAGGGCGAGACCGACAGCCTGCGCGGCGCCGCCGACCTGCTGCGCGCCTGGTACCTGCTGGGCCCGGCGCCCCGCGACCCGGGGCTTCAGGCGCGGGTGGAGCGGGTGCGGCAGGTGTTGGCGGCGGGCGCCGCGGGCGGCCCTGGGGCCGCACCGCCGGCGGGCTGAGAGCCTGGGTGGCAGGCCCCGTCCGGAGTCCAAGGCTTCAGCCTTGGTCCTGTCCCTCTTAGGCTTGAGCCTTGGACTCCGGCCGGGAGGCCTTGATCATGGTTCCGGCCGTAGGGTGGACAAGCGCTAGCGCAGTCCACCGAATCCCGCGCCGCCGCTGGTGGACTGCGCTGCGCTTGTCCACCCTACGATGCCCGGTGGCCGGAATGAAGACCAAGGCCCGGCCGGGACCTGGCCGCAACGATGATCAAGGCCCGGCTACGGAATGTATCTTTTTGTCTTTATTGGCGTCTTGGCGTGAGTGATCGCCGGATTTACGATGACTGAACCCTCCTGGCCGCAACTCTTCCCCACCCTCGCCGCCGGCGACCCGGCCACCCGCGCCCTGCTGGCGGGCGCGCGCACACTCGCGCTCCCACCAGACCAGCAGATATTCCATTTCGGCGCCCAGTGCGCCAACTATGTGCTGATGCTGGCCGGGAGCATCCGGGTGCAGGTCATCGGCGAGGGCGGCCGGGAGGCGGTGCTGTACCGGGTGCGGCCCGGTCAGGCCTGCGTGCTCACGACCTGCTGCATCCTCGGCGGCGACGACTATCCGGCCGAGGGCTTCACGGAGTCCGCAGTGCAGGTACTGGCCCTGACCAAACCGGTCTTCGAGCGCGCCCTGGAGGAGGCCCCGGCCTTCCGGCGCTTCGTCTTCGCCAACCTGGGCAGCCGCCTCACCGAGGTCATCACCCGCATGGAGGAACTCGCCTTCCGCCCCATCGAGCGGCGCCTGGCGGACTTCCTGCTGCGGCGCTCCAGTGCCGACCCGGGCGCCCCCATCGCCGCCACCCACCAGGAGATCGCGGTGGAACTGGGCACCGCCCGGGAGGTGGTCTCCCGCCATCTCAAGCGCCTGGAAGCGGCCGGGCTGGTGCGGCTGGGGCGCTCGACGCTGGAGGTCCGCGACGCCGCCGCGCTGGCGCGCCTGCAGGTCGGCCCCCTGTGACCTTGTCACTGACCCGGGGCGTTGCCGCGGGTAGTCTGAGCGGGATCCCCGGTCCACGGGGTCGACCCACACCCAACTCCCTGGAGCACATACTCATGAATTTCACCAAGAACGTCGGCAGCACCGACCGTGCCATCCGTGCCGTCGTCGGCCTCGCCCTGATCGCCCTGACCCTCATGGGCACCCTCCCCGTCTGGGGCTGGATCGGCGTGGTCCCCTTGGCCACCGCCGCGATCGGCTGGTGCCCGGCCTACACCCTGTTCGGCATCAAGACCTGCTGAGCACCGCGCCGCCACCCGCGCGAACGCTCCCGCACGCCGCGGCCGCGGGGGTCCCTCACCGGACCCCCGCGGCCTTTTTGTGTGTGCGCGGCGCTATGGTCTAATATGGGACGATCCACCCGCTGACCGGGCCGCGCACGGCCGGGGTCGGCGGCGCCTGCCACACCACCCTGGAGAGTCAGACCATGCGCCCCACAGTGCCCGTCCTTGCCGCCTGCTTCAGCCTGGCCCTGACCGGGACCGCCCTGGTCCGGGCGGAGAACCAGTCGGAAAAACTCCTGGATCAAGCGACCTTCGCGGAGTCGCAGGACCAGACCCAGGTCCGGGAGGAAAAGGCGATCGAGAAGAAGGACGGGATGGACGCACCCCAGACGCCGGACGCGGGCAAAGACGCCGCCAAGGCGCGGGCCATGGATGCGGCAACCGGCGCCGCCGGTGCCGCGGTGATCCCGGACAAGTGACCTGAGCCCCCCGGGGGCCGGGCGAGGGGCGGACCCCGTAGGGCGGAACGCCGCAGGCGGTTCCGCCATTTCGCCGCAAGCGCCTCCGCCTTTTCGCCGCAAGCGCCTCCGTCAATCCGCCTCCCGCCCGCGAAACCAGACCCGGAGCAAGCCCACATGACCCCAACCCCCTTGCACCCTTACCCGGCCGCACGGCCCGGCGCGCGGCCCCTGGCGGCCGTCATTGCCGCGCTCGCCCTCGCCGGCTGCGCCTCGTCGGCCAACCAACCGACCGGCGTCATCTCCATCACGGTCAAGCCCGGCGACACCGGGACCTGCGAGACCACGCCCTGCCAGGTTCGGCTGGTGATGCCCCCGGGGACCGGCAGCTTTGAGGTAACCGGCAACGAGGTGCGGGTCGGCACCTTCCCGGCGGGGCAGACCGTGAACCTCGGCGGCTACTGGAGTTCCCAGAAGTTCGCCATCGTCGGCGCCGGGGTGCCGCCGGCCTATGTCTACGTGCCGTCCGATATGTGAGCATGGTCGCGCACGCGCCCGCCGGGAGCGCCACCGCGTAGGCCGGATGCCCGCAGGGCGATCCGCCAAGCGCCAACACGACGCCACGCAACCGGCGGCACCGCTGGCGCGTTCCGCCCCCCGCCGACAAGCGGGGACCAAGGAAAAGTCGCGGCGCACGACATTGGCCATCGTCGTGATATAGTCAGATGACCAACTCGTCTGGAGGTACTAATGCAAACACTTAGCGTGGCGGCGGCGAAGGCGCGTTTGTCTGCCGTGTTGGCCCAAGTTGAAGCGGGCGAAGAGGTCATCATTACACGGCGCGGTGTTGCAATCGCGCGCATTGTGGCAGAACCCGCTGCCCGATTTCCGCACTTCGATCTAGCCGAGCTGTTCGCATTCGTCGACGGGCAACCGATGCATGTCGGCGCCGCTGCCGGTCAATTTGTGGGCAACATCCGGGCCGACGCGCGTTTCTGATGCGTCGCTATCTCGACACCTCATTATTGGTGGCCGCCCTGATTCGGGAAGCCGGCACGTCGGCGGCCAAGACCTACTTGTCCTCCTGCGGCGAGGAGCCCTTGCTCATTTCGCGGAATGTCTGATCACAGCGCGATTGCGCTGCGAGCCGGCGATGCATTGCATCTCGCCGTATGCCTCCGCTTGGGGACGCGCCTCGTTACTTTCGACACTGGACTGGCCGCCGCCGCAAACCACCATGGCGTATCAACCGACTTGCTGACGGTCGCGTAACGGCGCTGATTCCAGCGATCATCCACGCACCGGAATGGCGGAACCGCTAGCGCGTTCCGCCCTACGCGCTGGTGTTGGGTCTCCAGCAACTCGATGGCCTCGGCCTCGATGCCCAGCACGTGTCGGGCCAGGTCGGTCTGGATGGGGCCAAAATCGATGATTGAGCGGTCGAGGAGCGCCTCGATGTCTTCGGCCGCGGCCTGCGACAGTTCATACATCGAGTCCGTGCCGTGCCTTCACGGTATTCCAGATCTCGCCGAGCGTCCGCTCGCACGGGCCACTGGCCTCGCCCGCGATCAGCGCCGCGACCAGGGTTTCGCGACGATGCTGATATTCCTTATCGCGACGGATCAGGTCCAAGACATAATCGCCGGCAGTGTGGTACTGCCCGCTCTTGACTTGCGCCTCGACCCACAGCCGTGCGGGGTCGGGCAGAGACAGGTTCATGGTTGCCATCGCCGATACCTCCAACTTCAAAGATGACATAGCTTGCCGGTCTTGCCAACCGTCGAGCGGAGGGAGCCGGTTGCGCTGCCGCGTTGGTCGAGGGCACCGCGGGTGCGAGGTCGGCGCCGGGCGCGCCGCAGACATGGGCGTTTCGTGGCCGGCACGGGCGGCCTGATCGCAAGCCCGGGGATAAGCGGGGATAAGGGCCCAGGTTCAATTAAATCCGCCAGGCGAAGATGAATTGAAGTGCGCGTGGCCCGCGTTCCAGGGTGCGCCTGCGGCGGCGCCTCAGCAGTACGGTGCAAACCCGTACCGGGACAAGCCATAACCCCGGAGATGAAGGTTACCGCCTCGTCGCAAGGCGAGCGGAGCCAGGGATCGGAAAACCGGAATCCGTGGTCTGTCCCCGGTTGCGTCCCCCGGTTGCGTCCCCGGTTGCGCGGTCCCCGGTTGCGCGTGTCCCCGGTTGCGCGGTTGCGCCCCGTGGTCTGTCCCCGGTTGCGCCCGGTTGCGCCGCTTGCGGTCCCCGATTTCGCGGTCCCCGGTTGCGCGGTTGGAGCGGGGGCATCCCGCCCCCGCGGGCCGTCGAGAAAGCGGCCTGCGGGCCGCTTTTTCTTTGCCGGTCCGACTGGTGTAATCTACCCCGTAGCTCCAACTGCGAAACCATCCCCATGATTGCAACCGCCAAACTCGAGACCACCGGCCACCAGCAGACCCTACGCCTGCCCCCGGGCTTTGAACTGGCCGGCGAGGAGGTCTGGGTGCGCAAGGATGAGGCGACCGGCGAGATTACCCTGAGTTCCAAAGCGCCTGGTCCCGACGAGGACCGCTTGGCGCTCCTGTTTGCCCTCCTGGACGAATCGCCATTACCGCATGACTTCCTCGCCGAGCGTGAAAACCACGTCGAGAGTCCCCGCAACCCCTTGGAAGAATGGACGGAATGATCCGGTATCTGTTGGATACGGACATCGCAAGCTACTTCCTCAAGAAGCATGACATGGCACTGGTCGCTCGCGTCCGCACTGCACTACGGGCGAATCAGGTCGCGATCTCCGCCGTGACCCGGGCCGAACTGCGTTACGGACAGGCGCTCTTGCCAGCCGAGGCCACGCGCCGCCGCGTCCTGATCGACGCGTTTCTCGCCGATGTACCAGTCCTGGACTGGGGAGCACGGGCTGCCGACCGGTACGGCACCGTGGCCGCGGACCTACGGCGAAGAGGGCAGCCGATCGGGTGCATGGACACCAAGATCGCCGCCCATGCCCTCGCCGAGGGTCTGGTCCTGGTCACGAACAATCTGGATGACTTCGGGCGGGTTCCGGGGCTGCGGTTGGAGAACTGGCTCAGCTAGTGGGGGCTTCAGGACCAGGACCAGCGGCAAGCATCCGGCCAGTCGCTCTTTCCGTGAGCGGTCCGGCTTGCGATGCGCCAACCGCGGCAGTAATATCCGCTCTAATTGGTATGTGGACGCCCAGGCCACGAGTCTCCTTGAGGTTCTCATGTCCAAACTCGGCTTGGTAGAGACGCTCCGCTTCTTGGCCTTGACGGCCCGCTGGCGCGTTGAATCCGTCGAGCGGCATCGGGCTTAGCAGGCGACGTTGGACAGGGATGCGTTCTTCGACTAGGTGTTCCATGGAGATCCGGAAGCCTGATTTTTCCGCAATTGGCTTCTTTTCGCGTGCCCGGCTCCGCTTCAAGAATTAGGTACAGGGTCCCCAACTCGCGAAGTATTTTCTGAGCCTCCGAAAACGTTGTCTGTCCCTGATTAGCTCAGTCCCTGATTAGCTCAAAACGTTGTCTGTCCCTGATTAGCTCGGCCGGGGTCCGCGCGCGGGACCCGCGGTCCGTACCGATGTCCGAGGCACAATTCGAGCGCTACAGCCTGGGGTCAAGCTGGCTGACCGGCCTCAAGGAGGTGGCCAAGCGGGTCGTGCAGACCTGCCGTCTGGTGGTCGGCATCCACGACTATGAGTATTACCTGGACCACATGCGCTCGCGCCACCCGCAAGTCGCCCCGCTGACCCGCGAGGCCTTCTACCGCTATTGCCTGGAGGCGCGTTACCCAAGCGCGGAGCGCAGCGGCGGGCGGTGCCCCTGCTGACTGGATTGCGCCACGCGGATGGCGCCGGCCGCCGGGCGGGGCAAAGGCCCCGCCCGGCATTCGAGACCGGAAGTCGAGGCTTTACCGTGAAAGTAGCGCAGCGACGCTGTGGGAGCGGCTTTAGTAATGAGGGACAGACTAGTAATGAGGGACAGACCACGGTTTCCGAGTTCCGGGGACGGGTTTACTTAATTCAAGAACCAAGCAACGCATAGAGAAAGGGATAAGGGACCAGGCTCGAATAGCACTGAATTAAGCCGCAAGCATCGCAAAAACAAGCGGTTGCGATGCGATTGAGCGAGCGAGCGAAAAACCGTTGCGGACCAGACAGAAGCCAGGAAGCACCCCGGAAAATGCCGATTCAACTCAAGTGGCTGCTTGTCGAGCCGCCTGTAAATCGCTGATTTGTCTATGCCGAAGCGCAAGTCGGGGATGGAGTCGGGGATGGGGTCAGGTCTTGACTTATGCCTCGGCGGAATAAGTCAAGACCTGACCCCCTCCTTGCGAGACCTGACCCCCTCCTTGCAAGTCAAGACCTGACCCCCTCCTTGCATGACCCCCTCCTTGCACACGGGAACAAGCAGTCGTCACGCGCGGAAGGTTCAAAAAATGACCTGCACCAAAATCGCCTATTTTGAAGATGTTGACACCCTTCACCTTTGCATTGCTGAGGAGCCAGAGGCAGAGAGCGTTGAAATCAGTCCTGATGTCACGGCTGAATTGAATGCAAAGGGCGAGTTGATTGGTTTGGAGATTGTCAACGCAAGTTCTTACCTTACAGAAAGGTAAGTGCTGGGGATTTCCGCTCGGAGAATATATGCAAGCTTTCAGTGTAGACGACCTTCAGATGCATCCCGAAGTCTTAGCTGAATCGGCACAGGCCGGGCAACTTGCGTTGGTAACCAACCAGGGCCAGCCGCTCTTCGTCAGCGTGCCTTTCGATGAAACGATGTTGCGCGAAGGAGTCCATGTCGCACTTGCAGTGAATCTATTCAAGTCCGGTGAGTTTTCGTCGGGTAAGGCCGCGGAATTGGCGCGCATGTCGAAAATTGCATTTATAGAGTTCGTAAGTCGCCTGGGGATTCCGGTGGTGGATTATCCCGCCGACGAGATCAAGGCAGAGATGGCAGGCTTCGATTGACAAAGCCCGTTATCGTTGCCGATGCGGGTCCATTGATCGCACTGGCGAAATGCGGTCAACTCGCGTTGCTGCCGCAGGTGTTCGGCCACATTCACCTGCCGCACGCGGTGCTGCGTGAGGCGGCGGGTGATAGCGCGTTGCCGGGCGCGTTAGCCGTATCTTCTTTTGTACACGAGTTTGCCCAGGCTCACCCGAATCGCGACGACGAGTTATTTCGTGACGCGCGAATGGTACTGGACGAAGGCGAAGCCCAAGCGCTAAGCTTGGCCCGGACTCTCCAGTGCGCAGTCTTACTGGATGATCGCCGCGGCCGTCTGGTCGCGACCGAATTAGGTATTTCTCTTTTCGGCGTGCTAGGTACACTACTTCAGGCCAAACGGATTGGAATTATCGATGCTGTTAAACCCGTCCTTGATGCGTTATTGCTCCATGATTACCGATTGTCAGCGAAACTTATTGCGGCAGTTTTGCATGAAGCGGGCGAGTGACATTGTACAGCCCGCGTAGTTCCGCCGCTTCGGTCCCTGAGCAATGGCTGATCGCCCTGCGGGCATCCGCTCGATAGTGCTGCCGGGTCGCCTTGGGCTTCACCCTGGAACAAGCAGTCGTCACGCCAAGGCGCCAAGCTCGCCAAGGCTTTTCAGTACCTTATCGGCGTTGGGCAATTCAACCAGCGGGTGACTTGGATACTGCATCCAGCGTATTGTAGTTCTTGACGAGCTTGGCGTCTTGGCGCAATCATTCCTTTTCTTCTTTGTGTCTTTGTGCCTTTGTGAGAGAATTCTTATAATTCCTGGCGCCTTGGGCGGCGTCCTTTCGGCGAAGCTCGATACGGGCAAATGTTGAGGTGAATTATGGGTGCAACGCATGTGACGGTGACAATCAGGAATCCTGCAAGCCCGGAGAGGTCATGGGAAGGGCTGTTTCTGGTTGATACAGGTGCAACGGATTCTCTTGTTCCAAGAGATGCTCTTGAATCCATTGGCCTTGCCCCAAAGGCACAGCGCATTTACGAGCTTGCAGACGGTAGCGAAATCAAGATGGACATTACAACAGGCGACATTGAGTTTATGGGGGAGATTGTCGGTGGAACGATTATCTTTGGAGATCCCGGAACGGAACCCATCTTGGGCGTTACCGCCTTAGAGTCCGTTGGCATTGATGTGGATCCACGAAATCAAACATTGAAACGTTTACCCGCAATCCGGCTAAAAAAACTCAAAACGGAACAGCTGGTCAGTCGAGAAACCGGACGACCTCCCGCGCATCAGAGCGGAAACCTTGGGCTGGTCAATGTGAACCTCGTCGGGACAGAACTCCAGGTCGCCCAGACTGCTTCCTATCCAAAACAGTGGTTTGTCGGGTAGATGCTCAATCATATTATGCCATATACGGCATAAGCCGACCGACTTGTCGAGGACATATTTCGGGAACCAGCCCCGGTCATGCAGTCCCTTGCGAAGTCTGCCCGCGGCGCCGGGCGGCCGGCTTCTTCGTCGCTTGCCTGCTCTTCGGCCAAGGCGTGCTGTTCGCGGGGGCCAAGGCGTGCTGTTCGCGAGCCTCGGCGCGGGCCTGGTCGTGACCCTGGCGCTGTTGGGCGCGGGGTCAGGTCTTGACTTATGCCTCGCCATCACGCCTCTATTCGCAAACCTGTGGCAGACGACAATTTCCGCTCTAGCACTAGAGAAACGGAAAATGGGGGGCGTACCACCTCGGCTGCGCCGTTCAATGCAGCACCGCGTCCAGTGATCAGGTCTTGGAACATGGAATTGACTTGGGTCAAGGCGTCACTGCACCGCCGCGTTCACTATCGCGGCAGTTCGCACGGCCAGGCGGCCAGCCCCGGAAGGCCGGTACCACCGCCGCTGGTCACGGCGAGCGGTACTTTCATCGAGACGGCGATCCCTGGCCCTCCGGGCAGGGCCTGGACCTTCGTCGCGCCTTCACTCTTGCATCCCCCCTCCTCGCGAGTTGCCATGAAATTCCCCAAGCCAGGCCGGCGCGCCTTGTCTCTGTTCGCCTTCCTGCTGCCGCTGCTCGTGGCCTTTGGGTGGCTGGCCTTCACGAGCGGTCCCTTGGCCCCGGTGCCGGTGACCCTCGTCACGGTTGCGCAGCGCCCGATCACGGCGGCCCTGTTCGGGGTGGGAACCGTCGCGGCGCGCTATACCTATCGGGTCGGTCCGACCTTCGCCGGCCGAGTCGGGCGGGTCGAGGTGCAGGTGGGCGAGCGGGTGAAGGCCGGGCAACTGCTCGGTGAGATGGACCCGGTCGACCTCGACGAGCGCGTCGCCGGCCAGGACGCGGCCCTGCACCGGGCCGAGTCCGGGGTGGTGGCGACCCATGCCCAGGTGCGCGATGCCCAGGCGCGGCGTGATTTCGCTAGTGCCCAGATGCGTCGTTACGAGCAGCTGCTGTTGGTCCGCACTGCCAGTGAGGATACCGTCGAAGCCAAGCGTCAGGAGGGCGAGGTGGCGCAGGCCGGTCTCGCCTTGGCCCTGGCCAACCTGGAGTCCGCCGAGCAGGACCTGGTGCGGGTGCGCGCCGAGCGTGCGGCCCTGGTGCGTCAGCGGGCCAATCTGCGCCTGCTGGCCCCGGTGGATGCGCTGGTGGTATCGCGTGATGCCGAGCCCGGCAGCACCGTGGTGGCGGGGCAGTCGGTGGTGGAGGTGATCGACCCGCGGCAGCTGTGGGTGGATACCCGCTTCGATCAGCTCGGCGCCGGTGCGCTGACCGCCGGTCTGGGGGCGCGCATTGCGCTGCGCTCCCAGCCGCTGGGGACCTTGGCGGGCGAGGTCTTGCGCGTGGAGCCCAGGGCCGATGCCATCACCGAGGAGTTGTTGGCCAAGGTCGCCTTTGCGACCCTGCCCGAGCCGCTGCCCCGACTCGGCGAACTGGCCGAGGTCACGGTCGCCCTGGCCGCCCTGCCGCCCGCCCCGGCGCTGCCCAATGCGGCCCTGCACCGCCGTGACGGCCAACTCGGCGTCTGGCGGCTGGGGGACGCCGGTCCGCGCTTTGTCGTCATCGAGACGGGGGCGCGTGACCTGGATGGCTGGGTCCAGGTCCGCTCCGGACTCCAGGCGGGTGATCAGGTGGTCCTGCACAGTCAGGCACCGCTGCGCCCCGGGCGTGCCGTCAAGGTGGTCGGGCAGCTCCCGGGGGTGCCGCAATGATCAGCCTGGCCGGGCGCGACATCCTGCATTCCTGGGGCAAGTTTGCCTTCACCGGCATGGGGCTCGGGCTATTGATCGGGGTCACGCTGTCCATGGCCGGGATCTACCGCGGCATGGTGGATGA
>Ga0247840_10001408_pt1 | contig 47242 bp, 59 predicted proteins | sample LaCruzMarch2015__FD_192404 | JGI IMG/M metagenome (GOLD analysis project Ga0247840, IMG submission 192404) | Freshwater microbial communities from meromictic Lake La Cruz, Castile-La Mancha, Spain - LaCruzMarch2015_17m | ecosystem: Environmental > Aquatic > Freshwater > Lake | place: Spain... | reverse complement strand
CTTTCAACTGCATTAACATAGATGGTTCCAAGACCTGCTTCACATGCAACACTGATGGGATACAGATCAGGATTTTCTACCAGCTCAAACACTCTCTCAAGCTTATCAGGCAAGTTTCCAATGTCTTTGTTGGTTGCCACAGTGTCATTGTACACACCAATTGGGAACAATGCATTTGTTGTGCCCATTTGGGTCAGTAATGTGCCCACTACTGCTGATGGTGCACCAACTCTTGTGCTATAAGACGTGGCATTATCTGTGAAGCCCTGCACATTGAACGGCAACGCCAATCTATCTGAAAGGAATCTTACTTTCCTAGAAGGCACACCATCATCATTGAGCCATGTATTGTCATAGCGATCATTCAAGAAAGGATTCACAATTGTATTGACATTGGGCGAGCTGGCTTGCTGCTGGCCCAAGTAGAAGCTAATTGCTGGGCCACCATTCTGATCAGCAATTTGACGATGAAAATCAAGTGAACCTGCATAAGTTTCAGATGCAATATAATCAAGAGCAATCACATCAGGTGAGAAAACACTTTGACGCAACTTGTACAATCCAAATAACACTGTATCATCAAATATGCGTGAACTGATATCAAACTTGGATATATTCTCTTGCACTTCACTGATACTGGAGCCATCACCAAACTTTGATGCACTGAGTGGGAAGTTCAACCTGGCACGCGGAATTTCAATATAGCTGTTTGAATCTGCATTAGAAGCAAGTGTGTTTATATTGAGAATGCCATCAAATGGTGTTGCAGGATTATTGTTATTGTTATCTGTTATACCAATATAATATCCTTCAAACTTGGAATTGATTGTGGTCTGAGATTTGTTGAGAACAATGAACCCAGACTCGCCCAATGTGTTGTAGGTATATGGTGTGTTCTTGCTTGTTACTGATGGTGTAGCAGACCAATTGACATTGTTATTGAGCAACTCTTGATATTGTTCGACGCTCAATTCTATGTGCGTTGGTGTGCCAAAGAAATAAGTTGTTGCTGCCGACAGACTGCTAACAACACCACCAGAAACTGCGGCAATGGCATTTGTGCCTGGTGTGTATGATATGGCAAATTGTGTTGACCCTACACCTGCATATGCTGCATATGTTACTGGTGCTGTCGCAACTGCACCACCCACCGTGTTGGTGATCTGCACATTGAATGCAGAGGTTGTGGTGTTGTATGTGCCTATTGATGTCAAGCCACCGTTGATGGTGTTGTCAATGGCACTCAGAGTGCGTGATAACAGCTGTTGCGGTGTCATGCTATCGTCAATAACAATGGTAGCACTCAAGGATGATGCAATACCGTGAAATACTGGAGTGTTGCCATTGATGGCATATCCGAAATCATAAACAGTGCCACTGGCCAATCCAATGAGGAAACCAGAGCCAGAAAGTGTTGATGCAAGAGACACACCATATGCAGAATAATCACCAATGGTGTTGGTAAGGGTTACAACTTGCTTGCCTGCAGATACTGCTGCAGTATCACTGGCATTATTGTAAGATACAACTGGATAAACTAATGCACTATATTTCCATTGATCAAATCCTTCTCCCAATGCCACACCATAAGGTAAACGAGATACTAACAGTTGTGAAGGGGATTGAAATGCAGCCTTTACTGTGTGGTAAAAATATCTCTCTGCAGCGTTGGTTGGTGAACCATAAATTTGTTCAAACTCACTCAGACTTGTTGGTTGAATGATTTCATCTATGGGGCCTTGATTGGAGAAACCGGTGATAAGAATGGATGTGCCCTGACTAGTGACTCCTCTGAGCGACAAATCAACCTCACGTATCTCTACTCCGGGGCTTTGAATTGTTCTTGCCATAAAATTACTTTGAAACCTCCGAAAAATTGGTAGTCATATCAGTTTTATTTATTGTTCCTTGGCATACTTTTGTACAGACTTGTCAAAGTATTTATAGCAATTCCATTGTCCACTGAGAGTAACCGAATTCAAAAGTTGATTGCATTTCACTAGGATCGCGTTCATTATAAGTTATTCCATCCAATCTAACTGGGAATGCTTTTAGATAATTAAATCTTGCTACCTTGTTATTATATTCGTCCAAACCATATATTGTTACGTTGGTCTGATATCTGTTTAATTTGCCCTCATCTCCAGGCTTATTGGCATTATAAAAGCTTTGTGTTTCATTATTAAGTATATCTAGCCATTTGTAAATGACAAAATAATTATTAAACATATTATCAACAGTAAAATTAACAACCAAACAAGGACATTCCGGTCTGGCGTAAGAAGTTATTTTGGTTGTTTGACCGGCATATGATAAGGAGACAGAAGGCACTACCAATGCTGGTACCACTGCACCATAAACACTGAACTGCAATGAATCAAAATTTACTGTTCCATACTTTTTACCTAGTTTATTAATATCATCTCTTAATATTTCTGGTATAGTTAAAACCAATAAAAACTTATCTTTGCGCTGCTTATTAAAAGGACTCTGTATTACAGGTGTCTGATTTACTGGTGTTTGATCTGTTGGTGTGACCATAGTTTATTTATAATGGTCCAAAGGTACATACCCCATATTGGTAAGGTCAGAAATATCTTGCAGCATTGGTGTGGTGTTCACCTCATCCATGGTCTTGTTGTCAAACACAGCTGGTAACGCACTAGGTGTTGGATCTCTTTCATTCAAATAGCTACCTACCGGGCTTATGACTCTGGAGGAATTATAGTCCAATTGTCTTATGATCATAGGTTTGTTATAATCATCCAGTTTTTCAATATCAAAATATCTGGTACAAATTTCATTCTCTAAAATTATCAATGCCCATATTAATGACATCACCCTGTCATCCCAACTGTCTGTACCAGGTCTTGCACCCCAAGTGTTGTTAGGAAATCTTACAAAGTTTTTTAATTCGCGAAGAGTGTCTATGTCTCTCAATTTAACCACTTTTATTTCATTGGTCCAATATCTCATATTGGTAACACCTCTATACTTTGTGTTAGTATGTGCAAGAATACCAACTTTCTTCTTCTCTACAATGTGTGCAGCTTTGGCACCCCAAGTTACAATATTTTCATAACCGTGAGTAAATTTCAACTGTTCCACAACCTGGGCACCACAATTGTTCCTTTCTATTAATACAGGAGGATTGCCCCACTGAGCTAGAATTTCTAATAATTTTGCAGTGAATTGATATGGGATAATGTCTTTGTTATGGTATGTTGCAACTTGCTCTATGTTGGACAAATCAGTTATATCTAGAATTTGCACCACACTAGCAGCTTCACCCACACCTTCACAAATGTCCACGCCAACTGTATATATTCTCCCATCTTTTGGCTCTTCCCATATTTTGTAATGACCTTCATCGAAAACATATTCAGGGTCTTTTATACCTTTCAGCATTTCATTGTAATGTTCTTCATTGAGCGACGTTTCACCACTTGCTATGAATTCATTACCAAATTCTTGCGCAAATGCTTCTGTGCTGCCCAGGGTTCTGATTGTGTCTTGTTTCCATGCCTCATCTCTCCCGGGTATCTCCCACCAATCAATCCTTTCAGCTTTCCAATTATTGGTACTATCTATTGCACCTTGGTACAGCCTGTAGAATAAATTCTCTGTACCATTGGGAGTGCTTGCTATGAATATTTTGCTCTTTTTTGAGCTACTAATAATTGGGTAAACTGATTCCCAGAATTTTTCCACAATATGATTGTCAATAAATGCCAACTCATCAAGCACGGTCACATTTACAGATTCTCCTCTGCCTGCATCACTGCTGGTAGTGCTGATGCCAATGCTGCTGCCATTTGTGAGTGTCATGCTGGTCTGTCCATATTCAACCACACCAGGTTTCAAGAAATTAGGCAACATCTCATAGGCAGTTCTAATTCTTTTGAAAATGTTTTTAGCAGTTTGCTCTTTGTTAGCTACAATCAACAATCTTTGATCTTCTGAGAAACATGCAATCCAGAGTGCATAGATTGTCATCATGGTAGTTTTTCCAGCTTGACGCGATGATAACAAGATTACGAATCGGTTATCTCTCAAACCTCTGAGCACTCTCTTCTGGCAAGGGTGTAGGTTTATTTTTTCCTTTCCCCTGTCTAGATTAACAATGTAAAAATGATTTTCCGCAAAATGTAAAATATTTTTTCTGCATTTCTTCAACTCATTGATCATCTCGGGGGTATACTCGTGTTTTGTTTCCCTAGTAGGCAGTTTGTTGTTGCCGAGATAATACTTCTCCTTGTCTTCCATAATAATACTTAGTAAAGATATAAATAACACATGAGCGACAAAAACTATATCAAAGACATATCTGTAATTTACCGAGAGCAATTCATGAATAAAAATTCTGAAGTTGTTGTAGAGAAAGCAGTTAAAGACTTACATTCCTTTCCAGAGGCCAAGGATAAGAAGATTGTAATTAAGAAGGATGGCACCGAAGCCAAAGCGTTTTTTCATAAAGATTCAGGGCCTGAGCATGCAGAAGGTGTTAAAGAGATATTGGATCCAAAGACGGCAAAAGAAAATAATGCGTTTGAACCCAGGAAATTTTCACAAAACACTGGAAAAAGCGTTAAAGAGAATATAAATACTTTTATGAGCAAATCAGTATTCGATAAACTTTTTGAAGATGTAATGAAAGATGACGCCCTTGATTTGGGTATCACAGCCGGTCCTGAAGGGGATCAAGCTGATGTAGAAACCACCGGTGAAACTGAAGTTTCTGGTGATGTAAGTTTTACATTGCCTCGTGATGTAGCGCAAAAGCTTCATGACGTTTTAATGGCAGCTTTGGAAGGTGGTGAAGAAGCCGCTGCTGAAGATGATGCAGCAATGGAAGATGATACTTTTGCTTCGACTGATGAGGATGAAGAGAAGAAACACAAGCATGATGATAAGGAAGACATGTCTGGTGAAGCAGTAGATATGGAAGAGCTTCCAGATAGCAAAGGTCAAGCCTTGCAACATAAGAATAACAAAGTCACTGGAACCTTGGGTCATGCAAAGTCCGGTAAAGCACAAGCCTCTGTTAAGGGTGAAGTTGATGGTAAAGGCAAAGAGCTTCCCGACAGCAAAGGTCACGTCTTACAAAACAAGAACAACAAAGTTGGTGGTGTAGTAAAGGGCGGTGGAAAAGGTGATCAGAACTTGTTTCAAGCTAATTGATAGTATTTAAAAGCTAATAAAAAATGCCGTTCTTCGGAACGGCATTTTTTTTGTATAAATAACTTGTATGTTGTTTGAAAAATATTACCTGCAAAGCTTGGATGAGCAAACTTGGAACTCCGGCATTGCCAATCTTTTTGGTAACTTCAAGCAGACCGCCAGGCACAGAAAGATCATTAAAGATCCTAAATTCAGAAAAAATCCACAAACTGTACCAGACATGTACAAGAAGGACATGACTGATATACCCAAGGTGGAGATGTTAAAGAATTCTGCACCTGGCATACAACAAGTAATATCACAGGGTGAATTTCGACAAATTGCTAGAAAATATAATTTAAATGGTTTAACCTACGACGGTCAAAAGAAACTAGGCAACACAGGAATATCTGTTAAATTTGATCCTAATTTTAACAGCTATGTTTTAGTAAAATGAGCATGGACAAATACACAGGGGTTAATTGTGTAAGGTCATACCCATTCAAATACACCACCAGCACCTTGAGAATCACAGACAAAGAGAACAATCAATGCGAACGTCAAGTCTATAGCAATTATTGGAGAGAACAAATTGATATGTATGGTCAAAAAATTGACTATTATATTAATAAAACAACAACACTGTGTGCAGACAACATATATGGTGAAGAACCTATAGCAGGATTTCTCCCACCTCAAACTCTCATTGCAGGCATAAAATTAGCAGAGAATGCACTCATTCTCAGTAAGTTTGGATTTCAAAGTGATGATCTATTGACTGCATATGTGCACATAAGCTCTTTCTATGCAGTTTTTCCACCTTATACTGAACCAAAAGCTGGTGACGTGTTCAAGTTAACTGAGTATGGCAGTGACAGACCAGGTGAAAGAGATGGAAAAATGTTTGAAATTACTGAGAGAGTTGACCAGGATAACAGTCAAATCAATCCATTAATGGGCCATTATGTGTGGATGCTCAAGGCCAAGAGATTTGATTACTCTTTTGAACCGGATATAGTTTTTGAGAAGGGCAGCGCCCAGGTGCATGATGACACAGGCTACGGCACTATGATAACGGACACTACAACTATAAATGATAGACCCAGCTCTTACCCTGGTGATGCAGATACTGTAAGTAAGGAACAGGTCTTTAATATGGACGTTAACAGGACTCTAGAGTATGGGGGATATTACTAATATCCATATTCATTGCTTGCTCTAAACTGTCATCAGTCTCTTCACTCTCTTCGCTCTGTTCACTCTCTTCATTTTGTTGCAAGAGATTGTTCCTAACTTTCTCAGCAGTAAGCTTTACTATGTCCACATTATTCTCTTCTCTATCTATGTCCAATACCATAGTCTCGAATCTGCTCTCTATGTATTTCTGAAAAGCTAGTGGCTTAAGCCAAAAATCATCTTTATTGAGGTCCGTATTCAATTCTGAAGCTTTAGTATTGACCAGATCTATGGCTTCCACAAGACAAAACCATCTTGCGTACTCTTCTTTCTTAAGAACATGTGACTTATTCTTACAAACAACTGTGAATTCATTTTTCATATTACAGAGTATAGTAGAAATTCTCTTGCAGGTCAAGAGAATTCATCTCTTCATTTTGCCGCAAATATATCCTGAAATAATGGCAAGCATGTTCAGCTTGTTTGGGTCAAAACCAACAGACAGCAATATTGTCAGAATCTTCACTGTGGCTTCTTGAATATTTTTTAATATCAGGAGGTTGTCAGGTGTATCTAATTTCTTTGAAGACAGTTCCTGCTTTATGTTATCACATGTTAATGTGATTATATCGCGTATCATGTGTATACCAGTGGAAGTATTGACCGTGGCAAATGTAGAAGAATTTTTAAACAGTTTATGTGATTCAATGCCCAAGCTAAAAAACATATTCTCCAAATTGCTAGTGACAATGCCTATGTTACCACTCACCTCCTCTGCACTCAGAGGAATTATTTGACTGGATTTTGTATTACTGATTTGGTGCATTTGCTATGGCTTTGTTTATAATCTGATCTGGCGTTTCATTCATGGGTGTGGTTTGCAGATAAGTTTTCAGTTGAATATTAACATTAATGGTCTTGTTGCAACCCGGGCACTCATAGGTATTCTCCTCACCCATAAAGAGGGGAATTTCCGAATTAACTCTGCTATCGCATGGACATGTGACTGAGGCGAACTGTCTGCTAAATTCAATATCCCTTTGTATCTCCAATCTCTTTGCTGTCTCCAGAGCTCTTGTTTCGAGGTTTGTGCTGTAGAAGAAAAACACTACAAATTGCAATGTGGTAAAGAAGCAAAAAGCACTTACAAATCCTATGCCAAAATAAGTCACAGGCCAAGCCAAAACAGCACTGACTGCAGCTGTCAGCAGCAAGCTTCTTGTGAGCTTATTAAACATACATTATTATAATACAAGACTACTTGTTTTCAACTATCTCGTCCAATTCCTCAGTGCATGAAAATATGATGTTCTGAATCTTATCCAGCTTTTCGTTCAAACTTCTAATTGCTTTAATTTTTTCTGATGTTTCTTTGATAACAGGGTTCTTGAAGCTTTGATTCAAAAGCCCTCTTAGATTTGCACATTGTACAAAGATTTCACCCAAAAAATCTAAAATATTGTTCAAAGGATATGGCAGTATTTTTTTAGCCTGCTGATTGTTTCTGAATCGATTGATTATGTCGGCTACTGTAATTACTTCAGGCTGAAATTCTCTTTTGGCAATACCAGACACCCATTTGTTGTAGATCATTGATGTATCTTCATTTATAGGGTAATTCTTCATGTTAATATTTAATAAAAAAACATCTTATTTCTATAAATAATATTATGAATTTGTTCGAGAAGCAGTTTTTACATCTATTAGAAGCCGATGAAGAGGGTGCAAACCAAGAAATCACCGATAAAGCTGCAATGTCGCAACAGCTAGACAAAGGCACAAATCCAACAGATTTCAACACCCAAGTTCCTGCAGGCATAGAGCAAGCCAAGCAAGGCCATCTGCAAGCTCAGAAAACTTCTCTACAAGAGTGGATTGTTAAAATAGGTGAATTTATTGAATATATGAATGGGGTGGACCCGACCAGCATTCAATCCCAATTGCAATCTGGTGGTTGTGAGTCTTTGTTTGAAAAAGTAGCTAGTAGTGAAAAAAAGAGAATAGCAAGAGTGGCCATGGAGCTGAGTGCATTGAATGAGGCTTTAAAAGGTTATCTGATCTCTGGGGACTCTTAAGTCAAAATAACTCTTGCTTTCAAATCTGTAAAAGTATTTTTAAGTATAAAAGATGTAGGAATTTTATTCAAATTATATGTGATGCAAAGATCATTCATATCCTTTATCTTCTTCAATTCGCTGGGCCAAATAAAAACTTTGCACCCTTGCTTGACTAGTGCCAAAGATTTGCTCTTGCTTGTTTCATCTAGCATCTGATTGTCAAGAACCCATATCAATTCATGTTGAGGGAACATTTTTAATTGTTGCTTCTGCCTGTCAGTAAACAGGTGATTGCCTCTTTTGGTGATACCTGCCACTGCTATTCCATTGCGAATAAAGCATGCATCCAGAGGTCCTTCTGTTATAAAAATGTGATTGTTTTGATTCTGGACACGATCTATGCCAAAGAGTGTTTTCTCACTGTTGGTCTTGCTCAAGTATTTTGGCTTGGGGTACCTCTTATCTTCAATTAATGTTCTGGACTGGTAGTGTACTATTTTACCGTTTAAATCTTTGAAAGGTATGATGAGTCTGTTCTGGTGTGTACCTTTTTTCAGACTAATGTAAAATGCATCTGGTTTGTTGATGGCTGAAGTAAGCCGTCTCTTTACTAAAGCATCTAACGCTGCTTTGACATACATATTGTCTTTATAGAAATTAATTTGAGCACTATCCCTGAGATTGATGCTGTCTTCTGGTAATATTTCTTCATTAATAATAGTAGCATTTTTTTCAAAAATATCTGGTTGTGTTAGTTCTGGTACAAAGCATTCTGCTTCCTTTAGAACTTCTGAATATGATTTATTTGAAACAGTCTGAATCCATCTTATAGGTGCCATGCTCAGTCCGCAGTTATGACAGTATAACAGATTCTTTTTCTCTATATAAAATAATCTCCTCTTCTTTCCCCATGAATTGCCCTCTCTGCATGTCGGACAACTACCATAATAGGTCTTGCTTAATCTGTTATATCTTGGAGACCCAGCATAAAGGTAGAATTGCTGAATAATAAAATCTACAGGCAATACAGTCACACTATTATTATAAATGAAAACTTGAGAAGTGAAACTACTTTTTCGTAATTGGAGCAGGCTCTATTTTTACTATGCCTTTGCGAATAAAGGTACCAGACGCAGGGTCAATCCAATGGGCTTCTGTGTAGATTTTGTCACCATAAATCCGAGTCACAATCCTGGGTTCCACAGGTTGACCGCTAATGGGACTGGTTATTTTTACAGGCTTAACTATGTCCATATAGTATTTATTGTTTAAACTGCATTTTTCTACTTAATAGTTCCCTTTAACTTGCAGTACTGTGCCCTGCAAACGGAAAATACATCAGAAGGCAACACTGTAACCAGATCCACTATCTTATTCTTAACACCCCTGTCAAACGCATCCATAGGCACTTTTCTTATGATCATCTTGGGTAAGCTCAGGAATATATTGTCTGTATCATCAGACTCCATGTAAACCAGAAACTCACCAATATAATCACCAGTAACCACAGCGTAGGCACCTCTTCTCTTCAGAGAAGACGTTTTTTTAGAATTTAGATTAAAGAAGCTTAGCATACTTGGAAATCTCCAATTCAAGAGACTCTTTGGCAGAAGGCAATCCTAATGAGAAGGATCTTATTTTTTCTGTGGACAATATGCAGTTGGACCTACCAGCAACAATATCTAACTTGGACATGTCTACAAACTCCCAACCCTGATCGGCAATATTGTGTGCCTTGAATAATTCTATAATATCAGTTGCAGAGACTGCACCTTCATTCACTATGTTGTAAGGTCCTACAGGTAGATGCTTGTATATAAACAAAAATTTTAGAATAAAATTTGTCAAGTCATCTACGCTTGTTACGCTGTTGGGCATATTAATGAGTTTTTTATAATTATAGATTTTATTAATATAATTTTTGTGCATGTTGGTACCATCAAAAGGCATTCTAATTCTTAGAGTATAAACATTCCAACCATCAAGATTGATTTCACAGGCATGTTTGCTCTTGCTATAGAAACTACTGGAATCGCTGTACATACCAAAATTAGGTACATCTGTTTCACTATAAATCTTATCATAGCCTGTATAGATGCAGCCACTGCTCACATTGATAACAGATATATCTGTGAGATTGCATGCAGCAGCAATATTTGAAGGTGTCTTTACATTCCAAAACCAACAATCTTGTTTGTTGGTCTCACAACCATCCACATTTGGAAATCCAGTATAACCTGAACAGTTGATAACACACTCAATTTCATCCTTATGTGCCTGTAGAAACGATCGCAAATGGTATGGTGAAGTGTAATCCAAATCAGACCTCTTCAAGCACATAACATCAAGCTTGCCTTCAATGAGCTTCTTTTCAAGAAAGGCACCAATATATCCTTTGCCCAGGATACAAATTTTCTTCATGCTATTGTTGTTCTTGCCCGTCACCGTTCTGATTATTGAACAGGAATTTGTTCAATGCAGCAGTCAAGGCATCAGCATCCATTTGATTTTTGGCATGTATAAAATTTTGTGCATTGCCCTTAAAATCATATCCAATTATAATGAATGCATTTAAAAACTCAGAAACCATGCTTGTCAGGGTGTGAATATTTTTTGTAGTTTCATTCTTTACATCAGATTGCTGAGCCAAATAGTCCTTCATTACTGACTTTAAAAGACCCTCAATATCTTTCCTATCACTCTTAACAATCTTGGGTAATTTATTGTCATTATCCATGCCATCATTGCCCCGTTGTTTGTTTCGCTTCACCTGTATATTTAGGCTTTTGCGTAAAGTACGGACTATTTGTAGGATTATTACACACACCTCTTTGAATTAAATATTTAATTATTACCTCTATGCTTTCTGTTTTGAGAGAATAATGTTTATTGAATCTAAGCCCGCCATCATTTAATTCAAACATAATATCATCCATGAAATCTTTGTTCTGATAGCATGTAATAAAGACGCTCGCGCCACCTGGATCGACCAGGATGGTCCATCTGCGTGGATCTTGTTTTGCATATCTATCGAAGAGTCTGAAAGTAATGAAGCCGTTATCCCTGAGTCTTTTTATGAAATAACTGGGGGTTTTGATTTTATTTTTAGATATTTTACTTGACATATGAAGATGTAATATATTTGGCTATAATTTGACCGTCATCTATTTCAAACAAAACAACCCCAAGCTTGGGATTAATCTTACAATTTAGCTGCTTGACTCTCACACCGCTAATTATTCTAACTAATTCAAAAGTCAAGCATATGCCACTAAAATTATCACCTGCATAGCCTTCATAAATGGGTATGGTGAAGCTATCCACATTTTGTCTAGATTTATCTGTTAGATCGGCATATATTATGCCGTCTTGTGAATATAGATAGATTTTATTACTCTCTGTGGTGAATGTGCTGCCCCTCAATAACTCTATCAGAGCTTTGTATTGAATAGTAAAATTGATTGGAAAATTTAAATCATCCAATTTCTCCACATTTACCTTGGGTATTGAGATGATGTTGTCTTCTAGAAGATGGTATTTGAACCTCACCTCTTTGCTGCTATATCCAATGTTGTTCCGGTCTATGTCAAGTGTAAAAGTATCTTTCTCGATGCATTCAATAGCCTTTATCACCTTTCTTATGTCGGATATATTGAGGTTAAGCTGTTTCTCCGTGTCAATCTTCTGTTGTAGTCTTGTGGATAAAATTATTGATGCATCTGGGGTACTAGCAATGCATTGAAGACCTGTGTCAGCTACTACAATTACACAGCTGTCACTTATCTTGCTTAAGGGCTGCAAAAACCCGCGAACAAAAATCTTCTTATCGTTGATGGTTAATTGCATTATAGGATTATTTTAACAACTCAATGTTGTTATTCAAGCCGCTTTATTCTCAGATCAATATCTGTAAGCTTTGAAAGAATGCTATCCAATTTACCATTTATAGTGTCCGGTGTGATGGGTTTATTGAAATCAAAAACTAATTGATTTGGATCTTGGTATTCTACTGCTACTACTGGTGCAGCTTGTTGCACAGGTTGAGGAATGTTGATACCTGCATTGACAACATTTGCAACAGGATTGATGTGTTGTGGTGGTGTACCGGTTGGTTGTGTGGAGGCAAGCTGAGAAAATATTTGATTGACATCAGTCTTTAGCGCTCTAATATTGTTTGATGACCCCACCATGCTGCCATCTATAGTTTTTAACTCTGATAGAGTGCTGCCCAGCAATGCGGCTAAGGCATATTTGGTATTTGGGTTATCAGGCCCCAGATCAACAATAGGATTATTTTCATTCATCAGCTTCTAGTCCCTCGAGCAGTTTTTTGACTGTGTCGTCTTCAAGCAAATCTTCTTCCTTGGAAGTTTGTACTGCTTTAGGTTGTTCTGCTTTCTGGGTACTAGGCTTGACTGCAGGTTGCACTTCTTCAGTACTACCAACATAGTGCTCGTTGAATATTTGCTTGATCTCCTCATAGCTCTTGATGGTGAACACTGATTCAAGATCATAGGCTGACTTGTTAATTTTGTCAGTCTTACTTGCATCAAACCCTTCAATGGCCTTGGGCATCATGAACTTGCTACTCACATATGTGGGGTAATCACCCTGCTGTTCCACCTTGATCTTCAAGCTACTGCCTTTCTCAGACAAATCAAAAATACGTGGACCCAGATCTTCGGAGCCTTCACCTTCAATGGCATCCATAATAATCTTATGAAGCTGTTTGCCATAACGAAGAATCATTACCTTGCCATTATTTTCTTCATTAACAGGATCATTGATGATATAAGCATTGACAAGCCACTTCTCTGAACGGATTATTGCACGTGCCTTATCCTTTTCTTCCTGAGTGCCAGTTCTTAAGATTTTGTACCTGGCTTCGGCAATGGGATCCTTAGCACCAAAGGTAGAGGGACTGACAACTGAGACATATTGACCAGTACTGAAGCTGTTCCAGCCAAAGGTATAATAATGAAAGAAAGTTTTGCCTGGATCATCCATATTCGGTAACAATCTTACCGTGTATGTGTTGCCAGGCTCAAATCTAAGAATTTGATTATTCTTGGCTACATTTGTTGTTTTGTTGAGGGCAGTGCGTATACTTTCGAACATTGATGTTGTAATTGAACTCATACTATGATTGTATATGGAGAATAAATTAAATCAACTACCATTTTACCTTTTCTCGATTTTTTCTAATCCGGAAACTGCTAAATGCTTGGCTTTAATACTATTGAAGAATTTGGTTCTAAACACAGGCATTTGATCATACATATCGCTGATGGTGAATCTAGTAATGTCTGGATCACAGTTTTTTAGTGCTGACTCAAACATGGAAAAAGCAAACAAATTGTAGACACTTATGAATCTCTTTTTGAGATGTATCAAGAAGCTAAACTGAGTACCTTCTTTGAAGCTCACATATTCTGAAGTTGGTATATTTTTGGATATGCAGAATTTTTTAATAAATTTCAATCCTTTTATAATATGATTAAGATGGTAGTCGCTATCCGGTGACAAGGATAGCTGCTTCTTCATGTACATAGAATATATTTTAATGGCTTTCTGTGAGGTGTAGAAAGAAAGATCAAAACCACTCTCGCCAGGATAAATTGTATAGGGCGCATTAAAAAAATCAAAGATATCTATATGTCTGTTTCTGGTGAAAAGATTCTTAAGTTTCATAGTATACGGGTATGATGTAGAGTCTTCAAAACCATCCCAATGTTTCCGGAGTCTATATGGTAGACTTTGTTTGGATCTACTAATCTTTAGAAATGCGTTGTATATGATCTTTTCGTCAATCATTTAAGAATATCTTTGGCCTTGGGACTATTCAAAAACTTCATAATGTACTTGCTCTTGTACAATGTAGAGTCAAATTCTAAAAACGCTTTAACAGCTGTGATATCATCATCAATATCTAGTATACTTCTGAATAACTCTCTTACTTCTTTTTCTTGCAGATAGAGCAGTAATATATTTGCTAGGTTGTATTTTTTATTAGTGATGAGACAGAAGTAGCTGCAAAACATTCTGAAAAGATGATCAGACTCTACTTGGGTTATATTGGGGCAGTTCATAGTTCAATAAAGTTTTTAGTAAATTCTAGAAATTTGTCATTTATGGGCCCGCCTGCTGCAAAGTCATGGCCAGATCCTCCACAAATACTATTAGCCACTTCTTTGCAACTGGCGCTGGATGTCCTTGATCTTCTAAAGCTTACCTTCATGTGCTTAAGATTTATGACCATAGACATGTCAGATCCAGTCTTTTTAATCAAATAATCGGCAATATCATTAATCCCGAAATCCGCAAATGCAGCAGAGAATTTGATATTGCTGCCATTTAGCTCGTAATTTGTAGTGTATATTTTTAATCCTTTTATAATTTCGGTTAACCGTCTGATGTAAATGTTAACTGAATTTTGTTGCAGGTTATTAAAACCTTTGAATCCATTAAAGAAATCGTTATAAAACTTATCCACCCTGTTGCCTGAGTAGCTGCTAAAAAGATAATTTAATTTCTTAGAATTTTCATTCTTGAGAGTGTAACTATCATAATCATCTACCAAAGCTAATAAAAGTCTTTCGTGTTCATTTAAATTAAAGCCATATTTTTCCTTGAGAGACCTATACAAGAGAAGAGAATTGCTTGAACATTCTTTCAAATAATTCTCACAATGAGTCAAACTTGGAGCCTTCTCTATGCTGCATTTGTGATGATCACAAACAAATACATTATTATAATTAAAGAAGGAATAATCTTCACAAATCTCCAGATCCAGTGTATAAATCTTTTCAAAGTAAAAAATCTTAGGCAGTACAGTCTTTTTCCAATAATCACTAAAAGCTGCCTGGGAGATAGGCCTCACAGGCAACTTTCTATTTAAATATTTGCAAATTAACAGATAGCTCATGGCACCGTCTAGATCTGCATGAGTAATACAAAACTGTTTTTCGTTCATGTTATTCCACCTAAGCTGGATAATGTTCTGGTGAAATCTTTTGCCTCATCACTCTCATTGATAGTTTCATCTTCTGAGATAGTGAGTGTGCTGTAATCGATCTTTAGTGCAATGCTACCAAAATTAGGCCCAAAGCGATTTTTGCTCATGCCCAGATTGATAAGACCCAATTCCTTGTCTTCATCTTTTTGCCAAATAGACATAATTGAATCAGCTGTAGTGGCCAGTCCAATACTCTCAGAGATCGTTTCAAGTCCTGGATTGTCTATATTGAATCCAGACCTATTAAGCTGTGTTGCAGAGATAATAGGGCAATTAATTTCATAACTTATGGCTCTCACCTGTTGTGCGCAATATAAAATACGCTCATAGCTATTATTGCCAATAGAGCTGCCAAGAAGGTTGAGATAATCTAGAACAATGGCATCCAATTTAATACCTTTTTGGCTCAACTTCAACAGAAAACCTTTCAACTGCTGAGGTGTTAGCGTGGATGGTGGAAACTCCTTAATAATAATCTTACCGGGCTTTTCTTTACCAATTTCATTAATTTGTGACTTAAGAGTTTCAGATTCTTCCTTGAGTCTACTCAGAGGTATTTTAGTAATATTAGAGAACAATCTTCTAGCGTACATATTCTCGCTCATTTCAAGTGAAATAAGCAAAACTGTTTTACCAGCCATGGCTATATTACTAGCAATATTGCCAAGAAATACACTCTTACCAACATTTGTTTCCCCGGCAAATACATATAACGCTCTGCCATTTTCTAGAAAACCACCACCAAGCTTATTGTCAAGCCACTTCCATCCAGTCTTAACATAGTTCTCCTCTTTATGGAGTTCCGCTAAAAAAGCATCAACATCTTTGAATAAGTCCAATCCTAGACTTTGAGTTAAATTTATATTAACGGATTTTTCAAATTTTAAAACCAGCTCCGCGGTGTCTAGTGATCTTGAATCTAGCTTTTCGGCTGCATCCAGGAGCGAGTGGTAGACTGCTTTCTCTTTTAAAAAAGCTTCTGTATTTGCTAACAACTCTGACTTAAAGAATTTTTTGTCAATGTCACTAAATGATGATACCACTTTTTTGAAGCTGTTCTTCAACTCTTCGGTATTTAAGTATGCCTTTATTTCTGAATTTGTAGGAATTGTATTATTTTTTACAAAAAATTCCTTAATAATAGAAAAGATATTTTGTATATCCTTGTTTTTAAAATATTTTAATTCTATAAAATCTATGATGCTACCCAAATAGGGTGGGTCAGTTAGACTGTTGAATATTATTACGCTCTCATAAAAATCTAAATCTAGATTGCGCTTTAAATTTTTATCTTTATCTGTTGTACTTTGCTTCACCATTTGCTTATAAATTTCTTATTACTATCATTCCATGATTTATCATTGATATCTCTCAATCCCGGGCTTTCATGATATAATAATATAGGCCATACTCCAAGTTTCAATTTATTATAATTGCATGTAAGACTGAAGTCAATATCATAATGGTGCCATTGGAACGACTCATCAAATCTGGCTTTAGATTTCTTGATTCTTTCCGTGTTGAAGGCCAGGAAGACACCATCCAGAAGAGCCACACGTGAAGGCGTTTGACCGAAGTTTGTGAGCATCATGCTGCTTGTAGAATTGGGATGAGCAGCAATTCCCCTGCAGTCTTCCCTGCTCACCATCCAATGCCATAAATTCTTTTCAACTATTCTAGGATTTAATCCTCCTGCAACACCAATTACATCAAACTGTCTAGTGGCATCATACAAGCATTTTAAATTGGTATACTCAAGAGAAACATCGTGATGACAGAGTACAGTGATCTCATATTCTGCTTGTTCTATGATGTTATTGTAATATTCTGGCAATCCTTTTGTTTTGTTTTTATATTCTATGTGGAGTTTAGCCGAATCTTTATTCACATTAAACGTATTGTCAAGTAAGCAGTTACCGTCAAGAGGGCTTATACTAAATACACCAATCATTACTAAATTATATCATAAAACTATAAATAATCAATCATATGCATAAAGATACCCATCTAATATTTGAAGCCTATAACAATCATTTGAATGAAATGGCAACATATGCAAAGAACAAGCTTGAAGTGCCAGGTGAAAAATTGCAGAACTTACCAGGTGGAGGGTATGGTTTGACTAAAACTGCCGCAAAGAGTGGCAAGAGTATAGAGCAAGTAGTTGCTGATTTAGCACAAAAAATTCAATCTGCATTATTTAAGAATGAAAAACATAAAGTAGGCAGTGAGGAATACGATCTTTATTATCCCGGCAATGCAATGAAATTTAAAAATGAACTCACAGACTTAATTCAAAAGGAATTAGGATTAGGCAAAACTGAAGCGACTTATACTTCTAGAATAGTAAAAAATATATTAAACATAGTTATACATGATGAAGAAACAGGTGGTGGTGTTGCCAGACCGGACAGAGTAAAGACTGCTGTAAAGACAGCTGTTGCTGCTGCACCAGCAGTGAAAACCGAGACTGTTTACGAAATAGATAAATCAGTAAAACAAGATGATAAGAGCTTGCGTTTCATAGTATTGAATCTGCCTGATGAAGATGTATTGGAAACTGAAATACTAAGTGTATTAAAGACAGCTATTGATGAATATAATGACAGGCCAGGAGTTGAGCCTTTGAAGATCAGATCTTATGATTTGCTTGATAGGTTAAAAGAAGCAGGTGTTTTGAAAGAAAAACAAATTGAAAAGCAAGCTGCCGAGGGAGAGGGATCAGGAGAAGTAGAAACAATAGAAGATTTCCCCACGGGAGATGACGCTACTTCAGCTGCAAAGACCTTGGGATTTGACCTGGGTCAGAAGTTTGATGCATTTGACGACTAAGTTCAAGTACTGAACGGGCTATTAAAATCAAAATTACCAATGGATGTTAGTCCTTCAGGTGTCACATGAAACAGAACTCCTTCCTCAAGAGACTCTGATTCAGGGAATTTAATACTGCTAAAACTGTTTGAATAAATGTCAGCAAAAACTGTACTTCCACATCTTGCCACATATGTTTTAGCAGATCTCTTATTCACAATCCATAGACCGAAAGTACCTTCTAAAAGAGACAAAGCCGAACATATGGCATCTGTTTCATCTAGATTTTTTGAATAGTTTTTAACACATGAAAATAAGAGAGGAATAACGCTAGAATCAACAGGATTCTTCCACTTTGGATCAAATTCATTTTTAATTTCATCAAAATTAGTCAATACTCCATTGTGTGCAACCAGCCAATCACCATGTTCAAATGGGTGGGATGTGTTGATTGAATAACCACGTTGTGTAGAAGTGGGTGCCTGTGTATGCCCAAGATATAAATCAAAATTTACATCTTCTGTATTCCTGAGCAATTTTGCTGGTTCAACCACACCTTCTTGCTTTCTAATGACCATGGCGGATTGGTTTAAAAATGTTGTACCTACAGCAAAATTGCCCCTCTTTTTGTTGAGATTATAGAGTGTTAGAAATTTTTGCTTTTCAGTAGATCCAAAGATACCGCACATTTAACTATTATAAGTATCGTACTCTATTTTTCTACAATTATATTTCGTCCAAACATTTGTTAGGTCTTGTTTGTATGACTGAGGATCAATGTATCCAGCATTTGCAAATCCTTTTATTCTCAAGGCGCTGCTTGCTGAATTGGCATCTGCTTTTTCTTCACCACTATAGCATGTATAAGTTTTACTAAATTTAACTTTTAATCTTATTCCCTCGAGTATAATATCTGCTTTATTCATTTTGATCAAAGGTGCTACAACTTCAATGTGATTTTCTCTATTCAATGCCAATACACTGTTCATGCAGGGTATGAATTCTGGACTAGCATCCCAATACCCAGCCAGGCTGTCAACACCAGTGGCACCATGATAAATTTTTTGTGCGCCTACAGCTTCAGCATATGAAGCTGCAATGCTTAAGAAAGTCATGTTGCGATTAGGCACATAAGACTTTGGTTGGGCTTCACCTGCAACCTCTCTTATGTCCGGTGTGGGTATACTATCATTTGTCAAGCTACTGACTGGCGCTAGATCCTTAATGAACTGCACATTAACCATTTTAAACCATTGACACCCCAATTCATAAGCGTGCCAAGCTGCTAATTCCAATTCCCTGTAATGTCTCTGTCCATAATTATAAGCTATAGGAAATACATTTTCATGACCAACTTCTTCAACTGCCTTATACAGTAAGACGGTACTGTCCATTCCACCGCTTATTGGAATTGCAATTTTATTTTGGCTCATGTGATATTTTCGTAAGCTCTGGTGAATATTGTGGAATTATTACAGCGCCCTGTGCATCCTTTATATTTTCAAATCTGGCCGTGCGTGCTCTTAGTTCACTTGAAGAGTAGGTATGCTGTCTTTTATGATAGAAAAGCTCAATGCCATTTTCAATGCAATACTGTTTACCGGTAAAATCTCGATTTTTGTATTCTTCACTCAAAAAGCGAATATGAATAGTTTGTGTTTTGAGAAGTTGGAGTAAATCAAACTCTGTTTCATAAACAATTATTTCATCAACATATCGACAAGCTTGTAACTGCACAAATCGTTCGTAAGAACTCTGCACAGGTCTATTCTTTATACCAGGTCTATCAACTGTTGGATCTATTTGCATGGCAGCAATCAAATGATCACATAGTTGCTTCTCCATTTTTAACATTGTCACATGGCCAGCATGCAACAAGTCAAAAGAACTACAATTAAACCCTATCTTCACACGTCTTCTTTTGAAGATTTAACAGCTTTTGTACTCTTGGTAGGCTCTGCTGCATCACTAGTAGTACTACCATACTTGTATGCGGCTTCGAGCTTTTTATCAAGATGTGGAATTAACTCTTCAAAGAATTTTGAATCCTTGGTGAAGTTTTTTGCATATCCCAACTTGGTACCATCAGGTCTTTGATATGTGGCACCAGTTTGAATGATGAGTCCATGATTAACTGCCATTTCAAGCAAGCCACTGTACTTGTCCAATCCAGTCAAGTAATTCAACTGAATACTTGCTTCTAGAAATGGTGGAACGAAGCGATTCTTCACTGTTAACGCTCGCAATGTTACCCCACTGAAGTTTTTTGCTTCTGGAAGAATAGCATCATCTTCATTATTTGCATCCTGCTTCTCATTTCTCTTGGCCAACTGCACAATGACGCTAGCCATGTACAATGGGCCACTACCGCCACTCTGATTTTGCACTAGAGAGGGATACAAAGAAGCAGGATCACTGTAAGTATGATTGGTCATTAATATAGTAACACCAGCGCGACCTGCTTTGTAAGTCAATAAGCGTAACAAGCTTTTCAGCCCCTTTGCTCTTGTGCCCATGTCAGAGGCACCCTTGTCTTTCTCTGCATCAGTTACTTCTTTACTACTTGCAAGATTGCCCAAGCTATCCAAACTAATAATAAATTTACCTTGCATGTTGTGCTCCACAATACTATCAAGGAATGTACTGATCTGATTGCGTGCATTTTCCACTGTGTACACTGGCACATATTTGGTCTTGTCAGGGTCTAGACCAACACCTGCAGTGGTATTCTTATCAATGGCAAACTCTGTGTCAAAAATAACAGGTGTAATACCTTTCTTTTGAGCAAGACCAAGAATCTTATTAACCAACAAAGTCTTACCGGTCTGTGAGGGACCAGCAAAGATAACCAAACGACCCTTGGGTACACCGCCATCTTTTAGTTTGCCTGAGATAATTGCGTTCAATGCATAGCATCCAGTATCATACCAAGTATCCACATTGCACAACGCATTCTCTGAGAGAAAGGTTGCCTCTGGATTGAGTGCATCTAACGTTTTAAATGCTTTTGAGAGTAATTCGTCTTGGTTCATTATTCGTCAAACAACTTGATAACAGACGTTTCACCGCCAGATTTCTGTTGAGGCACGGATGCAGGGGTACCAGCAGCAATGCGTTCATACTGAGAAATCAAACGTGCATCCAGTTCAGCATCAGTAGTGACAATCTTATCAAGAGGGAAGTTAAATGTAGCACCTTCCTTGCTTGAAGTAGTGAGAAACTCTCTAAAGAATAATGGAATTAGCTGCACTTGCAGTTGGCCTGATTGATTAGGCACAACATGAAGAATAGCAGGATCCCTTAGAGAGAGAGTAGTCTTACTCTCCCCCACTTGTTTCCCGATTACGGTTTGACCAACATGGTTAATAATTACTTTTATATCGCTCATATATAAAATATATATTAAACTTTTATAATATCAAGCTAATAATTCAAACAAATCACATTGCATGGCTTCACCTGGTTTTCTTGGCGTCCAATTCACCGCCTCATAAAACCTCTCAACAGCGCTGTACAGTATTTTGTCAAACATCAAATCAACATCTGGCTCAAAAATTGTGTTGAATTCTTCTGGGTAATAGTATTTGTAAGCCACTGCGCTTATACCATACTTATTAGGTTGTTTAACATAGAAGAATCTAATCTTATCACCACTTGCAATGAGCTCATACTTCTTGCTCATTTTCAATGTCTTGCACAGTGTATTGTGAAAGTAGGCAGCTTTAACATGCAATGGCATAGATTTTATTGTCTTGAAACCTTCACATCTTGAGGAATATTTTTCATAGCCCTTCAGCCCCATGACAAAAGATATGTCAGCAACAGGCAGTTCTTTGAACTTTCTATAAGCTTCATCCACCACCTCATTTGTTTTGACCTGGCTCTGGGTCAATAGCATGGTTTCAACAATTTTTTTAGCCAACGGCTTGATAGGTGCAGGCATGGTAGTGCGAGCAATCTCAACGCCTGTATACTTGAATTTATTAGTTGTAATACCTTCTTCATCGAGAATATGCAGAACATATCTTTTTTTCTGCAAATACAATGCAACATCACATATGGTTTCACGTTTAAACACAATCCTACTGTCCACAGTATTGAGATTTTCCTCACACCATTTCTTAATTTCCACATTCAGGTGATTTTCTATATCCATTACTTCATCATAAAAATGCTTGGATATTTTATCGTTATTCATGAATTCTAATCCACTATCCACAAGTAACGATAGAGAAGCATGTACTGAATCAGTGTCATTGTATATAACACAGGAATACTCTTCAGGAGGTTTCATATTCTTTACCTTGAGCTTCTCTGCAATTAAATTATCTAAGATTTTGTTGCTTTGTTTGATTACTGCTTGACCAGTTAATGTAATGCTTCTGGCCAAATCATCGTCACCCAGCGGGAAAACTTTATTACCTAGGGCACCGTATACAGAATTAATAAAGATTTTTATTGTATGTTGTCTGATGTTAAGTAAGCTTTGCTGGTCTTTTAATGTCTTGTATTCAGGTGTACCTTTCTGCAATGTAGATATTTGTCTGTTTACCTTGGAGAGTTCTTTTCTGATTTGAACTCTGAGTTTATAATAATGATCCACCATTTCAGGTATAATGCCTTTTGTTTTCTGGCTAAACAAAACCTTGGCCTTGCTCAGTGTTAATTTCTCTTGTTTTACAAGCTGTGCAAATTTTGCTATGGATAGATCTACTACTCTACCGCTCACATCCCTGATTGTTACAGTTTCTTTATCCTGTTTCTCGATTATACCCATCTTTGTCTCTGGTGACAGGTTAAGAGTAATCATAACAGATGGATACAAGCTGTTGGCATCAAAAGTTACTATATTTTTCTGAAAACCTCTCTGAGGTTCACTCACATAAGCACCTTCATTCTGGCTCCCGTCATCTTCACCCCTTATGAAGGTTGGGATTTTTTTATCTCTGTATCTAGCTCTAACCGCGCAGGCCCCTATGATTACACTCATACTACCCATGGCAGCTTCAAAAGTTGTTAAACCGAAATAACTTAATGATCTTAATAATTCGAAATATTGTAATTTTTCCTCCATCTTCACAAGCAGTCTCACGTCCTGTACGTTGTATTCTACAAACTTGCTCCAATTCTCATCAGCCAAGCTACTCAAATTAGTTTCTCCATAGTCAATTTTCTGCTCATCAAGCTCTATCTTAGCTATACTATTCAGTTTGTAACTTGCTCTAAGTACCATGCAAAACCGTTTGTAGATATCCAGATAATCCAAACATGATACACCATCAATAAACCATCTCACAGTTTGCCTGCCAAATGTTCCTTTCAATGTTTTGAAATAAACTCTACCCGTGGGCGAGAGTCTGCCTACTTCCTCCTCACCAAATAAAACTTTAACCCTGTTAATAATATAGGGCAAGTCAAACAAAATGCTATTCCATCCAAGTAGAACATCTGGTGGGTCGTTCTGCATGAAAGTTAAAAACTTGTCAAACATCTCTTTCTCGGTTTTGCAGTAGTGAAATATTTGATCTTTGGAGTTGGATGTGTGGGGCTTAATGCCCCAGGTGATGAATCTTCTGGACAATGAATCATATATGGTTATGACATTTACTGGGTGTTTAGCTTCTTCTGGTATGGGGAACTCATCTGGTGAGTACGTTTCAATATCTAGATAGTAAATTTTTATTGGAAATTGAGAGAATTCTGGCGTTTCATTTACCTCCCAGAAGTTATCACATAAAAACTGCTGAGCAGGAGATAAATTTTCAAAGATTCTGGTTAGACCAACTTCTTTGATATATTTTGATTTCTCAAATTGATTTTTAAAGCTCTTCTTCTTTAAGGCAGTGTTAAAGATGCTAGTTGCATCAGTAGAGCCTTTTGATTCTACATATATGTAAGGGTTGTATGTGGAGTCTATAGCAATTCTGTTGCCTGCACTATCCCAGGTGAAGAGTCTGATCAACTCACTTCTTGGATCGTATACAATATTCCTATATCCCTTCATAATTTGATTTTATACTATATTTGATAAAATAATAGTGGAAAAGATTATGCAATTCTTTGAGCTCAGTCTGCCTTGCCCTCCGGAGATACAGGACTGTGACCGGCATAGATTGAACTATATGAATGAATTAGACACATTGAAGAAATCTGGTGGGTGTGGTGGTTGTGCAGAACGTTCACTCAGAAATAGATATATTAGCCTACTACAGACATGTTTACAGAAATAATATTATATTTTTTGGGCTTATGCTCAGTATGTAGCTTTTTGCTCTTGTGGTTTGTTTCACCCCTCAAAATAACTCTAGCCAAATTGCTATTTAATGCAGACATAGTGGATGTTAAGAATTTTGACGATCTAATATATCTTAAAAGTAAATATCTGTCCAAACTATCCTCTTGTTGGATATGCTGTAGTTTCTGGTCATCGCTGGCTGTGGGTATTGTCATGGCCATTGTATCGTCCAATCCTGTCTACCCTGTAATTACGTTCTGCACTTATCCTTGTCTAGCTTATGTTTTTAAACGTATCATTGACCAAGACCGTTGATGCGATTCAATCTGGTACGCTTTGGATCACCATAGGGATGACTGAATAATTCATAATAACACTGAATATTTTCTTGATTCTCTAGCCATCTTGTGTCTGCATCTTTGCGTCCTTTGGCACACAGATTCATATATCTTCCCTTTTTGCTGAGCACATCATCTATCATGGTCAGCATCTCCTCACCAGTCTTAAATTTAAACTGAGCGTCCTCATATGTGCATAAATCTTGACATGCTATAGGAAGACCGAAGCTGTTGGCTTCTATTAGCTTCAAATCGGATTTGGACTTGTTGAAGTTATTGTCCTGCAATGGTGCAACAAGCATATTAACTTTAAGTTTTCTGATGGCCTCACCATAGTGGTAAAGATTGACCCATGGGTGGAATTCTACTGCACCTGAATCAACAAGTGGTTTGATTGGCAGTGGATAGGCACCTAGAAACACCCACTGATATTTGTGATGGGTATCATAGATAGCTTTGATAACATGAGCAAAATCATCATTTTGGTTGACTCTATTCTCTACATCAAAATGTGCCCCAGATCCTGCATACAGAATTCTAGGTTTATTTTTGTGCGTATCATAATTGGCACTTATTGCTTTTTCATCATAGAAATGACCTAGCCAGAATTTTGGTGGAAAGTTTGGAATGACGGTTACGTTCTGGTTACCAGTTTTTTCTTTGTAGTAGTTTTTCATGAAATCACATGTAACTGTAATTTCATCACACATGGACATTATCTCACAAGCATTCTGCCTGATCTGTGGATCAGTGAAAGCAGATTTAAATTTGTTATAATCAGGAATATCCTCATGAAATACTAGATCGTCAATCTCATATATGATCCTAAACCCTACCTGCTTTGAAACTTCTTTCAAGAACTTAACAAACTGCAGTTGTGAAGATGTCGCTTGTCGTTGTATTCTCACAACCTTGGTGTTGATATAATATCTTGGATCCAACACCATCACTGTTGTACCGTGCACACAGAATTCACCGTAGGCATTGCAAAGGTGCTCTGGCCATATCATTCTCCAGAAACCACACCCAGAGTAATCTGCATAATACTGAATGACCCTTGGGTTGGTGATCTCAGGTGGTTGCGGCGATGTGGGTGCAATCATCGGCGCTTGTGACTGTTGATTGAAAGGATTATTTAAATAAGGTACACTTTGAAGAAGAGGTGATGCAAAGGGGTTGCTGTTGAAAGGAGTACCGGTTGTATTCATGTTTAATATATAACAAGTCTGCAGAATATATCAACTACATTACCTTGAAAGGAAGTCTCGTGGTTATACCGTTCTTTTTCTCCAAATATATAACTTCTCCATTGCATACTTTAGTACATTCTTTTCTATGGGAAATTATGTAGATTCCAAGATTATACAAGTTGACTTGTTCATTGAGAATATTTAAAACCAAATCAACACCAGTCTCATCTAGACTTGTATCCAGCAATTCATCGTAAAACTGTATGTTATAAAATACATTACCCTGGAGTCTGAGCATGTCAATAAAGGCAAACATGGTTGCTAAATCTATAACCTTTCTCTCTGCACCACTATAGTTAAAGTAGCTGGTGATCTTGCCTTTTTCATTAACGATTGTTTCATCAAACAGTTCGTTAAATGTTACAATAGCATTAGAATTGAGCTTTTTGAGGTATATATTGATTTTATTATTGAATAACTTTAATATTTTCTTTACTATATAGCTCTTCACACCCTCTTCACTTACTACAAATTTGGATGCTTCGATTAAGCTTAGAACATTTTGAAGCTTATTAATCTTTTCCGATATATCTGAAAGTTTTTTAGTATTTTCTTCTATCAATACATCTGAATTTTCATCTGCTATTTTGAGATGGTCAAAATCCTGTTGCAACTGCTCTAACAGAGTATCAATTTCTGTTAATCTCTTCTTGCTACTCTCAAACTTTTGCGAGTTAAGGTTGTGGAAATTTATATTATTATTGCCCTTTTTTATTGCATCCATTATTTTAGTCTTGAGAATATTCAATTCTGAAACCTTATTTTCATTTAGCTTTATATCGTTCTCCGAATCTGTTATTTGTTTTTTGAGCTTTGCTTTTTCTTCTTTAATTAATCCTTTATCATGCTCTGTAACAGGCTTCAAGCACACTGGGCAGTTGTGTTTATCTGTGCCAATCTTGGATGAAGTTGCAATGGCAAATTCATTCTTGGTTTCTAGAGATGCAATAACTTTAGAATATTCTCTAAGCTTATCATCACAATCTTCAAGCTTAACATTTAACTTTACAATATTAGCTTCTATTTCAGACACATTAATAGGTGCATAGTTGTTTGTAAAATCTAGAGTTGCCTCTTTCTCTTTATGCAGTTCTTTCTGTCTTATGTTTAATTGTGATCTTCTAAATTCAAAGTCTTTCTTTGTTTTTTCCTTTTGCTTGATTAAATTGTCTAGCATATTTTTTATTTCTTCCTCTCTTGCTAGATTCGCTTCAAGTTCTTTCTTAGTGGTGTTTAATTCATCTCTGATCATGTTAAGCATCTTGCTAAATACTTCCAGATTGAAGATACCCTCAATAAACTTTCTCTTTTCTATCTTTTTCTTTGCCATGAACGGTGTAGTATTATTAACAGTCATGACAACACAATTCTGAAATACCTCTGAGCTACATTGTATTAGTTGTGAGATATAATCAGTAGTGCTTGATATACTATCACGAGTAACATCAATTTGATTCTGGTATAAAATGCATTTGCTTGGTTCTAGGGTTCTTACAACTTCAAATTCATCTACCTTTTCACCAGTGCGAATATTAAAGGACAATGACACCTCGCATGTTCTGTTTGTAGAATAATTTATAATATGTTCTTTTTTAAGCTCTCTTATGGTGCTACCAAACAATGCAAAGTGGAGGGCGTCAGTTATTGTGCTCTTCCCAACGCCATTTCTTCTATCGGTTTGATCTCTATTGATACCAGTTATTGCATTTAGCCCTGGTGTGAATGTAACTTCTACCATTTTATCGCCAACGCTTAGAAAGTTTTTAGCTTTAAGTGTATTAAAGATTACGCTTTTCATTTGCAATTATTATACAGCGAGACAGTATAGTCAACAACATCTTTTTTATTTTGAATATCTAGCATGTCTATAAATTCTGATATAGCTTGAGGTATGTTCACACCACTCAAATCTATTTTTTCTTGGCCTAGATCAAACTTATCAAAATTTGCCGAATGATCCACAGTGAGTGTTACTGGCTTGAATGAATTTAATTTGACTGAAAGTTTATCCAAATCTGTGGAATCAATGTTTCTATCTACAACAAGTTTAATAATATTATTCCCTAGAATATCTTTACCTTTGCGGTCAAAATTATCAATTTTAATTAATTCAGAGAGCTTAATTTTCTTATGCTTAGGAGAAAAATTGTTTTCAATGAATTCAAACAACATGGTCTTGAGGTCTAGTATATAAAATCCTTTTACTGAGTCTACATCACCAAAATCTAACTCAAAAGGACACCCTACATACAGAATAGTGTTTTTGCCATATTTTCTCTCTTCTCTCAAATGAAAGTGACCAGAAACAATTAACGGTGAGTGTTTAAAGAGATCATCTGGCTTTGTACCATGATCACAGATTTTGTATGTGTTCATCTTGAAGCTTTCAATTTCAAAGTGACCGAAAACTATGTCACAGCTATGAATTTCATTAACATCAGTTCCCCAGGGAGCGAAATACATCTCCCTACCACACACTTGCAACACCTTAGGCTCTTGTATTACTTCTATGTTCTTACGACCGTTAAAAATGCTGATACTGTTAACTTTGCTGTTATGTCTGAAGAAGGAATCATGATTACCTGTGATCATTATCAGTCTAAAGTCATCAAACAGTTGCAGAATCTTACTTGCATGATGCAGTGTATTGACAGTAATTTCACTCCTGTTGTGAAAGAAGTCACCGCAAAATATAATATCTGTAATGTTTCTGCTCTTCAGCTGCGCTGTATACCATTGAGCCCATTCCAGTGATATATCGTGCCAGGTGGAACTATTGGTATGGACACCTAGATGAAGATCAGAGAAGATAGCTACTTTGCAGTCTTTAAGCATTACTTTGATTATAGTGGCTATTATCTAGATCTCCACCGTTACCAAAATCAGAGCAAATTCTAACACCACTTGCATCCTCATTAGCGTTTATCAGGTCATCATAATGTCTCTCTCTGTAGTCAACTATGAGTTGATGGTACTTCTTTTCCTTCTTGATACGGCTGATGAATGCATGGAAGGCAATGGTTGTGAAATAGCTGAAAGGGCTGAACCCTTTGTCTATATGAAATTTTTGATATTTCAACGCTTGGTACATCTTTACAACAGCATCCCCAATCATTTCATCTTTATAGCTATAATTTATAAAATTAGGAGCAAAAGAAAGACCATAGGCAATGCGCCTGATACTATCGGCCAGATACTCTGTCATCACCCCGCTCTTATAAAAGCCTCTGATACCATCTTCAAATTCCTTACTGTTTACATAGTGAGGCTTCTCTGAAGGTTTGAGCTTTTTACGCGTCTTAGCTTCATTCTTAATACCTTTTTCCAGAGTCTGCAGTGCAACCTTTTCAAGCTGCAACTCTGCAGGCAGTACTACTGCCTCTTTATTTTTCTCTGATTTCGGTGATTTTATACGGGATGGTTTCTTGATCATAAAGTGTTTGTCTTTTAATTTCATGTCGACGTCCATAGGTGAGTTGATCTGCAAAGTCAAAAATTTGTAGCTTGCTCTTATTTTCGTGCAGTCTCAATCCTCTTCCTATGCTCTGAATAACCTTAACTTTGGCTTTTCCACCTGCTGCAAAGAAGATATAATGTAAATTTTTAACATTAATACCTGTACTAAAAATCTTACTAATTGCAATGGCTACTACGTTAGATTCCTTCTCCATTAAACCTTTGATCTGCTCTCTATCTTCAACTTCGACACTGCCTTGAATAAAGAATATTTTTTTACGAGTAGCATGTTCTGAAAGATATTTATAGATGGCCTCACCATGTTTGATGTAATCCACCAATATTAAGACATTATTAGTAGCGTTATTAGCAAGCGTGCACATCAAATTATTTCGAAATTTATTTTCAAATAAGAACTCCAGTTCTGTCCTATATCGCTCTGTTGGATTTAGTGTCTCCACATACTTGGGTTTATCATTATAGGAGATCTCTAAGATGTTACATATCACACTAGTTACAAAATTTTCTTTTCTCAATTCAAAGCTAGACTTCTCATATATAATGGGACCAATTTTACCTATTATGTTCCATTGATCCAATTTATCTTCTGGCATGGTACCGGTGAAGCCAAATCTTATTGGTGTATTTAATTGTTTGAGTATCTTATTGATTTGATTGCCTCTTCTAGCTTTATGTATCTCATCAAATATTAAGACATTAATTCCTTCTAACCAGGATAAATCTGATTTTTCAGATAGTATGATTCCCAAATTAGCTATGACAACGTTTGCATTTGCGTTGAGCTTATCAGAGCCAGTCCATTTATTAAAGAAAAAAGGAACACCATATTGTGCAAAATCATTGAACGTCTGGTTTACTAATCCGAGATCAGGTACTATTAATAAACATTTAAACTGATTATTGAGCATAAAAAAATTGGATAGGAGAGATGCCATTACCAGTGTTTTACCACCTGCAGTCGCGAGAACAGTGACTCCTCTCCCTTTATCAAGACACTGGTAAACTATCTCCTTTTGATAATCTCTCAATTTTAATGACATGTTATCATAGGGTGTATTTGTGAAGCTAATATTATTTTTATAGATGTGTGATGGTATTACATGTGAGGCAAATTCACTGGATGTTTTTATATCGGATTGTTGGCAGTATTCATTTTTTACTAAGAATTTAATTATCTCGTAAAACAAACATGGATCAAACTGACCGGTAGGGGTAATGGCATATGTGCGCGAAGGTATGAAGCGGCCTCTCATCCTGGCAAATCTTGCACCTTCGTTTGGTGTAGAAAAGTGTTCTCTTATCTCAGATAAATGCTCAGTCTTTAAAATGCCAAGACCTTTATTCTTATTATACTCAAACAGAATCATTATGTGGTCTCCATCTTAATAATTTCCACTAAGTTCTTGATATCAAAACCTATGCTATGCATAGTTCTTTCAACTTTTTCTAAAAACTCAACTACTATTCTCTTATCACCTATTTGTTTAACCACCTCTACTACAGCTTCATGCCTTTCTGCTGTCTTCTCACAAATTAAAGGTGTGAGCTTAACTGGTGATTCTTTTCTTATTTCCTCGCCCACTCTACAAACCAACGAGTCTCTCTCTTTTTGTAGCTCGTTTAATGCGGATTTTTCTTTCATTAATCTGGACACCCACTTGGCCTTTCTTGCAGGAAGCATCAAGGCACTCTCTTTCAAGTTCAGTTCATCTAGCGCCACATCAGCCTCTAGTTCAGATATATACTTTTCAAGCAATGTCACCACATAAATATAACATATACTCTAGATAAATCAATTAATGAAAAGCTTTAAACAATATATTACAGAACTCAACGCTGCAGGTGCAGGGGGTGTATTTGGAGATGCTCCTAGTATGGGTCATGGCGGCAGTGTGGGTAATAAGGATTTTTATGCCCCAGGTGATGCCAGAATACCTTACATAATTGGGTCAACGAGAATCAAAGGCAAAAAAAATAAAACTAAATTCCCTATTCAACGTAGAACTCTTGCTGGTATGTAGTTAAATAATTGATGGACATAGGGCATTGGATTTTATTAGATGGTATTGAATTCAAAGAGCAACCTTTTGGTTTCATATATGAAATAACCAACACTGTTAACAACAGAAAATATATAGGCAAAAAACAGTGTGTCTCTAAGATTAGAAAGGCCCCTCTCAAAGGTAGAACCAATAAGAGAATTGCAATAAAAGAATCGGATTGGAAGCAATACACTAGTTCATCTAATGAGCTCAATGAAGACATTAAAAAACATGGTAAAGATAAATTCATCTTTAAAATCTTAAAACTATGCGGCAGTAAGTGGGAGTTGGGATATTTTGAGATAAAAGAACAATTATTGAGAGAGGTAATTTTGAGAGATGATTATTACAACGGCATACTAAATGTACGCATTGGTCGACCGCCTAAAACCTTATTGAATTTATAGATAGTCATTATAGAATATGAGCGTGAAGAAAGTTTTAATATTTAAAAATATTGAACTTAGAGATTTGGTAGGTTCATTCTATGAGCTGGTTGAGCCGCTGATAGAGGCTGATACACACAAGTACTCTTTAACCAAGGCCAATATTGTTAACAAATTTGCTATTTATAGATTTGTGGAATTTTTGATTGCGGCGAAGTCTAAAAAAATGAGTAAAATATTAGCATTTTACGTGGATAGTACAAGATTAAAGAATGATCTTCTTGGAAGTAATTTAAAAATTTATAGAAAATTATGCCTGATGCTTAATGTCAAAATAATTGAAAGGGTCATTAATTTTGACGAGTATAGCGAACTTCTGAATAGTAACTCTGGTAGAGGTAAGGAAGAAAGACTGTATTTGCTTCATAAGACACTAGAGCCGACCAAGAATAGTCCTTCCAAGTTCATTGAATTACTCAACAAATATGGTATCTATAAGTTGGATTATAGCAAAAACTCAATAAAGTTAGGCATCTTTCTAACATAAATAACATATGAAGTTCGATACTCTTCTCGTAAAACAATATAAAAAATATAGCTTGCAAGTGCCCAGCGATTATACCTTTAAAGAGGATGTCGATACAGGTGCTGATTTGAATATAGGTGCAGGAATTCCTGGTATGGATAAGCAAAAAATAGAAGTTGCAGCTAATGTTGACAAGAGATCTAAGCTTAACAACCTCATCTCCTCTACTCTTGATTTGTTAATTAAGAAAGCCCAAGACGGTCTTAACAAGACCAAAACACCTTCAACTCAATCGGTGACTGCACCCACGTCGCCATCATCCAACTCACCTACTACTATCAATCCAGTTTAATGAAATTCTATAATTTACTCAAACAAAAATATGTTGATTTGCTTGAGCAGGTGCCAGCGGATCTTAATGGGCTGCCACCAGAAGCAATGCCTGGGGCTATGCCAACAGATCTTCAGACTCCTCCAAGAATAGAGACAGAAAAGCAGCCATTAACAGCTGAGGGTGAAGTATTTTTAGTTAGATTGCTGCGCAAAGCTCTTTTTATGAACCCGGGTGATATAGATGAAAAATTATTAAAAGACTTGCCAGAGATAAATGAAAAGAATGCTTCAGAAGTTCTTAACTCTATCATCAACATAATGAAGAAGTACTCAAATACAATTGATGTAGAGACTAAAGTATAATAAATAACTTGTGGCATACAAGAGTTTAAAAGACATTTACCTGAGTCAAACTTATGGTAGAAAAATACCAGTTCTCCCCAGACAAGATGTGTACAATGAACAAGTTGGACAACCAGTAGAAGTGCCTCAAGAGCCTGTGCAAACAGCAATAGAACCTGTAGACAGCGACGGAGTACAACAGGATGATACTACAGAAGTAAAGCCTCAAACAATTAATAAAATAAAAGTTCCTTTCTCTTTAGACAGCGTACATGAAGCCAGCTGGCCAGTAGCTTCTGCAGGGGTACCGTTCAATACAAAAAGCTTCACACCTCATGTAGGTGAAGGAAATGGTGAAAGAAAGGTAGCTTCTCTCTTTCACCCACAAATGAAGAAAGAGCCAGATAATAGATATACAGAAAGATTGGGCACCTTTATTGCAGGCCAGAATGAATCTTTTGATGTTGTATCAGAACAAGGAAATTTTGAAGTTAAGGAATTTAAGCTTGCTAAAAACGGAAAGTATAGAGGCAGTGTGAGAATAGGTGCTGAAGGCAAGCACACCACAGGCATGATACTATCCCAGGTAAAGGATTTGCTCATTATTCTGCTTCAAACATATTCATCGCTGGATAATGACTCTAAGAAAGTTTTAAATGACAATTTGATTAAAAACATATCTACTACTAATGATATACCGCCAGGATGGAATCTAGAGAATTACATTGATGCTATTTTTGATGTAACCATAGGCGAGGACAAAGGTATAACGGAATTTCCTAAAACTCTGTTTCATGGTCAAGAGATAAATCCTAATTTATTTACTAGAAATAAAAAGCGAGCCACTTACTTGGTTTACACCATACCACAGATTTTAAATGCGCTCAAACAATTGGCTCTACAGGATCAAAATCAAGCAAATTTAGACAATGAAATTAATCGTGTTAAAAACCTGCAAAGCACTCTCAAAGGATTATATTTGAAAAAGGATGATGAGAAATTTAGTAAAGAAATAGAGAAAGAAGCTGAGTCCTTGGATAGGAAATTAATCAGCAAAGCATGCTTATCTGATAGGGGGTCCAATTGCATTACCATTAATACCTTCCTTCAGAAATTAGAGAGACTTGACCTGGGTGGTGTGTTTAACAGCATTGATCAGTTGCGGCAAAGTGAGGTTGCAAATATATTCCCTCCAGAGGTTGTTGGGTTCTTTGCAGTTTTTGAGACAAAGTATAAGTATATTCCCAGGGCTCTACTGAAGGACTATATGGTTATAGATAGCTTTACCCAGAAAGGACTTAAGATAGCATTAAAAAGTGAAAACGTTTAAAATTTTCTTTGAAAATACAAACACTCTGACATTAGGTCTGTTTCCCGGCGCATTTAAACCACCACATAAAGGACATCTGCAAACTGTGGTCGATGCGTTGAAAAACAATCAAAAGGTTATAGTTCTTATTTCCGGCGAAGAGCGTGAAGGCATTAATCCGGAGAAATCTATGATGGTTTGGACACAATTCAAACAGTCTATGAATTTAAATAATTTAGAGATTCATATAATATCAGGATCACCTGTGGCAGCAGTGTATCAGATAGTAGACATTCTTAATAATAGTTCTTATTCACCAACAAAGAGATCTCCAGCGCCCTTGCCTGAATCCAAAACAATTGCAGACAACTTATTGAAACAATCAGCAATATTCGCTATCAAGCTATATGCTAGTGAGGAAGATTTTGGCAGATATAATGCGTTTTTTAATCCTAAGACTTCTGATATTTATGTAGGTAAAAATGTTAAAAGTATTGATAAAGGAGAAGTGAAGAGACTGGCCTCAGCTACTGATGTTAGAAAAAGCATTGTGACTGATAACTTTGATAGATTTAAAGCGTCAATGCCTAACATAGGTGATGATAAATTAAAAGCAATATTTGGAGCTCTGCAAACATGATATCCTACAAAGACTTCACAACAACCAATGTTGTACTTGAAGACACTTCACATATTAAGACTCATTTGTCTCACTTGGAAGATTTGGCTATTGAAAAGGGCAAGGAAGGATTTGTTGAATTTATGGAGCAGATTTCTAACTTGGTGAACAAGATTAAGGGGTATGAAACTAATACCGAAATTAATGCAAAAATAGACGGTAGCCCCATGATATTGTTTGGTGTTGATCCGAGAAAGGCCCATTTTAACAAATTTTTTATCTCTCTGAAAAGTGGTTTGAGTGAAAAAAATCCAAAAATAATGCACAGTAATGAAGAGGTGGATACCTTTTATTCTGGTGAACAGACTCTGGCTAACAAGCTTAAAAATTTGCTAGTAAATCTTAAATCAGCATACGATGGATCAGGCAATACGTATCAAGCAGATGTATTGTATTCCTCCATGGAGGATAAGAAACAGACAACTATAAATGGAGAAAATTTTATTGTGTTTAAGCCTAATACAATAGTATATGCAGTACCAATGGACACAGATTCTGATTTAAGCAAGAGAATTATTGAATCGTCTGTAGGGGTCATTGTGCATGAATCTTTTAAACCCATAGCAGTAAATTCGACCATATTGCCTGCAGTATCAGGTGTAGCACCAGATCAAACAATAAAGCTTACTTCCGCAGGAAGAAATGTAGATTCTATTATTGAATCTGGTAAAAGGGCTAATGTTTTCATAGAGAGTAGCAACTATGGCGCTGTTAGTTACAATATTCCCGATATTACTTTTGAAAAAATAGCAAACAATTTAATGCAGGCTAAATCTAAGATAGATTTGATTAATTCTAATTTTAATAAAGAATACATCAAAAGCCCGGCGCTGTCGTTGCTCAAGATATATCTGAACAAGCAGGTTGACAACCCAGCATCAAGTATCTTCACATCTGCAATGAAGGGTGGGGATTTAGATTTGAAAGAATTTATGGAAGGATTTGTATCGTTCTTAAAGCATCGCTTCGAGAAAGAAGGTCAAACCAAAAAAACGGAATCTGGTAGAAAAAATATTCAGTCCAAGCTTAATTCCATATTAACATTTATTAAAGAAAATCAAGAAAGCTTTAAGAGCTTGATAGAGGCAACTTTCCATATGGCAGTTATAAAGTATATTATTTTAAATATTTTATCTAGCTTAGATTCTAAGATAGGACGAACATTTGTGCAGATGCCTGATGGTACTCTGGTCAAAACCAAAGACGAAGGATATGTACTCTTTGTAGGAACCAATCACGTGAAAATAGTGGACAGGTTAGACTTTACCAAGATGAACAGACAGGTAGGTGGGAAAAAGAGGGCAGATTTAGTCTCTAAGTTCTAATTGAAATATTGCTTCGCGTATAGCCTTCTGAATAGTATCTTTATTTTCACCAGTCAACAGATCACGTATTTTACTGACTACTTTATATTCATGGTCATCATGTTGACCTTGAAATTTACCTTTGCTCTCAAAATCTTTGTATTCTAAGTAGTGTAAGATGCTGTCCAAATAATCACCAGCAAGAGTAATTTTACTGAATACCCAGGGCTCAAGATCAGGTGTGCGTTCAATTATATCATGTAATTTCTTGCTATAATTATGAATTTTATATAGTTCACTCTTGGCCATGCTAGTTTCTTCTGTGTCTGGTCCTGGTACATCCACAATACCTGCAGGGTTATCCATAGTTATGTTCTCACTTTCTTCAGCTTTAGCTGGAACCTTCTGTACTTTGACATTTACCTGTCCAAAAGAGGATGGGCTGACGTTCTGATCTATTGCAGGACTTAACCCCAAGCTAGTTTCATTGATTTGGTCGTAAGCCTCTTTTATGTTGATTAAATCAGATTTTCTGTTCACTTATTATTTATGCTCCATTAAATATATATGTGAGGCCTTACAAAACTTTTGTTAATGAACAGATTCTAGGTCTTACTGAAGGTATGACTATTCAGCATGTTGGTTTTGTTCAAGCCAAAATAGACACAGGCAACAGTGCCTATAATGTGCTTCACGGCTTAATTGAAAAGGAAGAAAACGGCAATGTTACCTTCAAGACCGTTAAAGATAAAATTTTAACTCTGCCAATAGTTGAGCATATACCCATTCACATAGGTAGTGGCAATGTTGAAAAGAGGCCTGTTGTTGAGTTGGACTGTGGCATAGGCAGCAAGCAATTCAATGGAGTCAAGTTTAGTATAGCAGATAGATCGCAAAACGACTATCCAGTTTTGATTGGTGAGGATTTCATTAAACTCAATGGTGGAATAGTTAACGTCAAGATTAATAATGACGGTGACTAATAATCCTTACAATTAAATTAATTTTCTATTTTGCGCAAATTCAATGAATTTATAGAATTCACTTCTAGAATTGTCTTTATCATCCAAGAATGCTCCAGACATTCTAGCGGTTCTCATGGTTGAATCATGACGAATGCCTCTGTTGGAACAACATGTATGAGCTGCTTCTATCATCACTGCAACACCCTTGTTTTTGACACACACCTCATCAATATACTTGTGAACTTGCATTGTAAGATTCTCTTGAACTTGTGGTCTGCGAGAAAACCAATCAACAATACGATTCAATTTGCTGAGACCTATGACTTTGCCGTCCTTGGCAGGAATATATGCAACATGGGCAAACCCCATGAAAGGTGCATGGTGGTGTGAGCATAGTGAAGTTAATTTGATATTGGTTTGTGAAACAATGCCATCATACTCATCCACATTATCAAATGCTGTAATCTTCGGTGGTTCGCTATAACATCCCCATGCGAAATCATCAACAAATGCTTTGGCCACTCTAAGGGGTGTGTTGGCACTATTTGGATCGTTTCTCCAGTCATACCCTAAAGCATCCATGTAAGCTTCATAAGCTTTGGACGCTTTGTCGATAATCTGCTCTTTTTCTTCTTGAGAACGTGGGATATTATGGTTGGCAAATGCGAGTTTGTTCTTAAACATATTCAATATTATAGTAGGAAACTAATTTAATCAAGATTAAATATAAAATGAAGGTTGATAGAGCAATAGAAGAGACGTTTAAGAAATCTAGTTTGAAGAGAATTAGGATTAAGGTAGACCCAAGACAGCTTGTCAATCAAGGATTTGAACACTGTGATAGCTTTGAAGGTTATGTTCTAGAAGAGTGTGGCAACGAATTGAAAGTATATATTTTAAATACACATCCAGGAATAGAGCCTGTGCAGATGGTGGATAAGAAAAATACTGGTGAAATAGAGAATACCACATTCAACAAGGACAGATTATTAAAGATATTAGACATGTTGAACTTGCCTGAAGGGACACCTGGGGTGGAACAAATAAAAAATACTAATGATCCTGAATTTATTGTGAAGTATTTTAATGATCTACCAGTAGATAAAGACAAATTACTTGATGTTTTGAAGGCTGTACTGATGTCCAATAAATAGAGGGTATGATGGTTGTGCCAAGTGTATTAAGAATCAAGAATAACTAATTGATATTGCTTGTCTGTATATTAACATAATGATATGTTATATCAAAGCACCAAGATTATTGAGCTAGGCAGTTGCGCATTCAGACAGTGGAAAGCAGACAGCCATTGTAAGTTTATACATGGCTATAGATTGGTAGCTAAATTCTGGTTTGGTTGTGACAGGCTGGATGAAAGAAACTGGGTTGTAGATTTTGGTGGCCTCAAGGAACTTAAGCAAGTTTTAGAGAAACAGTTTGATCATACATTTTGTGTGTCGGCTGATGATCCTCTATTAGAGCAATTCAAAGCTCTACATGCTTCAGGAGCTGCAGATCTTAGAGTAATGCCCAAGGGTGTGGGTATTGAAAGAACAGCAGAATGGTGTTTTGATGTGGCGGATGGGCATGTGAGAGGTATCACAAGCAATAGATGCTGGGTAGAGAGAGTTGAAGTATGGGAACATGATAAAAATTCTGCTATTGTAAGTTTTGAGAGCGTAAGGGATATTAGCAACAAGGATTGTTATGTAAAAGATAGTCACCAAAAAGTCGACACTATTACAACAACAATTTCTCCAATACTTGAGAATGTCAATACTACTGGTGCCGGTAACAACATTGTCAGCCCAGTTGCAACAGATACTGCTGCAAGAGTAACCCCAAAGGTAACCACAGGTTATGCAAATCCCTTTGGTGGTACTAGCTGGGGTGCATGATAAAGAGAGAGAGGGACCCTATTCAAGTGAAACTTGAACAGGACATATTCGGTAAGCTGGCTGAAATAGCTAATGCAAATGACAATGTATCACCATCAAGTTCACCCAATCAAATAAACACCATTGGTGTTGAAGAGGCTCTTAGAGAGTTAATTACTATCTTTAGAGGTGCTAGTGGTGATTCACCATCGGTGTCTTGATGCTTGATATAACTCTGACTATAAATTTGAGTAGCTTGCTCCTGGTTATATCCTCCTCTGAGAAATGGAATGTGCAGATGCCATTTTCCCTGCTCTGATCTGAATCAAACGCTTTCATGATTCTCTCAAAGCCAGATTTTTGAATATCTGATTGCAGAGAATCACCTATAACAAACAGCTTACAATTTTTACCAAATCTTGTTAAAATGGTAACCAATTCACTGTGTTCGAGGTTTTGGGCCTCGTCAACTATAACAACATTATTGGTGAATGTTGATCCACGCAAGAAATTCACGGGAATACTTTTGAGGTAATCACTTTGAAATAACATTTCAGTTATCTGTTTGCCTACTAGCTCATCACATTTTTCTATGAGTGGAATACTCCATGGTTTAAATTTATCATCAACTTCACCAGGTAGACTTCCAAGTTTTCGAGTAGCTGATTCCACTATACTTCTTATATATAAAATTTCATCTATCTTTTTGTCCCTTAACATACTCAACGCAACATATACTGCAAGATACGTTTTTGATGAACCTGCTGGGCCATCACAAAACAAGATTTGCGATGATTCATCCATAGCTTTTTCAACAAAAGCTTTATGGTGATCATTTAAATGGAATTTTTGATCAATTTTAAAGTTAAGAAAAATATCATTTCTAATGATACCATTCTCGTCTTTGGCTTTTGCAGCTTTTTTAAGCTGTCTGTCCTTCTTAGACATCTACTATTATTTATTTTGACTATGTCAGATTTCTGTGACTTTCTTACCGGAAGATAGTGCAGCAGTACGGGCAAACCCACCTTTGGTAGAAATAATAGTACCACACCTTCTTAGAAGGAAGAAATCTTGAAAAGATTTTATGAACCCCTTGTAACTGCAGCCTGGTCTATCCATGTGCTCTGTTTCATTAGATGTGCATAGAACATTCATCTTTGTTTTAATAAATTGAGTGAACTTGGTGCTATCTGTGCAAATAAAGAGATTGTTTGTTAGAGCATTTTGCATGAAGTGTGTGATTCTCTCTAACATATAGTCGAAACTAATATCTCTATTAAAGTCAGAATCACTCCAATTGGAAAGCTGACCGCCAAATCTTGCACACACCCCCACAGTATTTTCATCTGTTAGAAATGGTAGTTCAGGCTCTTTAAAAAGTTGATTGAAATAATCTTGAAAATTATCTTCAAGCCCCAGATGATCCAAAAAATTAATATTAGTCTTAATGATGCTAATATCTTCTGTAAAAAACTTATCAGAATTGTTGCGATTGAATTGATCTTTAAAATGTACATAGTTATCATTATCCATGGCAAAATATTGCTTGTGTGATCCGCTAATAGGTCTGGGTAACCAGTTATATGTATTATGCCCTAATGCAGATTGCAGATTGAAAGGGTATGTCCAATTGATGAAAAAATCTCTGTCCAGTAATCTGGACAAAGCAAAGCAAGATATTAGACCTTTGATTCTATCAGCAAGCCCACCTGCAGGACGTTCAGTGCAGTCATACACTATGCACTTTTTCATATTGAATTATAATACACATACATTATAATAATTCAATGAGCAAAGAGACAATAATTTTCTTAAGTGATGATAAAGTATTCTATACCCTTGAAGGTGAAGGTGAGTATGTAGGGCATCCGTCTGTCTTCATGAGACTATCCATGTGCAATTTAACATGCAAGGGGTTTGCATCAGCAGATTCACCCAATGGTTGTGATAGTTTTATCAGCTGGTCTGTTAAGAATAGAATGACATGTAGCGAAGTTTTAGATCATATGGATGATGAAGGGTTTACAAAACATCTTCGCAATGGTGCAATATGGAAAATAACTGGTGGGGAGCCCTTGATTCAGCAGAAGGCATTATTGGATCTGGTGAGAGATTTTGTCAAAAGAAATGGCTTCATACCACACATAGATTTTGAAACCAATGCAACCATTCAACCTGATGATGCCTGGAAGGCTTACAAGGTGACGTATACTACTTCACCTAAACTCTCCAATAATGGGGATCCAGTGGAGAAGAGATACAAGCCAGCTGTTCTGAGATGGCATGTTGAAAACAATTCAGGCTTCAAGTTTGTTGTGAGTTCACAGAAGGATATGGACGAAATTTTTGAGAGATATATCAATGATCCAGATGTATTAATACCACCTCATAGGGTGTGGCTCATGCCTTGTTGCGGTAGCAGAAAGGAGCACATTGACGTTGCTCCAGTTATAGCAGATATCTGCAAGAATCATGGGTTTAAGTTTAGCCCACGATTGCAATTAATTATTTGGGATAAAGCTCTTAAGGTTTAACCGCATAAATAATATGTGGTTACGTTCTCTAGATTTGTAGAAAATTTTGCTGTTGGTAAGACCAATTCCATCACTGGCAGTGGTCCAAGTGCGGCCAAGGTGGGTGTGTTGCAATTAAGAGATTTGGACGGTTCGGTGTTGGGTACCTATAGTTATGTGAATGGTGGTTATGGTAGAGGATATATTCCATCGGGTGAATACATGATTCAAGCACCGCAACGAGTTAGACCAGATCAATTCAAAGCCATGTCCATTGACAATGTTGCATACAAATTTCCTGTGGCCAGTGCCAGCGGGTCAACAGAGATACCTGATTCTAGAGTTCAAAACATACCCACAGGTGATAACCCACGTGGAGGTCCCAGAGACGGCATAATGATACACCCTGATGGTGGTTCACGCGGCACAATGGGGTGCATTGGCATACAAGGTGGCGGTGATGTACAGAAAGATTTTTATGAAAAATTAAAATATCTTGTTAATAATAATGGTGGTTCATATCCTTTGAGATTTGACACTGGAGAAATATCTGTTGGTCCAGAGAGTCAACCACCAGTGCAGCAAAGTGAACAACCAGAGCAAACACCACAGCAGCCAGCAGAACCTGCAGATGTACTACAACAAGCCTCACTCTCGGATACAAATGCTCCCAAGGCCATGGCATTTACCCCGCAAGAGGATGGTATTACACAACCTTCACCTGAACCAGATGAAGTACCAGTGCAACAAAATGAGCCAGAACCAGTTACAGTGCAACCAGTTAAAACATACAAACATAAAAGCACACAAGAGTTTATAGATAAATTAAATCAAATTAAATAAATATAGTATGAACACATCTACCTCTAAGACAATTTACTCATTATACAGAGAACATGTTCTAACTGAAGCTGCTAATAATTTCGATAGACAAAAATTTATGGAGAAACTATCCAAAAAATCAGAAATTTTTAGAGACACTCTCATGGACATAGCTACAAAAATTGACATGACTGAGAAGGATCAAGCCGAGGCTATAGATGAAGTGTTTGTTGCTGCACAGGAAAATATTAATCAATTCATTGTAGGTTATAAATCAGAGATAGAGAATGCAATTAAAAATAATCAATATTCAACACAAGGGTTGGTTGATGATTTGAACACAGCATTTAGCAGCTACTTGGGTAAGGTGGCAAAAATAAATGGACCAAATGAATGGAAGTTGCAGTTTCCGTCTCCTTCAAATTACTATCCACAGAACAAAACACAACAACAAGCTAGCACACCACCAACAACCCAGCAGCCTGCACCACCAGCACAAGCCTTCAACCCAACAGCACAAAATTCTACACAAACCCCACAGCCACTGACACCATCCAAAAATGTTCCTGGGGCTGTGCCGCTCACTCCCTCACAACCACTATCGCAGCAGCAGTTGAATCCTTTCACCGGTCAACCTGTAGTGCCTGTACAAAATACGCAAAATCAAAATATTAATTTGAATCCTTTTGCAAATACCTTCAAACCTGGACCTGGTAGCGCGGCCACCTATGCTCCAAAATCAGGTCCACTGACTGGCACACAGCAGCCTGTGTACCCCACAAGAAATCAGGCTTATGCTCAAAAAGAAGCTGGTCAAGCACCGCTCGCTAACACAGGCAATGTGTTGGCAGATTTTAACAGAAGAAGAGCTTACCTTTCAGGCAGAGGATACTAATGACTTTTAATGAACTATTAAAACTAGCTACAGAAGCCTCACTTAGCACCGGTGCAGCTGCACCTGGCATAGGTTCAAATCTGGCCAGTGGTGCAGCAACACTGCAATCTTTAAACCCTGCACAAAAGGGAAAGCTGGAATTGCCTGTGCCGGGCATGGACAATCCAGAGTTCAATATTAGCGGTCTGGAAGAATTTTTTATTGAATTCGCAAAAGTATTAGACCCAACTGGTGTATTGAGTTATAAAGATACTTTGGTTGCAGCAGGTAAAATGTATGATGAATTTTCAAAGATGTCTAACAAACAAGAAAATAATTTCTGGTTATCATTCTTAATATTTGTACTGTGTGTTTATTCCTCTCTGCCTAATGTGGGACTATTAGTCGGTGGCATAGGGGGGCTTGTGCAATACACTGGCAAAGCTGGTGCAAGGCTTGCAAGGCAACAGCTATCAAAAGGAATATCTGAAGAAGCGGTGAAAGAGATGGGAATAATTGCCCGCACTACTGAAGATCATTTTAAAAAGAATCCTCAACAGCTCACAGGTATTATTGATTTTGCCTCTAAGCATAATTTAATAGAACCTGAAGCTTCAGCAACTATAAAAAATTATTTTTTAAAGAATCCTGAATATGCAAAGAGAGTGGACCAAATGCCATCTCTTCCAGATTATTTTGAGAATCCTACTCTGCTTGATAACACAATTAAAGCATACGAGAATAAACTTGCAGGTAAGATGGACGGTGACAAGCTTATACGGCATAACGAACTGGTACGCAAGAAAACGGATAAAGGTTTAACTATACCTGAAGAAAGAGAATTGATGAATTTAAATAAAAAAACGGAATTGAGTGAATATGATTTGAAGAATTATGAGGAGGCCTTATACGCGAAGAATATCCAAAAAATGGCAGATCAACCCGGGCCAGAGACATTGCCACAAGTAGCAGGCAAAGCAATGAAATCGCAATCACAATTTAAACCAGATCCAGCATCATCTGGTCTCTCCAGAGCTGCACAGAGTATTTACGGAAAATCTACAGGCAACTATTATGGCATTACTGGTGTCAAGGGTAATGTAATAGCTCCACCTAGCCCGGGCATATCCGGTGTAGGCAGGGGCCTAATTACACCTTCACAGGCAAAGGTAAGATTGGGTAAGAATATTGCTGCAGGTTATGGACCCATGAACGAACCCACACAGGGAGGTGGCACGAGCGATGTTTCACCCACATATAAGCCAGCCAAACAACAACCAGGTCAAATACCTGCATATAATTACGAGGTGCAACCAATTCCAATATCTGCTCCAGTTTCAACTAACTTGCCTCCAGTGATGCAGCCACCTGTAAGAGTACCTGCAGGTAGCAAGCCTGCAGGTGTGAGGTTTGCTCCTCTGTACCAGGGATCTGCTGGAGCAACCAAAGAGGAACCCCTGGGTAGATATACACCTGGTGCCAAGGATTATTCTACCCCTGATAAAACCATGCAGCTGTATGCCAAAAATAAAGAAGAGACTGATGTGGATAGTTCGGCAGGACCAATGCCTTTGTTTCAGCAGCTTAGTGTCCAAAAGCATAATGATGCCGAACAGAAAGAAAGAACTACCCGAGAAACCAGAGATGAGACCAAAAAACAGATCAAATCTTTCAAAGAAAGAATGAAAGAACAAGATAACAAATAATAAGTCTTGATTTAGAGCAACAAAACATATAATTAAGTTATGAGGATATCTTTTAGCGGGGCTGCAAGCACAGGCAAGACAACTACATTCAAAGCATTTCTAGAGAAATGGCCAAATTATAAAACACTGCAATCTGACTACAGACATCTGATAAGAGGCAATAAACACAGCAAGCACACTGATAAAAAAACTCAAAAAAATATTCTGGAATTCATGTGTAATGCGCAAAAGGGCTTCACATTGCATGATAACATTGCTTACGACAGATGCCCCCTGGATAATCTCGTTTACACATTGTGGGCTTATGAGAAAGGTATCAAAGGCTTCAATGAGAAGTTTGTAACTGATTGCATGGAGATTGTCGGTGAAAGTATGAAAGCGTTGGATATTATTTTTCTGTGTACCAGGGATTTGATGGGTCCTGCGGAAAGCAATGGCAAGAGAGAATCAGACCCAGTATATATTTCGGAAACTGATAATATATTCAAAGCTATCTCCAGACAGCTTTCCACTGGGAAATCACCCATTTTTCCGCATGGTGACAGCCCAGCAGTTATTGAGATTCATGGCAATACAGAGGAGAGAATGGCACAGGTTGCTCTCTATGTTACTGCAGAGGGCACCATGTATGGGGAAGAACAGAGCATAGTCAATTTTGATGAATTGCTGAAAATGAAATCTCTCATCAACGAACAACACGGTCAAATTAAACAAGACACGCAATTACCCATCATTGATCCCAATAAATAATGTATGAGCTTTAATAGAGAATTCAGTAAACTCTATGAAAACTTTTCTTCCATAAAAGTTACAAACAGATTGTTTTACCCCCGTTCAAAGAATTTTAATCTGTCACCTCAATTCATCCATGCCTTTAAACAGGAGTACAAGAGGTTGAAAGAACAGGGACTTACAGACAAGGGGATAATGCAGAGCATTGCTAAAGCATTGTTCTTCCACGCAAAGAATTAATAAGGCGTACAGATAGTATAATAAATGGTAACAGGGGAGGCAAGAGATGTTGTGCAGCTAATAACAAAACTGAAGCTAGAATTACCAGCACCACCATTTGTAATAGAAGATATATAGAATTGCGCACCAGAATTTCCGGGCACACTGGTCATCATGAGATTGATGTCTGACTGAGTAATAATAGCATTGCTGGGCTTGGTCAGTGCACCTATAGAGGCAGTGGAGGTCACTGTAGTATTGCCTTTGTAGCAGAAGATATTGTAACTATTGGCAATGGGTGTGGTGGAAGTGGTGAGTGTGATGCTGGGGGTTCTGGCCATTATATTGCCACTGGCAGTAACCAAATCTGTATTTGCCTGAGTCTTGTCTGTAGTGGCTTGAGAGCTTAGATTATTGACGTTAGTACTCAGAGTTTCAAGACTGCTGTAAAAACTAACATTATTTGGACCTAAAACAAAATCAATAAAATCAATAACGTTAGTCCCTTGTTCATTCTCTACAATGAGAAAGTTACCATTGGTAATTTCTTCTATTTGATTTAGATCCTTTATATTTACATTATTATAAACGGCCATACCTTATTTATACAGCTCCATAATGTTGCAATATGTATATTGTATATTAAAATAGCTGCGTGATTGGTGTTGGCATAGTAACATGTAACAGGCCAGAATTCCTGGTTAAATGTCTCAATAGCATGCCTGAATGTGTTGAGCTGGTTGTAGTTAATGATGGTGACAATATACCTAAAAACATTGTTAAAAGATTTAGCCGTAAGAATACATACGATTTGATACAGAATGAAAAGAATTTAGGTGTGGGCAAATCAAAGAATGTATTGTTCAGGCACCTCATCAACAAAGGCTGCACAGATATTTTTATAATAGAAGATGACATAGTAGTCAAAGATCCCTCAGTGTTTGATGAATACATTAGGGCAAGAAAAGTTACCGGTATACAGCATTTTTGCTTTGGTTACCATGGACCGGCAAATAAGAACGGAATATCAGGTGGTAAGCCGGTACCGCGGTTCATTGTTGATTATGGTGATGTGAAGGTGGCAATCAACATGC